>Ga0068855_100011644_pt1 | contig 10630 bp, 7 predicted proteins | sample KBSCornC52_FD_66592 | JGI IMG/M metagenome (GOLD analysis project Ga0068855, IMG submission 66592) | Corn rhizosphere microbial communities from Kellogg Biological Station, Michigan, USA - KBS Corn C5-2 | ecosystem: Host-associated > Plants > Roots > Rhizosphere > Soil ... | reverse complement strand
GCGACGAAGTTCACGCCCCAGTGCCACCTGGGGGCGAGCTCGTCGCCGAGGAGGATCTTGCCTTCGATCGCGTCGGGGTCGAACTCGTGGGCGACGTATTCGAGGTACAGCGTCGGGTTGCCCCAGATCTTGCCCCAGTCGGCCAGCGCCCAGCGGCCTTCGAGTTGCGCGCCGTTCTGCCCCTTACCCGAATCGTCGATGTCCAAGCGATAGTAGACGTCGATCTGGAAGCGGTTGGGCAGGCCGTACTCGATCTCGGCCAGGTAACGACCGTTGGTGCGCCCGTCCTTGAGGAAACGGGGGATGAACCAGAGCTCGCCTTCGAGCTTGCCTTCGGGGATGACGTAAACGCGCGTGTTAGGAAACCGGCGGGTGGCGGTCCAGCGCGGCTGACCGTACGAGCCGACGCGATCTTCCTCGCGCAGATCCGACGGACGCTCGCCGACGACGTTGACCGCCGGCAATTCGTACGACCGCAGGTGCTGCGGGGGTGGAGGGGGCGTCGTCGGCGCGGCGGCGGCGGCGGCGGCCGCGTCCGCGAGGTAGCTCGGCACCGGCAGGTCGGGCAGCGAGCCCAGGTCGTACGGAGACGAGTCGGCCTTGGCCGAAAATGCGACGAACGCGGCAAACGCGATTGCGAACGAGGCGGTGTTCTTCCAGGACATGTCCATGCTTCCCTTTCGGTGACCGAATGTGTGACGTCGCCAGGCCGTCAACCTACGACCCCGCCCCCTCTCCCGACCAAAGCCACGCCGGGAGAGGTTTCGCGGGGCGCGCGAAGGAGGAACGACTACCTGCTGGCGGGGTGTTCCTTGAGATCTTTCTGGATTTCCTGCAGCGCCAGGACGGCGTACGACGTGGAGAGCACGCTGCTGTCCTCGAACCACTTCTTGTCACCCTGCCACGAGCCGTCGGGCTTCTGCAGGCTGATCAACTTGTCCGCCAGCTCCACGCGCCAGTCGTGCTTGGCGCCGTGGGCGTCGGTGATCGTCGGTTCGTCGTACACGTTCAGCGCGCGGGCCATCGTGTGGTAATAGTAGTAAAGCCCGTAATGGCTCATGTCGCCGGTCTTGGGGCCGGCGTTGGGCATGCCGGGGTTCACGTCCACCGTGTAGGTGTCGCCGATCCACTTCCACGCCGCCTTGACGCGCGGGTCGTCCTTGGTCAGGCCGGCGTAGATCATGCTCTTGAGGCCGGCGTAGGTCATCGATCCGTAAGAGCGGACGACGCGCTTGCCGTCGGCGCCGACGAGCACGCCGGCGGGCGACTCGCCGTCGTTGGCGGGGGAGTAGACGAACCCGCCGTCGTTGCCGGCGAACTTCTGATCGTTGGTTTCCGAATTGTTCTGGTTCCGCGTCACGAACTTCAGCGCGTTCTGGAAGGCGGGGTCGTCCTTCTTGAGGCCGGCGTTTTCGAGGGCTTCGATGGCGATCTGGGCGTTGGACAGGTCTGGCCGGCCCGCGTGGCTGTAGCCCCAGCCTCCCCACCAGTTGTTCTTATCGTCCTTGACCGTTTCGCCCTTGGGGCCGGCGCCCGTTTTGTCGGTCCACTGGATTCCCTTGATGTAGGCGACGGCCTTGTCGATGCGGTCCTTGAACGCCGGGTTGTTCGCGGCCGTCAGCGAACTGATCGCGATCGACGTGTTATAGTTGGCGAGCAGGTCCTGATAGATGCCGCCGTTGTCGAGCTGATAGGTCAGCAGCTTGTCGTAGCCCTTCTTCACGAAGTCGGCGCCGGGTCCGACCTTCGGGTCTTGTGCGAAGGCCTTGAGGGCGATGGCGGTCAGGGCGGGCGGGTCGTTCTCCTTTTGCCAGCCGCCGTCGGGCTTCTGTTGCGACTTGAGGTAGGCCAGCGCTTTGTCCACGGCGGCCTGCACCTTGGCGTCAGTTGAGGCGGCGTCGGCGGCGTGGACGGGAGCGGGCGCGAACGGGATGAACGACGGGGCGGCGATCAAGGACGCGCCGAGGGTCATCGCGGCGAGCAGGCGGAAGGTGCGTTGATTCATAAGCTCCTTTGGAAATTGGCTCTCTGCGCATACTAATGCGCGAGGCGCCTCGCGGTTGAGCGCGAGGCCCGGCGATTCGTTCGCCAGGCGCTGGTGGATTTTTCGCCGGGCGAGGTGGGCGATTGCCCGATCCGGCGGGATGCGGCGGGTTTGATTGCGATCACGTTTGGACCGATCGCAATGTGCGTGCCGCGGTGCCCGGCTTACGGGGCGATCAGTGAATAAGCGCCTTGGCCCCCGCGGCGATCAGCGCGGCGACCGGCAACGTGATCAGCCACGACAGCAGGATCTCCCCGACCTTGCCCCACTTGACCCCCGCCGGATTATTCTTCAGCCCCGCCCCGATGATCGAGCCCGTCGCCACGTGCGTCGTCGACACCGGCAACGCGATCCTGGACGCCGTGATCACCAGGCCCGCCGTCACGAGACTCGCCGTCAGCGACTCGGCGAGCGGCAGGGGGGTGAGCTTATTCGACAGCGTGTCGAGCACTTTCCGCCCCGCGACCAGGCCCCCCACCGCCATCGCCACCGTGACGATCGCGAAGCCGACCGCGGTCCCGTGATTGACGCCCGCCAGCGCGAATAGCGAGAGGGCGGCGATCTTCGGTGTGTCGTTCCAACCGCGCGCGAACGAGATCAGGCCGCCGCTCAGCCAGTGGACGGCGCTGGAGACCCCCGTCGTGCTGGCGGCGACGACGCGGCCGTGTATTGGGCACGTCCGCTCGTTCCCGACCACGACGTCGAGGCGAATTCCGCCGCCGCCCGGATACGCCACGCCGCCGCCGCCGCCGACGCCGACGACGACCGGCTCGAGCGCGCCGACCTGCTCGACCACACAGATGCAGCGGCCCGCGAGTCGGCCGATCAGGAACAGCACCGGCCAGGCGATCGCGTAGACGACCGCCAACGACAGGATCGGACTGACCGCCAGCGGCACGGCGAACTTCGCCCCAAGGAAGGACCACTGCATCCGGGCGTTCCCGAACGCGACCAGCCCCGCGCCGCAGAGCGCGCCGATGATCGCGTGCGTCGTCGAAACGGGCATTCCAAACCGCGAGGCCAGCAGAACCCACGCACAGGCGCCGATCAGCACCGCCACGAAGAAGGCGTTGTCGGCCGCCACCCCCTTGGCGAAGAGGCCGGTGCTGAACCCCTGGAGCAACCCCCCGGCCAGCCGGAACGAGACGACGCCGCCGACCGCCGTCGCGATCGTCGCGTAAACCAGCGCCGTCAGCGGCCTGGCGGCGCCGAACCCCACGAGCGTGGCCACGCCCTTGCCGTTGTCATTCGAACCGTTCGCGAACGCCAGCGTGGCGACGAGGCACAAGAGGACGATCGACACGGTGAAAGCTCCTTCCCCGACGCGCTCCCGCCCGACACGCGCCGGTCCGGCAGGTTATTCCGTGCCGGCGCCAATTGCAAATTCTAACGATCATAAGAATGTTGAGACGATCTCGACGCCCGCGAGAGTGGGATGCGGGCAAGTGTACTCGCCGCGCCGTGGGTCTCGCCCCCGCCATAACGCCGCCGGCGCCCGGCGCCCCGCCGCCCGTGCCACCTGCCGCCCGAAACGGCTTGGGGGCCTCGGACCCGCACGACCGATCAGTACTTCCCGCGCGCCCGTTCCTTGGCCGGAAGGATCTCCAGGCACGTCGTCCACCACCCGGTCAAGACGGTCTCGACGAACGGATCGGGCAGCGCCTCGGCCTTCATCTCCGACGCCAGCGCGGCATGGTCGTACGCGAGCGACACGTACTCGGCCAGCCCCGCCTTGCCGGCGTCGAGAATGGTGTACCCCACCCGCGTCGTCCCGTCATTCGCCGGCCGCCCGAGGACGCCACAGTTCACGAACAGCCGCCCCCCGGACAGTCCGCGCGACCACGGCAGTCCGGTGTGAGTGGCGACGATTACGTCGGCCGCGTATTGATCGGCGAACCGCTCGAGCAAATGCGTCGGCGTCGTCGATTCCCACAGAAACTCGTTCGTCTTCCGCGGCGACCCATGACAGCAGAGGACGCGAAGCGCGGCGGCGGCGGATTCGCGCGCCAAGTCAAATCGAATCTCCTTCGGCAGCGCCGCCAGCCACGGCCGCCATCGCGGCGACGTCTTCCGATACGTGTACTGGTAGGAAAGCCGCGCGTAGTAGTTGTCGGCCGGATCGGTGTAGCCACACTGGCAGTCGGGGAGGTCGTTGCCGATGGAGTTGTCGTAGTTGCCCTGCATCGTGTGCACGCCGTGGTCGATGAGGAGCGGAAAGATCTTGTCGGGGTTGGGGCCGAAGGCGCCCAGGTCGCCGAGGCAGTAGAGGGCGTCGCAGCCGCGATCGTTGGCGTCGCGGATGGCGGCGGCGAGCGCGAGATGATTGTTGTAGATGCCGCCGAACAGGGCGACCCGCGTATGCATGAGGGCGATGATAACGGGGGCGCGGGCGGGGGCAAACGTCGCGATATCACACTCAGACCCAGATGTCCTTCTTCTGGGTGCCGAGGTAAATGCCCAGCGGGACCGCGGCGACCACACCCCCGCCGATCAGCACGCAGGCGAGCGTCGGGGAGGCAAACGCGAGACCGATCAGGGTGATCGTGGCGATGGTGGCCAGCCCCATGCCGATCGTGAGCTGGCCGGCCGAGAGAGGCGCGGCGGGCGGCCGGGCGGGGCCGGGTTCGGCGGGCGGCGTGGCGGTCGCCGCGGGAATCGGTCGCCCGAGCGCGGCGCGGAGCCGATCCGCGACGAAGACGGCCATGTCGCGTTCCGGGCCGATGAACAGTTCCCGCATCTCCTGGCCCTGCGCGCGGATGACGAGCTTGCCGTTGATCGAGTTGGCCTTGATCTCGATGAGGTCCGCGCGACGCCAGCGGCGCGTCGGCTCGCCGTCGCGGTTGAGCAGCGACAGCCAGTGATCGCTGAGATCGATCGTGAGTTGCCGGTGCAGGCGGTACCACGCCATCCAGAAGATGATCACGCCGATCACGGCGACCTGCGCGAACGGGGCGATGACGCCGCCGACGTCACCGTCTTTGTCCGGTCCCGCCATAACGATGGTGGCGACGATCAACCCGGCAAATGCGAGCCAACCGGCGACGGCGACCCAGTACGTGGAGGGCAGCGCGGCGACGCCGCCGACCGGCGGAATCGTCATCTGGAAACGATCGGGTGTGTCGCGGATCTCGATTCCCCAATTGGTCATGGACACGAGTATACCACACAGCCCGTTGCGTGGATCGGGTGGCAAACCGGTGGTTGCGCTTGGCGAGCGTGCGAAAAGGTCCGTGCGCTGACGGCGGCGGCGGCGCCGCGCCGCAGCGGCGGCGGATCACGGGGACGTGCGGCGCGGCGGGGCCGTGTGCTCCGTTGACGGAATGGCGTCGGTCGTCGGACGGGTGGCCCGAGTGGTTGCCGCCCCCGTCGTGGCCGGACGTGTCGTCGGACGCGTGGTCGGGACGGGCGCGTCGGTGGGGGGCGTTTGATTCTGATGACTGCACGCGGCGGGGATGCCGACGAGCAGCGTGAGGAGCGTTACGCGAAGCATGGTGTGTACGGTTAACAATGCGGTCTCGTCTCGGTGTGGTGTGCGCAACCCGGCGCGACCCGCGCACGGTGTCCTTGGTGCGCCGGGCGGTTCCCCTATACTGTACCGTTGAGGCGGACGTTTTCTATGGCCGTAATCGACGACGACGACAACAAGCCGATGCCGCGGCGGCGCTTCTTTCGGGAAGGGCTCTTCGAGCTCTTCAAACCGCTGGCGCGGACGGTCGAGCCGCTTCGGCGGGTGGCGGAGCAACTCGGCACCCTGGACCAACCCGCGCCGCCTCCCGTTCCGGTGCGGCACTGGCTGAGGCCGCCCGGGTCGTTGCAGGAGCAGCAGTTTCGCGAGCAGTGCAGCCGCTGCAGCGAGTGCGTGCGGGTCTGTCCGTCGCACTGCATCAAGATCGACTTTTCGGGGAACGAGGGGGAAGGGGCGCCGTACATCGACGCGGACCTGTCGTCGTGCGTGCTCTGTACGTCGCTGGCGTGCATGCACCACTGCCCGAGCGGGGCGCTGCAGCCGACGATGGTCGATTACGTGGACATGGGCGTCGCCGTCTGGCACGAGTCGACGTGCGTGCGCACGCACGGCGACAACTGCACCGTCTGCGTCGAGGCCTGCCCGGTCGGCGCGCGGGCGATCACGCTCGGCGACGACGGTCGCATCAACGTTCGCGAGGGGTGTACCGGCTGCGGGACGTGCCAGCACGCCTGCCCGACGAATCCGAAGAGCATCACGATCCTTCCGAAATCCGCGCGTTGAAAGGCGGGCACGGCACTCCCATGTGTGGCATCGTCGGCGCGGTCAAGCTCAAGGACGGTACGCGGTGGCGGCTGACGGCGGACGTCCGCACCCGCATGGTGGACGCGCTGCGTTACCGCGGGCCGGACGGGCGAGGAGAATGGACGTCGGCGGGCGAGCGCTGCTGGCTCGGGCACACGCGGCTGGCGATCATCGACCGCGGCGGCGGGCAACAGCCGATGGCCAACGAGGACGGCACGGTCTGGATCGGCTTCAACGGGGAGATCTACAACCACCTCGACTTGCACCGCGAGCTGGCGGCGGCGGGGCACCGGTTTGCGTCGCGGTGCGACACCGAGGCGCTGCTGCACGGCTACGAGCAGTGGGGCATCGCCGGCCTGCTCCAACGGACGCGGGGGATGTTCGCGTTCGCGCTCTTTGACGAACGGACGGGGACGTTCACGCTGGCGCGCGACCGCCTGGGGATCAAGCCGCTGTATTACACGGTCGCGGACGGCGTGCTGCTGTTCGCCAGCGAGATCAAGGCGCTACTGGCGTACCCGGGCGTCGAGCGCGCCGTCGATCGCGGCGCGCTGTCGCAGTTTCTGACGTTCCGTTACGTGCCCGCGCCGCTCACCATGTTCAATGGCGTGTCGAAGCTGCCGGCGGGACATTACCTGCAACTTCGCGCGGGAACGGACGTGACGCCGCGGCCGGTGCGGTATTGGGACGTGAGCTTCGCGCGCGGGGCCGACGTGTCGTTCGACGAGGCGTTGTCGCGGGTGGACACGCTGTTGGAAGGGGCGGTCGACTCACATCTCATGTCGGACGTGCCGCTGGGGGCGCAGCTTTCGGGCGGCGTGGATTCGAGTCTGATCGTCGCGCAGATGGAACGCTTGCGCCAGCGCGCCGGCCACGCCGAGCGCGTGCGGACGTTTTCGATCGGGTTCGAGGCGGACGGGTTTTCGGAGCTGCCGTACGCCCGGCAGGTGGCCCAGCGGTACGGCACCGAGCACCACGAGGTGATCGTCGGGTTCGAGGACTTTGTCCGGCAGTTCGCGCGGCTTTGCTGGGTCTACGACGAGCCGGTGAGCGAGCCGGCGGCGATCCCCACTTACCTGCTCTGTCGCTTCGCCCGCCAGCACGTAACCGTTATGCTCACCGGCGAGGGGGGCGACGAGTTGTTCGGCGGCTATCCCAAGTGCGCGGTCGACCAGTACGCCCGATACCTCAACTGGCTGCCGGCGGGGGCGCGGCGGTCGCTGCTGCGGACGGCGGCGGCGGCGATGCCGTTCGGCAAACGGCGGGCGCGGATCGCGTTGGAGAACCTGGCGATCGCCGACGAGGCCGAACGGCTCGCGTCGTGGTTCAGTGGGTTCGACGACGGCGCGTCAAGCCAGATCGTCGAGGCGGGGGCTTTTGCGGGCCGGAGCGCCGCGGAGCGACTTCGCGAGGAGCTGAAGGGGTGCGATAGTGGCGAGGCGCTGGACCGGATGCTGTATGCGGATCTGCACACCTGGCTGGTGGACGATCTGCTGATCAAGGGGGATCGGATGAGCATGGCGAGCGGCGTGGAGGCGCGGGTGCCGTTCCTGGATCACCCGCTGGTCGAGTACGCGGCGACGTTACCGCCGGCGTTCAAGGCGAAGGGGATGCGGACGAAGATCCTGTTGAAGAAGCTGGCGGAGCGGTACATCCCGCGCGAGACGATCTACCGGCGGAAGGTCGGGTTCACGGTGCCGCTGACGCCGTGGCTGCGCGGGCCGCTCAAGGGGTTCGTGCGCGAGACGTTGTTGGGGGACGCGGCGCGGGGGCGGGGGTACTTCCGGGCGGACGCGGTGGCGCGGGTGGTGGACGATCACCTGGAGGGGCGGGTGGATCGCGGGCGGAGTTTGTGGACGCTGCTGTCGCTGGAGATCTGGCACCGGTTGTTCGTGGACGACGACGGGAGTGAGGCGGCGGCGGCGCGGTTGAGTGAGAGGCTGATGCGGAGCGCTGGGGTCCTGTGAGGTTCAGGCGGCGCGCTGGCCGGGTTTCGCGGGCGACACGGGGCGCGGGGGAAGCAGGTCGGTGACGGGGACGCCACCGATGGCGGTGATGGCGAGGCCGGGGCACTTGGCGAGGGGGAAGGTTTCGGCGGTGAGGGCCCAGCCGTCGGGTGCGACGACGCGGACGGTGGGGCGGTAGGGGTCTTCGAGCTCGACGGAGGTGACGATGGCGGCGCGGCCGTCGGCGAGGGTGACGCGGCTGCCGGGCGGGAAGGGGGGGACGACGATCGGCAGCATGGCGGCGACCTCCGGGTCGAGCCACGTGGCGTAGCGGGTGCGGATGAGGTGCAGGATCTCGACGTTGGTGCGGCGGGTCTTGCCGTCGTCGGCGATCGTCAGGCGGTCGTAGACGTCGGCGGCGAGGAGGATGCGGGCGTAGGCGTGGATGCCCGTGCCGTCCTGCGCCTGCTGCACGCCCGACCCCAGGTCGCGCGTGGGGAAGCCGGTGCCGTCGTAGTGCTGGTGGTGGTTGAGAACGGCGGCGGCGGCGGTGACTTCGATCTCGTCGCGCACCATGTCGAACCCGAGCCTGGCGTGGGATTCCCAGTTGTGCCGCTCGCCTTCTTCGGCGGGGGGGTTGAGGCCGTGGACCTGGCGGAGGCTTTCGGGGAGCTTGGTCTTGCCGAGGTCGTGGAGCATGCCGGCGACGCCGAGGTTGACGACCTCGCGCGCCTGCGAGACGGTGAGGCGCTGGCGCTGGTTGATCAGGAAGCGCTCGAGCTTGATGCCCATGCAGAGGGCGAGCTGCGCGACGGCCATGGAGTGGCGGACGGCGTCGGCGCCGAGGCGGATGGAAAGCTCGTCGAGGTAGACGGGGTGGCGGCCGTTCTGGAGGATCGTGGTGATGAAGTCGCGGGTGGCGGTGTAGTAGTCGGCGAAGTTGACGGCGGGGGCGGCGTCGCGCTGGAAGGTGGTGAAGGTTTCCTTGACCTTTACGTAGAGCGCCTGGCGCTCGGGGCTGAGGGTGGGGGCGAGGTGCTTGTCGAGATCTTCGAGGCCGGGGTAATCGACGAAGACGCAGGGAATGCCGAGGTCGCGCATCTTGTGGAGGACGGCGGCGTCGAGGACGAAATTGCGGCGGAGGAGGTCCTGCTCCGGCTGCTGCGGGTGCGTGACCGTCATCGCGAGCTTCATGCCCGGCTGCGCTTCTTCGAGTGGTACGATCAGCACGAACTGGCCTCCCGTTATTAATAGATCGAATTTTGGGCTTCAAATATGAAGCGGGGCGGTTCAGGGCTTCAGGCGATTTTCGACGACTTGTCGCATGACTTCGGTGGGCGCGTTTTTATTGGTCCAGGCCTCGAACTGCCCGGCGGCTTGGCGGACGAACATCTCGACACCGCCGATGGTTTTCGCACCCGCGGCGTGTGCAATCTGCAGGAGCTTGGTCCGCATGGGGTTGTAGATGGCGTCGAAGACGAGATGGTCGGGCGTGAACCGGACGTCCAGGCCGTCGGTCGGGGAAGCGTCGGCGTTGGGCGCCATGCCGATCGAGGTCGTGTTCAGGTAGATCTGGCAACAGGAGTTGCCCAGTTTTTCGAAGCGCGCGGCGACGACCTTGCCGGTGTTGCCGTTGAATTCGTCGGCGAGGGCTTGGGCGCGTTCGAAGGAGCGGTTGTAGACGACGACGGTGGCGCCGTAGTGGGCGAGGGCGGCGACGGCGGTGCGGCCGGTGCCGCCGGCGCCGAGGACGGCGACGCGGTAGTCCTTGAGCTGCTCGCGCGTGATGTTGAGCTTCGCGGTGATGCTGTCGAGGATGGCGGGGTAGTCGGTGGAAAAACCGCGGAGAGGGTTCAGGGTTGGGGGTTCGGGGTTCAGTGAAGAGGCACCGTCGATGACGATCGTGTTGAGGGCGCCGATTGATTCGGCCAGGGGGTCAACCGTACCGCCCTTTTCCTTGAGGTAGCGGAGGGCGTTTGCCTTGTGGGGGATGGTGATCGAGAGGCCGGAGAGGTGAAGGGGGGCGAAGGCGAGGAAGGTTTCCATGAAGGCTTTGAAGGATTCGTAGCCGGGGTTGACGAGGAGGGGGACGTAGACGCCGTCGTGGCCGACGTGTTCGAAGGCGGCGTTGTGGAGGGCGGGGGACATGGAGTGACCGACGGGGGAGCCGACGACACCGTACACTTTTGTGTTCGGGTTGATCGCATCCCAGCGGTAGACGCGTTTCATGTCGTCGATGCTGACTTGGCCGGGCGCGGTTTCGGCGCCTTTGGCGAGGGAGGCGAAGGTGAGGAAGGCGCCGAACTTTTTGGCGAGGACGCGGCTGATGATGCCGGCCTCGCCCATGCAGAGGGCGATGGTCGGCTTCTG
>Ga0068855_100011642_pt1 | contig 10631 bp, 9 predicted proteins | sample KBSCornC52_FD_66592 | JGI IMG/M metagenome (GOLD analysis project Ga0068855, IMG submission 66592) | Corn rhizosphere microbial communities from Kellogg Biological Station, Michigan, USA - KBS Corn C5-2 | ecosystem: Host-associated > Plants > Roots > Rhizosphere > Soil ... | reverse complement strand
CGTCGCCCTCGCCGTAGCGGATCGAGACGAGCTCGCCGTCGTCGTCCTCGTGTTCGACCTCGATGTCACTGAGTGCGGTCAGGTCGTGCGGGCACCAGTTGATGATGCGCTCGGCCCGGTAGATGAGCTGCTCGTCGTAGAGCCGCTTGAAGATGGTCTGCACTGCCCGGCTGAGCTGCTCGTCCATCGTGAAGCGCTCACGTGACCAGTCGACGCCATCGCCGAGGCGCCTCATCTGGTCGAGGATCTGCCCGCCGTAGCGCTCCTTCCACTCCCACGCCTTCTCGATGAACTCCTCGCGCGAGTAATCGAAGCGGCCCTTGCCCTCTTTCTCGGAGAGGAAGCGCTCGACGAGGTTCTGCACAGCGATGCTGGCGTGGTCCATGCCGGGCAGCCAGAGGACGTCGAAGCCCTGCATGCGGGCGCGGCGCGACAGCGCATCCATCATCGACTGCTCGAGCGCGTGGCCCAGGTGCAGCGACCCCGTGACGTTCGGCGGCGGGATCACCAGCGACCATGGGGGCTTGTCGCTCGTGTTGTCGGCCGTGAAGTAGCCGCGCTCGACCCAGGTGCGATACAGCCGCCCCTCTACCTCCGCCGGAACGTACTGCGGCGGCAGGTCACGGGCACTCGGCTGCGCGTCGGTCACGCGGCGATTCTATGGAGCCGGGTCAGGCGTTATCCCGGGGCTGGGCCGCCACTCGTCCCCGTCCTCTTCTTCGGCGTCATCCGTGGCGTCGATTTCAGCGAGGACGGAGGTCTTTCCGCGGCTGTTGGCGATGAGATTGGTGACGAGGACGATGGCCAGCCCCACGCCTGCGTAGATGCTCATGACGGTGAGTGGCCCCGTCCTCGACGCGTCCGGCACGTACAGACCCTCGCGAATCGCCGTGACGCCCGCGCCAGTGGGCAGCGACTGCCCGACGATGCGCCCCCAGGTCGGCAGGAACTCGGGGAGGATGCTCGACCCCGAGATGATCAGGCCGAGGGTGAAGTACAGCGTGCCAAGCAGCGCACCGGCGGGCCCGATCAGTGCCACGGCGCCCGCGGTCGATGCGGTAATCGCGACGGACAGCAGCAGGAAGTCGAGGAAGAGGCGTCCAGCGGCGGCGGACGGAATCACGTCGAACCAGGTTGCGGCCCACAGCACGGCCGCTGCTGACACACCCCCGTAGACGACGAGGGTGAGGACGTGGGCGATGCCACGTCGGATCGAGCGGCGCGTGCCCTGCCCGATCCGCCCCAGGCCGATCGACGCCACCGTCGCCCCTAGCGCGAGCGCCTGGACGAGGAACCCGATCGACGAACCCGAGGGATCGTCCTTGGGCAGCGGCACGACATCGGTGATCTCTGGCGGGGTCGTCAATTGCTGCAGGGTCAGCGGTGGGATCGGCTCGCCAGTGGCGACCAACTGCTGCACCTGATTGGCGATTGACTGCTGCACCACGGCGAGGAACGCCGCCTTGATCGCGTTCGAGGCGGCCGGTCCCGACGCACTCGCGACGAACAGATGCGGATGCTGCACATCGAAGACGTCGACACCGCCATAGATCACCTTGTGCTTGATCGCGTCGGTCATCGACGCGTCGTCCTCGTACTGCCGTCCGGCGAACGCGTGGCTCTTGTCGATGAGTTCTTTGACTTGCGTGCTGGTGTCGGAGCTGGCGACGAAGCCGACAGGCAGGTTGTGTGGCGCAGGCGCGTGGCCGACACCGAGGTAATAAGCGGAGAGGGCGATCTGGACGAGGGCACCCGCGATGACGAGCAGCAGGGCACCGCGTCTGACGCGACGGCGGAGCGCACGCGTGGCCTCATCGGGTTCGTTGGCGTGGGACACGCCGTACTACTACCGCTATTCGCGCGCCTCCGCTACCGGCACCGGGGTCGTGGCCAGCCACGCGGCGAACGCGTCGAACGTGAACGGGCGGCCGAGGAACCTCGCGACCAGGTCGGCAGCATCCGCGGAGCCACCCTTGGCCAGGATCTCGTCGCGATACCGACGAGCAGGGCCCGGATCGAACATGTCGTCCGTGTCGAAGGCGGAGAACAGGTCCTTCGCGATGACCAGGCTCCACATGTAGGTGTAGTAGGCCGAGGTGTAGTCAGCCAGGTGACCGAACGACGCGTAGAAATGCGTGCCCTCGATGTAGTCGAACAGGTCGTACTTCCGCTGCACCGCTTCGACGGTGGCGACGAAGTCAGCCGGCCGATCCTGATGCAGGACGTACGCCAAGGCCGCATAGAACATCTGCGTCCGCGCGTAGAAGCCGCTACCGAAGTCCTTCGCTGCGCGCATCCGCTCGACGAGATCGCTCGGAATGGGCTCGCCGTCGTCGTCAGTGGCGAAGGTGCGCAGGACCTCTGCGTTCCAGGCCCACTCCTCGAGCATCTGCGACGGCGCCTCGACGAAATCCCACTCGGTGGCAACACCGGAGAACTGCGCCCAGCGCTGCCGGCCACCCAGGACGTGGTGGACGAGGTGGCCGAACTCGTGAAACAACGTGACGACGTCGGTGTGCTCCATGACCCCGCGGGGAAAGTTGCAGACGAGGGTGCCCTCGGGCAGTTGCTGATCAGCGACGCCGCCGACGAGGTCGAACTGCGCAGCATGCTTGAACTTGCCGTCTCGCGGGTGCAGATCGAGATAGATCCGTCCTAGGCGCGTGCCGTCCATGAGGACGTCATACGCGGTGACCTCGCTGTGCCATACCGCTGTGCCCGGCAGCTCGACGTACTCGATGCCGAAGAGCCGCGCGGTGACGTCGAGGAGCCCGCGCCGTACCTTGCCGAAATCGAAGTAGCGCCGCACATTCTGGGCATCGACGTGGAAGGCCTCGCGGCGAACCAACTCGCCGTAGTAGCTGGCATCAGCGCTGTCGAGTGAGGTCGCGTCGGGATCATCGACACGTCGTCGAGCGAGCAGCACGTCATAGTCGCGACGCCCTGGTTCTGCGGCGGCCGCCGTGATCTTCTCGACGAACGCGGCGATAGCGTCGCCGTTCTTGATCATCTTTATCTCGGAGTCGAAGTCGGGCCAGCTGTCGTAGCCGAGCAGCTGCGCCTGCTCGTAGCGCAGACTCAGCATCTCGCGCAGCACGGAATCGTTCGCTGGCCACGCCCGGTTGAGGAATTCGACCGTGAGCGCACGCCGGGCGCCTGCATCAGTGGCGAACATGCGGAAGGGCATGTAGTCGGGGTAGTCAGTGGTGATCGTCGCGAGACCATCCGCGTCGACCGGATGCGCCGCAATGTAATCGGCCGGCAGGCCGTCGAGTTGGTCAGGACGCAGCTTGATCGAGCGGACATCGTCGCGGATGTGACGTGCGATTTCCTGGCGCAGCACGGTCATCCGATCGGAGAGCTCACGCAGTCGTGTGGCGACGTCGGCCGGCTGGTCGACGCCGCTACGCCGGAAATCGCGCAGGATGTGCGAGCGGACGCGGGCGGCGTCGGCGTCCAGCCCGTCCGCACTCGTCGCGGCGACGACGTCGTAGAGGGCGCGGTCGAGGCCTCTCTCGGTCGATGCCTTGGTAACCGCCAACTGGTGCCCTTCGGCCTGCGCGCGCACTGCTGCATCCGGATGCACCTCCGCGAGCAGGCTCGAAACCGAGCCGGCGTCGCGCAACGCGATGTCGGACTCGTTCCAGAGGGCGAGGACGTCGGCTGTCGATCGCGCCGACCCGTCCTTGATCGCCTCAAGAGCGTCGCGCGCTGCGGCGAGCGCGGTGTCGACGCGGGTGGCGAGCCAACTGGGCCAACCGTCGCCCTCGGGGAGTTCGAGCAGGTCCTTCACGTCCTCGACCCTACGACCCGACCGCGATCACGTTGCCGACCCTCCACGGTCGACCGGGAAGAGGAACATCGCCACGCGTACCCGCCGCGCGCCGTCGGGCGCACCCTGCGTCGAGCGGTCACGGTACTGATCAACGAGCGCGAAGACCTTCTCCTCGATCTCCTTCGCTTCGTGCGGCAGGAGCCAGACCTGCCCGCTGTTGACGCCGCCGTACTCGCGCCATTCGTCGTCGTCTTTGCGGGTCGCTGCCCAGGCGTTGAGCTGTTCGGCGAGGCGGCCGACGACGGTGGAGACGATCGCCGCTCCGGCTGCGGTCGACATCGTCGAGGATGTCGAGTCGACCTGGATGTAGCCACCCGCTGCCCGCCACGGCCGCTCGCGGCCATCGCCGGTCGAGGGCGCGCGTTCGACGATGCCTGCGCGTTCAAGGCTGCGCAGGTGGTAGCTCATCGCGCTCGGTGTCAGCCCGGCGATCTCGGCGCACTCGGTGGCCGTCAGGTCGCGGCCGGTGTAGAGCTCCTCGATCACGGCGAGCCTGGCGGGGTGCGCGAGCGCGCGAATGTCCTTGGGCTCGGTGAGCTTCACCGGCGGGCGGCGGGCCTGCTTCTTTGCGCGTGGCGGCACGCCGCAGAGGTTAGCGCCGCCCTCTTGACTTGGGTAATTGTGAAGGAATACCTTCGCAATATGTCTTTCAGATCTCAGCGTCGTGATCTCTGGCTCGTCGTCATCGCGCGGTCGGTGTCGTGGCTGGGAGACGAGGTTGCGCTCGTGGCGATGACGCTGCGGTTGCAGTCGACGGGGCACGGTGCGGGGGCAGTGGCCGCCCTGCTCATCGCGAACCTGCTCCCGTTGCTGTTGCTGTCCGGGGTCGTCGGGCGGCTGCTGGATCGGCGCGACAACCGCATGCTGCTGATCGGTTCGTCGCTGGCCCAGGCCGCGGTGTGCAGCGTCCTCGCATTCACCAGCCCCACCTGGGCGGTACTCGGACTCGTGGCCCTGCTCGGGGCGGGCCAGTCGATTAACGGTGCGACGTGGCAGGCTCTGCTGCCCTCGATCGCTGGGGTCGACGAGCTCCCGAAGGCGGTCGGCCGGGTCCAGATCGGCTCCACGCTGGCCGGAATCGTCGCGCCCGCGCTTGGTGGGTTGCTCACCGGCTGGTACGGCGCGCGAGTGCCGCTGCTGCTCGACGCGGCGACGTTCCTCGTCATCACGGGCGCGGCGCTGCTGCTCGCGACGCGCCGCTCGCCCGCCCCTGTTGAGGATGGCGTACGCATGGACGGTGCGCTGCGCATCGTCCGGACCGACTCGCTGCTGCGCCCGCTGTTCGTGCTGCTCGCTGTCTTCGTGCTGCTGGCCTCGACGGTGAACGTCGCGGATGTGTTCCTCGTCCGCGAGACGTTGCACGCGTCGACGCTCTGGTACGGCCTGGCCGGCGCCGGCTTCTCGCTCGGCGCTCTGGTCGGCGCCGTGCTGAGCAGTCAGGTGCGTGGCGTGCGGAAGCTGGCGCGGGCCTTCGTCCTCGCCTCCGTGGGGCTCTCGGTCGGATTGGCGGCAATGGGGCTGGTGCCCTCGGTCGCGTGGCTGCTGCCGTTCGGCTTCGTTGTCGGGTTCTCGAACGGCACACTCAACGTGGCGCTGTCGTCGCTGGTCATGGGCCGGGCCCGCGAGGAGGAACGCGGCCGCATCGGCGCGCTGCTGACGGGGATCGCGTCAGGCATGCAGCTGCTGGCGTTCGCGGCCGGTGGCGTGCTCGTCACCGCGCTATCCCCGCGGACGGTCTTCGTGCTGGCCGGCGTGCTCGGCCTGTTGGGCCCGCTGCTGTTCGGTCGCGCCGTCGTGCGCGCAGCACAGCCGAAGCAGACGGATACGGCTCCCCTGCCGGCGCTCGCGGTTTAGCGAATCAGGCGGACTTTTCGCGCGGGGTGCGCTTGGCGGGCGCCTCGCGCGGCACGAGCGTCGGGTAGACGTGGTCGAGGACGGTCTCGCGCGTGATGACGACGCGCGCGACGTCCTCGCGCGACGGCACCTCGTACATCACCGAGAGCAGCACTTCTTCCATGATCGCCCGCAAGCCACGCGCACCCGTGCCGCGCAGCACCGCTTGATCGGCGATCGCCTGCAGTGAATCGGGCGAGAAGTCGAGCTCGACATTGTCGAGCTCGAAGAGCTTCGCGTACTGCCTCACCAGTGCGTTGCGTGGCTCGGTGAGGATCTGCACGAGCGCGTCGCGATCGAGTGGGCGTACCGACGTGATCACGGGCAAGCGGCCGATGAATTCGGGGATGAGCCCGAACTTGATGAGGTCCTCCGGCATGACCTCACCGAAGACGTCACGCTGCTCGCGCTCGAACTTGCTGTGCACCTCGGCACCGAAGCCGAGGCCCTTCTTACCGATGCGCGACTCGATGATCGTGTCGAGCCCGGCGAACGCGCCGCCGACGATGAACAGCACGTTCGTCGTATCGATCTGGATGAACTCCTGATGCGGGTGCTTGCGCCCACCCTGCGGGGGCACCGACGCGGTCGTCCCCTCGAGAATCTTGAGCAGCGCCTGCTGCACACCCTCGCCGGAGACATCACGCGTGATCGACGGGTTCTCCGCCTTGCGGGCGATCTTGTCGACCTCGTCGATATAGATGATGCCGGTCTCGGCGCGCTTGACGTCGTAGTCGGCAGCCTGGATGAGCTTGAGGAGGATGTTCTCGACGTCCTCGCCGACATAGCCGGCCTCGGTCAGCGCGGTCGCGTCGGCGATCGCGAAGGGGACGTTGAGCATCCGCGCGAGCGTCTGCGCGAGCAACGTCTTGCCTGAGCCCGTCGGGCCGAGCAGCAAGATGTTGGACTTCGCCAGCTCGACGTTCGTCTCGGCATTGCGCGGCTTGGCGTCGCCGCCTGCCTGCACACGCTTGTAGTGGTTGTAGACGGCGACAGCCAGCGTCTTCTTGGTGTGTTCCTGGCCGACGACGTAGCTGTTGAGGAAGTCGAAAATCTCGCTCGGCTTGGGCAGCTCATCGAAAGTGAATTCGCTGGTCTCAGCCAGCTCTTCCTCGATGATCTCGTTGCACAGGTCGATGCACTCGTCGCAGATGTACACGCCTGGACCGGCGATCAGCTTCTTGACCTGCTTCTGGCTCTTTCCGCAGAAAGAGCACTTCAGCAGGTCGCCGGTCTCGCCGACACGCGGTGCCACAGGCGAGGTCCCCTCTGTCGATGGTGCTCTCGGTCAAGCTCACGATAAATACAGCGCCAAGGCGCTGATGGCCACGAACGGTACCCGCAAAACCTACGGAAGTCGTCCCTATACGCCCGGCGCGGCGTGAACGCGCACCCCTGCCGGGCGGACGACTCAGGTGGTGTCGACCTTGCGGGTGCTGATGACCTCGTCGACGAGGCCGTACTCCTTGGCTTGCGCGGCAGTGAAGATCTTGTCGCGCTCGACATCGAGAGCGATTTGCTCGACGGTCTGGCCGGTGTGCTTGGCCAAGATCTCGATCATGAGGTCACGCATGCGCAGAATCTCCTTGGCCTGGATGTCGAGGTCGGAGATCTGCATAGCGCCCTCGGTGCCGCCGGATGGCTGGTGGATGAGGATGCGCGAATTGCTCAGCGCGTAGCGCTTGCCCTTGGTGCCGGCGCCGAGCAGCACCGCAGCGGCCGACGCCGCCTGACCCATGCAGTAGGTCTGAATTTCGGGCCGCACGAACTGCAGCGTGTCGTAGATGGCCGTCAACGCGGTGAACGAGCCGCCGGGCGAGTTGATGTAGATGAGGATGTCGCGGTCGGGGTCGTTGGACTCGAGGACGATGAGCTGGGCGATGACATCGTTCGCGACCACGTCATCGATCGGCGCACCGAGGAAGATGATGCGCTCCTCGAAGAGCTTGTTATACGGGTTCGACTCCTTGATGCCGTAATTCGTCCGCTCGACGAACGACGGGAGCACGTAGCGCGAGGTTGGGTGGTTCACGTAGGTGCTCCTTATTCCGGGGTGATGCTGGCGCTCGGGACGTCGCTGACGCGACGCACGATGTGGTCGATGAAGCCGTAGTCGAGGGCTTCCTGTGCGGTGAACCAGCGATCGCGGTCACCGTCCTTGGTGATCTGCTCGACCGTCTGACCCGTGTGCTCAGCGGTCAATTCGGCCATCTCGCGCTTGGTCAGGTTCCACTGCTCAGCCTGGATCTTGATATCCGACGCCGTACCGCCCAGCCCGGCCGAACCCTGGTGCATGAGGATGCGCGCGTGCGGCAGGGCGAAACGCTTGCCGCGCGTACCGGCTGAGAGCAGGAACTGCCCCATCGAGGCAGAGAGCCCCAACGACCACGTGGCGACGTCGCACTCGATGAGCTCCATGGTGTCGAAGATGGCCATGCCCGCCGTGACGGAGCCACCCGGCGAGTTGATGTACAGGTTGATGTCGCGCTTCTGATCCTCAGCGGCCAGCAGCAGCAGCTGGGCACAGATCTGGTTCGCGATCGCGTCATCGACGGGCTGGCCGAGGAAGATAATCCGCTCGCGCAGCAGCCGGTCATAGACCGAGTCATTCAGGTTCATCCCGGCGCCTGGCGAACGCATGTCGACAGCTCGCACCGGCTGCGGATCGAAGCGGCTCACAGCCCGACCTTTCCGTGTCTCGTCCTGGTTCTCGTTGGGTAATACCGACCCTAACGAAACACGACCCGATCGGTGTCCGGATTCAGGTCGCGTTCGCTCAGGGCGTGACGATCAGTCGTGGTCGTGACCGTGGTCGTGACCGTGACCGTGACCGTGATCGTGGTCGTGGTCGTCGTGATCGTGGTCTTCGTCGTCATCGAGTTCGAGCGAACCTGCCGCCTCGGCCAACTCCGCCAGTGCGGACGGGCTCAGCGCGCTGAGGTCGACCGTGTTGCCTGAGGCGTCGGTGATGACGGCCGTCTCGAGGACCTGGGCCAGGGCCTTGTTGCGGCGGACGTCGGCGTAGAGAGCCGGGAGGTTGCCGCCCTTCACGATCTGGTCGGCGAACTCTTGCGGCGGCATGTTGTACCGCGCGGCCTGGCGGACGAGGTACTCGGTGAGCTCGCCGTCGCCGACCTCCACCTCGATCTGATCGGCAATGGCGTCGAGGACGAATTGCGCGCGGACGGACTTCTCGGCGTCGACCGCCAACTCGGCGGTGAACTCCTCGCGAGTCTTGCCCTGCATCTCGAGGAAGCGGTCGAACATCGCGTCGTCGTGGCCGAGGGAGTGCACGATCTCGTGTTCGCGGTAGTCGACCTCGCCCTTGATCGCCGACTCCGGGACCGGGAAGTCGACAGTCTCGACGAGGTGCTCGAGGAGCTTGTCGCGTGCCTGCGCGCCCTGCTCGAGCGCCTTCACGCGGCCAAGTCGCTCGGTGACGTCGCTGCGCAGCTCGTCGATCGTGTCGAACTCGCTCGCGAGCTTCGCGAAGTCATCGTCGAGCGCCGGCAGCTCTTTGGTCTTGACCGAGTTCACGGTCGCCGTGACCTCCGCCTCGGCTCCCTCGGACTCGCCGCTCGGCAGCGTCGTCGTGAACGTGGCGGATTCGCCTGAGGCCTTCCCCGTGATCGCCTCATCGAGCCCCTCGACGAGATCACCGGATCCGACCACGTAGGACATGCCGCTCGCCGCGCCACTTTCGAGTTCCTCGCCATTGACCTCTGTCTTGAGGTCGAGCGAGACATAGTCGCCGCCGGCGACGGCGCGATCGACGCCCTTGAGCGTGCCGAAGCGCTCACGAAGGGCGTCGAGCTGCCCGTCGATGTCGGCGTCGCTGACCGTCGCGTCCTCGACTGACACCGCGATGCCCTCAAGCGCCGGGAGCGGAATCTCGGGGCGGATGTCGACCTCCGCCGTGAAGCTGAGCGACTCCCCGTCGTCGAGTTTGGAGATGTCGATGTCGGGCTGCCCGAGGACGCGCAGTGCGTGCTCGCGCGCCGCCTCGGAGTAGAGACGCGGCAGGGCGTCGTTGACCGCCTCCTGCAGCACGGCACCGCGGCCGAAGCGCTGGTCGATGATGCGAGCGGGCACCTTTCCAGGGCGGAAGCCCGGCACCCGAACCTGCGAGGCGAGGGCCTTGTACGCGGCGTCGAGGCTGGGCTTCAAGTCCTCGAACGGCACCTCGACGGCGAGCCGCACACGGGTTGGGCTCAGGTTCTCGACGGTGCTCTTCACGTGCCGGTACTCCTCAGGTGTCAGCGATGGAACCCGGCGGGTCGGGCGCCGCCCTTGCGGCGGCCGGTGACGGGCCGAGCGCCCGCAAGTCTATAGAGCGCTCGGCGTCGTCTCGCTCGGTCGGGGTGGCGGGATTTGAACCCACGGCCCCTCGCTCCCAAAGCGAGTGCGCTACCAAACTGCGCTACACCCCGGGCGTAACGAGACCGAAGTCTACGGACGCCGCAACCGGCGAGGAATCCGCCCGCCGACCGGCACGATGATGAGGACGCGCGCGAGCACCGCCGCTGGGCCGTGGGTGCGGCTGTCCCCACCGACCGAAGCGTTGTCACTCACGACCCACCAGCCTCCTGCGACACGACGCTCGGCGCGTTTGAGGACGAGCCGACCGGGCAGATCCGCGAAGCGGGCGAGGACGACATCGCCGGGGCGGACGCGAGCGCCGTGCCGCACCAGCACACGGTCGCCCTCGCGCAGCGTAGGCAGCATCGAGGCTCCGCGGACGTCGACGAGTTGCCATGGCAACAGCGCTTCGGGCACGTCCTCAATCGTCTCCTGCTTGCGCGATTCGCCGGGAGTAGGGTTCGAAACGAAGCCTTACCTGCCACGTTTCGGACATATCTAGTTACAGGAGGTCTCTCCGTGCGACTGTTCCGTTCCCCGACCA
>Ga0068855_100011641_pt1 | contig 10631 bp, 9 predicted proteins | sample KBSCornC52_FD_66592 | JGI IMG/M metagenome (GOLD analysis project Ga0068855, IMG submission 66592) | Corn rhizosphere microbial communities from Kellogg Biological Station, Michigan, USA - KBS Corn C5-2 | ecosystem: Host-associated > Plants > Roots > Rhizosphere > Soil ... | reverse complement strand
GACATCAAGGCGCCGGAATGCTTCGAGATCGAGGAGCGGCTGAAGGCGCGGATGAAGATCCCGGTGATGCATGACGACCAGCACGGCACCGCCGTGGTCGTCTCCGCCGCGCTGCGCAACGCGCTGCATCTGACCAGCCGTGACATCAGCGAGACCCGCGTGGTCTGCGCCGGCGCCGGCGCCTCGGCCATCGCCTGTCTCAACCTGCTGGTCGAGATGGGGGCGGAGCGGAAGAACATTTTCATGATGGACAGCGGCGGCCTGGTCCATGCCGGCCGCAACGGCCTCAACAAGTACAAGGCGCGCTTCGCCCAGGCGAGCGATCCCGGCGGCTGGGAGGCGATCATGGACGGCGCCGACGTGCTGATCGGCCTGTCCGGCCCGGGCGGCGTCGATCCGGCCCATCTGAGGCACATGGCGGAGCGGCCGATCATCATGACCCTGGCCAATCCGACGCCCGAGATCATGCCGGAAGTCATCTATCGCGAGCGGCCAGATGCCGTCGTCTGCACCGGCCGGTCGGACTTCCCGAACCAGGTCAACAACGCGCTCGGCTTCCCCTTCATCTTCCGCGCGGCGCTGGATGTCGGCGCCACCCAGATCACCGAGAAGATGAAGCTGGCCTGCGCCATGGCACTGTCGGACTTGGCTCGGAACACCCAGCCAGACCTCGAGCATGCCGGCTTCGGCCCGCTCTACCTGATCCCGGACGTTCTGGACCCGCGCCTGCTCGCCACCGTCGTCCCGGCTGTCGCCATGGCGGCGATAGAAAGCGGCGTGGCGACACGGCCGTTTCCCGAGGCCGGGCAATACCAGGTGGAGCTTGAAATTGCCTGAGCGGAGCCCCGTCGAGGCGGCACCCCGCTAGAGGGATTCGCCCCCGTCGGCGATCAGATTCGCCCCCGTTATGAAGCCTGCACGGCGCGAACAGAGAAACACGACTGCCTCTCCGATCTCTTCCGGCTGACCCAGCCGGCCCAGTGGAATAGAGCGCTGCTTCTCGTCCCGCAGATTCGGCAGCTCGGCGAAGATCTTCTGATTGCTTTCGGTGTTCACCCACCCGCAACGCAGGCTATTCGCCCGCACCCCATAGCGCCCCTCTTCCTTCGCCATGACGGCGATCATGCGATCGACCGCGGCTTTGGAGATGGCCGACACGCCGCCGCGCACCTCGATCATATTGGCCTGATATGTGGTCAAGGCCAAAAAAGCCCCGTGCGATTTACGCAGATGCGGAATAGCGGCCTGAGCCAGGCTGATCGCCGCCAGCAGATCCCCGTCCACCCATTGGCGCCAGGTGGACAGATCGGTGTTGGAGAAGAATTCCGGATCAAACGCGGGGCCGGCGGCATAAACGATGCTGTGCAGCCCATTCATGCGCTGGGCCGCTTTCTGGAGAGTCACGCCGATGGCTTGGCGATCTGCCGCATCCAACTGGAAGACCGCAGCGTCGCCCCCTTCGCTCAGAATCCCCCGCGCCAGGAGTGCGGCAGCTTCGGCGTCGCTGCGGTAGGATAATGCGACCGGCACGCCCGCCCGCGCGAACGAGCGGCAGATCGCGCCGCCCAGGTCCCCGCTCCCGCCCAGAACGAACACGCCTCCGGAGCCAAACCCGCCCACCAGATCCTGCATGAAGGTACCTCTCCGCTGCGCTAAGTGCGCAGCCTGCAATTCGCTCAGCTGTAGGGAAAAAGTCTTCGCCGGGCATAGTCCGCCGCGACGATATGCCGGCGCGTCCTCCAGATTATGGCTGTGGCGGCAACCACGCCCATTACCCCCAACTCCGCGAGCGGAGGAACGCCGATGTCGAATCAAGTCAGGCTCCCCGGGCCATTCGGCCTTTGCATGCCAGGCACCGATATCGGGAAGCTCAGCCCCTCCGCCCTTCGTGGAATGGCGGACAGTCTGTTCTCGCACCGGATCCTGGTCTTACCTGGGCAGGAACTCACGAGCGACGACTACGTCCGTTTCGGACGGCTTTGGGGCGACCCCGTTCTGCTCATCGATCAGAAATCCCGATTGGGCTCGCATCCGGAGATCATCGTCCAGTCGAACGCGACCAGGGTCGCTCCGGCCATACGCAATGTCGCGGCGCATTGGCATTGCGACAGTTCCTATGAGGAGATCCCCGCGACCATCACCATGCTTTATGGGGAAAAGGCCCCCCTGCTGGGGGGCGAGACTCTATTCTGCGACTTGGTGGGAGCATACGACGCCCTGCCCCTGGATTTGCGCGACCGGATTGACGGCTTATCGCTGCGGCATGCCGTCGGTGCGGCACGCGCCGCGGACGACGAGTATCTGATCCCTTTCGACACGGTGCCGCAGGAAGTCCGCAAGGGCGTTACGATCCCCGATCCGGTCGTCCATCCGCTCGTGCGGACACATCCGGTAACCGGGCGCAAGGGGCTCTACGGGCTCGGCGGCACGCCCTTTGCGGTGGTGGGGATGGCGGAGCAGGAAGGCGCCGCGCTCATCGCCGACCTGAAGCGTCACGCGACGCAGCCACGCTTCGTCCAGAGCTACAAGCTCATGCCGAACGACATCCTGATCTGGGACAACTTCTCGGTCATGCACCGGGCAACCATGATCAAGTATTCCGACGAGCCGGCCGAAGCGCGCCTCAATTACAGAATTAGTCTGAAAGGCCTCCCGAAGTTCTTGTCCTGATGCAAGCGGAAGCGATAGCGGGAACCCAGAGACCGCTCGCCAGAGGGTGAGAAACGCGCGGTATATGGAATTATGGCGCAACCCCTATGGTCACGCTTGACCCACCAGCCGCTCGCTGATGGTCCACAGGCGCCGAGCGCCGTCATCGTCCTGCCCGGCCGCAGACGGCGCGATTCGTCTACGTTCAGCGAAATAGCCACCGGACGGCAGGGCCGCACCGGGCGCGGTTGCCAGCCAGACGACTGTGTCGGCGCCCTGCTCGGATGTCAGCGCTTCGCCGCTAGCTTGCGCCGCCGCGTAATAAGCGCGCGTGTCGGCTCCGCCCGTCAGCGGGAAGCGGGAGGCGACGAGGCCAGGATGCACCGCGCTGGCGACCAGACCCTCGCCATGGAATCTGCGGGCCAGTTCCCGGGTGAATAGCACATTGGCGAGCTTGCTCTGCGCGTACGCGGCCAGAGGGGCGAAGTCCCGCTCCATCTGCAGATCGTGCCAGCGCATGTCGTCGATCATGGTATGGCCGACCGACGAGACATTAATCACATGCGCCGGTGCGGCCTTCAGCAAAGGGAGGAGGCTGGTGGTCAGCAGAAACGGCGCAAGATGATTGACCGCAAATGTCGTCTCGAAGCCCTGTTCCGTGGTGCTTCTCCGGTCGAGCAGCAGACCGGCGTTATTCACCAGGACATCGATGTGCCCGGTCAATCGCACGATATCGCCGGCGGCCCTGCGGACATCCGCCAGCCGGGAGAAGTCGGCGATTACCCAATCGATCTCCGCTCCCTCTGCCCCTGCCCGCAGCTCCGCGTCCGCGGCGGAAGCGCGGCCGGAATGTCGCCCCATGGCGATGATCCGAAACCTCTGCCCGACAAGCGCCCGCGCTGTTGCCAAGCCGATGCCGGAAGTCGCTCCGGACACGACGGCGACTTTGGGAGCGCCCATCCCGTCCTCCGCCTTCATGCCCTCCATTGATGGCCCCAGTCGCTGCCGCGGGTCGTCTCGAAAACGAGATGCTCACTCCAGTCCATGCGTTTGCCGCCTGCGCCGAATTCGAGCGCGAATCCTCCAGGCGTGCGCATATAGAACGAGATCATCTCGTCGTTCACATGCCGTCCGAGAGTCGCGAGAAGGGGAACGTCGTGGCGGGCGACACGATCCAGACAGCGGCCGACATCATCGACCGAGCCGGCTTCCAGCATCAGATGGATACAGCCGCCCGGCACCGGCAGACCGGCATAGGCGAGGCTGTGCTGGCGGGGATTGGCGCAGTGGAGAAAATTGATCCGCGCGGCACCCGATGGTCCGGGAACATGCAGGATATCGGAAAGCCCGAACCGGCCGGGCTTGGTCCAGAACTCCATCACTTGCTCCATGGATGACGGCGCGGCGAGAACCACGTGCCCGAGCCCCATGTCACCAGTCACGAAGCCGCTGACACCCACCGGCGAAACGAATGGCGTGAAATCCGAAATGGGTCCCCAGGCGATCTCGTGCCGATGGCCGGCCGGGTCGCGAAAGGCGAAATAGCCCTGGACCTTGCGCAGGCCGGCCCCCTCCTCCGTGCCGTCCTCGATGATGACGCCGTCATTCGCGAGCTCTGAACGCGCGCGGAAGAAATCCGGCTCGTCCGGAACGAGCCACCCGCTCGCAAGCAGCCCGGCATCGCGGTCAGGCAGGACCGCGATGCGAAAAGCGCGCATGTCCGTCTTCACATAAAGCGCGCCCGAGGGATCGTCGATCGCCATCGCCCCCACTACATCGGTGGCGTAGCGCCGCCACTCCGAAGTCTCTGGTGCGCCTACCAGGACGTAACCAAGTTCGATGATTCTCAACTTCGCCTCCTAAGCTTCCGGCCTATCGATCGGAACGGTGACAGTGTCCTTCCCCGACCTCAGGACCCGCCCTGGCAACTGCCCGGTGAACTCGCCGTCGCGGATGATCGGTCTGCCGTTCACGATCACATCACGGACGCCGATGGCATCGCTGTAGAGACGGGCGTGGCCGCCCGGCAGATCGTGGCGGCTATAGATCGGGCCCGCGCCGATCGTGGCGGGATCGAAGATAACGATATCGGCGAAATTGCCCTCGCGTAGCGTCCCGCGGTCCTTGATACCGAAGACCGCCGCGGGTAGCCCGGTCATGCGATAGACCGCCTCCTCCAGGGGCATGATGCGACGCTCCCGTACGCCTTCCGCGAGGACATGCGACGAAAAGGCGAAGGTGTCGATCATGTCGAGATGGGCTCCGGCATCAGAGCCGCCGATCAGGGCCCGCGGGTCGCGCCAGGCCTTGGCTCGCATGCGCCAGCTATCTTCGTCGGCCCCGGTGGGACCCGGCATGAAGCGCGTTTGCAGGTCTTCGGCGACCGCCAGATCAATCATCGTGTCGAATGGAGCCTTATTGAGCCTGGAGGCCAGAGTGCCGATCAGCATCCCATTTAATGCTGCATTCTTCGGCAGCGCGGTTTCGACGATTCGCCACTGGCTCCAATCGCTGAGCCCCCCATAGGCGCCGGCGGACGGGGAATGCATGGTATCATTCAATTTTCTGCGCACCGCAGGATCCGCCAGCATTGCCTTGCGTTGTGGATGCGGCAATGTCATGGCCTCACGCCATCCCGGGAAGGCATCGAGCACCATGCCGGCCGCGAAGCTCACGACGATCGAAATAGCCTTCGGGGCGGCAAGGGCGATCACCTTGCCGCCCCGCTGAGCGGCGTAATCGCTGGCGGCGAGCTGCGCCTCGAACAGCGCCTTGCCGCGGGAATCGGGTGACAGCAGGTTCCAATTCAGTGCGCGGCCGGCTGCCCTGGACATGGACGCCATCCGCTCAAGCGTCTCATGACTGAACTCCACGCCGACATCAGCGACCATTTCGAGAAATGTCCCCTCGGCCTCGCCGGCGACCTTTGCCAAGGCGACGAGCTCATCGGTCCCGGCATGGCGCGACGGAACGGGCTCTCCGTTTCCATCATTGTGGGTGGGGGAAACGGTCGTCGAGAAGCCGAGGCCGCCCTCCGCGATGGATGTCGCGAGCAGCACCTTCATCGCTTCCATTTCCTCCGGCGTCGGATCGCCGCCGACCGCTCGCGCGCCCATCACGGTGCGTCGCAGTGCCGAATGCCCGACCATGAAGCCGGCATTGATCGCCAGCGTCCCATCGATGCGGCCGAGATACTCACCGAAGCTCGTCCAGTTCCAAGGGACACCGTCCCTGAGACTATCCAGCGGCATGCCTTCCACGCGGGAGAGCATCTCCTGCAGATAGGTGGCGTCGTCCGGACGGCCGCTGAGCGGCGCAATGCTGAAGCCGCAATTCCCGGCGATGACGGTCGTCACACCGTGATTGCTGGACGGCGTGAGCTTGGGATCCCAGAAGACCTGAGCATCGTAGTGCGTGTGGACATCTATGAAGCCGGGCCCGACCGCGAGGCCCGAAGCGTCGATCTCGGTCGCACCGCGTTCGGCGACCCGGCCCAGCCGGACGATCCTCCCCTGTGCGATAGCTATATCGCAGACGACACCCGCAGCACCGGTGCCATCGATCACCGTTCCGGAACGCACGACTAGATCATACATGTCAGCCTCACGATTGCTCGCCGAGAGCGCTACATGCCGTCAGTTCCGAACTGGCATATCGTCCGCACGGACGGTGAATGCCGGATTGTGCTGCACGCAAAGACAGCGGCACGCGTCGGCATAGTCCCGCAGGACGACGTTTCCAGGCACCGACGGCCGCATGTTTGTGGGGCGTCCTTGCGGTACCTGCGCAAAAAATGCGCCTATGCGCCGAGGCGCAGGTTCGAAATCGCCCGAGTCCCTGATGATCGCAAAACCTGCGCTCGATCCCCAATTCGTCCCGATCGCCGAAGCGTTGGCAGCCCTGCCGCCGCTCTGGAGCCAAAGCATTCAGGAGGCGCGAGCGGCCTGGGATTTGTCGGCCTTCGGAACGCCGGAGCCGGTTGCGCAAATCCGCGACCTTTCCATACCGGTCGGTAGCACGCGTGTCGGCGCGCGCTTCTATGCCCCCAACGACGCGCCGTCGGCGCTGCTCGTCTATTTTCATGGCGGCGGCTGGGTTCTTGGCAACCTGGAAACGCACGATCTGCCGCTGCGCGCATTAGCCAATAGAACGGGCGCGGCGATTCTCTCCGTCGATTACCGGCTGGCGCCGGAACACCCTTTCCCGACCGGGCTCGAAGACTGCTATGCGGCCCTGGTTTGGGCTGCTGAGCATCAAGCGGAACTGATAGCGCAGACGCGTCCCCTCTTGGTCGGTGGCGACAGCGCCGGCGGCAATCTCGCTGCAGCCATCGCCCTGGCTGCGCGCGACCGCCAAGGACCGACCATCGCCTGCCAGCTGCTGTTGTACCCGGTCATCGACGGGCAATGTCGCACCGCGTCGTACGCTGAACGCGGGGATTGCACCCTGCTGACGAGCGATAATATGCGGTGGTTCTGGAGCCTGTATGTCGCTGAGGAAGCCAAGCGCCAGCATCCGTTGGCATCTCCCTGCGCGGCGTCCGGCCACCGGGACCTTCCGCCCGCGATTGTCGCGATCGCGGAATTCGATCCTCTGCGCGACGAAGGTCTCTCCTACGCGGAGCAGCTCCGCAGCGCCGGCAATACCGTCACCGTTCTGCGATACCCGACCCTGCCGCATGGCTTCTTCAATTTCTTGAACCTATCGGAGACCGCGGGAGCGGCATTCCGCGAAATCTCCGAACACGTGCGTGGCGCGATTGACGCCGCCGAGGAGGAAAAGTGAAACGTGCCGTGATTACGGGCGGGGCCAGTCCCGAGGGTATCGGATGGGCCAGCGCCGTCGCATTCGCGTCGGACGGATACGAGGTCATCGTCACCGGCGTGTCGCGAGCGGAACTCGAGAGGACGCCCGCGCATCCCTCGATCCATCCTGTCGTGCTCGACGTGCGCGACGACGATGCGGTCGAAGCGCTCTTTGCCGGGCTGGACCGCCTGGATGCCCTGGTGAACTGCGCCGGGGCCGCCGATCCGGCCAGCGAATTCACACCGACGGGATTCGCACGGACATTGGACATCAACCTGAATGGCTCGATGCGCTGCAGTCTCGCCGCCAAAGCCCTCCTGGACCGATCGCAGGGTGCGATCGTCAACATCGCCTCCATGTATGCGATTTTTGGAAGCCCCGTCACACCGGGCTATTCCGCCAGCAAAGGCGGCGTCGTCCAGCTGACCAAGTCGCTGGCGGTGGCCTGGGCTCCCGATATCCGGGTGAACGCCGTGGCGCCCGGATGGATCAAAACGGGCATGGCCCGCCCGGTATGGGACGATCCGGTGTGGGCTCCGGCCATCAGCGGCCGAACCCCGATGAAACGCTTCGGCGAACCCGCAGAGATCGCCGATGTCGTTCGGTTCCTTTGCTCGCCCGCCGCACGCTTTGTCACAGGCGTCACCATACCAGTCGACGGCGGCTACAGCTGCCAGGGTTAGCGACAGCGCTTCATCCGCCGCGCGGTGACTGCCGGGCGCAGACATTTCCAACCCTTAGTCTTCCCAGACGATGGGACAAGCGCGGCCGCGCGCCACGATGCGCGGATGGTCGGGGCCAGTCGATCCGGCCGGGTTGAAGCGTACAATTCGGAGAGCGAGACATATGGAGTTCGGCTGGAACGAGGCAGAGGCGAGCTATCGGCAGCGGGTGCAGGCACTGCTCGCCGAAGAATTGCCGGAGAACTGGGACGAGATTGCCCTACATGGCCCAGGCTCGCTAGCGCAGACCGAGTTCTCCAAGCGGTTCTGCCCCCGGCTCGCCGAGCGGGGCATGCTGATTCCACACTGGCCGCGGGAGTTCGGCGGCGACGATGGAGCCCCCTGGGATCACTTCGTCCTGGGTGAAGAGCTCTGGTCGGCCGGCGAACCGCGTGGGCCGCAATATATGAACGTGAATTGGATCGGCCCGGTGCTGATGCGCTACGCCACTAGCGCCCAGCAGGAGCGCTTCCTCCCGCCGATCGTCAAGGGGTCCACGATCTGGTGCCAAGGGTTCTCCGAGCCCTCTGCCGGTTCGGATCTAGCCTCGCTCCGGACGCGGGCGGAGCGCGTCGAGGGCGGCTATGTCGTCAACGGGGCGAAGGTCTGGACCTCATATGCCGGGCTTGCGGACAATTGCTTCCTGCTGGCCCGCACCGCCGGCGAGGGCAAGGGCGCGATCGTCATCCTGCTGACTCCGATGAGCTCGCCGGGCATCCAGGTCAAGCAGATTCCGGCGCTGATCGGCGAGGGCGATATCCATGAAGTCTTCTTCACCGACGTCTTCGTCCCAGATGAAAACCGCCTCGGCGCCGAGGGGCAGGCCTGGGAGATCATCACCTACGCACTCCAGAACGAACGGATCGGTATCGCCCGGTACGCCTTTTCCCGGCGAGTGCTCGATCGCGCCGTGGCAAAGCTCCAGAACGACGGCCGGTTCGACGACCCGGTCGTGCAGGACCGTGCCGGGCGGGCGCTGGCAATGTGCGAGGCTGCCCGGCTGATGGTCTACAAGGTGGTGGACGAGCGCGCTAAAGGGCACCCGCCGAGTGCGTTCGGCAATCTGGCGCGGTGGGCCGTGATCCAGGCCGACCATGCAGTCAACGATTTCCTGACCGAGTATATGCAGGAGGGGCTGCTCGGCGAGGATCCGATGCAGCAGGCGCATCATCAACGCGCCATCGCGGCGGGGATCGCCTCCGGCGCCGCGGAAATACAGCTGAACCTTGCTGCGCGGCGTTTTCTCGAACTTCCAAGCGAGGGTCCACGTGGACTTCGAACCTAACGAAGACCAGGCTGCAGTCCTGGGCGGCCTTGACCAGCTGATCGGGACCCTGGACCTCGAGCCTCCGCGCGAAGGAGCGTTCGCGGCATTCAGCCCCGCGCTGGACCAGGAGCTGGAGGAGAGCGGCTTCCTGCAGATTGCGCTCCAGGAAGGTTTTTCCCTGCTGGACGCCGCCCTCGTGGTCGAGCGCATCGCGCGCCTGCCGGTTTCGGCGGAATGCGCGGCTTCGGCGCTTGTCCTTCCCCTCATCAATGAACCGGAGCGTCGGCCGCTGGCCCTGGGCACGGGCCTGGGCTCCCCGGCGCGCTTTCTTCCACAGGCGCGGACGCTTCTGGTCGATTGCGGCGATGACGTCCTCCTGGTGGAGGTGGAACCTGACAAGGTTCAGCCGGTGGAAACGCTGCTCGCCTATCCTTACGGGCGGCTGCGGACGGAAAATCCAGAAATGCGGGCGCTCGGGTCATCCATGGTTGCTCCCCTTCGCCGCCGGTGGCGGCTCGCCCTCGCCGTCGAGGCTGCCGGCCTTATGCAAGGCGCGCTCGACGAGGTGGTCGAGCACGTCAAGACCCGACAGCAGTTCGGGCGTCCCCTGGGCTCGTTCCAAGCCGTGCAGCACCGCCTTGCGATGGCGGCCTCCACAACCGCGTCCGCACGATGGCTCGCCTTCCGCGCAGCCTGGTCGGATGGCGAGGCCGACTGCGCCATGGCGGCTGCCTATGTGCAGGACGCGATGCCACGCGTGACCTACGATCTTCATCAATTCTGCGGCGCTATGGGCCTGACGCTCGAATTCAAGCTGCACTACTGGACCTATAGGCTGAAGGCGCTGTTGGGCGAGCTCGGCGGAAGCAGTCCACAAGCGAGGGCAGCCGCGATGAGCACCTGGAAACACGCCGTGCAGGCGTGACATGGCCGCTGCGACAGGGCAGCGGTTCGGCTGAGATACGCGAGACGGAACAATGTGATGGCCCGTTTTGACGGGATGGTGGCGATCGTGCTGGGAGGCGCCGACAACATCGGCCGGGCCACGGCAGCGATGCTGGCGAGGGACGGTGCACGAGTCGTAGTCGGATACCATTCGAACGTCGATGGCGCGGAGCGGACCTTGGCCGAGATCGCGGCTTGCGGCGGCGAGGCAATCGCCGTGCAAGTCGATCAGGCTCGCGAGG
>Ga0068855_100011640_pt1 | contig 10631 bp, 8 predicted proteins | sample KBSCornC52_FD_66592 | JGI IMG/M metagenome (GOLD analysis project Ga0068855, IMG submission 66592) | Corn rhizosphere microbial communities from Kellogg Biological Station, Michigan, USA - KBS Corn C5-2 | ecosystem: Host-associated > Plants > Roots > Rhizosphere > Soil ... | reverse complement strand
ATCAGCGACCAGGGGAGACGCCCAGAAATCGCCGCGCGTTTCCTGCGACCAATACTCCTTGCCCGTTTCGGCATCGATGCAATGCACCTTGCGCATGGTATCGGCAATGAAGACGAGTCCATTGGAAATGGCCGGGGTGGACATGACGTGACGGTCGAGCGGCGCCGACCAGACTTCTGCCGTGCCGCTGACGTCGCCGGCGCGCGTGGCGTCGATGCACTTGAGCCAGGCGTCATTCTTGCCCCACCAGACGTCGCCGCCGCCCGCGACGTAGATGCGGTTTTGATAGAAGACGGGCATGCCGTAGATGTCGCTCGGGCCGATCTGGCGATTGCTCGTGAAGCGGTGCACGTCTTCCTTGGGCGCCGTCGGGTCCGGATCGAAGGACCACACTTTCTTCAGCTTCAGCAACTCACCGGCGGCAGGGCTTTTCCTGATTGGTTCGAATGCGCGGATGATCCCGTCGCCACCGGCGAAGAAGATGAGTGGCTGGCCATTGACCACGCCGTAGGAAGGCGAGGACCACGTGGCGTGAAAGATATTCGGGCCGATGTGCTCGTCGTCGCGGGCCACGTAGCGGCCGGTCTTTTTCTCCAGGACGATGAGGCTCGGCGCATCAGGCGCGCGCATCCCCCGGTGTGTGTTGTCCACGCCCGTGCCGGTATTGAGATAAAGGTAATCGCCGAGGATGAGGATGGAGCTGTGCGCGCCATCGTGCGGCCAGGTGCCGGCGCTGGCCGGCATGTCGAAGAGCCAGAGGATATCCGCATCCGTGGGACCGGGCGCGGGAACGGCGGTGCCGGGTGGGACTGGGTCGGGCTGGAAGGTGGGCGGCAGCGCGCGACGTGGCAGCATGTGCAGGCCTTCGTCTTGATAGGGGCCATCGTTGCCATTGGCCATGCCCTTGACGTCGAGGCACAGGACTTCACCGCGGTTGTCGACGAAGTAGGCGCGGTCGCCTTCCACGGTCACCGGAGAGGCCATGCCGGTCTTCGGCCAGTCGAAGTATTGATCCTCGGTGCGCTTCGGCACGGCGAGTTGCCAGAGGAAATGGCCGTCCTTTTCATCGAGGCAAAGCAGGATGCCGAGGTCGCCGATTTCCTGCGGGTTGCGCGGATTTTCGTTATTGGTGCCGATGAAGACCCGGCCGCCGGCCACGACTGGTGTGCTGTGGGTCTGCGTGCCAAGCGGGGCGATCCACTGGACGTTCTTCCCGGTTTCCGGGTCAAACGACGCGGGTAGGCCGCGCTCGGCGGAAACCATATTGCGCGACCAGGCCTGGCCCCATTGCGGTTGATCCGCAGCGGAGAGAGGAAGAGTAAGGAGAGCAAGGGCGCCAGAGGCCAGCGCGAGGGGGGATTTCATTGGGGAAATTCAGTCGAACCACTCGTCCTCGGGATCGAAGACCGGGAGGACGATGTTGAGTACCTTGAGCTTGCCGACGGCGCGATGGCGGCAACCGGGATGAATCTTCACCGTGGTGAGCGGCTTGAGTGGGATGCGTTCGCCGTCGAGTTCGAGATAGCCTTCACCTTCGAGCACCACATACGTCTCGGTGAGGGTCTTGTGATAATGCGTGCGCGCGTCTTCGAGAATCTCCACGAGGTGCACGCTGGCCTTCGATTCCGCGGGATCCGCGAAAGCGCGGCGGCTCCAGCCGCACGGGCAACGCGTGGGATCGAGCGTATCGAGTTGAGCGACTTCGTAGCGAGCGGTGGAGGTCATGGTGAGGAAGGGGATTACTATGACTGTGAATCACTCTCGGGCACAACTCTTGGCGAGATTCTCGTGGTGGTCGGGCCTTGTCTTCCGAGACAAATCTGTCGCCCTGTGCCTCGCGAAATCGTAAAGTCCGCCCGCATATCGACGCCCTCCTGCCCATGAACGAGCTGAAGATTCGCATCATCACCACCGGGGGCACCATTGATAAGATCTACTTCGACGCGACCAGCACTTACGAGGTCGGCGCGCCGCAAGTCGTGCCGGTGCTGACTGAGGCGAACGTGAGCTTTGAATATGTGGTGGAGCAGGCTTGCCAGAAAGATAGCCTGGAACTGACCGAGGGGGATCGCGCGGACATTCGCCGGCGCGTGCTGGCCGCGCCGGAGCGTCACATTCTGATAACGCACGGCACGGATACGATGACGGAAACCGCGAAGTGCCTCGCGGATATCACCGGCAAGGTGATCGTTTTCACGGGGGCGATGGCGCCGGCGCGTTTTCGTTCCAGCGATGCCCCGTTCAATTTCGGCTGCGCCATCGCGGCGGTGCAACTCGCCGCCCCCGGTGTTTACATCGCGATGAATGGCCGGATTTTTCCCGGCAGCGCGGTATGCAAGAATCGGGAGAAGGGAAGATTCGAGCTGATTGAATGATCGTGATCAGCGCGCGCCGCCGGGCTGGGTCAACTGCCCGAGCGCGTTGTAGACCGCGACGTCATGATAGACGAGTAGTCCGCCATCCGGCTGGATGAAACGATGATTTCCGGGCGGGAACAGGCGTTCGATCTGGTCGCGAGTGCTCACGCCCTGCACGAGCGTAGCGAGGCTGCGCGTGGTCTGCGGATCGGGCTTCATCTGCACGATGTAAGCGGGTGGAGCGGCGAGCCGGCCGGCGCGATTGAAGCGAAAGGCGATGACGTCGTTGCCGTAGCCGCGGTACAAGGGATCCGCGGTGTCCGAGACGGGGGCCTGATCGTAGCCGAGCTTTTTCTGCAAGGGCGAGCCAGGTTTGATGAGGTAGTAGCCGCGATGCGAGCCGAGGGAGACGAAGTGCGAGGTATCGGGCTGCGTGGCGCAAGCGGCGAGGAGACCGGCCAGGATGAGGGCGGGGAGGATCGAGAGGGTCTTCATCTATCTACGACGATACCCGACGACGCGGGAATTTAGGAAAAGGATTCCGCGAAATTACGGCCATGCTGAACCGGGCACGACGCCGACCAGTGGATGCGCACCGCTTGGAGTGGGTGAACTCGGAGGAAGCGTGGCGTCGGGGGACATCAAGGTTTCGAGGCGTCGGGAACTCCCGGTGGCATCGGCGTTGCCCTGAAGTCGCGGGAGGGAGGCGGTGGAGGACAAAGCCGGAGTATTGCGCAGGTTCTCTTTTGAATTGGGGTAGCTCGGCGAATCGGAGATGGCGCCTGCGTGATCTTGATGAGGATGGCGCGCAGAGATGTCCTGCGTGCCGGCACAAGCGGCGAGAACACACGTCGTAGCGATCACGAGGAAGGAGAAGCGGATTCTCACCCCGAACACTAACCGCGGGGACGCAGCCACGCAAATGGCGGATGGCGGGTCAAAAAATATGGGCGCTGCCGAAGCAGCGCCCATGGATTTTTTCTGGGACGGCGCGGGGCGTCGTCCAGGTCAGCAGAATGAACCTAATTCTTCTCCGCGACCGGATTGATCAATTGCCCATTTGAATCGAGCGATGAGCGGTTGACGACCGCGATGCGCGCGGGGCTCTTTTTGTTTTTGCGGATGAACCGCAGGAGGCGATGCGGCGGCAGGTCGGCATCCTGGGCGACCGACTCGACGATGATCGCTTCGATGTTCGCGCCCTCCAGGCCCATCCACGGCTGGGAAAATATGCCGTTGAGATTGGCCCGGCGGCAGGCGGTTTCGGCGGCCTGGTCGAACGTGAGGACATAACCGCGACGCTGGGCGATGGCGATCAGCGCGTCGTAGGCGGAGACATCGTGGCAGGTGAGCCGGAAGTGGCCGGGAACTCCGTCCCCTGCGGAGAAGTCCAGGCCGGCCTTCGAGCTTGCAGGCCCGGTGTGTTTGGCGGCGGTTTTGGCCGACGCACTGGCAGGAATGGAGAAGGCGCCAATCACTGCACAGAGGGTGGCCGCGACGGGGAGCTTAGTTGTTCTCATAATTATGAAAAACAGCGTTTTTTATTCCCCTGTCACCGCGCTGGGCTCAGACGCCTTCAGACATTGGTGCGTATTATTCTCTTATGAAAATGCGTGACAATACGTGCTAAAATTTTTTGCAGAATAGGGCCCGTTTACTCTCCAATAAGCTCCGCGGTGTAGGCCGAAGGCGGCGCCGGGGCGCACATTACGGCCGGTCCGCGGCGAACTCGGCAAACGCGGCGAACGGCCAAAACAAAACGACGCGAAGGGGAAGACCCATTCGCGTCGTTTGAATGATTGGCTGACTTTCCGAGCGCCTTACGCTTCGCTTTCCGGCGCGCCTTCGGCTTTCTCCTCGTCCTCGTTGCTGACCACCGGGGCAATGCCCTGCAGGATTTCGTTTTCGCGCAGGTCGATGAGTTTCACGCCTTGGGCGTTACGGCCGGTCTCGCGGATTTCGGCGACGCGGGTGCGGACCATCTTGCCCTTGTTGGTGATGAGCATGAGTTCGTCCTTGTCGAGCACGGTCAGCGCCCCGGCTACATTGCCGGTCTTATCGGTCGTTTTCATCGTGATGACGCCTTTACCGCCGCGCGACTGGATGCGGTATTCGTCGAAACCGGTGCGCTTGCCGATGCCGTTTTCCCCAGCGACGAGGAGCATGGAGTCCTTGTTCACCAGCGCGGCGGCGACGACGTAGTCCTTGGTATCCGGGCGGATGCCCCAGACGCCGACGGTGTTGCGGCCTTGGTCGCGAAGCTCGCCTTCATTGAAGCGGATGCTCATGCCTTCGTGGGTGATGAGCACGATTTCATCGAGACCGCTGGTCAGCTTGCAATCGATGAGGCGATCGCCCGTTTCGATCTGGATGGCGATGATGCCGCCTTTGCGGATGTTCTTGAAGTCGCTGAGGTTCGACTTCTTCACGATGCCGCTGCGCGTGGCGAAGACGATGTGCAGCTTATCGCTCCACGTTTCCTCGTCGGTCTTCTGGCCCTGGATGCGAATGGTCGCGGCGATTTTCTCGTCCTGACGCAGCTCGAGGAGATTGGCGATGCTGCGCCCTTTCGAGGCGCGCGTGCCTTCGGGAATTTCGAAGACGCGCTCGACGTAGCAGCGGCCTTCGACGGTGAAGAACATGAGGTAGTCGTGCGTGGTGGCGGTGAAGAGATGCTCGACGAAATCACTGTCCTCTTCGGTCTCGCCTTCGCGCGCGGTCATGCCGATCACACCCTTGCCACCGCGGCGCTGGGCGCGATAAGCGGAGACGGCGGTGCGTTTGATGAAGCCGTTGTGCGTGAGGGTGACGATCACACCTTCATTGGCGATGAGATCTTCGATGGCGATCTCGCCTTGCTCGGGTACAATCTCGGTGCGGCGCTCGCTGCCGTACTTTTCCTGAATCGCGCGAAGCTCGTCCTTGATGATGGTGAGCACGCGGTGCTCCTTGGCGATAATGTCCATCAGGTCCTTGATGACTTCGAGGAGCTTGTCGTATTCGCCCTTGATGCTCTCGCGTTCGAGACCGGTGAGCTGATAGAGGCGCAGGTCGAGGATGTGGCCAACCTGCTTCTCGGTGAATTTGTATTGGCCATCGACGACGCGTGCTTCGGATCGGATGAGGATGCCAAGTTGCTCGACGGCCTCGCGAGCCCAGGAGAGGGCCATGAGTTTTGCCTTGGCGTCGTCGCGGTCGCGCGAATCGCGGATGATTCGGATGAAGTCGTCGAGGTTCGCCAGGGCGATGAGATAGCCCTCCAGCTTCTCGGCTTCGACCTCGGCGGCATTGAGCAGGAAACGCGTGCGGCGGAGGATGATCTCACGGCGATGCTCGATGTAGCAGGCGATCGCGTCCTTCAGGCCGAGCAGGCGCGGACGACCGTGATCGATGGCCAGCATGTTCACGCTGAAAGAGGACTCCAGCGCGGTATGCTTGAAGAGATTGTTGAGGATGACCTTCGGGTTGCCGTCGCGTTTGAGGTCGATGACTACGCGGGTGTTTTCATCCGATTCGTCGCGCACGTCGCTGATCCCGGTGAGCACCTTTTCATTCGCCAGCTCGGCGATGCGTTTCACCAATTCCGCGCGATTCACGTTGTAGGGAATCTCGGTGATGATGATCTGCTCGCGTCCGCCCTTGGCCTCTTCGAAACTGGCCTTGCCGCGCACGCGCACCGCGCCGCGTCCCGTCTCGAAATAGGAGCGGATGCCGGCCGATCCCTGGAGGATGCAGCCCGTGGGAAAATCCGGCCCCTTCACATATTGCATCAGCTCATCGAGCGTGATGTCGGGGTGGTCGATCTGCGCGCAGATGCCGTTGATGCATTCGCTGAGATTGTGCGGCGGGATATTCGTCGCCATGCCGACGGCGATACCCGTGCCGCCATTGACGAGGAGGTTCGGGAAAGCGGCGGGGAGCACGACGGGCTCCATGAGACGTTCGTCGTAGGTCGGGACGAAATCGACGGTCTCCTTGTCCATGTCGTCCATGAGCGAGGCGCCGAGCCAGCGCAAACGGGCCTCGGTGTAGCGCATGGACGCCGGTGGGTCGCCTTCGACGGAGCCGAAGTTGCCCTGGCCATCGACGAGCATGTCGCGCATCGCCCATGGCTGCGCCATGTGAACGAGGGTGGGGTAGATCGCCTGGTCGCCGTGCGGGTGATAGTTACCCATGGTGTCGCCGACGATCTTCGCGCACTTGATGTGCTTGCGATTGGGCAACACGCCGAGGTCATTCATCGTGACGAGAATGCGGCGCTGGGAAGGCTTGAGCCCATCGCGCGCATCCGGCAGCGCACGGCTGATGATGACGGACATCGAGTAGTCGAGGAACGACTTCGACATCTCCTCGGCGACATTCATCGGCTGGACTTTTTCGTTGGGGTTCGGGTTGGGCATGAGGAAGGGGGTAGCCTGGAGGGTTAAGCGAAAGTGAGATCAGTGCGGTGCAGTTTCACCGGTAAGTGTTTGGTGTATTGCAGGAAATCGCGGTCTTGGGTGAAGACGTGCATTTTGCGGCGAATGGAGACCGCACACAACAGCAAGTCCACCAAGGACACCTTTGCTGGCACAGACGCTGAAATACTCCGCCGCGAGATCGTAGTCTGTGGTACTCAATTTTAGAGCTGGAAAGGCATCCAAATCACGACGCACGGATCGCTGGCGCTCCAGCGGGGTAATACCGGCGGGGATTTCCAACCGAATGATGTCGGGCGGCAAAAGCGGTTGTTCCGCGCCGATGAGGCGGCGCAACTCGGCAACCACGTCGTTTTCCGGCGTGTTTCGGCGGCGCAAGGCGAGCGACCAGATGTTGGTATCCACCAGCACTTTCACGAGCGTCGAACGACTTTCTCTGTCTGCCTCTTCCGCTGTTGCTTTGGCTCGTAGCCAGCGACGAAATCGACTTTACCAAACCAGCGCGTAATCCGCAGGCGTTTATGCCTCCCAATATATTCTTCCCAGGCTTCCTGCACCACTTTTTCGCGTTTCTGCGTGCGTCGGACCTTCATCGCCTCCTTCAGGAGATTTTCGTCGATTTGCAGTGTGGTGGTCATGATTCAGGGTGTCTCGTTTACCGAAAATGGAGCGCAGCGATATCTGGCAATTTCTTCGTCCAACTCGGCGATGCGTCGGCGCGCTGCGGCAACTTCCTCAGTAAGCTCTTCTGCGGGAACTAGCGCTGGCTTTCCATCACGCCGTGTGACGACCGGCCGGCCATCGCGCCGATGTTCTTCGACCACTTTAATAAACGAGCGATTGAGACCGCGTTCCGTCAACAATTCCATCGGAACGCCGCGAGCGAGAGGAAAGGTTTCGGGCTTCATAGTGTTAAGTTAAAATCGGAGAGGATTTTTTCCAAGGCCGATGGGTTGAAAACGACGTGGTTGGTGGGGTCTCCCTGCGCCAGCGATAAGTGCGACCGCTAAGCGTCGTTTCCATCCCGAAGTCGCGCCCTTCACCAATGAATCGCCTGACGCGTTCGAGCATAATGCGCCCCGCTTCGAGTTGGGCCCGTTCAGGCGCGAGCGGTGAAAGTCCGCGCGCGATTTCGTCAGCGTTGAGGAAATCAAGCACGGCGAAATCGTATCGCAGGAAGTCGCGGACGAATGTTGTTTTCCCTGCGCCGTTTGGACCGGCAATGACGTAGAGCGACGGCATTTCACTTCATCACACATCCAGGCGGGCATTCAGCGCGTTATCTTCGATGAACTGGCGGCGGGGTTCGACGACGTCGCCCATGAGGATGGTAAACATGCGGTCGGCTTCGACGGCGTTGTCTTCGTTGAGCTCGACCTTCCACATCTTGCGTTTGTTCGGGTCCATCGTCGTCTCGTAAAGCTGCTTCGGGTTCATTTCGCCGAGACCCTTGAAGCGCTGGATGCTCAAGCCTTTCTTGCCGATCTCGATGACCTTGCTGTGAATCTCCGGGACGGTGAAGAGGGAGTGGGTAATCGCCTTGTCGCCTTCGCCTTCGATGAGCTCGAAGATGGGATGATCGCTGTCCGCGAAATGCTCAATCTTGAGTCCCTTGCGGGCAATGTCCGCCACGAGCTTTTGCACGGCGTCGGACTCGTGCAGCTCGATGAGACGGGCACGGCGTACCGGGCCTTCCTCCTTCTTTCGCGAGGCGACCGGTCTTTCCGCGGGAGCTTCCCCCTCGGCTGGATTTTCGGGTGCGGGATCTTCAAAGAGGCCAAGGTCGCGATTGTCCTCGTGGTAGCCGCGGACGGCGGCCTCATCGAGGAAGTACTCGACGCTCTCATTGTTGCCGTCGCGGACCTTCACCATATAAGCGGGGAAGGCGCCGGTCGTGGAGTCGCGCCTGGCGAGATATTGTTCGAAGTCACCGCCATGCCGCCGGATAGCTTCGCTGAACTTGGCCAGGCGCTCGAGCAGTTCGAGCAATTCCTTGAGCTGCGTGGCGGTGAAGATCTTGCCGTCGGCAAGGTTTTTTAGCTTCACGTCCTCGGAGCCGAGGGTGATGAGGATCCGGTTGAGGGCGGCGTCGTCCTCAACGTATTCCTCGCGCTTCTTGCGCTTGATGAGATAGAGCGGCGGGCAGGCGATATAGACGTGGCCGCGGCGCACCAACTCGGTCATTTGCCGATAGAAGAAGGTGAGCAGCAGCGTCCGGATGTGCGAGCCATCGACGTCGGCATCGGTCATGATGATGATGCGGCCGTAACGGAGTCGTTTGATGTCGAAGGTGCCCTCGTTCTCCTTTTCCTTTTCGCTCGTAGCCATCCCGATGCCGGTGCCGATGGCGGTGATGAGTGTCTGGATTTCGGTATTCTGCAGCACCTTGTCGAGGCGCGCTTTCTCCACGTTGATGATCTTGCCCTTGATCGGAAGGATGGCCTGGAAGCGGCGGTCGCGACCCTGCTTGGCGGACCCCCCTGCGGAGTCGCCCTCGACGACATAGAGCTCGGTGAGTTCGGGATCGCGCTCGGAGCAATCGGCGAGCTTGCCGGGCAGACCACCGCCGGTCATCGCGCCTTTGCGGACGGTTTCCCGGGCCTTGCGGGCCGCTTCTCGAGCACGGGCGGCCATGAGGCACTTTTCGATGATCTTTTTGCCGACGCCAGGGTTCTGGTCGAAGTGCAGCATGAGACCTTCATAGCTGACGGAGCCGACGATGCTTTCCACCTCAGGCGAGATGAGCTTCACCTTCGTCTGCGATTCAAAGCGCGGATCGGGGTGCTTCACGCTGACCACGGCGGCGACCCCCTCGAGGACGTCGTTACCGGTGATGGCGGGGTCCTTGTCCTTCAGCAGCGAGTTGTTCTTGGCATACTGATTGATCGCGCGCGTGAGCGAACCACGGAAGCCGCTGGAGTGCGTTCCGCCGTCGGGGTTGGGTACGGCATTGGTATAGCAGAGGAGCTGCTCGTTGTAGCTGTCGTTGTAGTGGAGGCCGATCTCCACGATGACGCGATCGCGGGTCCCCTTGATCATGATGGGCTTGGGATGCACGAGCGTTTTATTTTCCGAGAGGCGCTCGACGAAATCCTCCACGCCCTTCGCATGCTGGACTTGCACGGGACGCGCACCCTCGGTGCGCTCATCGAGGAAGGTGAAGGAGAGCGGCGCATTGATATACGCGAGGTCGTTCAAGCGGGTGAGAATGCGCTCGGCCTTGAACTCCGTGGTCTCATGGAAGATTTCCGGATCGGGCTTGAACGTGATCAGCGTGCCGGTGTGGCGATTGTTCTTCACCTCGGCGATGACGTGGAGTTGTTGCTTGGTCACACCGCGTTCGAATGACATGGCGTGGATCTTGCCATCGCGCGTGACTTCCACCTTGAACCACTCGGAAACCGCGTTGACGCATTTCGCACCGACGCCGTGCGTGCCGCCGGAGTATTCGTAGTTGCCCTGGCCATACTTGCCGCCGGAGTGCAGGCGGGTGAGCACCAGTTCGACGCCGGGAATGCCTTCCTCCTTGTTGATATCCACCGGGATGCCACGGCCATTATCGCGAATGGAGATCGATCCATCCGAGTGGATCGTGACATCGATGTGCGTGCAGTAACCGGCCAGAAATTCGTCGACCGAATTATCGAGCACCTCACTCACGCAATGATGCAGCGCCCGTTCATCCGTTCCGCCAATATACATGCCTGGCTTTTTGCGCACCGCCTCGAGTCCCTTCAACGAACTCAAGTCGTCAGCGGTATAGTGCGTTTTCGTCGCAGCAGTTTCGGAGTGAGAGACAGCAGAATCAGCCATAGAGCGGGTGGGAAAAAATTACTCAGGTGAATGTAGGTTTGGG
>Ga0068855_100011637_pt1 | contig 10631 bp, 8 predicted proteins | sample KBSCornC52_FD_66592 | JGI IMG/M metagenome (GOLD analysis project Ga0068855, IMG submission 66592) | Corn rhizosphere microbial communities from Kellogg Biological Station, Michigan, USA - KBS Corn C5-2 | ecosystem: Host-associated > Plants > Roots > Rhizosphere > Soil ... | reverse complement strand
CACTGGGAGCAGCCGTTGCGGGCGCCACTGTGGGGACAGGCGCGCGAGGTGCGGGGGAGGTCGCAGATGCTGCGGCCGCTGGCGCTGGCGCCTGAGCAGGGGCCGGAGAAGGAGTAGGAGTAGGAGTAGGAGAACGCGACGTTGCCGCCGCAGCGGGCGTGCTCGCTGAGCTCATCGCCGCGATCTGCGCGTCATAGCAGCGAACGCGCTCGGCGGCGTCCTGCAGCTTGGAGCATGCCAGCAGGTTCTGCGGCACGGGCGCAGGGGTCTGGGCGTGGCACACGAGAGAGAGAGAGGCGGCAAGGAGGGTGAGGGGGAGTGAGAGTTTCATAGGTGTCTCGGGCATGGAGGGCTATGACGCGTCAGGTGCGACGCACTCGGGTGGGATTACTCGGCCCTCGCGGGCCTCGCCCGCTGGGCCGCCCTGACCGGGCGGTATCCCACCTCGCGTCGCGACGGAGGGTATGACGGGTAAGCATTGACACAGGCTATTGCTTTTTTGCACGGAGAGGGTGGGATTCGAACCCACGGTACCCTTGCGGGCACGCCGGTTTTCAAGACCGGTGCGTTCAACCGCTCCGCCACCTCTCCATTGTTAAATCAATGGGTTGTACCCTCCGGGCGTCCTCCGGGAGGGTCCGTGTCGGCATGCTACCGAAGTGTCCTAGACCAAGGGAAGCTCATGGGCGTCGGCCCATACGCCGTGCACCTGCGAGCTGATGCGAAAGGGCAGGATCACACGGGCAATGTCCCCATCGGCCAGGTGCTGGGCGTCGGCGATGACGAGCTCGGAGCGGTCCTCGGCAAAGTTGGATGCTACGCCGATCAGATACCCCTCCCCCTCGCTCGTGCCGCGCGGCACGAAGGTGCACTCCTGCAGGCTGTGGGTGCGACCTGCGAAATAAGTGTCCACTTTCTGCGTGGCTACATCGAACCGGCCGTAACAGTTCACGACGCGCGCGTGCGCGTCGGCGCCTGCACGAGCGCTGTCGAAAGGCTTCGCAGGGTCGGAATACGAAGTGTACAGATAGCGTGACTGCAGCGTCATCGTGCGCGGATCGACCTTGCCGAGATCGACGACCTGCTGCGGCCACAGGATCTCCTCTTTCCAGGTGTCGCTGGAGGAGCCCAGGTCCAGCGTGATCTTGCGGATGAACGCGCGCGCCTTGGCCGGATTCCACGGCGAGCCGTCGACCGGCGGGAAGAAGGGAAAGAAATTCCCATCCCAGAAAGGCGCGTACAGCACGATCTTGTTGCCGTCGTCGTAAGCGTTGAACGTGTGCATCATGCAGCGCAGCGGCCCCTTGAACCAGCGCATGTCTTGCGCCTGGCCGCCCCGGGGAATCACGCCGATGACACTCGGCTTGGTGTCGTCCCAGCCCCAGTGGATCTTGCCTTGTTCGAGACGCTCGGCGCTGGTGACGTAGCCGCCGAATGGAATCAACACGTGGCGGTGGGTCACCGCGCAGTCGTGGATCATGCTCGGCCACGGCATCTTGACGCGCACTTCGTGGCGCACGGCACCGCTTTTGTCGATCGTGTAGATGAACAGATCGTCGCTGGCGAGACCGGTCGCCTCGTAACCGAAAGCAACCATCTCCCCGGTGAGCGGGTCCAGCTTCGGGTGGGCCGTGAAGGTTTGGCTCTTCCAGGCCCCTTTGAAGTCCCACGGGCCGATCGTCTCCAGGGTGTTGGGATCGAGCTGGTGCGGCAAGCCGTCTTCCTTGAGCGTGAACAGCTTGCCCGCGTGCGCCAGGGTTGCGGTGTTGGATACCGTGCGCAGGTTGGGATGCTTCGGGTCGCGGACGCTCGGATCGTCCGTGTAGGGATTGCGGTAGTAGCCGTATAGCTGGCGGCGCGCCTCGCGCTGCTTCAGGAAGCGATGGGTCTTCACCCAGCGTCCCTTGAAGTCCACCTTGCCGCCCTTGATGCGGAACATGCTGACGTAGCCGTCCGCGTTCAATGGCGCATCGTCGCGGAACAGCGGCGGGTAATACCACTCCGCGCCGACTCGATAGAACGCCCCGTTGAGCTCCGCCGGTATCTTGCCCACGACCTCGCAGTCATCGACGGATGCTTCGAAGCGGAGCGGTGCATTGAAGCCCCGGCCGCTGGCCTGGTTCGAGAGATCCGCCATGGATGAGCTCCTGCGCGAGCCGCGCGCAAACGATGCGCTACGATAGCCGAAAACCCTCGTGGCCCCCATGCCCACTGCCGCCGAACACCTGCACAACGCCATCGCAGCTCACAACGCAGGCCGTCTGACCGAAGCGGAAGTCGGCTACAGCCGCGTGCTGCGCAGGCAGCCGAACGAGGCCCGCGCGCTCTACGGCCTCGGGCTGCTGAGCTATCACTCCGGATCCAGGGATAAGGGGATCCAGTACCTCGTACGCAGCCTGCAGAGCGCACCCCGCAATGGACGCGCTTGGATCACGCTCGGCAGCATGTACTCCGAGACAGGCAAGGCGCCCGAGGCTCTGGCGGCTTACCGGCGCGCAACGCAGGTGGCGCCGGAGCTCGCCGATGGGTGGTACAACCTCGGGATCTGCCTGAAGCGTGAGGGAGACTTTGACGGGGCCGCGCAACAGCTGCGCAGAGCGACGGCCTGCCCGAGCCCCTCCTCCCATGCGTATGAAGCACTGTCGGCCTTGTATTACGAACGAGGCCAGCTCCAGGAGGCTGCGCAGACGGTGGCCGACTGGGCGCTGCGGGAGCCCGGCAACCCGACGGCCATCCACATGGCGGCCGCAGTTTCCAGTGGCCCTGCGCCCCCACGAGCCTCGGACGCTCACGTGCGCAATCTGTTCGATGCGTTCGCCGATGGCTTCGATCGCAACCTGCAGGAGCTGAAGTATCAGGCCCCGCAGCTCGTCGCCAGCGCCTTGCGAGCATCGCGCAGCGCAGCCTCCGCAGCGCCTCCCCTCGACACCGTGCTCGACGCGGGCTGCGGAACCGGCCTGTGCGGCCCGCTGGTTCGCAACCTGTGCCGCACGCTGGTGGGCGTCGATCTGTCGACAAAAATGCTGGCGCACGCACAGCGACGCAACTGTTACGACGAGCTGCAGACCGCGGAGCTGGGAGCGTTCATGCGCACGAGGCCGCGGGCCTTCGATGCGATCGTCTGTGCAGACACCCTGGTGTATTTCGGGGACCTGGCGGAGCCGCTTGCGGCAGCACACGCGGCGCTGCGCGAGGCCGGAGTGTTTGTGTTTACGGTCGAAGCGCCTGCGGAAGCGGTCGAGGCGGAGCACAGACTGGAGATGTCGGGTCGCTACTCGCACAGCGAGGGCTATCTGCGCCGCATCCTCGGCGAGAGCGGTTTTGACATTGCCTCGATCGCCCGCAAGAAGCTGCGCGAGGAGCGCGCTGCAGACGTCGAGGGTTACCTGGTCGTCGCCGACAAATCCAGCACCTCGGTCTCGTGGCGCCATTCGACGCCGCGCGTTGCGGGCCTGCGATACCATAGGCCCAACAGGCGCAAACCATGAGCTCTCCCGAAGAAATCCTGCAGAACGCGCTGGCGGCTCATTTTGCCGGCCAGCTGACCGCGGCCGAAGTCGGCTACCACAGGGTGTTGCGCCTGCACCCCGCCAATGCTCAGGCACTCCACGGCCTGGGGGTGATCCACTTCGGCGCCGGCGCCAGAGACCGGGGAATCGACTGCCTGCTGCGCAGCGTGCAGGCCTCTCCGGAGTTCGGACCGGCATGGAACACGCTCGGCAGCATGTACATGGAGACCGACAAGCCATTCCAGGCAAAGCTGGCGTACCAGCGCGCGACCGAAGTGGCGCCCGATCTCTCCGAAGCCTGGTACAACCTCGCCATCTGCGCCAGGCAGGAGGAAGACAGGGAAGCGATGGTGGCTCACCTGCGCAAGGCGATCGCCTGCCCGAGAGCCTTCACATTGGCCTACGAGCTGCTCGCGAGGACGCTCGAGGAGCTGGGCCATCGGCAGGAGTCTGCCCAGATCGTGACGGAGTGGCTGGCGCGCGATCCGGCGAACGCGACCGCTCAGCGCCTGGCCGCCGGTGACGCTGCGGCCGAAAACACGCCGGCACTCGTCCCAGAACCCTGACACCGCCGCCCTGGCGGCGATCGAGCCGGGCGAGAGTCAGCCTCGAGCGCCCGCCCATTCCAGCAGCGGACGTCGCTCGAGGCTCTCCTGCCCGGAAGTCTGATCAGGCCGACTTCAACTCCTGCGGATTGATGGGCAGTGTGCGGATGCGCTTGCCCGTCGCCGCAAAGATCGCGTTGGTGAGCGCCGGCAACGCCGGCGGCAACGCAGGCTCACCCAACCCGGTGGCCGGGAACTCCGTCTTCACCCAGACCACTTCCACCGGCGGGGCCTCGTTCATGCGGATCAGCGGATAGTCGTGGAAGTTGGTCTGCACGACCCGCCCGCCCACGATCTTCACACCGGCGTGCAACGCCTGGCCGATACCGTCGATGATACCGCCCTGCACCTGATTGAGGCCGCCGCTGGGGTTGACGATCTGGTTGCCCACATCCACGGCCACCCACATCTTGTTCACCTTCACGCCGCCGTAGCTGTCGACGGTGGCCTGGCACACCTCCGCGAAGTAGCCCAGGTGCGAGTAGTAGCACGCGATACCCATGCCGGTGCCCTTGGGCAACTGCTTCTTGCCGTAGCCGGACACCTCCGCCACCTTCTTCAGCACCCCGGCCATGCGGCCGGTGTGGAAGCCGGGCGACGGCGGCCCGAATCCGCCCTTGGGCGAGGGCATTTGCCGGGGCTCGCCGAGGAGCTCCAGCTGCAGGGTCAGCAGATCCTTGCCAGAAGCATGCGCGACCTCATCGAGGAAGCTCTGGAATGCAAACGCGAGCGCGTTGCTGCCGGGTGCGCGCATCGGGCCCGTAGGCAGGCTGCTCGGCAGCGCCGACATGCCGATGCTCACATGCTCCATGAACTGCGCCGGGAACTCGGTGGGGCTGATCGTGCCGCTGTTGGTGAACTTGTCGCCGACCCCGAAGGTGATCATGTGATCGTTGAGGGCGACCAGCTTGCCGTCCTTGTCCAGCCCGGCCTTGAAGAAGTGGAAGCCGCCGGGGCGATAGCTGTCGTGCTGGATGTCCTGCAGGCGTGTCCACAGCAGCTTGACCGGCTCGCCGTGCATCTTGGAGATGATGGCCGACTGCGCCACGAACTCACTCGACAGGCGGCGCCCGAAGCCGCCGCCGGAGCGCGTGACGTGGATCGTCACATGGTCCTCGGGGATGCCGAGCGTCTTGGCGACGAGCTTCACGTTGTTGCCGGGGAACTGCGTGGGTGCCCAGATCTCGACCTTGCCGTCCTTGTAGGCGGAGGTGGAGTTCATCGGCTCCAGCGGCACGTGCGCGAGGAACGGATAGTGGTACTCGGCCTCGACGACCTTCGCGGCCGAAGCGAGCGTGCCGTGCGGATCGCCCTTCGTGATCACATCCTTGGTGGGCTTGTTCTGCGCGAGCTTGCGCGCCTGCTGCGGATAGTCCGCCGAGTTGAGGTTGCCGAAGGGCGTCTGCTGCCACTGCACTTCCAGGCTCTCGGCCGCCTTGTTGGCCTGATACCAGGTGTCGGCGACGATGGCGACGCCGTCGGTGATCGGGCCCATCATGCCGTCGAACGGCGGCGGCGGGTCATCCGGAGCGCTGACGACGAACACGTTGCGCACGCCGGGCAGCTTCTTGATGTCATCCAGGTTGGCGCTGCCGAATTTTCCGCCGTGCACCGGACAGCGCTCGAACACCGCGTAGCGCATTCCCGGAACCTGCACGTCGATGCCGAAAATCGGCTGGCCGCGCACGATCTTGGGGCTGTCCACACCGCCGATCGCCTGACCGATGATCTTGAAGTCCTTCGGGTCCTTCAGGGACACGGTCTTCAGATCCGGCGCCGGCACTTTGGCGGCCTTCGCCGCCAGCTGCCCGTACTTCAGGGAGCGGTTGCTGGCCTTGTGGTAGACGACTCCCGCCTCCGTGGTGCACTGGGATGCCGGCACCTTCCAGGTCTGCGCAGCGGCCGTCACCAGCATCGCGCGGCCCGCGGCGCCGGCGCGGCGCAGCGTGTCGTAGTTCATCGGGACGCTCAGGCTGCCGCCGGCGAATTGTGCGCCGTAGAGCTTCGCATCCGTGGGAGCCTGCTCGGCGTGGACCTGCTTCCAGTCCACATCGAGCTCCTCGGCGATGATCTGCGCGAACGCCGTCTTGATGCCCTGCCCGATCTCCGGGTTCTTGGAGAAGATCGTGACGCTGTCATCGGGGTTGATCTGCACGTAGGCGTTGAGCGTGGAGGTCGCCGTCGCCTCATGCCCTGGAGCCGCCTTGACGGCCGGCACGAAGCTCAAGTCCAGCAGCAGTCCGCCGCCTGCGGTCGCACTGCCGACCAGAAAGTTGCGACGGGAAACGCCGCTGTTCGCTGTCACTGCGTTGTTGGGTGTCATGGTCAGATGTCCCGCGAGTCTTTGGTGTCGAGACCCGCCGCTTGTTTGATGGCGGCCCGGATGCGCGTATAGGTCGCGCACCTGCAGATGTTGCCGCTCATGGCAGCATCGATATCCGCATCGGTGGGATGGGGCTTCTCATTCAGCAGCGCCGTGGCCGACATGATCTGCCCGGCCTGGCAGTACCCACACTGCATCACATCCAGGGCGAGCCAGGCTTCCTGCACCTTCTTGCCGGTCTGCGTGTCACCTACCCCCTCGATCGTAAGGACCGGACGCTCGCCGACCGCCTTGACGGGCGTGATACAGGCGCGCGTCGGATTACCATCGATATGCACTGTGCAGCAACCGCAAAGGCCGAGACCACAACCGAACTTGGGCCCCTTCATGTCGAGGACGTCGCGCAGGACCCACAAGAGCGGGGTGTCGCCGTCCACGTCCACGGTGCGGGGCGTGCCGTTGATCTTGATCGTGTAGCTCATGTCTTGTCCTTAACGCGGCGGTGGCAGGCACCGGAGCGTTATATCCAATGAAATCCAGCGGGTACGACTACCGCCCCGCCGGCAGCGAGCATAAGTCCAGTTGCGGCTCTTGAATACCGCGGCGCGGAAGTGGTCCATCACGCGGTGCAAGGGGAATTTGGTCAAACGAGTCTTTCCCGATCTGAAAGAATTCGCACCGAGGATGGAAAAGATCACGAACCTGTTCGACTACGAGATTTTTGCCCGCGTGATCAAGGCAGGAAGCTTATCCGCGGCCGCCCGCGAGCTGCACTCCTCCCCCGCCATGATTTCCAAGCGGCTCACCCGCCTCGAGGAGCGCCTGGGGGTCCGTTTGCTGCAGCGCACCACCCGGCGGCTGACCCCTACGCAGGTGGGGCAGAGCTTTTTCGAGCGGGTCGTCGCCGTGCTGGCCGCTGTCGAGGACGCCGAGAACTTCGCTGCAGTCGACAGCGAACGGCCCCGGGGTACGCTGAAGGTCTCCCTGCCGACGGCCTTCGGCCGCTTGCACGTCGCGCCCCGGCTGAAGGCCTTCCTGGACGCCAATCCGGAACTACGTCTGGTCATCGACCTGAACGATGACTATGTGGACCTCGTGGCGGGCAGCTTCGATATGGCCGTGCGGATCGGCACCTTGCCCGACTCCAGTCTGGTCGCGCGGCGCCTGGCGCCGAACCGGCGCGTGCTGTGCGCCTCGCCGGTGTACCTGGAGAAGCACGGTGAGCCCGGCGACCTCGAGGATCTGCATCGCCACAAGCTGCTGTCCGCCGGACCGCAGATCACCTGGCGCCTGGTGGGACAGGATGGGCCGGTGAACTTCAAGCCCGCGAGCATCATCGAGACCAATTCCAGCGAAGTCGTGCGCGAGGCGGTGGTGAGCGGCCTGGGGGTCGGCTTCCGCTCCACCTGGGATGTGAGCGCCGAGCTCAAACGGGGCGCGCTCAAGCGTGTCATGCCCGACTACGGCAGCGCGCCGGACATCAACATCTACGCGGTCTATTCGGGCCGCCGCCTGGTCCCGGTGAAGGTGCGGGCCTTCGTCGACTATCTGGTCGCCGCCTTCGGCCCGGGCGAGCCGTACTGGGACCGCGATATCGCCGCGCTGCTGGAGCGCGAGCGCCAAACTGCCGAAGCCTGAGCCAGCTTTGGATTCCTTGACACGCCACTGCGCGGATCTTGCACGCCACTACGCGGATCTTGCACGCCACTGCGCGGATCTTGGGCCTGCCTGGCGTCTCACCGCCGTCAAGCTGTCTGCTACACTTCTGCGAGCGTCGGCGCGAATAGCGCGGAACGCTACTTGCTTGGGTGGCCGGCCTCGGCCGCATACCTTCAGTCAAACAGCGCGCTGGTGCGCGCGTCGTCAACACCCTAAAGGGGAGCAGCGGAATGAAACGCGTCGTCAAGTTGAGTCTGTTAGTCATATGTTCTTCTGTCGCGGTGTCCGCCGCCCTGGCTCAGGATGCGCAGTCACCCGAGCAGAAGGCACAGGCCGCTGTCGACACTCGCCAGGGCCTGCAGAAGGTCATGGGGTTCGAGATGGCTCCGTTGGGCGCCATGCTGAAGAACAAGGAGCCGTATGACGCTGCCACGATCGCCAAGGCGGCCACGAACATCGCGAACCTCGGCACGATGCAGCCGGAGATCTTTGCCACCGACACGCGCAAGTTCAACCTCAAGACCAAGGCGCGCGAGGGCATCTGGACCAACAAGTCGGATTTCGACGCCAAGTCGAACGACCTGGTGAAGGCGGCCAAGGAGGCGGCGATGGTGGCCCAGAGCGGCGGCGACAAGGATGCAATGAAGAAGGCGTTGCTCGGCATCGGCAAGGGCTGCGCGGGCTGCCACGACAACTTCCGCGATAAGTAAGCGCCCTTTCGCGCTTTGAACACACGCGCGTGACGCGCCTCCAAGGAGGCCGCGTCACGCGCGTTTTCGTCAGTGGGCAATCTCGCGCATCGCGCGCGCGATCTGACTTCGCTGCAGGTGCGATCGCTGCTCGGTCGCATTCAGGGCGTCCAGACACGCCCGATCCCAGTCGCCGAGACCGGCCGGTGCAGCCTCGGGCGCGGCATCGAAGAGCTTCAGAATGCTCGAGTCATCCTTCAGCCGCGCCCGCGGTCCGAGGGGAACGGTTAGAAGCTGTTGTCCGGCGGCGGGGGCGCGTTCGCGAGCAGCGCGTACACCAGGCAAGCGGCGATCGCGCACACGATCACGGCCTTCAGGATCTGCGAGCTCTTGATGGCATGATGTGGCGGCACGAGCGCAGCGGGCTTGTAGCCAGTGAACATCGACGACACCAGGCTCTGCTTCTTGAACGTGTGATAGTAGATGATCGCGAGGATGTGCAACCCCACCGCGCCGAGCAGGATGTTGACGTTGACGCTGTGAATCGTCGACAGGATCGAGGCAGTGTGCTGCTGCACGGAAGGATAATAAGGGCCGGTCCAGATGACGGCGTCCGTAGCGAACAGGCCCGTGGTCACCTGCACGATCACCAGCAGGAGCATCAGGACGACCATCAACCCGCCCAGGGGATTGTGTCCGATGCTGGGCCTGGAGTGCCGATCGAACAGGTGCTGCGCATAGCTCCAGATCGCCGCAGGCTTCTCCAGGAAGCTTCCGAAGCGCGCGTGGCGCGGACCGATGAACCCCCAGATCACGCGGAACACCAGCAGGCCGATCGCGAAGTAGCCCAGGTAGAAGTGATATTGCATCCAGTCGAAGCCCAGCTTGGCCGTCACGTAGGATGCGGTGAGGGACAGCGCGAACAGCCAGTGGAACAGGCGCAGCGGCAGGTCCCAGACGAGGCTCTTGTCGTCGGCCGCGGCGGCCGTGGGTGCTAATGCGGCTGATCCAACCGCAGTCGGTACGTCATCGCTCAAAGGGGAGTTCCTTAAAAGACGCGCGCCTGCGGCGGGTTGGCGAGCAGCTTCTCGATCAGTTGGCCGGTGGCTTCGTGCACCTCGATGGTGGTACCGCCACGGCCGTGGCCGCCCGCGCGGCCCATCGCAGAGTCTAGCGGAGTCTTACCCTTCTTGTCCTGCGCGCGCAGGTCGGCATTGTGGGCAACGAGATCCTTGATGACGTCGTCCCAGCCGTTGAGCGCCGCGGCATGCAACGCCGTCGCTCCGGTCCGAGTCTCGTGGCCGTTGACGTCGGCACCCGCCTTCACCAACAGGTCGATCGACTCGACCGCCTCCTGCTGGGTCTTGAAGCGGCCCCGCGTGTCGATCTCGTTCGAGCCCACACCGGCCGCCGCCATGACCGGCGTCATGCCGTAGATGTTGGGAAGGCTGACGTCGGCGCCATGGGCGAGCAGCAGCTTGATCGCCGGCGCGTCGCCCGCTTTCGCGGCGCGCAGCAGCGGCGTGGCGCCAATGGTGAGCATCTGGTCGCCGCCCCGATCGGGGCCCAGCGCACGGTACGGCGGGAACAGCTTCAACCGTGCATTCGGGTTGGCGCCGCGATCGAGCAGCAGCTGGATCAGCTGCAGGCTGCTCGTCGCATCCGGCGAGGGCATGTCCGGACGGCCGCCGTGCGGGATGGTGTTGAGGTCGACAGCCGAATACAGCGGGGTCCGACCCCACCAGTCCCACTTGTTGACGTCCGCCTTGTGCTCGATGAGGTACTTGGCGACGTCGAAGTGGAAGTTGGTGATCGCCACGATGAGCGGCGTGACTCCCTCGGGGTC
>Ga0068855_100011636_pt1 | contig 10632 bp, 12 predicted proteins | sample KBSCornC52_FD_66592 | JGI IMG/M metagenome (GOLD analysis project Ga0068855, IMG submission 66592) | Corn rhizosphere microbial communities from Kellogg Biological Station, Michigan, USA - KBS Corn C5-2 | ecosystem: Host-associated > Plants > Roots > Rhizosphere > Soil ... | reverse complement strand
TCAACTGGCCCGCAAGCCGGTTGCGCTGGTGGCGCACGGCAGCACTGGCGGTGCGCAGGCCGTAGGGCATCTGCGCGGTGTGCTGCCCGGCCTGCTGGCAGTAACAGTGCCGAAGGCAACTTTCATCACCGGGCGCGCCGGCGAGATGATCGACGAATCCGGCAAGTTGAATGCCGAGGCCCAGGCTCATCCGTACGGTCCGGCTGCGGCATTGAAAGCAACACTTGAAGATCTCAAATGGTACGCTGACGCGCTTGCCGCTGCCCGCGCCTAGCCGCCTGTCTATACCCATGCCGCCCGGTGCGCTATACTCATGGAACAATGATCGATAAACACCAGCGGCCGACTAAACTGCTGTGGCTGGATCTGGAAATGACCGGACTTGACCCGTCCAGAGACGTGATTCTTGAAGTGGCCGCCGAAGTAACGGATTTCCACTGGAAGCAGCTTGCCCGCTACGAAGCTGTCATCAGCCAGCCGCCCGCAGTATTGGAACGTGCCGACCCGTGGGCAAAAGCGCAGCACGAATCGAGCGGCCTGCTGGCCCGTATGCAGACACACGGCAAGCCGGAGGAGGCGGTCGTGCATGAGCTGGCAGACCTCATCCGCGAACAGTTCGGCGGCGAACCGGCGATTCTGGCGGGCAACTCCATCCACCAGGACCGCAGCTTCATCAAGGCCTACTGGCCGGAGGTATATGGGTTGCTGCACTACCGCGTGCTTGATGTGACCGCTCTGAAGGTGTATATGCAGGGCAGATACGGGGTTGAATTCCAGAAAGCCGATACGCACCGGGCGCTGGAGGATATCCGGGCCAGTATTGCAGAGTGGCAGTATTATCTGGAATGGCTGCAGGACGGACGTTAAATGAGCGCTGCACCAACCGAAGCTGCTATATTGCATAAGACCCGCGCATTTGTAAAAGCCAAGCTGTCCGGCGAAGCTACCGGGCACGACTGGTGGCATATTGTACGGGTTGTTGATGCAGCTAAGGTCATTGCAACGGCTGAGCATGCTGACCTGTTTGTAGTGGAGCTCGGCGCGCTGCTGCACGACATTGCGGACTGGAAGTTTGCATCCGGCGACCTGGAGGCAGGGCCGGCCGTTGCCCGCGAGCTGCTGGAAGGGCTGCAGGCGGATCCGTCTGTTATTGATGCGGTTGTTGAGATTGTTGCCCATATTTCGTTCAAAGGGGGCACAAATAAGCACGTCATGCAGACGCTTGAAGGAAAGATTGTGCAGGATGCCGACCGGCTTGATGCGATTGGTGCCGTTGGTATCGCCCGAACATTTGCATTTGGTGGTTTTGCGGGACGCGAGATGTATAATCCGGCCGTTGCCCCAAAACAGTACGCGGACTTCAAGGATGTCCAGGCAAGCGTTAAGACTAATACGACCATCAACCACTTTTACGAGAAGATGCTGCTGCTCAAAGACAGGATGCACACCCAGACCGCCTGCCAGATGGCTGCGCGCCGCCATGAATATACAGAGCAATTCCTTGAAGAGTTCTATGCCGAGTGGGACGGACGGCGCTGATGGAAAGGCGGACGGTTGAAGCATTCATCCTGGGCCTGCCGGATGCGGTGCTGGAGTACCCGTTTGGTGAGGGCGTGGCCGTGTATAAGGCGGACGGTAAAATGTTTGCCCTGATGAGCGAAACCAAAGAGCCCTTGAGTCTGAGCCTGAAGTGCGACCCGCAGCTGTCGCAGACACTGCGCGAGCGCTATGAAAGCGTCATGCCGGGGTACCATCTAAACAAAAAGCACTGGAATACGCTGATATTGAGCGGCCAACTGCCTTGGGATGAGGTGCAGGCTCTCATCCGGCACTCGTATGCCCTGGCGACGGGCAGGGAAGCGCTGCCGCCGCAAACGTCTTAGAGACTACAGTGCCTCTTTGGCCAGCTCGGCCAGAAGCGTTGCTTCGGCGTAAGCCTGCTGCAGCAGCTGGCGCTCGCCAGTGTCTTTGGTTTTTGCGTAGGCGCTGGTCAGTGCACGTTCGTACGCGGCCAGCTGGCTGGAGGCGGTGGCCTGGTAGGTTGCGTCGTACACGCCGTTTGTCTGGGCGGTCTGGAGCGCTGTATCCGTCTGGCTGTTTTTGGTGGTGCTGAGTGCTGCGGTGGTAGTCTTACGGCCGTGTGCCTGCATGAAGTGGAGGAAGGCATGGCGCTGCGTCATCAGGTCCAGCTGCGTTGTCGCGGTAAAGTTCCGCAACGTCTGGCTGGCAAGGTTGCCTGCCGCTTCATCGGCGACCCGCATTATTTCGGTCTGTTGCTGGGCAATGGCAAGCAGCGGCAGTGTGTCCGGGCCGGTGGGCCGGTTCAGGATGCTGAAAAATATCCAGACGATAATGAGCAGGCCGACAAGACCGCCCCCTGCAATGGCAGCGCGCGTGGCGGTGCTGGCGCTGGTGAGCGGGCTGCGTTTTGTGGGCGTGCCGGAGCTCATGATGAAGTCGTACTGCTCAGGCTGGTGTTCGGGCGTTGCGGGAGGGTACGAATAGTTGGGTTGCGGCTGCGAGGGAGGCATATGCTTATGATAATCGAAAAAAGGCCGGCCGAAAAGGCACCTGCTGCGGTCCTGAGGTGATGCATAGCGTACAATATGGGGTAGTATGGATGCGGTTGAGGAGATAAAACAGCGCCTGGGCATTGAAGACGTCATCGGCGAATATGTGCAGCTGAAACGCGCCGGGCGGAACTGGAAGGGGCTCAGCCCGTTTACCAGCGAACGGACGCCCAGCTTTGTGGTGAGCCCGGAAAAGCAGATCTGGCATGATTTCAGCTCCAACCGGGGCGGCGACATGTTCAGCTTCGTTATGCTGATGGAGGGGCTGGACTTCAAAGCTGCCCTGGAAATGCTGGCCCGGAAGGCTGGTATCGACCTCGCGCAGTACCGCCGTGCCGGCCAGGAGGGCGGGCCGGATAAGGAACGCCTGTACGGGCTGCTGGATCTGACCACGAAGTTTTATCAGACGCAGTTTTTGCACCACCAGCCCGTGCTGGAATATGTGTTCCGCAAGCGGCAGTTCACCAAAGAAACGGCGCTGATGTGGCGGCTGGGGTATTCGCCTAATACCGGTACGGCACTGGTTGATTTTTTGAAAACCCGCGGCTATACCGAAGCAGAGATGAAGCAGGCTGGAGTGACGGCGCAGCGCTACCGCGGCCTGGGTGATATGTTCCGCGGCCGGCTGATGGTGCCGCTATGCGACGCGCAGGGGCGCGTCATTGGCTTTACGGCGCGGCTGCTGGCGGACGACGCGAACGCGCCGAAGTACATCAATACGCCGCAGACCGTGCTGTATGATAAATCCCGGCATGTCTTCGGGCTGCATCTGGCAAAAGAATCAATCCGTAAGAGTAAATTTGCTGTAATCGCTGAGGGTAACCTGGATGTGATTGCCAGCCATCAGGCGGGTGTGAAGCAGGTAGTTGCTACCGCCGGTACGGCGCTCACCGCGCAGCAGCTGAAGGCGCTGGGCCGCTTTACGGGTGATATCCGTCTCAGCTTTGATGCTGACCGGGCCGGCGTGGCAGCCACTGAGCGGGCCATTCCCATTGCCGGTAAAGTGGGTGTGTCGTTGAGTATCATCGACATTCCCAGCGGCAAGGATCCTGACGAGCTGATCCGCCAGGCTCCGGCGCTGTGGCAGGAAGCAGTCGCGCATCATCGCTACGCGCTTGACTGGCTTATGGATCGCTATGCCCGCGAGCTGGACTTGACCGGGGCGCAGGGTAAGCGGCAGTTCAGCGATATCCTGCTGCCGATTGTGCGCGGCCTGAGCGACCCAGTAGAGCAGGACCATTATCTGCAGGCTATTGCCCAGGCCACTGACGTTCGGCGCGAGGCTTTGGCGGCCAAGCTGGCTGGCGTACCGCGGGATGCGGCTAAAGTGCCCCGTTCCCGCCGGGTGCCGCCCGCACCGCCGTCTGATACGCCGCAGCGCGTGGAGTATGGCAGGACGCAGGATCACTTCCTGGCGCTCATGCTGGTGCAGCCCACACTGCGCGGCTTTCTGTCCGGTGTGGCGGACGGCATGTTTGCCAGGGACGAGAGCAGGCAGCTGCTGGGACTGTTGCTGGTTAATCCCGATTTTGACGCCAGGAAAGCAGCGGACGCGGCGCAATTGCACCCCATTGCAGATTATGGTAAGATTTTACTATTGCAGTACGAGGAACTCTACGCAGACCTCGACTCGACCGAGCTTCAGTATGAAGCAGCCCGCCTCCGTGCCCGGCTTATAGAGACATACGTAAAACAGCAGAAACAACAGGTGACAGTGCAGCTTGCTGACGCTGATGAAGCGGCAACAGAGCAACTGTTGCAGCAGGCCGCAGAGCTCGATGCCTTACTAAAGTCTGTAAAAGGAGGTGCATAAGTCTATGCCAAAGAAGAAAAAAACTGTATCAGTTACCAGAGACATGATGCCGGAAGATCTGGCTGCCCGCAAAATGTGGCTGACAGCACGCGCCAAACAGGCAGGCCACATCAGCCAGCGGGATATTTTTGCAGCTATTGCCGACAAGCCGGAACATGCCGAACTGCTTGATCAACTGTATACCGAGCTGGCAGATGCGAACATAACCGTGACAGCAACCGAACCCGACCCGGAGAACTTTACTGACGAATGGGTGCTGGAAGAGGAGACCGAAGAGCCGGAAGTGGACACAACAGTCTATGCTGCCGATGACGACTCGGTGCACGACGATTCAGTGCGCCTGTACCTGCGGGAAATCGGCAAGATTCCGTTGCTCAACAGCGAAGAGGAGCTGGCGCTGGCCAAACGGGTTTCCGCTGGCGATAAAGACGCCAAGGACAAGATGGCCGAAGCGAATATGCGCCTGGTGGTAAGTATCGCCAAGCGGTATGTGGGCCGCGGCCTGGATCTCCTGGATCTGATCCAGGAAGGCAACACCGGCCTGCTCCGGGCAGTCGAAAAGTTTGACCCGGAAAAAGGCTTCAAGTTCAGCACCTACGCCACCTGGTGGATCCGCCAGGCCATCACCCGTGCCATCGCCGACCAGGCGCGCACCATCCGCATTCCCGTGCACATGGTGGAGACTATCAACAAGCTGCTGCGCACGCAGCGTCGGCTGACGCAGGAGCTGAACCGCGAGCCGACCAACGACGAAATCGCCGCGGCCATGGAAATCGATGTGGACAAAGTGGAGCATATCATGAAGATCAAGCAGGATATTTCCAGCCTTGATGCCTCTATCCGTGATGATGGCGATGACTCGGTCCTGGCCGATTTCATCGAAGACGAAGAAGCGATTACGCCCGAACAATCCGCCACCAGCCAGCTGCTGAAAGAGCAGGTGAAGGATATGCTGAATGTCCTGACGGAACGCGAGCAGAAGATCATCCGCCTGCGCTTTGGGCTGGAAGATGGCAAAAGCCATACGCTTGAGGAAGTTGGCGGCGAGTTCCAGGTGACGCGCGAACGCATTCGGCAAATTGAGGCCAAAGCGCTCGCCAAACTGCGCAAGCACCGCGACGCCAAGAAGCTGCACGACTACATCAAAGGCTAGGCAGCATATATGGCGGAATCACAGCAGGTGCGGGTTGGTACGCGCGGCAGCAGTATGGCATTGGCGCAGACACAACTGGTTGTTGGCCGGCTGAAGGTGTTGCATCCGGAACTGGACATCCAGACGCAGATTATCACCACCCGGGGCGATACCAACCTCGCGCCGATTCCGCTGGATACGGTAGGCAAAGCGTGGTTCACCGAAGAGATTGAACAGGCGCTGCAGGATGGTGCGATTGACCTGGCGATCCACAGCCTGAAAGACGTGCCGCCGGAGATCGGGGCCGGACTGCAGGTGCTGGCTGTGCTGAAACGTGACGATCCGCGCGACGCGCTGGTGGCACGTGACGGCAAGACGCTGGCCGAACTGCCGAATGGTGCAGTGGTGGGCACGGACAGCCTGCGGCGCAAGGCGCTGCTGCTGGCATGCCGGCCGGACCTGCGCGTGCAGAGTGTCCGCGGCAATGCCACCACACGCCTTGAGAAGCTCAAAAATGGTGCCTACGATGCGCTGGTCATGGCGGTGGCGGGGCTGGAGCGCATCGGCCGCGCGGATGTAATTACGGATTATTTTGATGCCGAAACTTTTGTGCCGGCCATCGGCCAGGGCGCGCTGGCGGCAGAGTGGCGAAGCGAGCGGGAAGATATCGGCGCGTTCGTCGCGGCACTGGGCGATCCGAAAACGCTGGCGGCCGTGGCGGCCGAGCAGGCATTTGCTGCGGTTGTGGGCGGCGGGTGCAAGCTGCCGGTGGGTTGTTACGTGCGCTTTGAGAATGAGACGGCTCAGGTGTACGGCATGGCCGGCAGCATGGACGGCACAAAGGTAGTGATAAAAACGGCCAGCGGCCCGGCAGACCAGGCGATAGGACTGGCGCGGACACTGGCTGAGGAGCTTGCCGCCGAACCGTTTGTGGCGCAGTATGTCAACGCCTGAACCGGGCTGCGTGGTGCTGACCCGCAGCGAAGCAGGGAACCGTGCCTGGGCTGATTACCTGCGTGCTCAGGGATTTCGGGTGTATGCGCTGCCTACCATCCAAACTTTACCTTTGCCGCTCAACGCCGTGCGGGCTGAACTGGCGCAAGCTGAGGCATTTGACTGGCTGCTGTTCACCAGCGCCGCTGCGGTGCGATATGTATGGCAGGGGATTACGGCACTTGGCGGCGTATGGCCGCTCCGGCATGCAAACATTGCGGTGGTCGGCCCCCGGACTGCGGCTGCCGCCCGCGCCGCCGGGCTGGCTGTTTCGTTTCAGCCTTCAGCAGCAAGCCGCCGGGCGCTGGCCGGGCAGCTGCCCGTTGGTGCCGGTGCGCGCGTGCTGCTCCCTCAGACAACCCTTACCGGGAATGAACTTGCCAGCCTTCTTGCGGTGCGCGGCGCCCGGGTAACGCGTTTGCCGTTGTATGAGACGCATCTTATTACCGGAGAAGACCAGGGCCTGTCGCGGCTTCTCCTCGATGGGAAAATATCATGCCTGGTGTTCGCCAGTGCATCCGCAGTGCGGGGAACCATGGGGCGGCTGTCGCCGGCTGCTCTGGAAACCGCACAACAGCTGCCGGCGATTGCCCTAGGGAAGGAAGGGGCGGGAGTACTGCGCGCGGCGGGGTTCGGGCAGGTACGCCGCACGGCCGCGCCTACCGCAGCAGCAGTAGCGGCCTTGCTGCAGGATATCCTCAGCTAGCGCGTTATTCGGGAGGTGTATAATGCGGAGATGGAACCAAGGCCGTATCACAGCTATCTGTTTTTTGATGTCGAAAAAAGTTTTTATGGGCTGCCGGCAGGCGAGCAGGAGCGTCACAAGAAAGCATTGCGGGAGCTGCTGGAGCGCCAATCCCACCTGACGCTCACACCATATTTGACGCAGGGTTTGAAAGTACGTACCACCTTCATGCTGTGGTGCTGGGCAGCGCAGCCCGAGGCAATCCAGGAATTGGTACGCGATATCCTGCGTGCCTCGTTCGGCCAGTGGCTGACACTCAGCTACAGTTATTTCGGCATCGTGCGGCCGTCCGCCTACAGTGGCCGGACAGGCAAGCCGGACCAGACGATCCAGAACTTTGCCGGCCGGTTGCCCTATCTGGTGTTATACCCCTTCACTAAAACGACGGGCTGGTATCAGCTGGATTTCGAGGAGCGCCGGAGCATCATGGGTAGGCACATCAAGGTGGGCGTGTCCCACGCGCCCATTCGCCAGTGCCTGCTGTACTCGTACGGTGTTGATGACCACGAATTCCTGGTGTCGTATGAAATGGACAGCCTGACGGCCTTCCAGGATCTGGTGATCGAGATGCGCAGCACCGCCAGCCGTATCTATACCCAGAACGACACGCCCATGTTTACCTGCGTGTACAAGCCGCTGGAGGCGTTGCTGGCATGGCTGTAACGAATGATACGTTTCTGAAAGCCTGTTACGGCCAGCCCGTCGACCACCTGCCGGTGTGGTTCATGCGCCAGGCGGGGCGCTCGCTGCCCGGCTACCGGGAACTCCGTAAGCAGTATGATGTTTTAACGCTCACCCAGACGCCGGAGCTGGCGGCCAAGGTGAGCCTGGAGCCGGTAGAACGGCTGGGCGTGGATGCGGCAATCCTGTTCGCGGATATCATGCTGCTGCCGATCGCCATGGGCATTGAGGTACAGATTATCGACAGCGTGGGGCCGGTGATCGACGATCCCATTACCGGTGCAGGCGGCATCAAGCGGCTTAAGCCGTTCGAACCGGACAACGCGGCGTACTTGCAGGAAACCATCAAGCTGCTCCGCGCTGAGCTGAGCGTGCCGCTCATTGGTTTCTCGGCTGCGCCCTTCACCCTGGCGAGCTACCTGTTAGAAGGCCGGCCGACGCGCAGCTGGCACACTACCAAGCGTTTTATGTTTACGCAACCTGAAGCATGGAACGAGCTGATGCGCGTGCTGTCTGACGCGATTATCGCCTACTTATCCATGCAGGTTGCGGCGGGCGCGCAGGCGGTGCAGCTGTTTGACAGCTGGGTCGGCTGCCTGGCACCGAACGACTACCGGGCGCATGTGTTACCGCATGTGCAGCGCATTTTTACCGCGCTCAAGCCGCTGGATGTTCCCCGTATCCACTTCGGTACGGATACCGGTGCGATGCTTGCTGATTTTTCGGATGTGGACGGTGAGGTAATCGGCCTGGACTGGCGGATTGATCTGGCGCGGGCCCGGAAACTGGTGGGGAACAGAACCGTGCAGGGGAACCTTGACCCCGCGGTGCTGCTGGCGCCGCGGCCGGTGATTGAGGCGCATGTTGACGAGTTGCTCGCGGCCGTGCCGGAGCGGCGGGGGTTTATTGTGAACCTCGGCCACGGGGTGTTGCCGGAGACGGATGATGCGGTGCTCGCGGAAGTGGTGCGGTACATCCATGGCAAATAATCATCCCCCAAAAACCGGCGTGATCCTGATGACCTACGGTTCGGCCACGACCGCCGAGAATGTCGAGGCGTACATGCGCCATATTTACAAAAATAAGGTGCCGGATGGGGTGATCGAAGATTTCAAGGAGCGGTACCGGCTGGTTGGCCGCTCGCCGCTCGCCGATATTACCCGCGAACAGGCAACGCGTTTAGAAAAATTATTACAGGAGGATGGCGGCTACATCGTCCGTGCCGGCATGCTGCACTCCGCGCCGTTTATTGCCGAAGCAGTCCGAGAATGTCAGAAGGCTGGCGCGAGGCGCGTCATCGGCGTTATCCTGTCGCCGCAGTTTTCTTCATTTATTATGGAAGGATACCGGACGGCGCTCAAGCAAGCTGCTGCGGATGCGGAGTATGATGAAGGCGCGGTAACCATAGCCGCCCCATGGCCGGCGCAAGCCGCGTTCACTGAGCTGCTGGCAAAGCGGGTTATGGATAAGCTGCCGCAGCTGCAGCAACAATACGGCAAAGTGCCGGTCGTATTTACCACGCATAGCCTGCCCGAGCGGGTAGTGGCCAAAGACCCGCAATACCTGGACCAACTGCAGGCAACGGCCGAAGCGGTAGTGGCGAAGCTCAACACCCCGACCCTCGAATGGTACCGGGCGTACCAGAGTGCCGGGCATACGCCGGAGGCATGGCTGAAGCCGGACCTCATGGATATCCTGGCGATGCTGCGCGACCGGCACGACAAAGCAGTGCTCATCGTGCCCATCCAGTTTCTGGCGGACCATCTGGAAATTCTCTACGACCTGGATATCGCCGGCGGCGAACAGTGCAGGGACTACGGCATTGCCTATAATCGTACGGAATTGCCTAATACCGACCCCTTATTCATCCAGGCGCTTGCCGCCATTGTGCGCCAGACCGCTCATGCGTGACCGTCCGGCACCGGATATGCTACGCTGTACAGCATGAATCAACACTCGAAGAAAACACAGCTCATTGGTATTGCCGGTACGGGCGGCGCGGGCAAAGACGTAGTGGCCGACATGCTCTGCCGGCTGTATGGCGCGGAAAATCTCTCCAGCGGGGACGCGCTGCGGGCGATCACCCGGTTTGTACACTGCTTGCCGGCGGATGCCATGCCGCCGCGCGAACCGCTGTTCGAAGTCGCCACCTACTTGCGCAGCGAGGTCAACCCGGCAACATTGGTAAAAATATGTATCCTGCAAGCTTCCGTGACGGGCGTGAAGCACGCCCTGATTACCGGCATACGCAGCATGGGCGAGGCGGACGCCATCAAGGCTGCCGGCGGTATCGTGGTCGGTGTTGATGCCGACCCGCGCACCCGCTACGACCGCATTTTCTCCCGCAAGCGCGATACCGAAGCACAGAAAACAGTCGAGCAATTCCTGGTGCAGGATGAAAAAGAGAACAAAGGCGCCGCCGATACCGGCGATCTGCGCGGTATCCGGGCCATCATCGACAGCGCGGACGTGCACATAGACAACAACAGCACGATGGAAGCGCTTGAGGCGCAGGTGCGCGTAAAGCTCGGCAAGTACTTTCAGTAGTGTGAAAATTCGTACAACGGTATCCGCCTAAAGTGCAATGGTGCAAATGTTGGTGATGCAAAACATCATGGTAATATCAAGAGCTTGTATCTGTTAGCTGTATCTTTTTCGCCACCGGTCGAATGAGTGGTGTATGATCAGTTTATCGGGC
>Ga0068855_100011633_pt1 | contig 10633 bp, 6 predicted proteins | sample KBSCornC52_FD_66592 | JGI IMG/M metagenome (GOLD analysis project Ga0068855, IMG submission 66592) | Corn rhizosphere microbial communities from Kellogg Biological Station, Michigan, USA - KBS Corn C5-2 | ecosystem: Host-associated > Plants > Roots > Rhizosphere > Soil ... | reverse complement strand
TTCCAAATGGCGCGCTGGTTCGGGTGGCGGGCTGCGTTATCGTACGCCAGCGCCCGGGCACGGCGAAGGGAATTGTCTTCCTGAGCATGGAAGACGAGACCGGGATTGCAAATGTGGTTGTGATGCCGGATATGTTCGATGAATGCCGGGTGACTCTGCTGATGGAGCCTTATTTACTCATCGCAGGGAAGCTCCAGAATGTGGATGGCGTGATCCATGTTCTGGCGCGACGCATCGACCGCATTGAGCCCGCCGCCCCGGCCATGAGTTCGCACGATTTCAAGTAAGACCGGCTACATCAGCTGCATGCCGGAATCCACGAATAGTATGTTTCCAGTAATGCCGCGACTCAGGTTGCTGGCCAGAAACACCGCAGTATCTCCGACTTCGCCCGGTTCCGTAACGTGACGCAGAGGAGAACGTTCTTTCACGTGATCGAGAATGCTTGAGAAGTCCTTCACAGCGCGTGCAGACGCCGTTTTCACCGGCCCCGCGGAAATGGCGTTTACGCGAATTCGCTGCGGCCCGAGATCATGCGCCAGATAGCGCATGCAAGCTTCGAGCGATGCCTTGGCCACCCCCATGACGTTATAGTTCGGAATCACGCGGGTCGATCCCACGTAAGTCAAAGTCATGATGGAGCCGCCATTCGTCATCAGCGGCGCGATGGCGCGCGACATTGCGACCAGTGAATACGCGCTGACATTCTGGGCGAGAAGATAACCGTCACGATCCGTTTCGACAAACGGCCGGCGCAGATCTTCGGTGTTCGCAAACGCCAGGCTGTGCACCAGCGCATCCACAGGCCGGCCGAGTTGCCGCAGCCTTTCGGGAAGACCAGTGACATCGTCATCTTTCGTTACATCGCAGGGAACCATCGCCGCGACGTTCATGTGCTCTACAATCGGCGCAACCGTGTCCCGCTGCTTTTCATTCAAATACGTGAGCACGAGGGACGCGCCTTCTCTGGCGAAGGATTCCGCAATCCCGTAGGCAAGACTCCATTTGTTCGCGATGCCGGCGATCACCGCCGTTTTGCCTTCGAGCAGCTTCGACATGAATCCTCAGATTAGCGCGAGCTTCTATTTCAGGAAGCCGTTGATGCGGAGCCAGTTCGCCATCAGGCGCGGCCATTCGCCGAGCGCGAAATCGTCCATGCCGAGACCCACGCCATGCGGGCCTTTTTGAAAGATATGCATTTCCGCCGGGACCCCGGCTTTACGCAGCGCAAGAAAATAGTAGATGCTGTTCTCGGCCGGAACTCCCGTATCTGCATCGGTGTGGAAGATGAACGTGGGCGGTGTCTGCGCGGTTACGTGGAGTTCACCGGAAAGGCTTTGCGCGAGTTCAGGCGAAGGATTCTCGCCGAGAAGATTGCGCTTCGAGCCCTGATGCGTCCACGGCGCGGTCATAGAGATCACCGGATAGCCGAGAATCGCGAAATCCGGCCGGCAGTTCATGCGATCGATCGGATCGGTTGTATCCGCTTTGCCCGCATCGAAGTGGGTCGAAATGGTGGAAGCCAGGTGACCTCCGGCTGAAAAACCGATAATCCCCACGCGGTCCGGCGCGATGCGCCACTCGGCCGCGCGGGCTCGTACCATGCGGACGGCGCGTTGCGCATCGCCAAGTTCGATGGGATGGTGATAGCGCGGGCCCAGTCGGTATTTCAAGACGAAAGCGGCGATACCGAGCGCGTTCAGATAATTTGCGACTTCACGGCCTTCGTGATTCATGGCGAGCGCGCCATAACCTCCTCCCGGACAAACGACAACCGCTGTCGCGCCGCCGGGGGGCATGTTTCGCGGCATATAGATCGTGAGGGTCGGCCTGTCGCGGTCTTCGTCGCCCAGGGCGCCGGGGGCGCGGCCTTCCCAGAGCGGGATGGTCGGGGTGTCTAGAATCATCGATTGATTGGTGGCGGAAGACTTTTGCTGCGCGACGAGGAAAGGCGCGATCAGCATGAGAGCAAGCGGCGCGGCCACCAGGAAATTTCGCATTTCGTAGCGAATCATATCAACGGGGCGAGAATTTTCTCCCCTTTTTCGCACCAAAGTGTCGCATGGAGAAATGGAGCGTCGTGGCGGACAGGCGAAGTGTGTTCATCCTTGCCGCGGCAGCCGGAACGCTCTTTTCTCACTGTCTGTATGCAACGGCGCCCAGTTCGCTCACGCTGAATGTTTCGTCAAATCCGACGGCGTATGGCCAGCCAGTTACCCTCTCGGCAACTGTTACGCCCTCATCCGCAACCGGCAAGGTCACGTTTTTCGACAGCGCTACTCCGCTGGGCATCGCTACGCTCTCGAATGGCGTCGCAACCTTCGCCGCGCGCAGCCTGCCGGCGGGTAGCCATTCCTTTTGGGCCTGGTACGGGGGCGATCCATCGTTTGGCTCAGCGAAGTCTGCCACCGTTAGCGAAATCATACGGGCACAGGCTCAATCGGGGTTCAACTGGACGGCCGCAATGGGCGCAGACATAAATCCGATCGCCGTGGCGACGGGAGACTTCAACGGCGATGGACGCCCGGATATTGCGGTCGCAAATTTCGCCGGGGGTGATGTCACCGTCCTGCTCGGCAATGGCGACGGAACGTTTCAACCCGCAGTCAACTATCCGGTTGGGCAGAGTCCCGCAGCGATCGTCGCCGCCGATTTTAATGGCGATGGCAAAACGGATCTTGCGGTTGCCAACTCCGGCGACGATACATTATCCATCCTGTTCGGCAGCGGCAATGGCACGTTCGGGGCCGCGGTCCCATACTCAGCGGGAGCCACGCCCTGCTCCATTGCGACGGGCGATTTCAATAGCGACGGCATTATCGATCTCGCGGTGGCCAATTGCGCCGGCTCAAATATCAGCATCTTTTCAGGTACTACGGCGGGCACGTTTCTGGCGGCAGTCAATTACGCCGCGGGCACTGTTCCTTCGTTCATCGCCGTGGGCGATTTCAACTCCGATGGGAACGCCGATCTTGCGATAGCCGATGCCGCCGATGCCTCCGTGTCGATCATGACCGGCAACGGCAGCGGCGCGTTCGGGGCAGCGGTTAACTATTCGACGGGCAACTATCCTCTTTGCCTCGCCATCGCCGATTTCAATGGCGACGGTAAGCCCGATATCGCAGCCGCAGGCGCGGACAACGCAGCGATTTTGCTGAACAACGGCACGGGGTCATTCGCGTCTGCAGTGCCTTACACAGCGGGCGAGCAACCCTGGTCGGTGATCGCCGGCGATTTCAATGGCGACGGCAATATCGATCTTCTGTTCGCTGATTCGGCGGCAAACGCGATCACTCTGCTCGCAGGCGGCGGCGACGGAACATTCCAGACCGGAACCGCTGGCCCCTGGCTTGCCGGGAATGCGCCGTCATTTCTTATCGCGGCGGATTTTAACGGCGACGGTCTTGCCGATCTGGCGGTAGCGGACGATGGCGGGGGCATCAGCATACTGACGGGTGTCCCCCCGCCGGTCCTGAGCATGAACTGCCTCACTCCGGCCGGCCCGCCGGTGCTCAGCTCCAATTCCTGGTCCGCCCCATGTTCTCTTTCGAACGGGACTCAGCCTTTTCACTGGTCAGTCTCCTCTGGAACGCTGCCGGCCGGAATGTTACTGAGTTCAACTGCGGGAGCAACGGTCACAGTGAAAGGGACGCCGGTCACGCCGGGCCCCTACGCATTCACCGTTACGGCTACGGACTCGAGCGCTTCTCCCCAAACGGCGTCGCAGTCCTTCAGTGGCACAATTGCGGCCCCGGCCGCGATTGTCGGCACGGTGAGCCCTTCCGCCCGGGCGGCGGGTTCGGGGGCATTCGTCCTGACGGTGAACGGAAGCGGATTTCAGAATGGAGCAACCGTTAACTGGAACGGATCTCCCGAGCCGACCACGTTCGTCACCACGATGCAGTTGACCGCCAGTATCCCCGCTTCGGCAATCGCGACTGCGGGTTCGGCCAGTATCACCGTCACCAATCCGACAGCCAATCCTTCGGCGACAGTCTCCTTCACGATCAATGCGCTGCCGGCGGTCACTTCCCTGGCTCCGCTTTCCGCGACGGCGGGAGGCGCCGCGTTTACCCTCACGGTAAACGGCCAGAATTTCACATCGGGGGCAACGGTGAGGTGGAACAATACGGCGCTCACCACCACGTTCGTGAATTCCAGTCAACTCACCGCTTCGGTCCCCTCGACGCTGTTTCCTGCAGCCGCGAGCATATCCATCACAGTTCTGAATACGGATGGCGGTCTCTCGCCGGCCTCTGGCTTCACCGTGAAAGCGGCGTCAGGCGGATCGGGTGGCGTTCCTTCGGGCGGAGGCGGCGTTCCATCTGGTGGGGGCGGAGTGCCTTCGGGTGGTGGGGGCGTTCCTTCCGGCGGGGGCGGCGTTCCATCCGGGGGCGGGGGAACCCCTTCGAGTACTGCGTCGATATCGGTTTCCGCCGATTCCATTGCGTTCAAGTGGCAGGCCGGCAGCGCCGCGCCATCGCCGCAAACGCTCTCCATATTCACTGGAATTTCCTCCGCGAGTTACTCGACGAAAGTCCAGACCGACTCCGGTTCCGCATGGCTTCGCGTGTCATCCTCTTCGGACAAGACGCCCGCCTCTGTCGTCGTCTCAGTCGCCACATCCCTTTTTTCTCAGACCGCTGCCGGCATGTATACGGGCTCCATTTCCGTAATCGGTCCGTCGAATACGGTGAAAGTTCCCGTCACGCTCACCGCGGTCGCAGCGCCTGCTCCGGCGATCTCCGTTGCTCCTGCTGCGGCCAGTTTCAGCGCTGCTCAGGGAGGGTCGGCGCAATCCGGACAGATCACCATCGGAAATAACGGCGGAGGGTCCGTCAACTATTCCGTATCCGTCATCTCCGGATCCCCATGGCTGAAACTCACGGCGGGAGCATCGGGTAGCGCGATGGCCGGCAACCCGGGCGTGGCTATCTTTACCGTGGATCCTTCCGCCTCCGGCGTCGGCATCTTCGCCGGATCCCTGCAGGTGACCGACAATGGCTCGGGCCGCGTGTTCCCCGTACTGGTCACTCTTACTGTGAATTCGGGCTCGAATACGATCACCCTCTCGCAAACGGCGCTTTCCTTTGTGGCCACAGCGCAGCAGCCGCAGCCCGCAACACAGAGCTTCGCCGTGACTACAAGCGCCGCGGCGGGCATCACGTTCAATACGAGAACGTCCGCAGCCTGGCTTCAGGCGACTGCAACCACCGCACAAACCACCGCCGCAAAGCCGGCTTCGATTTCGGTTTCGGTAAACGCCGCCGGCATGCAAACCGGCACGTACTATGGCTCAATCGATATCGATTCCTCCGGGGCGGTGAACAGTCCTCAAACCGTCACCATAGTGCTGAATGTCGTCGCGCCCGCACCCACTGCCGCCGCGGCTCCGCTCAGCGTGACCCTGGTTGGCGCTACGCCCCAGCAACTCTCCGTGCCCGCTTCTTCCGGGACGCCCGCAGGCTTTGCTGCCAGCGCCGCCACTGCAGACGGAGGAAACTGGCTCACAGTAACGCCGGCGCTCTGCGTACCGAAAAGCGGCGCGGCGTCACTGACTATTTTCGCCACGCCGGCCAACGCAAGTCCGGGCGTCCATCACGGCACGATATCGGTCGGCTTTGATGACGGAACCATGCAGTCGGTTCAGGTGACGTACATTCCGTCCGGCGGCTCCTGCACGCCCTCCAGTCTCGCCATTCTGCCTGACGCAATGAGCGGCGGCACAGTATCGGCGGGCATTCCCCACGCCATTCAGGTTTTGATTACGGACGATTGCGGTAATCCCGCCACGGCTGCGAACACCGTGGCGCAGGCGACGTTCACCAATGGCGATGCGGCGGTGAACCTCGTGTATTCCGGTAGCGGTTCGCCCGGCGGTATCTGGCAAGGCGCCTGGATTCCTGGCAATACTGCCGCTCAAATGCAAATGGTGATCTCCGCGCGCCAGGGCGCGCTGACTCCCGCCTCGCTCAGCATTCCCTTTGTGGTTACGGCCTCCGACCCGAACGGTCCGGGCGCGGCCGGAGCCATCCTGAACGCCGCGAGCGCCACCGGCCCGCAGGTGATTGCGCCCGGCAGTTATGTCGCGATCTACGGCAAACAACTGGCAGCGAGCGGATATGGCCTCGCCACCACCACTCCATTCACCAGCACGCTCGACGATACCCAGGTGTTTGTCGGCGGCCAGCCAATGCCGCTCTATTACGCCAGCCCGACCCAAATCAATGCGCTGGTCCCTCAGGGCCTCGCCACGAACACGGTTCTTCAACTCGTTATCCAGCGCGGCTCAACACGCTCGGCTCCAATTCCGATCGTCATCACGCCGTACCAGCCAGGAATTTACACTCAAAATCAGGCGGGAACAGGGCAGGGCTCAATCGAAATCTCCGGCACGGCGCTGCTGGCCGCGCCTGCCTCTCCCGACTCCCGGCCGGCCGCGCGCGGCGCCGATTACATCGCGATTTACTGCACGGGCCTCGGCCCCGTGGCAGGAGAAAACGGTGAACAGCCTCCGGCCGACGGCGTGACCGCGTCATACCCGCCGCTCTATAAAACGATTGCGCCGGTCACCGTTACCATCGGCGGCATCGATGCGCCTGTCGTATTTGCGGGCCTCACCCCCACCCTGGTTGGACTCTATCAGGTCGACGCCCAGGTACCTGCCGGAGCGCCCGTCGGCGATGCCATTCCTGTCGTTGTCAGCGTCACCGACCCGGCAACCGGCGCCGTGTCACAGTCGAATATGGTGACGATTGCCGTCCAGTAGTACGCCCTCGCGCAAACTCGTTGGGCTGCTCGCGTTTGTTGTTTTGCTGATTCTTTACGGCTCGCTCTACCCGTGGGAGTTCGAACCTCTTCGCGATACCGATCCGCTGACCATACTTCTCCACTCCTGGAATTTCGATCTCAATCGCTTCATTCTTCGTGACATTGCCGTCAATGTCACGCTCTACCTGCCGCTTGGATTTGTCGGCTATCTGGTGTTTCGCCGCACGCGCCGGCGAATTGCGCCGATTCTGCTCGCGGCCTCGATCGGCTGCGCACTCTCCTGTGGCGTCGAGATGGCGCAGGCCTTCGAACCAGACCGAAATACCAGTCTCGTGGACGTGGCGACGAACACGGTGGGCGCCATCGCCGGGGCGATTCTGGCGCTGCTGGCGGAGCGATCTTTCGGCCCATTCGGATTGCGTCCGCGAGCCGGAAGCCCGCGCGACGCGAGCGCCGTTGCGCTTCTCGGAAGCTTTGCGGCCTCTCTGTTGTTCCCCTTCTTCCCGATCTCCGGGAGGGCGGCGCTAAGGATGAAAATCGCCGCGATTCTGCACGGGCCTGTCCTCGATCCGGTGCTGCTGCTTTCGGCCCTGTCATCCTGGTACGCCGCCGGATTGATGATGCGCGCCGCCGGAGTCGGAAAGGCCAAGGTATCGATGGCGCTCGCGTTTGCGCCACTCGTGATTCAGTTGTTCGTCATCCGTCATGAGCCCTGGATCGCGGTTGTCCTGGGAGCGATTGCGGGAGCGTTTCTCGCGTCCACTCTGCCTCAGGCCGCACTTTCGGCTGCACTCGTTACCCTCATGATCATTGTTCGCGGAATGCAGCCGTTGCATTTCGCGAGTTCCGCACAGCCGTTTCTGTGGGTTCCATTTGGTGGATTTCTCAAAATGGATTGGGCAACGGGGATCGGGCTGATCTTTCAAAAGATCTTCTACTATGGCGCCGCAATCTGGCTGCTGCGTGCGGCCGGCGCGCGCCTGCGTACCGCAACCGCGGCAGTTACCGTCGTGCTCTCCTGCCTTGAAGCCGTTCAGAGATTCATCCCGGTCCACACCCCCGAAATCACGGATCCGCTTCTCGCTCTCCTGCTCGGATTCGGGATCGCGGCTCTACACCCTTCCCGCGGAAGAGAAATACGATCTCGATCACGAGGACAAGCACGACCGGCGACTTGAGCAGGTTCGTGCAGCGCGATCTCGAAAGTGCCGGCCAGATCGGGCGGATGAACTCATCAGCCACATCGACCGATGCCGGCTCGCGCACGGACCCGCGCGCTACGGATTACCAGCGAATCTTTTCCGGGAAGTACTCGGCGACGAGCTCTTCGTAATAGGACCGCAGATCTTTCAGTTCCGGGCGGCTGTCGCTCTTCGAATAGAGGTCGTACGGATTGAATTTCCGTACCCACTCCAGCATTTCCCGATCGTGGTCGTCGAGAAGGTAGTCGTAGGCGCCCTCGCGATGCACCGGGTAACACGAATGGTAGCGAATCATGTACTGAGCGGGCTCTGGCATATAATCCTTCGCCACGCGGTACATGTACTCGTCATGTCCCCAGGAAAGATGCACGTTTCGAAGCCCGCAGCCCGGCTCGTAGATGCCGGTTCTCGTCTGAGTTTCCGGCCGGTTGCGGTCCGGATTCGCGGAAAACATCTCTGGATAGACGATCTTCTGCGACCATGCACATCCCACCGGAAACGTGTCGCCCACCACAGCCCACTGCGGCTCGTTATTAAAGACCAGCATTTTGCCGAGATCATGAATAAAGCCGGTGAGAACCATCCAGCGCGGGTGACCATCGCGGCGAATGGCCTCCGCTGTTTGCAGATTATGCTCGATCTGCGAAAGCGATGTGTCCGGGTCGCTGTCATCCACCAGCGTATTGAGCTTCTCCATCGCTTCCCAGATACCCATCTCGCCGTGGTTCAGATCGCCGTACTCACGTTCCTTCGCAAGCACGAAATCGAGCGTTTGCCCGGCATGATTCAGTTTGTAGAATTCGCGCACTACCGCGGGAGCGGAGTCATCAAACCGGCGAAAATCGTCCTTTTCCCGGTTCGGATCGTAGCGGGCGCGAACATGATCGTCCCACTGATCGAGAGAGTCGAGCGGCTCGGCTTGCATCACTTCTATTGTAAGTTCGCTCGGGCGGGCCCGCGGACTATTCCGGTACTCTATTCAGGAGGAAGCTCGCCAAGGTCCTCGGCGCGATTTTCGAATTTGGTGAGGGCGTGCAGAAACACCAGATCGACCTTGCCGATCGGCCCGTTACGCTGCTTGGCGACGATCAATTCCGCGAGACCGCGGAGATCCTCGCGATCGCGCTTATAAACCTCTTCGCGAAAGATAAAGCCGACCAGATCCGCATCCTGCTCGATCGAGCCTGATTCACGCAGATCGGCAAGCTGCGGGCGGTGATCCCCCTGGCGCGTTTCCGGCGCGCGGCTCAACTGCGAAAGCACCAGAAACGGGCAGCCAAGCTCCTTCGAGAGAAGTTTCAGGCCGCGCGACATCTGGCTGACTTCCTGATTACGGTTTTCAGATCGTCCGCGGGCGCTCATCAATTGCAGATAGTCGACGACCACGAGCCCCAACTTCTGCCCCGACTGCTGGATGCGCCGCAGTTTTGCATGCATGTCCATCAGGTTGACGCCCGCGGTGTCGTCAATAAAGATCGGCGCTTCCACCATCTGATTCGCCGCCGCGCGCAGCTTTTGCCTCTCGGTTTCATTGAGGTAGCCCGCGCGGAAGCGCTGGCTGTCGACTCTGGCGGCCGCGCAAAGCATACGCGTCAAGAGCGATTCCTGCGACATTTCAAGCGAAAAGATCGCGACTGGATGGAAGAGGCGGGTTGCCACATGCCAGCAGATGTTGAGAGCGAAAGCGGTCTTGCCCATTGATGGACGCGCGGCAAGGATGATCAGTTCACCCGCATGCAGACCGCCCGTCATCTCATCGAGTTTGGTAAACCCGGTGCTGATCCCTTTGACGCGCCGGCTCGGGTCGAGAAACGCGTTCAGGCCGCCTTCGTAGTTCTGGATAACCTCCAGCGGGGTCATCAGGCCTTTTTCTGTGCGGGCTTCCCCGAGGCGCAACAGAGTTTCTTCGGCGCCGGCCAGAATCGTCCCAGGCTCTTCTTCGGCGAGCAGCGCCCGGTTCAACAGGTTCTGCGAAGCGAGCGCGATACGCCGCAGCGTAGCCTTGTCGCGAATAATTCGGATATAGCTGTCGAGGTTCGCGATGTGAGGCAGTCCATCGTCGAGCGAAACGAGATAACTTAGCCCGTCGACGGATTCCAGCTCGTTGTAGCGCAGAAGCTGGTTGGCGAGCGTCACGCGGTCGATCTTCTCGCCCGTTTCGTGCAACTCGATCATCCGGGTGTAAATGCGGCGATGCTTTTCGAGCGCGAAATCGTCGGCCATCAACAGGCCCGCGATTTCGATAAAACGCGAATCATCGAGCAGAACGGATCCCAGGATGAAACGTTCAGCGTCGATGTTCGCCGGAAGTCCTTTTTCAAGCGCCAGGCCGGCGGCGGGGGCGGGCATCGGTCCGGAAATCATCCTGCCGTTTCCCGCCTGAGAATTTCAACCGTGAATTTCCCAAATTTTCGCCCACGCGACGCGGGGCCGATGAAAACCACGTGTGCGCGCTCGCGAGTCGTGTGGAATTCACAGCTGCGTTGCCATTTTTCCACAATGACATTTTATAGTGGAATGTTTCGGTTTTCGAGCGAACAGGTATTCGTCTGTCGTTAACATGCGATCTGTCCGGTCGAATTAACAAGTGATCTGTCCGCTTCTGAAAGACGGAAGCGGGGGCGCGAGTCTGGGTTGTGAACTCAGGCCGGGTGTACTCC
>Ga0068855_100011632_pt1 | contig 10633 bp, 10 predicted proteins | sample KBSCornC52_FD_66592 | JGI IMG/M metagenome (GOLD analysis project Ga0068855, IMG submission 66592) | Corn rhizosphere microbial communities from Kellogg Biological Station, Michigan, USA - KBS Corn C5-2 | ecosystem: Host-associated > Plants > Roots > Rhizosphere > Soil ... | reverse complement strand
GGTCAGCGCCTCGGTGCCGCCCGATGTCACCATCACCTCGGTCATCGGGTCGAGTTTGAGGTTGTGCCAACGCCCGTAGTGATCTGATATCGCGGTCCGCAATTCCGGAATGCCCATCATCGACGGGTATTGGTTGTAGCCGTTGACGGAGGCGTCAGCGGCGGCGCGGCGGATATCCTCCGGACCGGGATCGTCGGGAAAGCCCTGCCCGAGATTGATGGCGTTGTTGTCGCGCGCCGCCTGCGACATCGCCTCGAAGACGGTGACGGGAAGGTCGGCGAAGACCTTGTTCATGGAAGTCATGGTGCAACGAAATCCTTGGGCTCAGCCGCCGGTTTTGGTCGGCAGTCCCGCCGCTTTCCAGCCGAGGATGCCACCGGCCAGATGGTGATCATAGGCGAGGCCAGCCGCTTGCGCCGCCAGCGAGGCCGTCACCGAGCGCTTGCCGGAGCGGCAGGCGAACACCACCGTCTTGCCTTTGGGATCGGGAATGGCCGATGGGTCGAAGGTCGAGAGCGGAACCACCACCCCACCGGGATAGGCTTCCACCGCGACCTCGTTGGGCTCGCGGACGTCAACCAGGAGATAACGTCCCTCGGCCATCCCCTTCGACACCTCCTCCGGCGATAAATCGTGCACCTGATGATCCGCCACGCAAACCTCCCGACCTTTTGCAGGGCCATCCGGCCCGCGATTTCGGGGCGCAAAGTCGCCTCTCGCGCCGGGAAAATCAAGCACTGCAAACGGTTTAAACCGCCGCCTGAAAGCGGCTCGGCAAAGCCCGGCATTACCGAAGCCGCTTAGTGATCGGCCAGGCCCCATTGGCAGTTTGAGGCCCGGACATCAGGTAGCCCCGCCGAAGATAGAACGCCCGGGCGTTGGAGCTCGCCTCCGCATGGACGGCATCGACGCCGCTTTCGCGCATCCGCCGTTCGAGCATTTCGAGCAGCGCGGCGCCCACGCCCCGGCAGGCAAACTCCGGGGTCGTATACAGCCCCTCGAGCACGTCGCCGCGAATGGCGCCCCATCCGGCCACAACGCCGTCGAGTTCCGCAAGCCAGATTTCGAATTCGGAGAGCTTTTGCGCCATCCCGGCGGGTGTCAGCTTCGCCGCCCACGCCTTGGCCTCACCGTCGGGCATTGCCGGCGGTGCCAATTCCAGGATCGCCTTGCGCCTGATCTCGAAGAGACGGCTTGCATCGTCAAGCGTGGCCGGACGGTAAACAGCGCCCATGTCGACCTGTCATCCCGCGGGGGCAGTCGGACGTCTTGCTAGATCGTGACCTGTGTTCCGACTTCTACCACACGGCCGGTCGGGATCTGGAAATAGTCGGTGGCGTCGTTGGCGGAGCGGCTGAGGCGGATGAACAGCAGGTCCTGCCAGCGCGGCATGCCGGAATGCGCGGCCGGCTTCAGCGCGCGGCGTGACAGGAAGAACGACGTCGACATGATGTCGAACTGCCAGCCGAGCTTGCGGGCGATCGCCAGCGTTTTCGGCACGTTGGGGGACTCCATGAAGCCGAACTTCAAGGTCACCTTGGAGAAGGTGGCAGAAAGCTGCTCCATCCGCACCCGTTCGGAGGGATCGATGCGCGGCGTCGGCGCGGTCTCGATGGTGAGAATGACGTTCTTCTCGTGCAACACCTTGTAGTGCTTCAGGCTGTGCATCAGCGCGGTCGGGGCGCTGTCGGGATCGGAGGTCAGGAACACGGCGGTGCCGGAGACGCGCTGCGGCGGGCGTTTTTCCAGCATCGCCACCAGGTCGGCCAGCGGGAATTCCAGCTTGCGCGACTTCTCGAACAGCAGCCGGCTGCCGCGCCGCCACGTGTACATCAAGAGCATCACGATGCCGCCAAGCGCCAACGGCACCCAGCCGCCTTCGAACACTTTCAACAGGTTGGCTGCGAGGAAGGTGAGATCGAGGAACAGAAACGGTGCGATCAGGGCTGCGGCCGCGACCGGCGACCACTTCCAGACTTTCCAGATCACGACAAAGCCCATCATCGCCGTGACCACCATGGTGCCGGTCACCGAGATTCCGTAGGCCGAGGCCAGCGCGCTCGACGAGCGGAACAACAGCACCAGCAGCATGACCGCGATGAACAGCATCATGTTGATGCGGGGTATGTAGATCTGGCCGGAATGCGCTTCCGAAGTATGGCGAATTTCGAACCGCGGCATCAGGCCGAGCTGGATCGCCTGCCGCGTCAGCGAATAAGCGCCGGTGATCACGGCCTGGCTCGCGATCACGGTCGCCGCCGTCGCCAGCGCGACCATCGGGATCAGGGCCCAGTCCGGAAACATCAGGAAGAACGGGTTTTCGATTGCCTTGGGATCGGCAATCACGAGCGCGCCCTGCCCCAGATAATTCAGCGCCAGCGACGGCAGCACGATGAAGAGCCAGGCGGTCTGGATCGGCCGTTTGCCGAAGTGGCCCAAATCGGCATAGAGCGCCTCGGCGCCGGTGACGGCGAGAAACACCGCACCGAGCGTCACGAAACCGATCAGGCCGTGATGGATCATGAACGACACGGCATACAGCGGATTGAGCGCCAGCATCACTTCGGGATGCCGCAGGATCTGCGGCACGGCCGCGATCGCAATGACCGCGAACCAGACGCACATCACGGGGCCGAAGAACGCCGCGACGCTGGCGGTGCCACGCGACTGAACGGCGAACAGCACCACCAGAATGATGATGGTGAGCGGCACGACATAGGGATCGAAGGTCGCGGTGACGAGCTTGATGCCTTCGATCGCCGACAGCACCGACAGCGCCGGCGTGATGACCGCGTCGCCATAAAACAGCGCGCCGGAAATGATACCGAGCAGCACGATGGCGCCGGCGCCCTTGGTCACGGCGCGCTGCGCCAGCGCCATCAGCGCCAGCGTCCCGCCTTCGCCGTGGTTGTCGGCACGCAGCAGGATCAGCACGTATTTCAGCGTCACGACGACGATCAGTGCCCACAGGATCAGGCTGAGCACGCCGAGCACGGCCTGCGGCGTGGCGTCCACCGACGCACTGCTGGCGGCGACCACCGCTTCGCGCAATGCGTAGAGCGGCGAGGTGCCGATGTCGCCATAGACGACGCCGATGCTTCCGAGCATCAGGGCCTTGAAGCCGGCGGTGGAATGCGCTTCCCCATGTCCGTTGGCCGCGGGCGTTTCCGCCGCGGTGACCGCGCTTTCGGATGACATGGGAATGGGGCCTCAGCCGTTTCTCGCACTGCACAATGCAGGAGCGCAGCCGTATACTCCCGGCGCGAATGCATAGGTTAGCCTGAAATCAGGCCTCAGATATGCAATTTACGCATGGATCAAGACGACTTGTGGGGGGCGAATCCCCTCAAGCGATCAAATAGTTACCTGCGTACCGACTTCGACCACGCGCCCGGTCGGGATCTGGAAGTAGTCGGTGGCATCGTTGGCCGAGCGGCTCATCGCAATGAACAGGTGGTCCTGCCATTGCGGCATGCCGGACTGGGCCGACGGCTTCAGCGACCGCCGCGACACGAAGAACGACGTCGCCATGATGTCGAACTGCCAACCGAGCTTTCGCGCGATCACCAGCGCCTTCGGGACGTTCGGCGATTCCATGAACCCGAACTTCAGCCGCACGATCGCGAACTTGTCGCTGATGGTTTCCATCCTGACCCGTTCGGCCGGATCGACCCGCGGCGTCTGTGCGGTTTCGATGGTCAGGATGACGTTGTGCTCGTGCAGCACCTTGTTGTGCTTGAGATTGTGCATCAGCGCGGTGGGCACGAAGCTCGGATCCGAGGTCAGGAACACCGCGGTGCCCTTGACGATGTGCGGTGGACGTTTTTCGAGGCTGCGGATCAGGTCGGTCAGCGGCACCTCGATGCGCCGCGTCTTGGCGATCAGGATGGCCGCGCCACGGCGCCAGGTCCAGATCATCACGGCCACCGCCACGCCGAACAACAGCGGCACCCAGGCGCCTTCGAACAGCTTCAACAGATTGGCGCTGAAGAAGGTCATGTCGACGACGACGAAGGGCAGGATCAGCGCCGCCGCGGTCGCGCCGCGCCAGTTCCACAATTTCCAGACCACGACAAAGCCCATGATGCCGTCGGCGACCATGGTGGTGGAGACGGCGATGCCGTAGGCCGACGCAAGGCCAGAGGAGGTGCGGAACAACAGCACCAGCAGGATCACGCCGAGCAGCAGCATGCGGTTGACCCGCGGCAGGTAGATCTGCCCGGCATGGGTCTCCGAGGTGTAGCGAACCTCGAAGCGCGGCAACAGGCCGAGCTGCACGGCCTGCCGGATCAGCGAAAACGCGCCGGTTATCACCGCCTGGCTCGCAATCACGGTCGCCGCCGTCGCCAGGACCACCAGCGGCAGCAGCAGGACATCGGGAACCATGCGGTAGAACGAATTTTCGATCGCCGATGGATCGGACAGCACCAGTGCGCCCTGCCCGAAATAATTGATCAGCAGCGAGGGTAGCACGAAATAGAGCCAGCCGGCCTGGATCGGCTTGCGCCCGAAATGACCGAGGTCCGCATAGAGCGCTTCGCCGCCGGTGACTGCGAGGAACACCAGGCCCAGCGTCACCAGACCGATGGTGCCATGCGACAGCACGAACTGGATCGCATACCAGGGATTGATCGCCATCAGCACCGTGGGATCGTCCTTGATGTGGACGAGGCCCATCACCGCCAGCGCCGTGAACCAGACCACCATCACCGGCCCGAACGCCGAGGCGACACGCGCGGTGCCGCTACTCTGCACCGAGAACAGCAGCACCAGAATGAAGATCGTCAGCGGCACGACGTAATGTTCAAGCCCCGGCGTGACCAGTTTGAGGCCTTCAACCGCCGACAGCACCGAGATCGCCGGCGTGATCATGGAATCGCCGATGAACATCGAGGCGCCGACGACGCCGAGCGCCAGCAGCGGCAGGCTTCGGCGGCCCAGCGCGCGCTGACCCAGCGCCATCAGCGACAGCGTGCCGCCCTCGCCGTTGTTGTCGGCGCGCAGCAACAGCAGCACATATTTGGCGGTTACGACGATAAAGAGCGCCCAAAGGATCAGACTGAGTACACCGAGCACGATGACGCGCGTGATCGGATCGCCATGGGCGGCGTGCGCGACGGCCTCGCGAAAAGCATAGAGCGGCGAAGTGCCGATATCGCCGAACACCACGCCGATGCCGCCCAGCGTCAGAGCCCAAAAGCCGGAGTGGGCCGGCGCCTCTTGGGCTTCGGTGGAAGTGATGCTGACAGTCATGACGCGGGGAAAACGCTCTTGCAGTTGAATTGATCCGGGCGGCTATCGACGCTTCCGTGTTGCCTGTCAATCGACCATAGCACCGCTGGCTGTGTGGAGCTCACCCAAAGCAGGCACTCACCACGGCGCAACGAAGGTAATATAGTAGTTGGGAATTTTTTATGGCTTCAGGTCAGGTGGCAGCGGCGGCGCTTCGCGCATCAACGTGATGGTGACACGACGGTTGGCCGGCAGCGTCGGATCGTCGGGAAACAGCGGCTGGCTGTCGGCCTTGCCGGCCACCGCGAAGATATGGGACGGCGGCAGCCCCTCCCGCTCGAGAATCTGGCGCACCACGTTGGCGCGGTCGGCGGAAAGATCGAACGCGCCGTAATCGCCGCGCGCCGGCACGAAGTTGGCCGAGGTGTGGCCGGTGATGTTGACGCGCAGCGGCGTCGCCTTGAGCGGACCGGCAAGTTTCTGGATCAGACGGCGGGTACGATCGTACGGGACCTTGGAACCGTCGGCGAACATCGAGCGGCCGTCCTGATCGACGATTTCGAGATTGAGGCCCTCTTTGGTCTCCTCGAACATGATGTGTTTGGAGATTTCGGTCAGTTCCGGCATGTCCTGCAACGCCTGCCGCAGCGAGGCCGAGGCCAGCGAAAATTCGCGATCGACCGCCAGTTTGGCGCCGTTTTCGCGTTCCTTGTCCTTGTCATCCGGGGACGGCGTGGCCGATGATTCCTCCGGCGAAATGTGATCGGTGTTCTTCAGCTTCGGCCGCGTCGGCAGGCCGTCGGATTCGACGATGCCGGAATAGCGCACTTGGGTCTGCACGCCGAAGGCATCGCGCATCGAGCCCGCGACGATCTTCAGCTTGTTGTTGTCCATGGACGAGAAGGCGACGAGCATCACGAAGAAGCTCATCATCAGGCCCATCAGGTCGGCGAAGGTCACGAACCAGCCGTGACCACCGCCATGTGCGTCGCCGCGTTTTTTCTTGGCCATGACCTAGCTCCGGACCGCCGTACCCACGCCTCAGGCCGGAACCGGCTCGCCCTCTTCGTGGCGGTGTTTCTCCGGCAGATAGGCCAGCAGCATTTCGCGCACCAGCGCCGGGCTCTTGGAGTCGCGGATCATCAGAATGCCGTCGATAATCAGCGTGCGGTTGGTTTCCTCGTCCAGCAGCTTGCCGTGCAGCTTGTCGGCGATCGGAAGACAGAACAGGTTCGCCACCAGCGCGCCGTACAGCGTTGCCAGCAGCGCGGTCGCCATGAACGGGCCGAGCTTCGACGGGTCGGTCATGTTGGCGAACATCTGCACCATGCCGATCAGGGTTCCGATCATGCCGAACGCCGGGGCGCAGTCGCCGATGGCGCGGTAGATCTTGCTGCCCTCGTCGAGATGCATCAGGAAGTTGTCGCGGTCGCGCTCGAGATTGTCGCGGATGAATTCGATGTCGTAGCCGTCGGCGACATAGCGGATTCCCTTGGCGAGGAACGGCTCGTTGGTTTCGACCTTTTCCAGGCCGACCGGTCCCTGCTTGCGGGCGATCTCGGCGATGCGGGCGAGTTCGTCGACGAGGTCACGCGCGGAAAGCCGGCTCATCGTGAAGGCGAATTTGGCGCCGAGCGGCAGGCCGTGCATCATCACGCCGAGCGGAAAACGGATCATGGTGGCGGCGATCGAACCGCCGAAGATGATGATCACGGCATGTTCGGAGAAGAACATGTGCAGGTCGCCGCCCATCAGGACCATTACGGTGATAACAGCGATACCGGACAACAGTCCGACGCTCGTCATAATATCCATGGGAGACTCCAACGCTACGCAACACCCGCCTATCCTGGACGGTGCGCGGCCCAAATCGGGCCACGTAGCGCAACCCTACGGAGCTGCCATTAAAGACGCGTAAAGGTTAAGTGCGGCAATTGCGGCGGCCGGCACTTTGCCGCGGAACGCGAGCGAGCCCAGACATCACTTGCCGGCCCCCACCGCGATCTCAACGATTTGATAACCATAACAAGCCGCGCGGCCGCCCGTTACCAGCGCAGCAGCAGTCGTCCAGACAGATAACCCACAAGCGCGACCATACCGATCGCGAGCGGATACCACGTCACGACGAATAGCGGGCTGTCGTCGAAGCAGTTGGTCGCATAGAAGATGGCCGCGATGCCGCTTGCGGCGAGACCCGCCATCGCGCCGCTCACTCCGGGATTGGCCGGCGCGCCGCTCTTCAACGCCGTGATGAAGATCGCCAGCGGGCCGCTCGCGAGCAGCGGAATCAGGGTCATGCAGTTGACGGCGTTGCTGCCGATCAAGCGGACCATCCAGTCCGATCGCGGGATCGCCAGCAACTCGGCGACCACGCCCACGCCCAGCAGCAGCAATGGCAGCAGCAGCAATTTCATCCACCAGCCGTATGCCGGGATCGGGTCCGTGCTGCGGAACATGGCGCCCGTGGTCGCCACGGCGAGCGGCAGGATCACGACGAATTTGAACAGAAATCTCACAGTGTGCAGCGCGTCATCGATGTCGCCGCGAAAGCCGATCCGCGCAAAGAACAGGATCGCGACAAAGGCCATCGCGGACACCAGCGCCAGAAGCAGTGCGGTGCGGGGCTTTTGCCCGACATACCGGTCAGCGGCCAGTGCCCGAATGAGATCTTCTGTTGTCATCGCGGGCCCCCTGCAGCGTTCGCACGCAGCTTTCGCGGCGCTCGCGAGGCCTGCTCCCGACAGCCCCATTCAGTATTTCGCTGCAGGTCTCCAAATGTTACGCGCGCCCGACAGATCAGGGCCTGCGGGCGAGCGATTCCAGCCCTGCCCGATCCTGCCCGCGCTGCTGCCGTTGTTCGATCCATGCCTGCAGCGACAGCGCGCCGGGCCCACCGAGCACCAGCGCCGCGAGCCCTGCGAGATACAGCAGCAGAATTTCATAGCCGACCGGGCCAAACTTGATTCCGGCCTCGGTGACCTCCGCGAATTTCACCGAGAAAAACCCGTATGGCAGGTGGACGGTGACGAGCGCGGTCAGCAGAACGAACGCCATCGGGATGCTGACCCAGGGGATCAGCACTCCGGCCATGACAGCGGCGCCGCCGATCAGCTCCGTCAGCGTCGCAGCCCAGGCCGCCAGCAGCGGCTCGGGTACGCCGAGCGTGTGCAGCACGGCTGCAAACGTCTCCGGACCGCGGGAGAATTTGGCGTAGCCATGCGCCATAAAGCCGTAGCCGACGACAAGCCGGATCGGCAGCGGCGTCCAGACGGCCAACGCCGGCAGAACCGAGGTCGAGACGTTTTCGGAAGACGAACTGAAAGGTGGCATCGGATGACCCCGGTTGTTGGTTTGATGTCGTCGCACAACATCGCCGGCTGCCTTAAGCCAAGCTTAAATGCACCGTTGCACATGTCTCTCCCGCAAATACGTGATCACGTTCGCGCTAGAGCACCACGACCTTCGCGCCGAGCAGCACGCGGCCATAGAGATCGATGACGTCCTGGTTCATCATGCGGATGCAGCCGGAAGAAACGGCCTTGCCGATACTGTCGGGCTCGGTGGTGCCGTGGATGCGATAGCGGGTGTCCTGTCCGTTCTTGAACAAATAGAGCGCCCGCGCGCCGAGCGGATTTCCCGCGCCGCCCTCCATGCCGCTGGCCCATTTGGCATAGCGCTTGGGATCGCGCGCGATCATCGCGGCGGTCGGCGTCCAGTGCGGCCATTGCTTTTTCTCTTGCACCATGCCGGTGCCGGCAAAGGCCAACCCTTCGCGACCAACGCCGACGCCGTAGCGGATCGCCTTACCGCCCCTCTCGACCAGATACAGAAAGCGGCGGTGCGGATCGACCACGACCGTGCCCGGCGGATGCGGTGAACGATAATCGACGACCTGCCTGAGGAATTGGGAATCGATGTGCGAGGTGTCGATGGCCTCCACCGCGAACTTTTCGGCGCTGAGCGCGGCATAATGCGTCATCGCCTGCGGCTGCAGGTCCGAAAAGCCGGCGCTGCGCAGTCCCTCGCCGGTGACGGAGCAGCCGGCAAGGGCAAGCGAGAGCAACGACCCGACGCAGAGGCGCCGTGCGTGTCGGGCAAACAGGTCAATCATGATTTTCTAAATCCAGAGTGGAATCGCCGCGGCGATCTATTTGCTGCTTTTGGCACGCGCGCGTGCATCGGCCACGACCCTGACAAAACCGTCATAGTTGAGGGCCTGGTTCACCTTGTAGGCGCCGACCAGAAAGCCCGGCGTGCCCTGAAGTCCGATGGCTTCCGCAATGTTCAGGTTGCGTTTGACCAGACGCAGGATGTCGTCGGCATGCGTGGCCATGTCGGCATCGAGCCGCGGCTGGTCGACGCCGGTTTTGCGAACGGCATTGAGCATCTGTTCCTGCGAGATGCCGTAGCCGGGAATGTCCATCAGCGCATGGTGAACCGGCAAATACTGATCCTGATATTTTGCGCCGAGCGCCAGCCTTGCGCCGACGATCGAGGTTTCGGCCAGAATCGGCCAGTCCTTGTAGACAAGACGGATGTTGCCGTCGGTCTTGACGATTTTCTCCAGGCTCTTGGCCGCCATCTTGCAGTAGGGACAGTTGTAGTCAAAGAAATCCACGATGGTGAGATCGCCATCGGGATTTCCGGCCACCGGCGCATCGGGATCGCTGAGGATCATGTCGCGGGTGATTTCGTTGTCGTCGGCCCGCGCCAGATTGGGGATGAGCAGCAATGAAGCCGACATCGCCGTCAGGCGCAGGAAATCGGCACGAGTTATCGGGTTCAACATTGGTTTTCTCCTTGGCTGAGATTAGGCGCGTGAAACTTTGGCAAGCCTGCCGAGGAAGCCGCTGACCCCGATATCACCGACAACGCGGGCGTCCGTGATCTCGCTTCCATCGGGGTTGAGGAACACCACCGTCGGCGGACCGACCACCGCAAAGCGCTGCATCAGATTCTTGCTCGATGCGTTGAAATGCGTGAGGTCGGCGCGGATCAGCAGCATGCCGCGAAGCCGCTGCCGCACCGCGTCCTGGGCGAAGATGTTGCGCTCCATCAGCAGGCACTCGGTGCACCAGTCGGCGGAGAAATCGACCATGATGCTCCTGCCCTGCAGGCGGCCGAGCTCGATCGCCTTGTCAAGGTCGGCTTCATTGGAAACCACCTGAAAGCCGTCCGCGCCTTTGGCATCCGCTGAAGCAACCAGCCCGGCGGTGACCAGCGGCTGTAGCGGTCCATAGTCGGAGAGCGCAGCGCCGATGACGAGAACGCAGCCATAGAACAGCGCCAGTACCCCGACAGCCCCTCGCGCGAGACTGGCCGACCGCCAACGGGGCGTCTCGAGCAGCGAGGGCACGTCGAGGTAAAGTCCGATCGCGATGAACATCGCGCCCCATGCGGT
>Ga0068855_100011625_pt1 | contig 10638 bp, 10 predicted proteins | sample KBSCornC52_FD_66592 | JGI IMG/M metagenome (GOLD analysis project Ga0068855, IMG submission 66592) | Corn rhizosphere microbial communities from Kellogg Biological Station, Michigan, USA - KBS Corn C5-2 | ecosystem: Host-associated > Plants > Roots > Rhizosphere > Soil ... | reverse complement strand
CTTGAGGGTGGGCTCGACCGCTGGCTCAAACTCGATAAGGGCGAGTTCATCGGGCGCCAAGAGCTGCAGGCCGTGAAGGACTCGGGAGGACCAAAGCGCAAAATCATCGGACTCGAAATGGTCGATCGCGGTATCGGCCGCGACGGGTACCCGGTCCTCGACCTTGAAGGGAAGGAGATCGGCGTGATCACTTCGGGCTCGCCGGCGCCATTTCTAAAGACCAACATCGCCATGGCGCTGGTCCCCGCCGAAGTAGCCGCCAGCGGCGCCGATGTGATGGTGCAGGTACGCGCCAACCAGGTGAGGGCGAAGCAGGTGGCGATTCCGTTCTACAAACGATCGAAGAGCAAACCGATGCAGCCAGTGCTCTGATCGCTCCGCTTTGAGCAGCGGAACCGGTGCGTAGCCGGTGAGCGGCGCGTGGCATGCTAGTTTGGAATCACGATGAAATCCAAACGCCTGAATCCAGGACGTCTCGAGGCGTTTTCCGACGGCGTGATCGCCGTAATCATCACCGTCCTGGTGCTCGAACTGAAGGTCCCCGAGCCGAACGGGATGGCGGGCCTGCGGGCAGTTCTGCCCACCGTCTTCCTCTATCTACTCACGTTTGTGCAGATCGGCATCTACTGGGTGAACCATCACTACCTGGTGGACGAGACAGAGACGGTGAGTCACGGCATCCTGTGGTCGAACCTGATTTTTCTGTTTACGCTTTCGCTGTTCCCGTTCGCGACGGAGTGGATCGGCGTCAAAGGGCTTTCGGCATTCAACACCGCGATGTATGCGGCAATCAGCATCTTCCCGGGCCTGGGCTACATGGCGCTATGGAGCCAGATCCGCGCCGAGAACGGCGACGCGGTGCATGCGGGCTGGGGCAAGCAGGCGGCATCGGTGTTTCTTTACCTCGCGGCCATTCCCGCGGCATTTTACCGGCCGGCTGCGTCCTTGGGTTTGATTGCCGTGGTGGCGGTGATGTGGCTGGTGCCGCCGAAACACGTCGTCGCGCGCCACCCGGGCAACTGAAAAAAACTGAGCCCCATCCGGCGCGGACGGGGCTCATGATTCCAATGCGAGTGGCAGGGGTGCGTCACACCTGCATCCAGGTCACACCTGCATCCAGGTCACACCTGCATCCAGGTCACACCTGCATCCAGGTCACACCTGCATCCAGGTCACACCTGCATTACTTCCGCTTCCTTGCGGTGGAACATCTCTTCCATCTTGCGAATTTCTTCGTCGGTCATCTTCTGCGTTTCCTCAAGAGCGCGCTTCTCTTCGTCCTCGCTGATCTTCTTGTCCTTGGCGAGTTTCTTGAGCGCGTCGTTGCCGTCGCGGCGCACATTGCGCACAGCGGTGCGGTGCTCTTCGAGAATCTTGTTGAGATGTTTGACCACGTCGCGGCGGCGTTCCTCGGTCATGGGCGGCACGGGAATGCGAATGATCTTGCCATCGCCCTGGGGATTGAATCCAAGATCGGACGCCTGGATCGCCTTCTCGATCTCTTTCACGACGGATGGGTCCCACGGCTGAATCAGGATCAATTGCGGTTCCGGCGCAGACACCTGCGCCATCTGGCTGATGGGAGTCGGCGTGCCGTAGTAGTCCACCTTGATCTGGTCGAGCATGTGCGCGCTGGCGCGTCCGGTGCGGGTGGATGCCAGTTGCGACTGGAATGTTGCGACCGCCTGATCCATGCGCCGCTTGAGATCGCTGTACAGGTCTTTGAGTGCCGGAATACCGGCCATAGCAGAGACAGCCATAGTTTTGCTCCTCGTTCTAGAAGCCTGTTGCCAGTGGCTATTTTACAACTGCGGGTTGCGCCTGCCCGGAATGGCAGCTATGCGAGCATGGTGAGCCCGGTCGATGCCGCCTGCTCGTGCGCGTGATAGCTCGAGCGCACCAGCGGGCCGCTCTCGACGTGGCGGAATCCCATCTTTAGCGCCTCGGTTTTCAACTCGGCGAACTCGCGCGGCGTGTAAAGCCGCGCCATGGGCAGGTGATCGCGCGAGGGCCGCAGATATTGCCCAATGGTCAGAATGTCGCAGCCAGTATTGGCCAGGTCGCGGAAGACGTCGAGCAGTTCATGCGTCTCCTCACCCAACCCCACCATGATGCCGGACTTGGTGCGCCCCGCTGGATTCAGTTCCTTGGCGTAGCGAAGCAATTCGAGGGTCCGCTCGTAACGTGCGCCCGATCGAACCACGCGGTACAGCCGCGGCACCGACTCTGTGTTGTGATTCAGAATCTCCGGCCGGGCATCGACGACGATGCGAATCGCTTCACGATCTCCTTGGAAATCCGGAATGAGAACTTCGACCTTGCACCCGGATGCCTGGCCCCGAATCTCATCGATGACCATGGCGAATGCGCGCGCGCCACCCACGATGTCGTCATCGCGATTCACGCTGGTGATCACGGCGAACTCGAGGCCCAGAGCGGCGACGGCCTCGGCCACGCGGCGCGGCTCGTCGAAGTCAATTGGCGCCGGACGACCCTTCGGCACCGCGCAGAACCCGCACCGCCGCGTGCACAGGTTGCCCAGCATCATGAACGTGGCGGTCTTGTGATGCCAGCACTCGCCGATGTTGGGGCAGTGCGCGCTTTCGCAGACCGTATTCAGGTTGAGCGATCGCGCCAGCCGCTTCAGCGAGTGGAAGTTCTCACCCACCGGGGCGCGCGCCTTGAGCCACTCCGGCTTGGGCGCTGGCGCGGTCCGCGCCGGCGCAATCTGAACCAGGTCGATCACAGATTCATTGTAGCGGGACGGACTTGAAAAGCGGCGACTGCCCACCGTGCCGGATGGCAGCGGTGGGCAGTCGCCGATGGGGGACAAATTATCGGGATTGCAGCTGCGGATCCTGTTCCCCGCGTCCGCGTTCCGTTACGCGAACGGAGTGCTGCAGGCGGAAGGTGAGAAGCGTCTCGGCGGGCAACACGATCTGTTTATTGCCGGTAAACGCCGAGCCTGCGGTCCCCGCTCCGCCGCCTGCCAGCGCGCCGATAGCTGCGCCCTTGCCGCCGCCCGCCAGTCCGCCGATGAGCGCGCCGAGCCCCGCGCCGCCCCCAATAAATGCGGTGCTGCGCTTGCCTTTGCCTTTCTCCGCACGAGCGATGGTACCCGTCTCCACCGGATAGTTGCCCCAGCGGGTGTGCACGCGTTCTAGTTTGACGGCGAGCAGGGCGCCGCCCTTGAACCTGCCGAGTGGTTTGGCGTCAATCACTGTGCCGTCCGCGCGCGATTCGCGGGGGATCACCACGTTGCCATTGACCACCACGTCATCGGCCACGGTGGCTGAGAATGTGTCGCCCGCCTGGCTGGTCTTTGAGCTGAGGCCCTGGTCGAGACGAACGCGAACCTGCGTTCCAGCCGGCAGTTCGATTACGGCCGGTGGCGGGGGCGGCATGGGAGCCTGGGCCTGCCGCGGCGCGGTGTCCCGGGCGCGCGATTGGGGAGTACTGGTGCTGTTAGCGGGCTGTACCGGGGCGTTTGCAGCGGCCTGCTGCTGGTCGCCAGGGTTCTGCTGGTTGGCCTGCTGGTTGTTGGCGGAGTGGCACGCGGTGAGAGCAAGTGCCGATGACAGAAGCACAGAAAGGCTGAATCGGGAAGCGTTCATGACGCTACCTCCTTGGAAAACGGGGGAAATGGGGACTGACAGGAAGGCGCGGTGGGAGCCGCAAAGCTTCCCACCGCATCCTACACCACCTGGTGATTATGACTAAATGTCGAGGTTCTTAACGTCGAGGGCGTTGTCTTCAATGAATTTCCGGCGCGCTTCCACGTCTTCACCCATAAGTGTGGTGAAGATCGTTTCGGTCTCCGCAATGTCCTCGAGTTTCACAGACAATAGCGTGCGGCGCTCGGGATCCATCGTCGTCTCCCAGAGCTGCGTCGAGGTCATCTCGCCCAGACCCTTGTAGCGCTGCACCTGATAGTCCTTTTTGCCCTGCTCCACAATATAGGCGAACAACTCGCGCGCCGTCTGCTTCTCGACAGGATCGCGGGGAGTGCGTGCCGCGCGGCCGCCCTTCGATTCGGGACGAGTCTCGACGCTGCCCGGCGAGGGTGCACCTTCCGCATCCGGCTCCTCTTCCTCGGCTGGGGATTCCGGAGTGGCAGCACCTTTTACCGCGAATTCGATCAGGAACGGGGGCTCCAGATACTGCTTGATCAGTGAATACTTCGCCATCATCTGGCGGAATTCGGGGCTGGAGACCAGCGTCCAGTCAACGCAGCGGGTCGCCCCCTGTGAGTCGGTAAAGCAGATCGACCACGTGTGGTGTTCCTCGTCCTGCACCGGCGCATGGAGCTTGATCTGCAGTTCGTCCGCGTTTCCCTTCAGTTGCTTGTTCAGTTCGCGGATCTTCTCCGGCAGTTCGTCATTGTCCTTTGAGGTAAAGTCCGCGCGGTGGGTCAGCTCGGCGCGTGCCAGCAACTCCACCAGTCTCTCGTTGCGAATGCGCTTGTCCACTTTTTCCACAAAGCCGAGATATTCGTTGAGAAAGCCCATAAAACGCGTGAGCTCGGAGCCCTCGATCTTGCTGGCGTTCTCGCCGTGGCGCACCACGATGCCTTCCGAGGCGCGCTTCACCATGACCTTGACGAACTCGCGATCATCCTTGATGTATTGCTCGAAACGCCCCTTCTTGATCTTGTAAAGCGGCGGTTGCGCGATAAACACGTTGCCCCGCTTGATCAGTTCCGTCATGTGGCGGAAGAAGAACGTCAGCAGAAGGGTACGGATGTGGGAGCCGTCCACGTCGGCGTCGGTCATCAGGATGATTTTGCCGTAGCGCAGCTTGGCTGTGTCGAAATCGTCCTTGCCGATGCCCGTGCCCAGCGCGGTGATCATGGCGCGAATTTCCTCATGGCCCAGCATCTTGTCGTAGCGGGCCTTCTCCACGTTGAGGATCTTGCCCTTCAGCGGCAGAATGGCCTGGAACCGGCGATCGCGGCCCTGCTTGGCGGTTCCACCTGCCGATTCGCCCTCGACCAGGTAAAGTTCGCAGCGATCGGGATTGCGTTCCGAGCAGTCCGCCAGCTTGCCGGGCAAGCCGCCGCCTTCCATGGCTCCCTTGCGCCGCGTCAGGTCACGCGCCTTGCGGGCGGCCTCGCGAGCGCGCGAGGCTTCAATAGCCTTGTTGATGATGCGCTTGGCCACCGGCGGGTTCTGCTCCAGGAACATGCCCAGGCGTTCGTTGACGAATGCCTGCACAATCCCGGCAATATCGGAGTTCAGCTTACCCTTGGTCTGCCCTTCAAACTGGGGCTGCGGCAGCTTGACGCTGACCACTGCCACGAGGCCTTCGCGCACGTCGTCGCCGCTCAGGTTTTCTTTCATGTCTTTGAAGAGCCCGAGCTGCTGCCCGATGGCATTGATGGTCCGGGTAAGCGCCGTCCGGAAACCCGACAGGTGCGTACCGCCGTCCACCGTATTGATGTTGTTGGCGAAGCTGAACACCGACTCCGAATAGCTGTCGTTGTACTGCAGCGCGATATCAATTTCGACGCCATCGCGTGAAGCTTCGATCGCGATTGGCTTGTCGTGAAGAACTTGCTTGCCCCGATTGAGGTGCTTGACGAACTCGGCAATGCCGCCGGCGTACTTGAACTCGGCGCGCTTGGCTTCGCCGGTCTTGGGATCGGCGGTGCGCTCGTCGGTAAGCGAAATCTCCAGGCCCTTGTTCAGGAATGCGAGTTCGCGCAGCCGCTGCGCCAGGGTGTCGTAGTTGTACTCGGTGGTGGCGAAGATCGACTTATCAGGCAGAAAGTGAATCCTGGTCCCGAGCTTTTTGCTGGTTCCCACCTTGCGCAAATCGCTGACCGGCAGTCCACAACTGAAATCCATCTCCCAGGTATGATCGTCGCGCCAGATCTCCACGTTGAATTCCTGGCTCAGGGCATTCACGCAGCTGACGCCCACACCGTGCAGGCCGCCCGACACCTTGTAGTTGGAAGCATCGAACTTGCCGCCCGCATGCAGCTTGGTGAGCACCACCTGCACCGCCGGCATCTTCGACCCGTCCGGCAGCGTCATCATATCCACCGGAATGCCGCGCCCGTCGTCTATCACGGTAATTGAGTTGTCCACGTGAATGATGACGTCGACCTTCCTGGCGTAACCGGCCAGGGCTTCATCCACAGAGTTGTCCACCACCTCGTACACCAGGTGGTGTAAACCCATCTCGCCGGTCGAGCCGATATACATGGCCGGGCGCAGGCGCACGGCCTCCAGCCCTTCCAGGATCTTGATGTTTTCGCCGGTGTAGCTGCCGTTGGGGGTCTGCTCGTCAGGCATGGGAATGCGTTCAGTCGCCATAGAAATCCATTAGGCATTCGCTCCGCATCCCCGGGGAAGAAGTCATTCCGAGCGAGGTCAGTCCGGCGTTCAGATATTCGGATTAACCGCTTGAAAAATCGAGGAGTTTGGGCAAAATTGCCTATGTCAATTCTACCACGTGACAGGGGTAAATTGGCCCGGGCTTCGGACCCGTGGAGAGACGTTGAACCGCAGCCGTGGTAGAGTCGGTGTACCTCACTTTAGTAACCTATAGATGTAAACTTTTCTTGCGAAAACATGAAATAGTTTCGAGCTTTATACAACTTTTGGGGTACTATTCGAGGTGACCTGATCCTGGGATCTGTCAATCACAAAATCTTTCAAGGGGTAACTGATCATGAAACTTATTGTCCGTGTTTTCGCCCTCTCGCTGGTTATTGCCGGTGCCGCAGCCGCCTCCATGTCGCCTTCCGCTTCGCGCGCCTTCATGAGCCATCAGGCTACCACCGCGGGTTTGCCGGTTCCGGCGTGCGGACCGGGCGTGCCCACCTGCCCCACCCAGCCGAACACAAACGTGCGGTAGTCGGACGCACACCAGTGTCTGATAAATAGGCGGGTAATGGCACGAAAGTGCCAGGCAAGGGACTCTTTTCTCCTTTGCAGTCAAGAGAAACGGCGCTATCCTGTGTACACCCTAAGGACGGCGGCGGTCTCTTATGCCTCTACACTTCGCGATGTCGGCAATGAGCGTGGCAGAGTTCCTTCTCTGGGCCGTGCTCGCGTTCTTCTTCTGGAAGAAGAAGCTGCAGAAGCGTTTCCCGGCCATGGGCTCTTACCTCGGATTGCGGGTAGTTTCCACTCCCGCGCTCCTCGTCGTGTTGTGGGTATCGACCCAGCCCTGGGGATCCGGCTATTATGCCGTCTACTTCTTCGCTTTCTATGCGAACTACATCGCCAGCGCGATTCTGCTGTTCTTCGTCTGCTTTGAGGTCTTCCGCTCCGCGCTCTCCGCGTTCTCCGGTCTGCAGCGCTTCGGGATCGTGATCTTCCGCTGGGCTGCTGTGGTCTCTGCAATTGTGAGCCTCAGCACTACGGTGGTTACTCATCACGGCATCCCGGCTATCCCTGATATCGCCTTCTCCCTGATGCGCTCGGTCAGCATCATGGAACTCTCGCTACTGGCGTTCCTGTGCCTCGCCATGAATGCACTCCAGTTGCCGGTCCGCGACTTGGCATTCGGCATTTCGCTCGGCTTTGGGGTGATGGCGACCAACGACCTGATCGTTGCCGCACTCATCAAATACAATTCGTCCCTCACGGAACCCTTCCAGTACTTTTACGAGGGAGTGATCCTGGCCGCACTCGGCGTCTGGATCGCGTATGCCACTCTCCCCGAACCCGCCCGGAAGCCGATTGTCCTGGCGGCCAGTTCCACCATTTATCGCTGGAACGAGATTGCATCCGCACTGGGGCACAAGGGAACCAATATCGCTGTACCGGTCGCGGCGAACAGCTTCTTCCTGAGCGACGTGGAGAAGGTCGTGGACAAGGTCCTCACCCGCAACCTGCGCGAGAATGAATCGAGCAGCTAGCCGGCTGCAACCCAACACCGACGACGGCCCGGTTATCCGGGCCGTTCGTATTTCATGGCAACTTCCAGCCTTGGCAGCAGAGCTGATCCAGACAGACACTCGAGAGGTATAGGGACTCGAGGGGTTGCAGGCGGATTGTCAGGGGATTCCGGCGGGCGTTTTGGCCTGGTGAACTTCAGCGTCTGCGCAGCCAGCCGGCAACCAGGGCGGCGGCAAGCAGGGCGGGACAGAGGATGCAGACCCAGAGGCTGAATTCCGTGTTCAGGTCGCCGAGGTGACCGCCGGCATTGAAATGATCCACCGCCAGCCAGATCAGGGGACCGGTCACGAGCATGAGAAGGACAAGAGCCGCGAGCGCGACCGAGCGGGTCCGCTTGCGCAGGGCCTGCTGATCCTGCATGACGCCGAGGGAAGCCAGGACCACGCGCCGGGTGCGGTGGGCGACGGCACGGTCCCTGCCGGCATCGACCAGCGAGGCGGCGATGCTGCGCAGCGGGGCGTCGCCTTCGGCGGCGCCTTTGCCTGGGTGCGGGATCATCCCGCAACCTCAGAGGAAGCAGCCAGGGCGGCCTGCAGCCGCGGCTTGATGGAGGCGAGGCCGCGGTAAAGGCGCGATTTGACGGTGGACAGCGGTGCGCGGGTAACCGTGGCGATCTCCTGCAAGGACATGTCCTCATGGAAACGCAGGACCAGCACTTCGCGATAGACGGTGTCCAGCTGCAGCAGGGCTTCGGCCACGCGTTCGGCGTCTTCGCGGCTGGCCAGGCGATCGAACGGCGTGGGCTGTTCGTCGCTGATCTCAAAGGAGACAGGGCGGTCGTCGTCGCTCGATCCATCGACGAGCTCATCCAGGCTGGCGAGAGTGCGCTTGCGCCGGTAGTCGATCACGAGATTGCGCGCGATGGCAAACAGCCAGGTGTCGAAGCGGGCCTTGGCGTTGAATTGCGCGCCCCGCATGAGCACCCGCATCCACACCTCCTGGAAGAGGTCTTCGGCCAATTCGCGGCTGCTGGTGAGGTACAGCAGGTAACGCAGGAGGCGATGCTGGTAGCGCTGGATGAGCTCATCAAGCAGGCCGGCTTCCTGGTGCTTCAGGCCCTCGGCGATGGCGAGGTTCTCCTGATGCACCGCTTCCTGTTCGATGGCAGCCGAGCCACGGACAAAAATCGACTGTACGGATGCAAATGTGCTCATCTTGTCTCATTAGACGATAAACCGCATTGCAATGGCGACAAATCTGCGGGCGTTTACAAATCTTTACGTGTCGAGAAAATCCGGCGTCCAGGAACGACGCGCGTTTCCTGCCCGGACGCGGGAGGCTTCCGGGCCGGAATGGCGTTGGGCTCTCTCGAGCGCGTCATCGACCGCCGCCTGGAGCCGTTTCTGCCGGGCCTGGGGCGACCGGCAGCCGAAGATAACAAAAAGGTGACTGCGCCTCTGCGTCGGGGTCATGGCCATCCAGCCCTCGCGGGCCAGAGGCTGGGCCTGGAACGCAGCCCGCAGGACCGGCGGCGGCTCCTTTTCGCCTTCCATGGTCAGGTAAAGCCGCTCCGCCATATCCTCGGCGCGTTTCTGCCGTGCCGCGGCGGACTTCGGTTCGGTAATGCTGTGCGCGATCCATCTCCTGTGTCCCGGCGGCAGCTTTTCAAACCACTTGCGAAGGTCCGGGGCACCCTTCATCGCGCGCACGAGTTCAACGGGGGTGGTTTCCGTTCGCATTTCGAGATCCGGCTCGAGGCGAATGGTCACGCGGTCCCCCTGGCGAACTCCGGCCGCGGCCAGCATCTTCTTGTTCACCACAAAACCGTGTCCCCTGGGTGTGGGAAAAAGGGCGGTTTGAAAGTTGAAGCCGTTAATTTCGCCCTTGATGCGCCTCACCCGCAGCGCCGGCCATGTGCTCGCGACATCGAACGGCAGAAGCGCGAAGCTGGAGCGCAACCCCATGCCTGACGGCTCGAGCGTGGCGCGAAAGGTTTTGGCGGCAGATCGGCTCATGGAAGGCAGTATAGGCACAGGGACAGGGAAAAGGGATAGGGACAGGCGTCATTCCTGCGCTGAGGGACAAAGATCCGTCGGCCATACCGACCAGATTCACCGTGTGCGGGCTATCGCGCAGCGGCATCCATGCTTTTGCTATCACCCACAAGGCGCATGTACTCCCGAGTAATGAGGGAACGCATGCGGTGCACGATGTCGGCATCGCACGGCACATCCAGCGAGCGGCAGCGGTCTACGGTGGCGCGCAGGTCTTTGAGAAACGCGATGCATGCCGGGCAGGCTTCAATGTGAACCCGCATCTGCTCGCAGGTGCGCGGCTCAACGCGTCCGTCCACGTATTCAGACAGGCCTGCGAACAGATCGCGGCATTCCTTTGGTCTGTGGCCGAGAGGCTTCCCGGGCTTTTGAGGCGGTTCGGGGAGGCCTTCAAGGAGTCGGGCCATCTGTTTGCGAATGGCGAGGCGCGCGCGGTGGAGACGCACGCGAACCGTGCCGACCTGCAACCCGAGTATCTGCGCAACCTGTTCGGAGGTGAGCTCCTCCATATCGTGCAGCACAAGGACGAGGCGCAGCGGCGAAGGAAGCGCGAGAACGGCACGGTGCAGAAGGTGTTGCTGCTCCGCATGAATGGCGTGGAGTTCCGGTCCGCGTTCCGTCCTCTGAAGAAGCTCGCGCATTTCCTGCTCGTCGGGCATGAGTTCGTCGAGCGAGAGCCGTTTCGCCTGGCTGTTTTGCGGACCGCGCCGCATGCGGCGGCAGCGGTTCCGCGT
>Ga0068855_100011622_pt1 | contig 10640 bp, 9 predicted proteins | sample KBSCornC52_FD_66592 | JGI IMG/M metagenome (GOLD analysis project Ga0068855, IMG submission 66592) | Corn rhizosphere microbial communities from Kellogg Biological Station, Michigan, USA - KBS Corn C5-2 | ecosystem: Host-associated > Plants > Roots > Rhizosphere > Soil ... | reverse complement strand
TCTGCGACGGCGCGGGCCGCCGCCGCTTTTGGCATCCGTTGTTGCTTGAGCACGAAATGGAGATTTTGCTCAAGCGTGCGCCACGGCAACAGCTCCGGATGTTGGAAAACGAACCCTATGGACGGCGGCACGCCATTCACTGGCTTGCCGTTCAAGAAAATCTCCCCGCCGTCGCTTGGAATCAGGCCGGACATCATTCGTAACAAGGTTGTCTTCCCGCAGCCGGACGCACCTATGAGCGAGATGAATTCGCCCTGCCCGACTGACAGCGACACGTCTGCCAGTGCGGTGAAGGTCTCATCGCTATCAGGACGACGGAAACGCTTTGATGCATGCACGATCTCTATACGAGGGCGCGTTCCTGCGTCCGGGCCCGCGCCCCAACCCGCAGTCGCCGTACTGCCAACGGTGTGCTCGTCGTGCTTAGCCACGAGATTGCTGCCACCCTTCATTAGGGATCACGCTTGGGTCTTGGCCTGCGAGCGGCCCGCCCAGGGTGCAACGCGACGCCGGACGAGTTCGAGGATTATGGTGCCGATCACGCCCACGCAGGATGACGTGATGATCGCCGCAAGGAGGCGCGCAGTTTGGAAGGAGTTTCCGAAATCTTCTACCAGGCCACCGAGGCCCTTCAAGCTAACGTCCATCTCCGCGATGATCACGCCGATCATTCCCTTCGCCAAGGCGATGCGAAGTCCGGCGAACATATACGGGATGGCATGCGGTAAGGCGATCTGGCGAATGATCGATCGCTCACTGGCCTGATAAATCCGTGCCATGTCGAGAAGCGACTCGGGCGTGTTGCGAACACCTTCGGAGGTGTTGATGATCACGGACCACACGGCGAGCAACACCGTGACGGCAACTTCGGACTGGAAGCCGATACCGAACCAGATAACGACTAGCGGCGTTAATGCGATCAGTGGCGTGGCTTGAAAGAACGCGACGTAGGGGTTGAGAGTTCTGTAGGCAGTGTCACTTCGGCCCATCAGGACGCCGATAGCGATTCCCGCCACTCCCGCAATGCCCAATCCGACAACGAGCACTTCCATCGCTCGTGAAAATGCCGGCCACAGCAGGCCTTCTCTATTGATGTCGACAAAAGCCTGACCCACCGCAGACGGAGTTGCGAGCAGGATCGGATTGATCCGGCTGCCCACGATCTGCCAAACGGCGAGGAAGATCAGGACTGAGATGATAGGCAGTAGCCGTTTGAAACCCTGCCGACGCAGCAGGCCAGGCCGTCTCGGCAGTTCCGATGACGGTACGGGCGGGGGGCCCGTGACAAGCGATCCCTGACTTGTCAGAGCCACTGCATCTTCTCGTGCTGCGGACATGTTCAGCCTTCTCAATGTCTTCGCTAGCGGTGGCGAACTTTCGGACATTGTATTCAGTCTCCGAGGGCGGTCAAGCGATCTGCAGCGCTCGTCCCCCAACTGTAATGTCGTGGTCCGATGGCCAACGATCCCTTGCCTATCAGGCCTTTAGCTTTGGCAGAACCTCGCTTCCGAGCAATTCGATCTGCTCATACCACTTGTCGAACTTGAATCGGAAGTCGAAGACCAGATGCTCAACTCCGACGGCTTCGAACTTCTTGCACTCGGCGACGGCGTCTTCAGGACTGCCAACGATCAGTTGCCCTTCGAGGTCCTCAACGGTCTCGAAACGCCCCGACGGAGGCTTCACTGCGAACTTCGCCTTATTCGCCCATGCCAATAAGCCCGGAATGTTCACATGCTCGAGCGCTTCATCGCGTGTCGACTCGATCGACGTCGGCGGAATCACGGCGACCGTGGGCCGCTTCTTGCCCTGGGCAGCGGCCAGCTCGTCCATGTTCTCGATTCGCTTCGACATCGTCGCCAGCGAGATCCGCCCCGGCATCCAGCCGTCGCAGAACTCGACGGCTAAGCGCGCGGATCGTGGCGTCGCTCCGCAGTACCAGAACGGCACTCTTCCTCCGATTGGCTTGGGCTCGATCGTCACGTCATTGAACGCGAAGTAGTCGTCTTTGTAAGTGACGTTGTTCTCTGTGAAGACCCGTTTCAGAATCTCGGCGTTAGAGCGAACGAGCTCGACGCGGTCGGCATCGCCCATGCCGACCGCGTCGAACTCGTGGTCAAAGGTGCCGGCACCGAAACCGAGAATGACACGCGGGCCGACGAGTTGCGTCATCGTGCCGACTATCAAGGCTGTGATTAGTGGGTGTCGGAAAGGAATCAACGACCCGGTGCCGAGCTGCACTCGTTCAGTGACCGCTCCGATGGCAGTGAGCGTGGTCAACGCGTCGTAAAACGTGCGGTTCGGCTTCTCCATCTCGCCATGAGGTTCGAAAACCAGGTGATCGCGCACCCACACCGAATCAAAGCCGAGCTCCTCGGCACGCTGTGCTCCCTTGAGGAGCTTGTCGCGATCGGCTTCCTCACCGAAGTGCGGAAGGAGCAAACCGTAACTGGTCATTGATGAGAGTCCTTTCCGGGGAGCTTTAACGCGGTATCGCGATCTGCCCTTGGCCGGGCTTGCCGGTGACCGTGCCGCGTTCGAGCACGGGCTCGCCTCTTACGAGCGTCGTGTCGATTCGCGCCGAGATGCTGCGCCCGTTGTACGGCGTCCAACCGCATCGGGAGAGAACTGTGTCGTTGGTGATCGTCCATGGCGAGTCGAGATCGGCGATGACGACGTCGGCGTCGTAGCCGACCGCGATCCGGCCTTTGGCGCCTTCGAGGTTGAATGCCTTGGCCGGCTGAAAGGCGATCGCATCGATGGCTCGCTCGAGTGTGACGAGCCCTCGCTTGACCGCGTCGAGGACGAGCGGGTAGTAATACTGGATTCCGGGAGTTCCGGTGTGCGAACTCCACATTTGAGTCCAGCCGATCTCTTTCTCCTCGCGCGTGTGTGGTGCGTGATCGGACGAGATGACGTCGATCGTGCCGTCGTTGAGCCCTTCCCAGACCGCAGCGCGCGCGTCGTCCGGTACCCAGTATGAAAGCGCATAAGGCCCTAATGTTTCGACGTCGTGCCAGGTCGAAAGGAAAAGTGCCCAGTGGTTGACTTCGCAGGTGACGTCGACGCCGTGCCGCTTCGCGCGACGCACTGCCTCGATCGAGCGGCGCGTCTGCATGTGCGCAATATGGATCGGGCAGCCAGACGCCTCCGCGAGCCGCAAGATGACGTCGATGGCGGTGTCCCAGATCACACCTTCTCGCTCGGCATACGCAGATGCGTATCCCTGAGGGGTGTTCTCGCCACGCTCTAGATAGCGGTTCTCGATGTAATCCATCAATGCCTGGTCGTGCGGATGAATAATGAATCGCTTGCCGGTGCCGGCGATGGTGTCCATCATCTGCAGCAGATGTCCGTGGTCGTGCATGCCGGTGCCGGCGGGATGCGGATAAGACCGCCCGGTATCGACGACCATGTAAATCTTGAAAGCGCGGATGTCGGTCTGTGCCATCTTCGTGACTTCGGCGGCATCGGTTGCCGCTGGGTTATGGTTCCAGTCGACCAGCGACTTTTCGCGGTACATGTCGAAGACTTGTTCCAGCGTTTCAAGCGACGTCGTCGGAGGATTCAGGTTCGGCATGCCGAAAATAGTCGTCACGCCGCCTGCCGCGGCCTGCTGGGTAGCAGTGGTGATGTCTTCCTTGTGCTCGTAGCCTGGTTCACGCGTGTGCACATGTACGTCGATCATTCCGGGCAGCACAAGCTTGCCGCTCGCGTCGATGTCTGGCACGGTCACGTCGTCGGAAACGACGCCAGGCTCGACGATGCCGACGATGCGCCCACCCGCGATCAGCAGATCGGCTTCGACCAGGCCGGACGGTGTGGCAACCATTCCACCGGAGATCTTTTTGTCAATTGGCATTGCCGCCTCCGATGTACTGGGTCGTTTCGCTTGCGCCGGTGCCGTGTGGCCCTGCCGCCGTCCGAACGACGACCGCGCCATTGACCAGGTACTGCTCGAACCACTCGACGATCCGGGGGGTCACCGATTCCCAGTACTGGTCATAGGCCGCGTAATGAGTTGTGTGACGCTGCAGCACGATCTGGCGCGGCCCCTGTGCGGCTTCGTAAATAGCGACCGCGTGATCGGTGGGCGTCGTCGCATCGCCCTCGACGGCGATTACCAAGAGCGGGGTCTGCAACCGCTTCGCGGCGTCGATAGGCCGGTACTCCAGAATCTCGTCGGCGGCTGAAAGCGAGACCGCGGTCGGTATCCGGTCGTCGACGTCGGCCTTTGCGGTCGTCGCCCTGCGTTCGGGTGTCGGCACCATTATTTCTTCGCGGGGGTGCACCAATCGGCCCTTGCCGAGAAGCACCCGGTCACGGCGGTCGTCGTCGAGCATCGCCAGGAAGCTGAGCCACTCATGCTCTGCACGCATCCGGTGCAGCCAGTCGGCACCATCAGCAACGGGGAGTTGGCTGACGACAGCTCGCACCCGCGGGTCGACGGCTGCGAGTAGTACCGCGTTGCCACCGCCTGTGCCGCCACTTCCGAAGACGCCGATGGCGTCGGCGTCGACGTCGTCCCGCGTAGTCAAATAGGTGACGCCGTTGACAAGGTCTTGCAGCTGGTCGCGTGGCGACAGCCGGGCTCGGTCCCCTTCGGACGCGCCGAAACCGCGATAGTCGATGACCAGGACGCCGAACCCGGCGGCGGTCAGCGCCTCGTGGTAGCGGACGTAAAGGTTAGCGTCACGCAGACCTAGCCACCCCGGCCCTTGGATGATCGCCTTGCGTTTGCCGTCGCCGGGCACATCTGGCGTGCGCCATAGCGCATGGATTCGCGCGCCCTCGCTGTAGTACGCGACCTCGTCGGTCTGCAATCCAGCTCCTTGGATAATGTATACGATCTCGTCGTAGACTGCTCGGTGGGTAGCGCTAGCGATCCTGGATCGATGTCAGAAGACTTCGAGGCTTGCCGTCTGCTCCATCGAACGACAGGATATGGTATCCAATCTCGGAGTCAAGCCATCTGCGAAAATTGCCGCGGCCGCTGCCTTCTGAGACACCCGTCTACGGGCCGAGGGCCCTACCGCACGACCCATGGCTTGCTGCTGTGCTTCGAAAGCGTCGAGGCGAAACAGGTCGTTCTCAAGACGAGCGTCTACCGGACGCGCTCCTGCCGTTTCGTCTCATCGGCTGCCAGACAGGCGACCTGCTCGGTATGCGCTCAGGGGAACGAGTTCCCGCGCTAGGCGCGAGATTTGGTCGGTCGGACGACGGTGAGAAGCGCCTCGCCGTCCGGTGAACCAAGACCGGTGCACGGATCCCATCCTGCTGTCGCGTGGTACGCGCCGTTGCTTCCGGCGACGATGTCGCGAAAACCGTTCGACCCGACGCCGGGCTTGATGCCCGCGTACAGAAGCGGTTGCAGGAGTCCAAGCGGACCGCCCGCTGCTTGCGCGAGCCGGCACACCAGCGCGGCCCACAACGGCGCGACTGCGCTCGTGCCACCGATGACCTCGGGTTTACCGTCGACACGCACCTGATAGCCGGTGCGCGGGTCGGCATCACCGGCAACGTCCGGCACGCCTCGCCCGCCAGACCGCGCGTCACCGCGCATCGGCACGCCAGCATTAGCTTGCCAGGTTGGCAATTTGAAGATGTCGCTCACTCCGCCGCCGGTTGCTCCGCCGGAAATGCCGTCGTTCCAAACAGTTTCGGCGTCGATCTTGTCTGTGGACGTGTCAGCCCTCAACGTCGTCCCGCCGCAGGCCAAGGCGTGCGGGCTGGACGCCGGGAAGTCCACGTGCGCGGCCGAACCGTCTTGGTCTGAGCTACCGGAGTCACCGGCTGCGGCGGTGACGGTGATTCCGAGGGCAACCGCGTCGTTGATCGCGTCATCGAGAGCGGTGCGCGCTTGCGGCGTCCATTCATCTTCGCTTTCTCCCCAGCTGATGCTGAGCGCGGTCGGGGTCGGATCTGAGCGCGCTGCTGTCGCGATCGCGTCGACGAAGCCAGCGTCGGTGTTCGGCGCGAAGTAGACGATGACATTCGCCTTCGGCGCCAGTGCCGCGGCAACTTCGATGTCGAGCAGCACCTCGCCGTCAGCGCCATTCGGATCCTTTCCGGGCACGTTCGTGGCACCGTCGACACCGACCGCCGAAACCATCGGCGTCGCGATGCCGAGGCCGGCGAAATAGGCGTCGAGGTCGGCGGCGTCGAACCCGCCGCCGAGCTCGACGATGGCAAGCGTTTGGCCAGCACCATCCGTGCCGGGCGGAAATTTGTAGACCCTGCCCAGCTCTATCGGCGTGTAACTAGTCGTGACCGCGGTCGCTGGGGCGCGCCGGAGATGAGCTCGGGCCTGCGGCCGATCGTCGAGTCCGAGGACGGCGACAACCGCACCGTCGAGTTCTGCAGGTATCGACAGTGGGCCAGTGCGATGCCGGTGCACGACAGGTTCGCCCGTGTCGGGACGAGGGCTCTCGACGCGCTCCAGCGTGGTGCCGAAAACATCGCAGAGCTGGCGAATCGTGCCGCTCACGCGTAGCCGGCGGCTTGCCAGGTCGGTGTCGACGACGTGCAAGCCGAGGTTTGTGAGGACGTCTCGGGCGCGACTGACGTCAGCGGGATCTGCTCCGTAGTTTTCGGTGAGCTGCTCGCGGTTCAGCCGAGCACCCTGACCTACCGGCGGCGATCCGGCGCGTCGCCGCAAGACGACGGTGATGTCGATTTCCTGCTCAAGATCGAGCGTGCCGGCGGGCTGCGCGCCGGCCACGGCGGCCCGCTCGCTGCCGCCAAGGATGCGCCGCTCGAAACCGACTTTCCCATCACTCATACGTACGAGCATGCCATTACGGGCCGATTCGCGACAGTTTGCCACCTGGCCGGTCGGATGGTCGCGGTGTTGTCCGAGGTCGAGGCAATCTTGGCGGCCGACGATGGCCTTGCCTAGCTTGAATTCGACGGTGCGTTCGCGAGTCTGTCGAGCGAGCGATGCAAGTCGGCAACAGCGAGTTGGAGCACGTGTGCGTGTTCGGCGGTCGGGTAACCTCGGGGCGCTGCTTCGACCAACAAGATGAGATCGAGGTACGCCTTGTACATCGCCAGCCGAGTGCTGGTTCGCGGCGTGATCGTCAAGGGTGTGCCGTCTGGATCAGAATCCTCGCCGTAGCCTTCGAGGAAATCCGCATCGTCGGAAATATCGCCGAAAATCGCGACCGATACGAAATCCATTGCAGGGTCGGCCCACATCGCGCGCTCGCCGTCGATGAGGCCCGAGATCGTATGGCGGCCGTCGTGGTTTGCGAGCAGGATATTGCCTTCCCATGCGTCGAAATGCGCGAGGGACGGCACGGTGACGTCGTCGAGCAGCGCTTCATGCCGGGCGATGGCCATGCGAATCTCTTCGTTCTCGACGGGCAATGCAATGTCGAATCGCACCGCGTCGGCGAGCACGTCGTCGACCATTCGGGTGAACGCACCACGCCACGTGGCCGCGCGTGCGGTGCCGGGTTGGAAATAGCCGAACTCGGTGCCCTGAACGCTATGCAGATGTCGCATGATGCGGCCCAAGTCACGCCGCAACCGTCGCTCGTCATCGTCGTCCAACTCGTCATGAAGGCGGTGCCAGCCGTCACCATCGAGGAATGACAAGAAAAGCACGTCACCATCGAGGTGGGTTCTGGTGAAATCGCTCGCGAGCACCTCGGGAACGGGCACTTTTACGGACGACGCAAGCTCGTAGAACGCGGCTTCGGTGCGCATGATGTGGTGCTCGTAGGTGAGAAGCGATACCCCCGCCGGGGGCGACGACTTCATGACGACGGTGCGGTCGCCGGGTTCGAGGCCGATGCGATAGACCGCGTTGAACATGCCCTCGGGGAACTCGTCGATGTGGGTGATGCGGGCGTCGCCAAACGCCCGGCGCACCGCGGCCGCAATCTGGGCAGGCTCAAGGGGGCGTTTCGTCAGGCTCTCCATGACACTCCGATCTTGACCCACCCCGGTCGCGCAGCGCCGACCCAGTCGTTGACGTCGTGCCGGCCTTCGGCTGGACGGTTCGGGTGTGGCGGGTACCGACGATCGCGTACGCCGTTAGTCGGTGCCCGACTCGATCGCGGCGCGGTCGAGTGCGGCCGGCTCGACGGCTTCTGCTTCTGCCTCGCTGCCGACCTTTGCGATAGCGGCAGCGCCGCCCGGCGGCAGCTCGCCGATGAGCCCCTGCCAGGCCTCGAGCTGGCCGTACGCTGCATATTGTTCGAGTTTGCTGCGCGAGTCGGCAATGTCGAGGTTGCGCATCGTCAGCTGGCCGATGCGGTCGTCGGGACTGAACGCCGGATCGTCGGTGCGTTCCATCGACAATCTGTCGGGGTGGTAGCTGAGGGCCGGCCCGCGGGTGTCGAGGATCGAATAGTCCTGCCCACGTCGTAGCCGAAGCGTCACGCTGCCGGTGATCGGATGCCCGACCCACCGCTGCAAACTCTCGCGAAGCATCAGCGCCTGCGGGTCGAACCAGCGCCCCTCGTACAGCAGGCGGCCGAGCCGGCGGCCCTCGGCATGGTAGTTGGCAACGGTGTCTTCGTTGTGGACGGCGTTGAGCAACCGCTCGTACGCAATGTGGAGCAACGCCATGCCCGGTGCTTCGTAGATACCACGGCTTTTGGCTTCAATGATGCGGTTTTCGATCTGGTCGGACATGCCGAGCCCGTGCCGACCACCGATGAGATTTGCTTCCCGCACGAGCTCAACGGAACTAGCGAACGAACTCCCGTTGATGGCGACCGGGCGGCCGTGCGCGAACTCGATGGTGACGTCTTCGGTGGCGATGACGACGCCGGGATCCCAGAACGCCACACCCATGATCGGGACGACGATCTCGATCGAGGCGTCGAGATGCTCGAGTCGTTTAGCCTCGTGCGTGGCGCCCCAGATGTTGGCATCGGTCGAGTAGGCCTTCTCGGCGGAGTCGCGGTAAGGCAGATCGCGTTTCGACAGCCACTCCGACATCTCCTGGCGGCCACCGAGTTCGGCGACGAACCTGCTGTCGAGCCATGGCTTGTAGATGCGCAAGCTCGGATTGGCGAGCAGTCCGTAGCGGTAAAACCGCTCGATGTCGTTGCCCTTGAAGGTAGAACCATCACCCCAGATCGACACATCGTCGTCGCGCATTGCCCTCACGAGGAGCGTGCCGACGACGGCGCGACCGAGGGGGGTGGTGTTGAAGTAGCTCTGCCCAGCCGAGCGGATGTGGAAGGCGCCGCAAGCGAGCGCGGCTAGGCCCTCTTCGACCAGCGCCTCACGGCAATCGACGAGCCGCGCGTGCTCGGCGCCGTAGATGATTGCCCGGTCCGGCACGTCGGCGAGATTCGGCTCGTCGTACTGCCCGACGTCTGCGGTGTAGGAGTACGGAACGGCCCCGCGCTCGCGCATCCACGACACCGCGACCGAGGTATCGAGCCCGCCGGAAAACGCGATGCCGATCCGTTCGCCGACCGGAAGCTCGCTCAAGACCTTAGACATGGCGAAGATTATCCAGGACGACGCCACCTCGCCCGCCGCGGGGCATGAGCCGAGAACTGACCGTGCGATCGTCCGATCAGCCTGCGGCGCGGAACTCCTCGTAGCGTTCTTCGAGTCGTTCGGGATCCGGCCTGGCGTTTCGTGCTTTCGGTACGAGCAAGGTTGCTCCGGCCCATACGAGTGGTCTCACCTGCTCCATGGCGTGCCGCAAAGCAACGTTGTCGGGATGCCTGCCGTCGTCCCCCCGATACTTGTAACGCAAAAGCCCGTCGGCGCCCTCGGCATCTTCATACGGCGGGATTTGATTCGGCGGCGTGAAGGTAGTGCGCAATGACAAGGCGGCATCAAGGCTCGCCGGCTTGCGAATCCCGCGTTGAGGGTCGATCAACGGGACGCGTCGGCCTTCAAAGGCGAACTGAGAGAGTTCGACGTGGCTCACGTTCTCGAGGCCGTGCCTAGTGCGTTCGTCAAGCCAGGCCAATGCGGCTTCGCGTAGCCGATAGTCGTACGAGTCGGCCTCGGTGCTCACGCCGGAACCATCTCATAGCGGTCCGGGTTGAGCGGAGGGTTCGCGAGAAGGCACGCCGGTCGGCGGTCTTTGACTACTTGCGCTAGCGAGCCGCGGCTGGGATCTGGGTGGTGAGGCAGAACGGGTGGCCTGCAGGATCGAACATGATGCGTCGCAGCTCCGGCGCCGGCTGCATCACGGCGGGTGTCGCACCCAGTTCCTGAGCCTGCGCCGCTGCAGCGGGGAGGTCGTCGACGGCAAGATCGAGGTGCATTTGCTTCGGCACGCTGTTCTCGGGCCAGGTCGGCGGCCGGTAGTCAGCAATCTCGATCATGGCCAGCCAGACCCAGTCGGTGCGCACGCAGATCGTGCCTTTCGCCGTGGTGAAAGCGACCTCGCCGCCGAGCATCGCTGCCCAGAAATCGGCGAGCGGTTGCGCGTCGGAGCAGTCCAATGAGACGAACCCGGTTTGAGCCACCGCCATGGGACACAACTTACCGGCAGCAGGTGGCCGGAACCGGTCGGCGCAAGACGTCGTCCAAGACGAGTCCGTGAGTCGTTACTGACATCGGGGCGATCACGATGCCACGTGTCGTGGGATGTTTGCCGGCCGGCGTCGGATTTCGGACCTTCGATCGGCAACGCTAGGAGCGCCGAAGGGAATCCC
>Ga0068855_100011621_pt1 | contig 10640 bp, 10 predicted proteins | sample KBSCornC52_FD_66592 | JGI IMG/M metagenome (GOLD analysis project Ga0068855, IMG submission 66592) | Corn rhizosphere microbial communities from Kellogg Biological Station, Michigan, USA - KBS Corn C5-2 | ecosystem: Host-associated > Plants > Roots > Rhizosphere > Soil ... | reverse complement strand
GAGGCGCAGGACAAGATCGTCAAAGAGCAAAAGCGGATCGAGCGCCAGCACAAGGCCGAAGAGCGCGAGCGGGCGCGGGCTGCCCAGAAGGCTGCCGCGGGCGCGGGTGGAGCGGGTGGGGGCCAGAAGGCGCCCGCCGCCGCGCCGCCCAGTGGTGGCGGCCCGGTCTCCAAGCCAGACGGTCCTCCGGCAGGCGACGGAAAGAAGGTCCCGTGAGCATGACGAGACCACACCTTCGATCGACCGCTCTGCGAAGAGGTCTGATTGTGGCCGCGACCGCGATCGCGCCGCTCGTGCTCGGCTGGGCGGCGGCGGCGGCTCAGACCGCCCCGGCCACCAGGGCGGCCGCCAAGCCTCGCGCCGGGGCAGCCGCTCCGGCTGCGGCCGCCGGCAGCGGCGCGGGTGGGGCGAGCGGCAGCGCTGACGCGCCCAAGGTCAAGGTCGAGCGTGGTGCCGGCGGCAAGAAGATCTACCGCATCACCGAGGACATCCGGATCGAAGGCAAGATCCAGAAGCCCGAGGCCTTCTTCTTCTACCAGAAGTCGAGCATCAACTATGACTGGCAGGAGCTGAAGAAGGACTTCCTGCCGAACATCCTGGACAGCGTCAATCATTCACCCTTCTGAGTCGCGAGCACCGGCGAGGTAGACATGGCCACGCAATCAGCAGCCGCTCGAGAGCAGCTCTCCTTCGCAGGAGGAAAGCCGAAGATCCTGCGGATCGGCATCATCCAGGGGGGCCGCATCGTCGAGGAGCGCCTGGTGCGCCGCCGGGAGAACATCACCATTGGCCAGTCGGCCAAGAACATGTTCGTCGTCCCGTCGGACGTGCTGCCGCGGCACTGGCTGCTCTTCGAGGTGGCCGGCGACCGCTACGTCGCCCACTTCTCGGAAGGCATGGATGCGCGCATCGCCGTCGGCAGCGAGATCATATCGCTCGCCCAGCTGCGGCAGTCGGGAAAGATTCAGCGCCGCGGGCAGAGCTATGTGCTGCCGCTCGACGAGCGCTCGCGCGGGAAGATCGTCCTCGGCGACATGACGATCCTGTTTCAGTTCGTCACGCCCCCGCCGCCCCAGCCGCGCCCGCAGCTGCCGGCCTCGGTGCGCGGGACGATCACCAGCAACGTCGACTGGTTCTTCGCGACCATCGCCGGGCTCTCGTTCCTGCTGCACCTCCTCTTCGTCATCTACCTGCGCAACGTCGATTGGCCGCGCAAGCCCGACATCGAGGAGATCCCGGATCGCTTCGTGAAGATGGTGGCTCAACCCAAGAAGGAAGAGCCGAAGAAGGAAGAGAAGAAGGTCGAAGAGGCCAAGACCGAAGAGAAGAAGGAAGAGAAGGCCGAGAAGAAGGCGGAGGCCAAGAAACCGCAGCAGCCGAAGCGCGAGCTGACCGAGGCCGAGAAGCAGAAGCTGGCCGAGGATCGCGCCCGGGCCGAGGCCGAGCGGCGGGCCCGGATCGCCGAGCAGGTCCGCTCGACGGGCCTCCTCAAGCTGCTCGGCGCCAAGGCCGACGGTGGCGGATCCCTGGCCGACGTCCTTGGCAAGGGCGACGTCGACCGCGACCAGGAGAAGGCGTTCCAGGGCATCGGCGGCGTCGGCGTGGCCAGCAGCGACGCAGCCTTGCGTGGCATCAAGGCGGGCGGCAGCGGCTCGGGACGGGTCGCCAGCGTGGGCAGCCTTCGCGGAGGGGCCGGGATCGCCGAGGGCGGTACCGGTGAGGGCCGCGTCGAGAAGAAGGTCACCGGCGTCGTGAAGAGCGAGGCCCCGGCCGTGGACGGCGAGCTCGATCCCGGCATCGTCGCCAAGGAAGTCCGCAGCCGGCTCGGGGCCATCAAGGCCTGCTACGAGCGCGCCCTCAAGCGCAACCCGAACCTGAGCGGCAAGGTGGTCGTGCACTGGACGATCACGGCGGCCGGGACCGTCACGGGCATCGACGTCGAGAACGACACTCTGGGAGATAGCGAAGTCGCGAGCTGCATAAAGGGGCTCGTGGCACGGTGGCGCTTCCCGGCTCCAGCGGGGGGTTCGGTCGAGGTCTCGTTCCCGTTCGTCTTCCAGGCCTCGCAGTAGCCGCGTCCGAAGTCCCGCAACCGCCAGTCGGGCGGAAGGGCGTTGCGCCGATCGGTCGCCGCCGGTCGCTGGGCGGCGATCCTCTCCAGGATCGCGACCGATCGGGCGAGGATCCCCGAAGGAAACGCTCACCTCTTCATGACGGGATCAGGTACAAACGCGCACCTAAGAGGGGGGAAGTTCTGAGACTTACGCCGATCTACTTCAGTTCACCCCGAGACCGATCTGGCGTTCCGGGCGGCGCGACGACCAGGGCCGTGGTACCAAAGGCAGAGCGATTTTCGACCAATCACCGACGGAAAAAGCCGAAAAGACCAATGGTTGACACAGGGGCAGGCGATGCCTAAGCTAACGCGGAAATTTTCTCTGTATCGGGTGTGCAGTCGATTAAGCGGGAGTGGGAGAAAGGACTCAAGCGTGAGACAGATAAAGAGGTTGGTGGCTGGGACCGTCCTGCTTTCCAGCTCGGTGTTCGCGCAGTCCAATCCCGTTCCGAGCGCATCGCCGGTGGGCGCGCCGGGCTCACCTCCCGAGCCCGCCGACATCTCGGTTGGGCAGACGCCGACCCTGTCGGTTCAAGAGATGAACGCCCAGGCGCGGGAATACCAGCAGAACATGGCGTCCGTGCTCAAGCGCATCCACACGTTGGAAGAGACCGCGCGCAAGCAGAAGGACATCATCAAGCTGAACTGCGTCATCAACAAGCAGACCGAAGCCAAAGTGAACGCCAGCATTGCAGAGCAGGCTACGGCCTCTCTGCAGGAGAACGTGGCGCGCGGTGACGAAGGCGGGCGCATCCACGAGTTCACCCGCCTCACCATCATCAACCAGAAGATTTCGGTCCTCGGCGCCGAGGCCGAAAACTGCATCGGAGAGGACCTGAGCTTCGTCGGAGCGACGCGGGTCGACCTAGAGATCGACCCGAACATTCCCCGCGACGATCCGACCCAGCCCGCCGTTCCCTCCACGCCAATCGAACGGCCGCCGGCGGCCAGCACGTATCGGTAACCTTCAACCGCCGCAGTCCGGGCCACCCCGAATCGACTAGCTCATGATCTTGCGATCCTTATCTCTTTGCGCCGCTCTAGTGGTCTTCGCCGTCACTGGAATCGCACAAGCGCAGATGCAACAGCAGCAGCTTGGCCCCGTAACGGGAGGGGTCGTGACGCAGGGTCTCCCGATCGTCTCGCCAGAGAACGGGCTCCTCTTAGGCGATCGTGCCCTGCTCCACCTGGGCGGGACCATCGAAGGCGGCTACGACAGCAACGTTTTTTATGATCAGTACTCTCCCGTCCACTCGTATTTTCTGCAACTGACCCCGTTCGTCGAGCTCACGAATATGGCCCGGAGTGGCGCCGTACCTTCGGACCTATATTTCGATCTGCGCGCGGTCCTGTCCTATCGCGAGTACCTCAGCTCTGATTCCGACATCCGAAACCTGCGCAGCTTCACTCCCACGTTAGGCGCAACCGTTGAGCACAACTCGAACGGCACTGTCGCCCTCGGATTTGCTGAAGCGTTTTCGCGCATACAGGATCCGCCGTATACCCGCGCCGAGGCCGCGGACCGGCAGCTCATCACCCGTGACAACAACTTCGCCTACGGCCAGCTTCGATGGGCGCCAGGTGGAGGCCGACTCCAGGGGGTCCTTCGCCTGTCCAATCTTGTCGATTGGTTCGAGTACAGACCCCTGAAGCCCGCAAGCTCGATGACGAACGAGGTAATGATCGACGCGAGCTGGCGCTGGCTGCCGAAAACCGCTCTCTTCGTGCAGATCCGGCAGGGCTATGTCTTCTACTTGAACGACACGGCACCCACCGCAGCGAACGATGAGGCGGCTCTGGTCACGACCGGCAGGAAAAGCTCCTCTTTCCCGTTGCGCGCCGTGCTGGGTATTCGCGGCCTGATCACCGAGAAGACTGCCATCTCTTTGGCGGCCGGCTATCAGAACTCCTTCTACTCCTCTGGTACGACCACTTACGGCTTTCTGGGCTCGACCCTACTTGCTGCTGAGCTCGTCGTGATGCCGATCCTGCCCGCCAAGATCACGCTGGGCGTACGCCATGAATTTCAGAACTCGGTCATCGGCAACTTTTTCTACGACGATGGGGCCTATGTGGCGATCTCGTATACGACCATCGCGCGGCTCGTCGGCAGCCTGTGGGGCAGGTACGATCACAACCGATTTTTCGACGTGCCCGGCGTCCCCGGCGGGGAGCGTGTCGACGACTCTGTCCGGGCGGGCGCCGTCCTTGACTACTACCTCCGCAGTTGGATCTATGCCGGGGCGTCGTATACCCTCAATCTGAATGACAGCAACGCCGCGGGCCGGGGCCTCACCGGCACCACCTACGCGAAGCATCAGGTCTTCGCTCGGATTGGCATCACGTACTGAGCCAAGAGCCGCTACCGTGTACCACCTGGCAGGTGTTTCGCTGGGCTCCGTCGCTGCCGGAGTGATCGTCCTCTTCGGTCTTCTCGGCTGTGGGCGGCAATTGCCGAAAACCTCCTCGCCGCCTGCTGCTGTCGAGGACATGCTGGCGGACGACCAGGTCGGCGTGGACGATACCTTCGAGGTCCGGGTCTATGGCGAGCCCGAGCTGTCCGGCACCTACCGCGTGGCGACCGACGGCACCATCGACTTCCCGCTGGCGGGGCGGGTGCCGGTGGCCGGGCTACGTATCGGCGACATCCAAGAGCGGCTGGCGGCCCGCTTGAAAGAAGGCTACCTGAAGAGCCCGCAGGTCACCGCTCTGATGAAAGAGTGGAACAGCCGCAAGGTCTCGGTCCTGGGACAGGTGCAGAAACCCGGGCCCGTTGCCTACCACCCACATATGACGATCGTCGACGCCATCGCGCAGGCCGGCGGGTTCACCGGAATCGCGGCCAAGAACGCGGTCAGCCTGCGCCGTGAGGTGGGTGGAAGCGTGCAGAGCCACGTCTATCGCGTCGCCGATATCACCGAAGGGCGTTCCAACAACGTCTTGGTCCTTCCCGGGGATGTGCTAGTCGTCGAAGAGCGACTCTTTTAAGGCATCGTGCGTCCGCAGGAATCATGCGCGGTGAGATGAAGAATCACGCTGTACTGAGGTACCGCAGCGAGTTCTCCCTGCGTAACCGGTTGGCGCGCGGGGTGTGGACGCTGGTATGGGCCGTCTTTTGCCGCCTCAGCCCTCGGCCGCTCCATGGCTGGCGGTGCCTGTGGTTACGCTTGTTCGGAGCCCGCTTGAACGGTCGCGTCGCTGTCTATCCCAGCGCGCGTGTGTGGGCTCCCTGGAACCTGCAGATGGAAGACGGCAGCTCCATCGGCGACGAGGTCGAGTGTTACAGCGTGGATCGAATCGTGCTCGAGGAGGGCGCCGTCGTCAGCCAGTACGCGTTTCTGTGCACGGCGAGCCATGACATTACCGATCCAGGCCGGAGGCTCACCATGGCTCCTATCCGGTTGCGCCGGTCGAGCTGGGTCTGCGCCGCCGCCTTCGTTCACCCGGGAGTCACGATCGGCGAGGGGGCGGTGGTCGCCGCGCGCAGCGTGGTCGTCAAGTCGGTAGCGCCATGGGCGGTGGTCGGAGGCAATCCGGCCAAGTTCATCAAGACACGCGTCCTGGCTGGGCAGGAGAGCTCCTCTGTCGGTGCGCGGTTGAAAGTAGCGTCCGATTCGGACGGCCTGAAGTAGATCGCTTCGTCGAGACGAGATGCAGGCAGCGAAACGTTCCTCGACCCGAGCGGTCACCTTCTTCATCGGCTCGCGCGACCACTATCAGCTTCCTCTGGCCCTCGCGGAGCGGGACTGGCTGGAAACCTTCGTCACGGAGCTGTACTGGCCCCTGGAGCACCCAATTCTGGGTCCGCTCGCGCGCCGGGTGTTAGGTGAACCTTATCGATCCAAACGGCACGCGGCTGGCCTGTCGAGCACCAAGGTCACGATCCAGTGGAGCGTGCTGGCGGCGCTGGCTGCGTATCAGCTTCGACCCGCACTAAAAAACTTTCGCACGACCGATCGAATGCTGGGCGAATGCGGCCGCCGGATTGCCGCCGCGACCGGCTCGGCGGTCTTTTCCTATAGCTACTACGCGCACGCCGCCTTCGAGGATCGGGGCCCGGACCGCCCCCGGCACCGCTTTATCTTCCAGGTGCACCCGCACCCACGCTCCGTTCGACGGATCTTGCAGGAAGAGCTGGAGCGCTACCCCTGGGCCGCCGACTCCCTTCTGCGCGAAGAAGAGCTGGGCCCCCATACTCGGCGATTCGAGGAGCTATGCGAGGAGCCAGCCTTGGCGAACGGCTGGGCGGCGGCCAGCAACTTCACGGCCCAGACGTTGGCCGAGAACGGGATCCCTCGCGATTCGATCCACGTCATACCTTATGGCGTCGACACCGCTCGTTTTCCGACGCCGGAGCGGCCCAGATCCGGGACCGGCAAGCTCGAGGTGGTTTTCATCGGCAGCATGATCCAGCGGAAGGGCCTGTGTGACTTGCTGGAAGCGATGCGGCTCCTGCGAACGCGGGAAGTTCACCTGACACTCGCCGGACGAGGTTTCGTCGATCGGCGACTGCTGGAGCACTATCGAGACGTGGACTTCGATGTGCGAGAAGGCCTGGATCATCCCAGCCTCGTGAGACTCATGCATGAAAGTGATCTTTTCGCGTTCCCCTCGCTGGTCGAAGGCTTCGGGCACGTTGTCGTAGAGTCAATGTCCACTGGCCTGCCGGTGCTGACGACCGCCCACACGTGTGCGGCGGAGTTGATCGAGGACGGAGTACACGGATGGATCGTTCCGATCCGTTCGCCCCGAGCCGTCGCCGATCGCCTGACGTGGGCCGCAGAACACCGCGCTGATTTGTCGGCGATGGGCGAGGCCGCCGCGGGGAAGGCACGCGAGTTGACCTGGCAGAGGTTTCGGGAAGGAATCGCCGCCGCCTACCAGGCGATGCTTTCGGCCTAGGATCCGTCCGGCTCACCGCCGGCCGCCGGAAATGCGCGCAGGAGATGATCAACGAACCCACGAGCCGCTCCATCCCGCGAAAATTCCGATAGCGCCACCTCCTTTGCGCGAAGTCCTGCGGCGCGACGTCGCGCCTCGCCCGCGCCCAAGGCGGCCGACAGGGCCCGCCGTATCGCCTCCGGCTGGGGGGCGGAGATGCGCCAACCCCCCGGACACTCGGGACCCGGGGCGTTCGGTTGTGGGCCCGCCACGGGAGCGCCGAGCAAGTCGTCGGCGTTTCCAGCGCGGGCTGATAGCACCAGCGGCACACCGCAGAACGCCGCTTCAATCGCACTGAGGGGGTTCGGATCAATCTTCGAGGCCAGGACGAACAGATCGGCGGCGTAGAGCCACCGCCGGATCACTTCCGGCCCAACGTGGCCGAGCAGCCGGGTCCGAACCCCTTCGGCCGCTTCCAGGACCTGGCTTCCCAGCGTTCCGCTACCGGCGAAGACCAGAAGCACCCGCCGTCGTTGCTCCTCCGGCAGCGATCGCGCCGCCGCCGCCAGCTCCACGACTCCCTTGCGATCGGTCAGCTGCGCCACACACAAGAGGACGACGTCGTCGGGCGATACTTCGAGACCCGCGCGCAAGGCGGGCCGCGCTTCACCCGGTCCCGCCAGGTAGAACGATTCGTCGACGGTATTGGGGAGGCGTAGGACGGGCTTCGCGCCAGCGAGCTCGCTGAGCACGAAACGCTCCGACGCCGCGTTGGGTACCACGAAGCCGTCGTAGGCTTGCAAAACGCGCCGCCGCAGCATCGCGATCGGTCCGGTGGGATGCAATACCGCCTGGGCGTGCCCTTCACTCCAGAACAGGCGGACACCGGCGCCCGACAATCGTCGATTCAGGGCCAGCAACGATGACGGCGTGTTCCAGGCTCCGGCGATCAGCAGCCACGTCGGTTTCGCGCGCCGGACGGCGAGCGCCAGCGTCGGGTTGAAGTGCGGACAGAAGGCCCCCAGCGCGGGATGGACGCCAGGCAGGACCGTCCACCGGAATGGCAGTTCGCGCATGTCGATCTGCCACTGGCGGTTCGGCTCCGTTCGAGCATAGAAGAAGACTTCGAAGGAGATCGCCCGCGCTGCCAGCTCGCGCGCCAGGACCTCGAAAAACGCCAGACGGTAGGGCGTGGGGATGTTGGTCGAAAGGACGAAACGTCTGGGAGTCGAGGTCATCGAGGTACGCTTCTTCGCTGTAGTATCCAGGAATCCGCCGGCGCCGACTCACGCCGAATCAGGCAACGAAATCGCAGGCGGCTTCGCCGAGCCACGCTAGAGCCGATCTGACCACCTCCGCCAACTCCGAAAGCACGGGCCCGGCGGGGTCACGGCTTGAACAGCAGGCCCTGACCGGTGGGAATCGTCAGAACCCGTACGCCATTGCGTGCCGCGAAGTCGTCCAGCGCGTTCTTCTGGTTCACAAAAACCGGGCTCGCGTAGTCGTCGTGGACGAGCACCCCACCGCGGACCATCTTGGGCCAGAAATACTCGATAGCGGCCATCTCGGGTTGCACGCAGTTCATGTCCACGGAGAGGTACGCGACCCGGTCGGTACGCACCAAGGGCAACGTATCGGGGATGACCCCACGAACGAGCTCGACCGGCTGCCCGGCAAACGTCTTGACGACATCCTGATAGCACTCGTCGTATCCCCCGCCGGTCCGTCCCAGGCGTTTCTCGGAGTCGGTCAGAAGATCCTCCACGAGACCGTTGAAGGTATCCATCAAGTAAAACTTTTTGTTGGCCGCCCGCAGATCGACATAGTTCAGGATCGCGCGCGAGTACCCACCCCGGTTCACCCCGCACTCCACGAAGTCGCCCTCGAGGTTGATCGCGTGCGAGGCAGCCCAGCAGCACACGTAACACCGCCACCGAATGTTCTTCCAAGACCCCGTCGCTTCCCCGAGGCGGTACGATTCGACGAACAGCGGATCGGTCAAGAAGGAAGCGGTGTTGCCGGTGGACATCCCGTCTTCGTTGTACTGCACGGGCCCCGGAACCAGATCGACCTTGTCCGTAATTTTCCGAACTGCGTCCCGCAGGGCCAGGAAGATCTTGAATTTCAGGGAAGGCGGGCGATTCACGTCGAGGACTCCCTCACTTGTCCGCGCTGTGCGCGGCCTGCTTGGCCTCGCAAACGGCGCGGCTACCTTAGCGCATGCGGCAGCCTTCCGGTACTGGGCTTGATCGGGGGCGGCCAGCCCGCCCGCGTCACCGTCGCTCCGTGGGCCGTGCGGCGCTGCGCCGACCCCGGGTTTCGTCAACCTCGACAACTCTTTCACCGCGCGCTTGGCGAGACTGCCCGAAGTGGGCCCTTCTGGGCGCTGACCCGGGCGACCTCCGGGGTCGGCCACCCCGGTCCGGAGGGATTCCAGTCGACGGCCTGCGCGCACCTTGCTAGATTCGGCCGCCAAATCCACAGCGAGGTTCCCCAGATGCCGAGAGTGGTTTCGAAGATCAAGCAAAAGGCTCTCTCTTTCGTCGGCGAGACCAATGCCCCGCGCCGGATCCTTTGGGGAATCAACCGCGGCGTGAAGATGAACCTAGATCTGGCCTCGGACTCGCAAACCTACGTCGGGATCGCCGAACGAGAGCTGGCCAAATACTTCGAATCGCTGTCCCGTGACATTCAGACCGCGATCGACGTGGGCGGTTCGATCGGAGTTTACACGCTATTCTTCTTGACCAAGACGCCAGTCAAGCAGGTGTTCTGCTTCGAGCCGGAACCAGAAAGCCAGGAAAAGATCAGCGCCAACCTGCGCCTGAACGGGCTGGAGGGCGATCCGCGTGTCCACTTCGTGAAGAAGTTCGTGGGCTCTCGCGATGACGACCAATACACCTCCCTGAATCGAATTGCGGATCGAATCGTCGGCCCTTGTCTGATCAAGATTGACGTCGAGGGCGCCGAGATCGACGTCCTCCACGGTGCCACTCAGCTGCTGGGACGCAGCGGAATCCGTTGGATCATCGAAACGCACTCGGCCCAGTTGGAGCGCGAATGCATCTCGGTCCTGAAGAGCGCCGGGCTGACTCACGAGGTGGTCGACAAAGCGTGGTGGCGAGCAATCCTTCCTGAGCTGCGCCTGATCGAGCACAATCGCTGGTTGGTTGCGCGCTAACGGGTTGCCGTCCCGCCGGTCCACGAAAGCGGCGTAGTCTTTCTTGGACGAGGAAAGGTGTCGGCACCCTCCGAACGCGAACTACAGATCGACAGGCTTCTGAACGATGTCAGCGTTGATCTGTTTCAGGTCCGGACGCCGGGCGAATACCCCCAGAATATCGCCGAGCGAAGCCGTTGGAGCCCGATCTCCGAGAAGATGATAGAGAGTCGCGAGCAAACGATAGTCGCTCAGCGTGTCGAGCGTCCAGCGATGCGAGGATAGATCCTCCGAGAACGTCGGCAGCACGGCCCGAATTCGGAATATCTCGGGATGGCGATAGATGTAGGGAGTCACGTGCTCGTGCTCGGCGGCACTGGTGGATTCCTTCGCCGCGCGCTCGAGGGCATCTCGAGTGAAGATCTCCGTGTCCAGGCCCCGGGGGAGCCGGCGCTCCAGATTATTGGCCGCATAGTCCAGCGG
>Ga0068855_100011613_pt1 | contig 10642 bp, 8 predicted proteins | sample KBSCornC52_FD_66592 | JGI IMG/M metagenome (GOLD analysis project Ga0068855, IMG submission 66592) | Corn rhizosphere microbial communities from Kellogg Biological Station, Michigan, USA - KBS Corn C5-2 | ecosystem: Host-associated > Plants > Roots > Rhizosphere > Soil ... | reverse complement strand
CTCACTAGCGCGATGGACTTCGACGCCAGTCCCAGAGCCGCGAACACCACCGGCTACATCCGGTATGGTCTCGGACCCCTTCGCCCCGCGCCCGACGCGGGCTCGGGATGGATGTGGGCCGCCGGAGAGCTCGCGATGACGGCTGCGGATCTCACGAAGTGGGACATCAACATCATTCAGCACCGGCTGCTCACACCTGCGTCGTATCGCGAGCTCCAGCGCGAAGTCGTCCTCAACAACGGCGCCGGCACCGGCTACGCGCTCGGACTCGACGTCGGAATGCAGGGCGATCACTTCATGCTCGAGCACAGCGGCGAAGTCTCGGGCTTCACAGCCGAGAACATGGTATTTCCGGATGACAGCGCGGCGATCGTGGTGCTGACGAATCAGGATGCCGCGCCGGCGTCGGGCGCGATCGCGAATCAGATCGCGACGGCGCTCTTCGCGACCGATGACAAGCTGGCCGCGAGCAGAACCGCGCAGGCGCGCGCGATCTTCGACAGACTGCAGCGCGGGACCGTCGACCGGTCGCTGTTCACCTCGAACGCCAATGCGTACTTCAGCGATCAGGCGCTAAAGGATTTTCAGTCGAGCCTCGCGCCGCTTGGAACTCCGACGGGATTCGTGCAAACGCGTCAGTCGCTTCGAGGTGGGATGACAGGTCGGTCGTATCGCGTGACTTTCCCCAACCGTGTGCTGAGGGTCTGGACCTTCGAGATGCCCGACGGGAAGCTGGAACAGTACCAGGTCGCGCCGGTAGGCTAAGAGGAGGACGGCCCTCTTCCGCTTGAATCTTTGCGTGGAGAAGCAATGATGCCGAATGAAGCGGGAGCGAAGTTAAAAGCAAGATCGCGTCCTCTTCGTAGGTTCCTCGGGAGTTGATCGGACAGGTTTCACAAACTAGGCTGTTGGCCGAATCGCCGATGGTGGCCAGCGAATAGAACAGCCGCGAATGCCACCGAGGTTAGGGCTACAATCGTGCGACTCGCTCCGCATCGGAATAGGGCGGTCCGGAATGCTTCGCTTAAGTAAGGATGCACCGTCGGCGTAGCGAGCAGATAGTTTGTAAAATTCCATGCGAAATGCATTGCAACCGCAGTCCAAACTGATCCCGTCGCAACCACCGCATAGCCATAACCAATAGCAACGACAAAAATGGTGGCGAACTCGCGAGGGTCCGGAGTGAGATGGAGAAGCGCGAACAACAGAGCAATTGCGAAAACGGCCCAATGAGTGCCGATGCGCTCGCGTAGTGGCACAAGGAGCCAGCCTCTCATTGAAAACTCTTCGATAAGTGGATACGCCGCGGTGTAAAGCACAATGAGCAACGCCCCAAGAACGAAAGGAAGGCCGGGAGCCGTCAGTGTTGGTCGAGGAGGCCAGACCGAATCGACCCATTCTTGCTTTGCGCAACCTCCAGTAAATGCGGCGCCCCACCACGGCACAGCAATCGTGGTCAATACGTAGACAGCGGCGAGAACCGGCACTTGGCTCCTCGGAAGTGGCAGTCCCATTTTCGAGCGTAACTGTGCGAGCCGTTCTTGCTCCGTCTGGCTTGAACCTCGCCGTACCACATATCTCCACAAGAATGCGAGTACCCACGCCACGGTGAGAATCAGCCGAATGGTGTACGATCCTTCCTCCGTGTAAGAAAGGAGGAGGAGCCACCATACAAGACGGAGAATCGCAAGAACGATGTCTCCGCTAATACCGGGCAAGATGGCTCGCCAGCGTTCACTGAACGCAGGTGGTTGTTTGGCTATTGCTTGAGGAGGTGACGAATCGCCAGTGAACGCGGAGCCTCGGTCCGAACCAGAATTGTTATCGCTCACGCAGCGTTTCGGCGAAGAAGGTGGGACTCAGAGTCGTGCTCGAATATCTTGTCACGTCACGCCCCTGAGGCCCTCTCCAGAGATCCTCTGTTATTGGGTGTTCGGAGCCATCTTTTGCGTGATTGATTCGCACGCTAGATGCCCAAGTACAGTTTCACAGCTCGTGGCATCACGTGTGAACATATTGTCATAAGGCAACGGAGTGGCACCCACGCTAGCGGGACGATTCAACTCGTCCCAGATCTCCGTCGCGCTCTGGTAAGATTTTATTGCAGTGAAATATGCTGTCGCTGCCGCCGATTTCCAAAAGTCAGCAGCAATATTTACCTGTTCCCTCGCCAAGCTCGCGGGACAGTCCAAGCTATGTGCGAGGTTTGCTGATGGCGGGGGTGGAGAAGACTGATTTTGATAGCTCACATATATTCCGGCAATATTTTGGATTAGACCTGCAAAAGCAGATACTGCGGCCGCATCGCACGGTGAGCCTTGAAGAAGGGAAGAGGGTGCACTTGTAAAATTGGGAACGCTCGCGAAGCCCTTTGCGGCAATGGCTGCGTGTATGCGTCGCCCAATCGGCAGACGCATCTGGTTCACCTCGCAGAACCGATCGCCATTGCATGTGTACCGCGTTTGGGCCGTGGGCACGTTGTTGTAATACATCGTTTGAGTTACGCCGCTGATGTAATCGCCGGAGGGATCCGGCGTCCATGTCAGCTCGGCGTGATAAATCGACTCGCCTTCGTGGTAAATGTAGAGCTTGTCGATATGTGATGCCGATGCATCCATATGGTAGGCGACTACCTCGGTCCCATAGTAATCCTGGACCTCCAGCCCGAATGCCTCGTTGGCCACACCGGTTCCGTCCTCTACTGAACGTTTCAGTCCTGGAGGCAGTTTCTTGCTCGGAGAACTCTTGGCGTTTGCAGGACGCGAATCTCGAATTGAGGTCACGTCCGGCCGGGAAGCCGCGGCGACAGCGCCTGAATCGGGGAGCGCGTACAACTGTTGCGTGTCGCCAGGGTCCACTTGCTGAGGGGCAACGAGATCGCGTGCGCACGCGACGATCAGAGCAACGCAACCTATGCTAGTGACTACGAGCCCAAGGGATTGGTACTTCTTTTCAGAATAGCGCATTGGATCTCCTTCGTGCGAGAAATGTGCAGTTCGCCGATTCGAGAATGGCTCGACGCGCAATCGCACCACTCCCGGTTTCAGCTTGGACCTATTGCTTGCACTATTTCACAGCAGTGCCGTGAAAACCCAAGCAGTAGGACGGGATTGGCAGCGCACGCATTGCGCGTTCCCTTGCTCCCTCAAAAAGAGAGTCGCATGAGTTGGTTTCGTGCCACCGAGATGCACGTTTCTTATCACTCGGATTTCGGGCCCGCGGCTTGCTTCCGACTCGGTTCTCGCGAGCAGCACCAAGATCGCAGGACATGGAGTTGGGTTGATGGCTCTTGCTCTTTTTGTTCCGCAGACCTCAGCGTTGCACCTTAAGCGAATTCTGCCCGACAAGCTTCTAAAGTTCGCGAAGAATTGGACGGAGCTGGAAAACCTGATCGAGAAACCAGAAATCGATGTTGCCGTGTGCGATCCGCACGTCGAGGGCGCGCTGAACGTAGCTGCCGTCGCGAAGATTCTAAGACGACATCCTCGAACTATTCTGGTGGCTTACGTTGAGCCTGTCGCCGCGAACCTCAAAGGAGTGTTCGCCCTCAGCAAGTTGGGCCTCAATCATGTTTTTGTGCACCCGACTCGGGAAGGCGATACTGCATTCCGCAATGCCGTGGATGGAGTCACGCGAAACCCATTCGCCGCCGATGTGCTCTCAACCGTTGATTCAACGTGGGCGACTTTTCCCGCAACTCTTGTTGCCGCGCTATACGACCTCTTCGAGCGACCACACTGCTATCATCTCGCGCGTGACCTTGCCGATCAATCGGGTATGTCGGTGAGAGCCCTTCACCGCAGATTTCAAACGGCAGGTTTTGGGACTCCTCGGCAAGTGATGGCTTTCGCAAAGGTAGTGACGGGCTACGCCTGCATGCGTTCATCAGGGCTTGGGGTCTTAGAAACCAGCGTTAAGCTCAGATATAGTCAACAACGGCACTTCACCAATCACGCTCGCGAAATTCTGAACTGCCCCCCCTCACGCATTCTCAAGGACCTTGGGAACGATGAGGTTGTGCTTCGGTTTGTGGAGTGGTTGCACGCCCCTGATAAGGCTAGAAACAGATCGCTTCGGTTTCGACGGTCGCTGAGACGCGGTAACATCCCGCGTGGTGCTGACGAATCAGGATCAGGCGTTTAAGGATTTTCAGTCGAGCCTCGCGCCGCTTGGAGCTCCGACTGGATTCGTGAAGACGCGTGAGTCGTTTCGCGGTGGGATGGCGGGTCGGTCGTATCGTGTGACTTTCCCGAATCGGGTGCTGAGGGTGTGGACCTTCGAGATGCCGGACGGGAAGTTGGAGCGGTATCGGGTCGCGCCGATGGGTTAGCAGCCCACGCGCGTGAGCTAGGTCACCAGAACGCGCTTCGCCCGGACGACGCCGCGTTTGGTCTACTTGCCTTCGACGATGATCACGGCGTTCTCGGGAAGCTTTGCCGCGACGGTGATCGCCAAGGGCTCTCCATTGCGTCCGATGAGAGTCGTGTCGTGGTCGATGCGCACGGCAACCGGCTTCGTCGAGGCGGCTGTGCCCTTGTCAGAGATCATACCGGCGACGATGTAGGTAGAGTCTCGCTCGGGATTCGGGGCGACGCCGACGACGGTGACCTTCCGGCCGTGATCGAGGAGTCCATTGGGTTTGGACTGACGTCGGATGTCCTTCGATTTCGGCGCATCTGCCTGGACGGCGTCTTGATCCGGCCCCTGCTCCTTCGCGGGCCGAGCCGTTTTCTTCGCGGATCGATTCTCGAATAGCTCGCCATTGTAGGTGCACGGGATGGCCACATGCAGCGCGCGCGAAATAGCATCGAAGCTGTAGGTCACCATCAAAGCGTCCGCGCCCTTTTTCTTCCCGCGTGCCGTTTCGTCGGGCGTGGGCACGTCGTCGAGCTTCACACGGCTGCCATCGAGCTGCAGGTCGATTGACGCGGGCGCTCTGATCCTGAAGTGCGAATCGCGAAAGCGCTCGCAACGGCCCTTGTGGGGATTGCGATGGAACAGAATGGAGAGGATCTGCTCGATCGAGCTGAAAGGGGATTCTCCGGTGATGATGCACACGTCCAGTGCCCCATCATCGATGAGCGCGTCCGGCGTCGCTTCCGCAAAGTCGCCGTACCGGCGTGTGTTGCCGACGATGACCTGAAGGGCTTGCCCTCTCCACCGCATTCGCTCCTCAGCTCCTTCGCCCGACGACCATATCTCTATGGGGGAAGGCGTGCTGGGACGGCATCGTCTTGAGCGCCACGAGGGCGACGGCCGCCCTTCCGATTCTCTCCTTGAGCGAAGTCGGCACCTGACTAATGATGGCGGCATCCGCTCCCAGTCCTGCCATCAGGAGGAAATGATGCCTGCCTCGGCGCGATTGCCGCTGCTCCTTCTCTCCATTCTTCTTTGGAGAGAATGGGAGCGAGTCCACCGAAACATGCCCGACGTCGACCTTGCACTCCTCACTGTTGATCAAAAGGAGTGACGCCTTGACCGGATCTTCCGGCATACCGATCTCATGTGCCCAGACATTGGCGGTTCCGCCGGGAATAACTCCGACAATGCAGCCGTCGCGCTTGGGCGCCATAACGCCATTTACGACCTGATTCAGCGTCCCATCTCCACCGAAGCCGATCACGAGATCATATCCCGCGTCGGCTGCTTTCCTCGCCAGCTTCCGCGTGTGCCCGCCGAATTCCTTGATCGCAGTCTCAGTCTTCCAGCCGGCGGCGGAGAATGCGGCCATCATACCCGTCAGCGCGTTGACCTTCTTGCCCAGCCGAGGATTGATAATGAGGTACGCCGTCTTGCATCTCATGACTCGCGTTGTCCTTGCTGTTTTGCGGGCGTGAGCATCGATACCGAGTCAGCTGTAATTGTCAGGCCCTCGCGCAATGCCCGTTCCACGATTGCAGTTGGTGAGATCCTCGGATTGTGGTGGTGGGAGTCTGGACGTTCGAGATGCCAGACCGGAGATTGGGACAGTACGAGATCGCATCGATCGGGTACTGGCCACTAAACCACGTAGAGCCCCAGGCGACTATGGGAGAAATTCGTTGAGAAGGCACGCAGCTTCGATGTTGCTGATCGCTCCAGTTGGCGGAGTTGTCCTCGGCCTTGTCGCTTGCGGTGGGGATGGGGTTGTAGCTCCGCCGCTCCCTTCAGATGCTCAACTATTTACACCGCCCGGCGTCTATTCGACCTGGTGGAACATGACGCAGGCGTGCTCCGGTTTGACTGGCTCGCTCCAGGCGGTGACCTGGTACAAGACGGACCAGGTCGTGCACGACGTCAACTCAGGAGACGTGGTACTCGGCTACTGGTCTTCGATCGGCAATCAAATCGTGTTGACGACGTCTTCAGTGCTCGATGGCGGCCCCGTGAGGCACGAGATGCTTCACGCGCTGTTGCAGGTAAAGGGACACCCACGCGACCAGTTTCTCGGGAAATGCGCGGGCACTGTCCCTTGCCAGGAGCCCTGCATTCATGATGCTGGAGCCTACCCGTCACCGCCCGAAGTTCCTATTCACGTGACCGGTGGATCGATCGATCTTACCGTGGACGTGGAACCCAGGAATCCAGCTCCGGGGCAGGATGGTGGCTTTTTTACAATAACCGTCCTGGCACACAACAACTCGACGCATTGGGCCACCGTTACGCCGTCTCTCGCTCAGGACGATACTTCCCGCACGTTTGCGTTCGATGTGCGCGATGCGATGTCCGGCGGAATCGCCGGCAGCGATGTCGCTCTCGATCCTTCAGAAAGAATCTTCGCGCCCGGTGAAACCAAGAAACAGGTATACGATTTGATGATCGGCGATTCTCCGTTCGGGAACCAGCTCCTCGCGGGCAACTACACGGTTCGAGGGGGTTACTCCGATTACTGGTCCGCCGATAGCACGTTCGTCATCGGGCCGTAACACTCGGTGCCCGGGGGCGCTGCTATTCTACGTTAGTGCTACCCACGCCCTGAATAGACCCTGCTCACCGACGAACGAGCAATCGCGCGGCGGACGCGGTGCTCCGTACTCGAATCGAACTGGATTTTTCAGCCACAGCATGGCGTCGCGAGGCCGCCTGAATGCGCGGACGATGATGAGCGCGGTTTCGGAGAGCGACTCCATCATCCTCGCCACTCCGAAATCGTAGTCCGCTGATGCGACGATCGCTAAACTCGCTGGACTGATTCGGCCCGCGCTGCTCTCCAGGACGTTGAGAATCTCCCTCACCTGGTCCGGGTTCACGCCACGTGTCAAACCGCGCCGTGAGGTAATGAAGTTCATTCCGCGTCTGTAAAGCGGATCCCCGATGATTTGCTCAATGGCACTGCGCCAGTCGTCGATCGAAGCGCCACGAATCCAGCGCACTGATACGAGGTTTCGCTTCGGGTAAATCCTGTACGAGCACGCGAGCGTGGCTAAACCACGCAATGTTCCCTTTAAAAGGGAATCCAACATTGCCGGGGGGGGGTCTTGCGCTCAGTTCCTGTGGGCATTTTGCCTCCACCATCGTACCGCATATCTGAGCCCATTCATCGGCGGCAGGTGGATACCCCTACGAGGGAGTCCACATGTAATGGTTCGGCGAGGCGGTACCGTGTGCCGTGGTTCCGGCACACGGTACCGCCTCCAAACGCCGCGTTACCGATTGAGCCAGTAGGACATCTTCACGAGGAACGTGTTGGCGGGATGCAGCCCGAAGAGATCGCGGACGTCGCCCTGGAACGCATTCGTTCCTTCAGCACCCGAGAATCCCTGCCGCCCCTGGTTCCAGACTACAAAGAGCGTCGACGCGGGCTTGTACTCCCAGCGAAACACGACGTTGGACGCGAACGCCTTGAAGTTGAATCCACCGGGATTGTCCGTCACTGACGGATTGATGTACGGTGCGTACCGATCGTCGTAGTTGTCGGCGCGAGGCGTGGCGGAGAGCTGTCGCACGTTCGTGTACGTTCCCTTCGACACGAAAGGCTGCGCGTAGGTCTGAAGCGACACGTTCGGTGTGAACGTGTAGTTGAAGCGCGCCGTGAGAGAAGTCGTGTGCTGGTCGAGGTGCGCGAAGGTGTAGTGCGTGCCCGCCGCATCGTTGAACCTGCCGTACCACTGGTTGTCCTGGACGTTATGCGTCCAGCCCAATGAAAGCGCGGAGCTGAATCGACCCATCATCTTCGTGTCGATTTCGGGGCTCACGTTCCACGAATGGTTTCTCTTGTCCGAGCTTTCGAAATAGTTGGTGCTGAAGTAGGGCACGATTGCCTTGCGGTCGTCGCCATTGATCGATAGCCAGGGGGAGATGTACATGTCCTGGCGAACCGCAGGACCACCGCGCGCCGCGCGGTCGTCGTAGGTCTTTCCGATCTGACCGATCGTCCCACCCATGTGCCAGCCCATGTTGTTCTTGAAGGTGATGTGCGTGTTGGTGTTGTACGCGCGCTCGAGCGGCAGTCCATCGGTGGTCCACCACTGCCACCAGTTGTTGTTCAACTGAAAGCGAGTGTAGAAGAAGCGTGTCTTGCGATCGAACAGTCCGGCCCAGGTACTCCAGGATTTCTGGTCCGCACGGCGAAGGTAGCCGAGGTCGTTGACCTCGAAGCCCGGCGACCGTCGAGAGTAGGTTGACTCCCATAGCAGAAACCCACCACCAATTTTGCCCAGGTGCGCCTCTTCGGCGTCGCCCCCGAGCGAAGTGCGGGTGCTGTCGAGGGGAAGATTGGCGTCGGGACGCTGGAACTCGTGTACGCCGTTGTTCTGCAGTGAAGCGATTACTGCCTGGCTGCCGCGTACCGTGCTCTTGTCGATGGTGCCGGAGATTTCATAGTTGTTCTTCAGGAACCGGTGACGGAAATCCAGCGAGCCGACGTACGCGCTGGACGCGAGGTACGGCGATGACCACTGGTCGAGACGGCGATTGACGGCCGTCAGCATCGTGCCGATCGCGCTGTTGCCGCCGCGGAAATCCTGTGTCGCGCGCATTACCGCGAAATTGGTCCCCGGGTCATACGTCGTGTCTCCCGGACTGGCGGCGCGCTGTGTTGTCGCGTCGAGCAGACCAACCGTCGTGCCCCTCGGGAATCTTCCAATCAGCTTGGCCGCGCCAAGAATCGTGGTCGGCTGCTGCGGTACGGTATCGCCGTAGACTCCCGCGAGCTCCGGTGTGCGGCCAATGCGTCTGCTATAGTAGAGACTCTCACCCCAACAGTTGACGGCGCTGCAGTTCACGTCGGCGCGGAACAGTCCTCGGCCCGCGACGAAGAAGGGCCTGCGCTCGTCGAAGAAACTTTCATACGCCGAGAGGTTGAGAACCGACGGATCTGATTCGACCTGGCCGAAGTCGGGATTCACGGTGGCATCGAGCGTAACGTTTGGAGCAATGCGGTACTTCAGGTCTCCACCCACGGCCACGTTCGACTTCTGGTCCCACGTGTTGTTGACGATTTTCGACGCGTTCTTCGTGACCACGTACGGCATCGCCTCGAGTTTGCGCGGCGCCTCGAGGTCATCCATTCCATGCAGCGATCCGAACTGCGACACGAATCCCGGCTTCGACTGTCTGAGTAGCGGCCAGATGTAGCGCTCGTTGTATCGGTAGACGTCGCGATCGATCATGATGCCGAAGGTGTGCTCGCGTTCCTTGCCGTAGCGCATCTGGGAGAGCGGGATCTTGAATTCCGCGGTCCAGCCGAGTGAGTCAATGTGCGTCGCGACATCCCAGACGCCGTCCCAGGCGCCATCCTCGTTGCCGTCGTCGTAAATCGCCTGGTCCATTTTGACGCCCGCGGCGTTGACGCCGAACTCGAAGCCGGTGCGTTTGTCGTGATAGGAATCGACGAAAATCCAGATCATGTCGGACGCCGTGAAGCTATCCCGCCGCTCGAGGAGCTTCTTGATGCTGTCGGGATGGGGATCGAACGCGCGCACGAACACGTAGAGATTGGATGCGTCGTACGCGATCTTCGCTTCCGTCTTGAAGCGCGCCTCCTTGCCCTCGTTCGGGCGCCACTCCTGGAAATGCGTTATCGGCGGCGCGGTGCGCCAGATCTCATCATCATCCTTGGCATCGATTACGGGAGACGTCGAGGCACGCGTGGCCGAAGCGCTGCTATCGGTCGGCGCGGCGACGGGTCCACGAGTGGATGGCTGTGTCTGAGGGTCCCGTACCTGGGCAGGGGCCTGCAGATTCAGAGAGAGTCCGAGGAGGGCGGCAACAACGATCATTGTGGTATCCAGTCTTTAGGTCTGGGTGCTGACTCTTGACGGATACTTGGATACCCGATCGGCCCAAATGGTTGGAAAGTGGTTGGGGCCAGATACAAAGCGGGGACGTCGTTAGACGTCCCCGCTCGATCAACCTGGAAACAAAAGCTTGCTTAGACGCAGGTGATCACGCCGTTGGTCATGTCGCAAACCTTTGCCGACTGCGTGTGGGTCGCGGTGCCGCTCCATGAAGGCGGCGGGCCGGGAAGGTTCGTCACGACGACGGTCACGTTCTGCGATGGCGTAAAGCCCTGCAGAGGAGCTGCGGTGGTCGCGGTTCCACCGAAGTACGCGCCGTTGTTGTCCGCGGCGTACTGCTCTTCGTAGGTCGCCATGTTGCGCAGGTCAGACTTCATCGCTGCGACATACGCCTTGTCCTTCGTGTTCGCGAACTTCGGAATCGC
>Ga0068855_100011609_pt1 | contig 10643 bp, 5 predicted proteins | sample KBSCornC52_FD_66592 | JGI IMG/M metagenome (GOLD analysis project Ga0068855, IMG submission 66592) | Corn rhizosphere microbial communities from Kellogg Biological Station, Michigan, USA - KBS Corn C5-2 | ecosystem: Host-associated > Plants > Roots > Rhizosphere > Soil ... | reverse complement strand
GAGTTCCTTGGCCCACTTGCCGAGGTGAGGAACGGCCTGAACAGCGGTTGCCCCCGTGCCCACCAGCCCGACGCGCTTGTCTTGGAGCCCCGTCAGCCCGCCGCGGTAATCTCCCCCGGTATAGGCGTAGTCCCACCGGCTGGAGTGAAAGACGTGACCGCCAAAATTCTCGATACCGGGGACCTGCGGCAACTTGCCCCGATTGAGCCCTCCGATAGCGAGGACGACGAACCTGGCCAGCATGGCATCGCCACGGTCGGTGCGCACGGTCCAGCGAGCGGCGCTCTCGTCCCAGCGAAGGTCGGTCACCTGCGTGTGGAAGCAGGCGTCCTTATAAAGCTCGAACTTCTCACCGATGGCGCGGTGGTGCCGCTGGATTTCCGGACCCGAGGCGAAGCGCTCGGTGGGGAAGGTTCCGACCTCCTCGATGAGCGGCATGTAGATGTAGGACTCGATGTCGCACATGATGCCGGGATAATCGTTCCAGTACCATGACCCGCCGAAGTCCCCGGCTGAATCGATGATCCGGATGCTTTCCACCCCGGCCTGACGCATTCTCGCAGCAGTTACCAGGCCGGTCATGCCGCCGCCGACGACGACCACCTCGACCTCGTCGGTGAGCGCGGGACGCCAGGCGGGCTCGGCAAGGTGCGGATCCGCGGCGAAGCTCTCGAGCCTGCCTTCGAGCCTGGCATATTGCCGCTCCGCCTCAGGCCTCACCCGCTTGTCACGCTCCTCCTCGTACTTGCGGCGCATCTCCTCGGGATCGAACCCCAGACGGTCTGCCAGAGCTCGTCTGGTGGCGTTCTCACGGACCTGGCCGGGCTGCAAGTTCCCTGCGGTCATCCTTGGAGTTCCCTTCCGCACCAAGCTGCGCCTGCACCCCGCTCGGGAGCGCAGGCGCTGTTGTGATTCAACGCAGAAACATTGCGATCTCTTCAGTTGCAGCCTTCGCTTCGGGCAGGAGGTTCGCAAACAGGTGCCAAACGTGAGGCATCTCCGGCCACAGGCTGAGGGTGACCCGCACCCCAGCCCCGGATAGCCGCGCGGTGAACGATCGTGCATCCCAGTTGAAGAACTCTGCGCAACTCGCCTGGATCAGCGTGGGCGGAAAACCGGAGAGCAGCCGATCCGGGGCTTTCATTGGCGACACGAGCGGGTCGTCCACTTGCGCCGGTTCGATACCGTAGATTTGCGGGACGAGGGCAATACCGTCATTGCTGGCCACAGGATCCCCCCGGTCGGGACGATCCGGATGGCAGGCCGTCTCCAGCATGGGGGAAACGAGCACCAACCTGTCCGGCAGGCGTCCGCCGCGCTCAACCAGGGAGAGGCAGGCTGCCGCGGCCAGATTGCCGCCGCAGGAATCCCCGCCGAGGAAAATGCGACTTGGCCGCCCCGCCCCGGAAGGACGATTGCTCTCCGCCCACCGCAGTGCCGTGAGACTGTCGTCGAGGCCCGCCGGGAACGGATTCTCGGGTGCCAGCCGATAATCGACGTTGAGAACGGGCATGCCCGTGGCGCTGGCGATCGCCGCGACCATCAGGCGGTGGCTGTTGAGCGAGCCCGCCGTCCAGCCGCCGCCGTGCAGATAGACCATCGTGCAATCGCGCAAGTCGCCGTCCGGGATCAGCCATTCCGCCGCGACGCCTCCGGCATCGACCGGTTCGCAGCGCACGCCAGACAAGGGCGGCCGCGGCTCGACGTCGCCATAAGTCTCCGTCTGCTCGCGGATAAGGGCGACAAGTTCGGTGATCGACTGCGGCGGCGGGTCCAGGGCAGTGCCCGCCCGCAAATGGTCAAACGCTCTCTGAATATCGGGCCGCATTGGTCACTCCCATCCACTTGAGGTTTGTGCTTTCCGGTCCGCAGCTACAAGGCGAAGCCGCCTTCCGGCAGACGCCCCGAGGCTGCCGATCAGTCAAGATTCATCGTGACGATCTTCTGGTAGAGGAAGCCCTCGATCGAATCCGCGCCGCCCTTCCAGCCGTAGCCGCTCATGCGGTAGCCGCCGTAGCCGACGCTCGGATCGGTGATGCCGTAGCAATTCACCCAGACCGTCGCGGCCTTGATCCTTTCGCTCATCCGCATCGCGGTCGACAGGTCCCGCGTCCAGACCGCGCCGCCGAGGCCGTAATGGGTATCGTTGGCCAGCTTCACTGCCTCTTCGGCGTCGTCGAACGCAATGACCGAAATCACCGGCCCGAAGATTTCCTCACGGGCGATCCGCATCTGGTTATGGACGTTCGCAAACACGGTGGGCTCGACAAAATAGCCTTCGGCGAATTCGCCCCCCAGCCGCTTGCCGCCGGTGACCAGTTGCGCTCCCTCCTGCGGGCCGAGCTCCAGATATCCGGTAACCCGCTCGAGCTGCTTGCGGTTGACCACCGGACCCAGCTGGGTCGACGGATCCATGCCGGGGCCGACCTTCAGCGTTTTCGAGAAAGCCTTGAGGCGTTCGAGGACCTCGTCCTGGATCGACCGTTGCACGAACAGTCGCGTGCCCGCGAAGCAGACCTGGCCGCTGTTACCGAAAACCCCCATCGCGGCGCCGGGCACTGCCTTGTCGAGATCGGCGTCGGCGAAAATGATGTCGGGAGACTTGCCGCCCAGTTCCACCTGGACGCGCTTGATGTTGCGCGCCGAGGCCTGGATGATCCGCTGCCCGGTTTGCGTGGACCCGGTGAACCCGATCCGGTCGACGTCGGCATGCTCTGCCAGGGCCTGGCCTGCCGTCGGCCCAAATCCGGTGACGACGTTCAACACGCCCTTCGGGACGCCTGCCTCTTCCAGCAGTTCGGCCGTGCGCAATACGACCAGCGAAGCGTCTTCGGCAGGCTTGAGCACCAGGGTGCAACCGGTCGCCAGCACCGGCCCGAGCAGCCACCACGGGCTGAGAATCGGGCTGTTCCACGGAATGATTCCGCCCACCACGCCGATCGGGGCGCGCAAGGTAAAAGTGCGGAAGTCCCCCGCCAGCGAATTGGGCCTGGTACTGCCGGCTGTGTTGAACACCTGCGACGCGAAGAAGCGGATCATGTCGATCATCAAGGGCTTCATGAAGGCCGCCCGGGCGATCGGCGCGCCCATGTCGAGCGTGTCGATGACGATCAGCTCGTCGAAGTGCTTCTCGATCGTTTCGGCGAGCCGGAGCAACAGCGCCATGCGCTCCTTCGGCTTCCAGGTGGACCACTCGCCCTCGAAAGCCTTGCGCGCGGCCCGCACCGCCCGATCGATGTCCTCGGCATCGCCCTCGGCGACATGACCGAGCAGTTCACCGTTGGCCGGATTTCTCGTTTCGAAGGTCTTTCCCGAAGCCGCCTCCACCCATTCGCCGCCGATGAACAGCTTCTTGGGCTGCAGATCGAGCATACGGGAAATCGACGCGTAGTCGCGAATCTGATCAGCGGCCGACATCACCCTCATCCTTCCTCGCCAGAAGCCGCGCGTTGCGGGCCGTGGTGAAGTCCGGAACGTTCATATTTCCCGTCTGGCGGGATAATGTTCCGATCTTTAGAACATGTCTAATTGAGCGCCGCGGCCTTGGCAAGGGCTTGCAGGCCACCCGCGAAATTGTCGATGGCAAAGTCCCGGGCTTCGGGGCCAAGATCGCCGGCGTCCATCCAGCGTTCACCATTCCATCCGAGTTGGAGCAACCGCGTCGCACGGCAGGCATCGCAGCGCGGAATGAAAATGCCCCTGAACCAACGAGGGGTTCAGGGGCATTCGTGGAACGCTGAACCTGGTTAGGATCAGAACGCGTTGGGACGTACGGTAACCTTGACCCAGATTTCGCGACCGCGCGAGATCGGGCCTTCGTAGTCGGCCAGCACGGCGTTGTTGGTTCCGGTGCCGGAACCGGTGCCGGGCGTCTGGAAGCCCGAATAGCCGTAGAAGCGGTTGGTCAGGTTGCGCCCGATCAGCGAGAATTCCCAGGCGCCGGATTCGGAACCGATGGAGATCGACCCGTCGACCAGGGTCCGGGCCGGGGCCTTGCCGTTCGGCACGTCGTCCTGGTTGAGGAACTGGCTGGACGTGTGAATGGCATTCACGTTGAAGGTCAGCTTGTAGTTGTCGGCCACCGCGGTCTCGTAGCCCAGCCCCAGACTGCCGCTGAATTCCGGCGCGCGGACGATCGGTCTGCCGTTGAACTGCTGGAGCAGGGTCGTCGAATTGCACCCGGCGGCGATCGACTGCCCGACGTAGCACGCACCAAAGAAGCTGCTGTCGTACTTCGACGAGTTCACCGCTGCCGCGCCGGTCAGCGTCAGCCCGGGCACCGCACGCGGCGCAAAGGTGAAGTCGCCTTCGATCCCCTTGACCCGGGCGGACGACGCGTTGATCACCAGCAGCGCCACGGTTACCGGATCGAACCGGGTCAGCTGCAGGTTCTTGTACTGGTAGGTGTAGGCCGCCAGGTTGAGCCGCAACTGGCGGTCGAACAGCCGGCTCTTCGCGCCGATTTCAAATCCGCTCACGGTCTCGGGCAGGTAGTAGCCCGGGATGTCCTTGACCGCCGGATTTCCCAATGCATCGTTCCACGTGAACGCGCCGATCTGATAGCCGCCCGACAGGTATGCCTGCTTGTACGAACCGAAGATGTTCATGTCGGGATTGGGCTTGTATGACACCGTGACTTCCGGCGTCCAGTTCGTGAACGTCACCGACGGCGTGGTGAACTTGTTCTTGAACGGAGCAGGCGGCACGATGTACTGGTATTTCTTGTCCTCCGAGTACCGCACACCGGCCGACAGGTTGAAGTTCTTCGCAAAGTCCCAGCCCACTTGCCCGAAGGCCGAAACCGAGCGGCCACGCAGCGGGAACACCCAGTTCGGCGTCAGCGGGAAGACAAGCGGCGCCGTCCCGAAGGGCGAGAGATTGATCACGCCGGTTTCCTGCAGGGTCAGGTGATCCGTCTGGAAAAAGCCGCCGAACATCAGGTCGATCGGCGAATCCGGGTTCTTGTAGGTAAGCCGCAATTCCTCGCTGAACGAGCTCTTGTTGAGATGCGACTGGCCGCCGATGAAGAAGTTGCCGCCGGTGGTTTCGGATTCCATCTCCTTCTGCCGGAGCGAGTACCACCCGGTGACCGAGGTCAGCTTCACGAAGTCCATCAGCTCATATTCGATTTCGCTCGAAATCAGATACTGCCGGACGTTGAACCTGTTCACCGGGGAATCGTAGTCCAGATTGCCGGTGGCGGCCTGGATGGCCTTGTAGGGCACCGGTGCGAAGGTGATCACATCGCTCGGGTAACACGGTTCGGTGCCCGGCACCCCGCCGAGGCCGGCAGGGCCGCCGAGCGGGCAGGAAATCTTCTGGCTGGTCGAATAGGTGCCGAAGGCGTCGGACTTGTCATAGATGCCGTGCACCTTGACCGTCAGGCGGCTGGTCGGCTGCCACACGGCACTCGCGCGAATGCCGGCCTCCTTGGTCCCCGGGGACCACAGGAAGGCGGCGTTCGGGGCGCTGTTGCGGGCCCACCCGCGCTGACGCGAGATCTTCCCGGCAACGCGCAGCTTCAACGTGTCGCTCACCGGACCCGAAACATAGCCATTGAGATCGATCTGCCGCGCATTGAACTCGTAGGCCGCGCTGAACTGGGACTCGAACTTGCTGGTCGGCTCCGCGGATCGGATCGAAATGACGCCGGCCGGCGAATTCTTGCCGAAGAACAGGGCCTGCGGCCCTTTCAGAACCTCGACCTGGCCAATGTCGATGTTGGCCATGCGCACCGCGCCGCCATAGGACAGGGGCACGCCATCGACATTGATCGATACCGCAGGCTCGGAAGACGCGTTTCCTTCAGGGCTGGCGACACCACGCATCGTCAGGTTGCCGCCGTAGGGCCCGACCGTCTCACTGATTGTCAGGAGCGGCACCAGCTTGGCCACCCCCGTCAGGTCCGTCGCCCCGACCTTGGCCAGCATGTCCGCCGACAAGGCCGTCAGCACGACCGGGCTTTCCAGCGTCGTTTCGTTCCGGTGCCGGGCCGTGACGATGATTTCGCCACTCGGATCCGCAGCAGCAGCAGCCGGTTCATCGGCCGCAGCGCTTTCCGCAGCGACTGCAACGGACGCAGACATGCCGGCCCAGGCCAGCACAGCCACGCTCGCCATTCGAAGATCTGCTCTCATGATACTCTCCCCACCAAATTTGTTGTGCCACGCGCAATTTGCGCTCAGCACGGTCTGCCGTATGCGTCAGGCATCGCCTGCCGCCCCGAAATTGTTAACGTGCAAAAACAACACTATGCCGTGGAATCGGATCAGCGTTCAACATCGCCCTCACCCTCCCTCACCCTTCCCGCGTCTTGCGCGGCGCGCGGCGCCCGCCTGAATGCTGGAACCGCGCGGTGAAAGTCGGAACGTTGATTTTCCCATCTTGCGGGATGTCATTCCGATCTTTAGAACGCTACTAATTGACTGCGGCGGCGTTGGCAAGAGGGTCCGGGCCCGAGTGCAATTCCGCTGCGCATTGGAGAGGCCGATGCCCACAGAAATTCGAGCCGCGGTGCTTCATGCGCCGCAAACGCCTATTTGCATCGAAACTCTGATCCTCGACGATCCCGACCCGGACGAGGTCCTCATCGAAATCCGCGCCGCGGGGCTCTGCCATTCCGACCTCCATTACATCGATGGCGTGCTGGGCGGGACCTTCCCGCTGGTGATTGGCCATGAGGCGGCGGGTGTCGTGGTCCAGGTCGGCGACAGGGTGACCGGCCTCAAGCCAGGCGATCACGTGATCCCGCTGTTCAGCCCGGAATGCCGCCAGTGCGAGAATTGCCTCTCTGGCCGGACCAACGTCTGCCTCAAGCCGGTGACGGCGCCCGGGCGCGCGCGCATGAGGACGCTCGACGGCCGACCCGTCTTCCGCACCTCGCTGGGGTCAACCGCAACCCATGCCGTCCTGCCCGAGCACGCAGTGTGCAAGATCCGCGACGATGCCCCGTTCGACAAGGTCTTCTACTGCGGTTGCGGCGTCACCACGGGGGTCGGGGCAGCCATGTTCCAGGCCAAGGTCCAGCGGGATGACCGGGTGGTCGTATTCGGTGTCGGCGGCATTGGGCTCAATGTCCTGCAGGGCGCCCGGCTCGCCGGGGCGCGACAGATCATTGCGGTCGACGCCAATCCGCAGCGTGAGGAGTCCGCGCTCAAGTTCGGCGCCACGCATTTCGTGAACGTGCAGGACCACGGCGAGGGTATCGTCGAGCACTTGCAGCAGCTTACCGGCGGCGGCGCGGACTTCTGCTTCGAATGCATCGGCAATGTCGAGGTGATGCGTCAGGCTCTCGCCGCCACCAATCCCTACTGGGGGCGGGCCGTTGTTGTCGGCATCGCTCCGGCCGGCAAGAAACTGTCGTGCGACGCGATCAGCCTGATCATGGGGCGCGGCATTTCGGGGTCAGTATTCGGCGGCGCGCGCGGCAGGACTGACCTGCCAAAAGTCGTCGACTGGTACATGAACGGCGATATCATGATCGACGAACTGGTGACCCACACCATGACCCTTGAGGACGTCAACCACGGCTTTGATCTGATGCGTCGCGGCGAATCCATTCGGACCGCCATCATTTTGTGATCAAACGCGGAACTATCTCGGCAACATAGGCTGGCGGCGAACGTCGGTGCGCCGGACGACACAGGTCCAGCTCGACCGGGCCCCTCACGATTTTGGGAGTGAGACATGATCGAGGATCTGGGTGACTTAAGCGAGCGCTATGCCGAGGAACGCGAGCGCCGCGTGCAGGGCGGCGGGTACCGGTACCTGGATCTGGAAGGCCGCTATGAGCGAATGGTCGCTGATCCCAATGCCGATCCGGAAGCGAAACGCGACCCCATCGAGCAGGAGGTCGATGTGCTCGTGCTGGGTGGGGGCTTTTCGGGCCTTCTCACTGCGGCCAATCTGCGGCGGGCGGGGGTCGATGACTTCCTGATCGTCGACAAGGCAGCCGATTTTGGCGGGACCTGGTACTGGAACCGGTACCCGGGGGTGATGTGCGACGTCGAATCCTACATCTACCTGCCGCTGATCGAGGAGATCGGCACGATACCGTCGATGCGCTATGCCCTCGGCCACGAGATCCTGGAGCACAGCAGGGCAATCGGCCGACACTTCGACCTTTACCCACAAGCCTTGTTCCAGACCCAGATCACCGACGTGAAATGGGTGGAAGCGGATCGCCGGTGGCGAGTGGAATCCGATCGTGGTGATGTCATCCACGCGCGGTTCGTGGTGCTCGGCAGCGGTCCGCTGAATCGCCCTCGCCTGCCGGATATCCCGGGAATCGACAGCTTTGCCGGCCACATGTTCCACACATGCCGGTGGGATTACGACTATACCGGCGGCAGCCCGACCGAGCCGATGGACAAACTCGCGGACAAGCGGGTCGCCGTGATCGGAACCGGCGCGACCGCCGTCCAGGTCGTGCCGCAGGTCGCCCGGGCCGCCAAGCACCTCTATGTCGTCCAGCGCACGCCCGCCGCGGTAGGCGAACGGAACAATGCGCCCACCGACGTCGAGTGGCTGAAGGGGCAGGAGCAGGGCTGGCAGCGCCGGAGGATGGAAAACTTCGACGCCATCCTTGCCGGCATCCCCCAGCCCGAGGACCTGGTCGGCGACAAATGGACCGACATATGGTCGCTCGAACCGCTGCTGCTCGACGGGGAGGATCCGAACGCCATCCCCCTGGAGGAGCAGTTCGAACTGACCGATTACCGCCGGATGGAAGAGATGCGCGAACGCATCGGCGCGATCGTGAACGATCCTGCCACCGCTGCCGCGCTGAAGCCTTATTACGGGCGCTTCTGCAAGCGGCCGTGTTTCCACGACGAGTATCTCCCGGCTTTCAACCGCGATAACGTGACCCTGCTGGACACCAGGGGACGAGGCGTCGACCGGATCACGCCAACCGGTCTCGAGGTTGCCGGCCAGCACTACGAGGTGGACTGCATCATCTTCGCAACCGGGTTTGAATTCGGCGCCCGAACCGATCGGGCCGGCGGCTTCACGCTCGAAGGCGTCGGCGGGGAACCGCTCTCGGAAAAGTGGGATCAGGATTTCCGCTCGCTGCACGGCGTGTTGACGCGCGACTTTCCCAACCTGTTCGTGATCGGCACGATGCGCCAGTCGGCCGGCACGATCAATTTTCCCTTGTCGCTGGGAATGCAGGCCGAGCATGTCGCCGAAATCGTCGCGGAAGTGCTGCGCCTCGGCGCCACCCGCATGGAAGTCACGCAAGCCGCGGAAGATGCCTGGTCCTCTCTGTGCAACCAGAAGTCCAAGCGCAATCTCGACTACCTGAGCAGCTGCACACCCGGTTCCTACAATGGCGAAGGCCACACTGACGACCTCTCACTTCTGGTCGACCCCTACGGAGGCGGCCCGCTGGAGTACGCGCAGATCATCAGGGAATGGCGGGCTGGTGGCGGCGTGCGGCGAGATCTCGATGTTTCCTAGGAGCAATGCCGTCAGCCTGCTGCGATCTCGCTTCCACCACCCGGGCTCGGGTCGTGATCATTTCCGCTTGGCCGAGCTGCGGTCGATATTCCGCTAGCTCCGTCGAGCGGCGCTGCGTTCAGGGCTGATGTGAAGGCCGCTTATGTTCCTGGCGCGGAGGAAGACCGAATATGGCCGCAGATTTCAGACTATCGGACGACTTGGCGTATCTCGGACTCATAGAGGTCGGTGATCGTGTCCGCCGGGGCGAACTGACGTCCGAGCAGGTTACAGCTGAATCGCTGACGCGAACCCACCGGTTGGACAGCAAGCTGAACAGCTTTGTCTCATTGCTTGCCGACGATGCTCTTCAACAGGCTCGATCCGCGGATCGTGAAATGGCGACAGGCCAAAGGCGAGGGCCGCTCCACGGCGTCCCCCTTGCGGTCAAGGACCTGCTGGACATGGCTGGACAACCGACAGCCGCTGGATCGGTGATGCTGCAGAACAATCTTGCCGCATCAGACTCCACGGTCGTACGCAAGCTCCGCGAGGCTGGTGCCGTGATCCTCGGCAAGCTGCACACCACTGAAGCCGCACTGCTCGAGCATCATCCGTCGATGGCGCGACCACGCAATCCCTGGAGCGCGGAGCACTGGACCGGCGCGTCATCGAGTGGCCCTGGCGTCGCGATAGCCGCGGGTCTCTGCTACGGCGCGATCGGCACCGATACCGGCGGCTCGATCAGAACGCCAGCGGCGGCCAACGGGGTAACCGGACTGAAGCCCACATGGGGGCGGGTCAGTCGACATGGCCTCTTCCCGCTGGCTCAAAGCCTCGATCACATCGGTCCGATGGCACGCAGCGCTGAGGACGTGGCAGCGATACTCCAGGTCATTGCCGGCCCCGACAGGAAGGATCCTTGTGCGCTGCGAGAGCCACGTGTCGACTATCTCGGCGAAATCACAAAGCCGATCGACGGTGTCGTGATCGGCATCGACTATGCTTTTGCCACTGATGGCGTGGCCTCGGAGATCAGCCGGGCAGTTCATGAATTCTGCGACGTGATGACCGATCTCGGGGCCCAAATCAGGCCTGTCACAATGCCATGGGATGATGCCATTGATGATGCCGGCTTGACGATCTTGCTGGCTGAACTTGCCCACGCCCATGCTGACTTCTTTCCAGCCCAAGCGTCGGAATAT
>Ga0068855_100011607_pt1 | contig 10643 bp, 8 predicted proteins | sample KBSCornC52_FD_66592 | JGI IMG/M metagenome (GOLD analysis project Ga0068855, IMG submission 66592) | Corn rhizosphere microbial communities from Kellogg Biological Station, Michigan, USA - KBS Corn C5-2 | ecosystem: Host-associated > Plants > Roots > Rhizosphere > Soil ... | reverse complement strand
GAGGCGATCTCGGCCGGGGTGCGGCGGCGCACGAACAGGGGATGGCCGCGCCATTTCACGATGACCTGCTGGCCGGGCTGGACCGTGCTGAGGTCAACCTCGGTCGAGGCCAGCGCCAGCGCCGCGGTGGAAGGGTTCATCTGGTCGATGAAAGGCCAGGCAATGGCGGCCACGCCGACGGTGCCCATCGCGCCCGACGCTACATAGAGAAAGTCGCGTCGCGTGCCCGCGTCATGTGTCGTAGCTGCCACTGGGTTCACCCTCGAAACGTGAAATGCAAAAAAGAAAGGCTCGAACTCTTGCCACAAACAGCTGCGGGGACGGTACTGACGCGGTGACGCGCCCCGCGCCCTTTTTTGGCCCCGCGGCTTGTTCGTTGGGCCGGTAAAATAGAGAGTCGCTTTTTGAGGGTCTTGCGGCACGATGCCGCAGAAAATGCCTTGTCTGCCCGCGACTTAAGTTGGGGCACCCAGGCCGGTCACGGAGGATTTGGTGCGCCTGGCATTGTATCAGCCCGATATTCCGCAAAATGCGGGCAGCCTGATGCGGCTGGGGGCCTGCCTGGGGGTGGGGATAGATGTGATCGAACCTTGCGGCTTTCTGCTCACCGACCGCAATTTCCGCCGCGCCGGCATGGATTATCTCAAAAGCGCCGATATTCGCCGCCATGCCTCCTGGACCCGGTTCCGGGACGGATTCTCTGCCGACAGGCGGGCGGGGCAAAGACTGGTGCTGCTGACCACGCGGGGGGCCATGGCCTATGCCGATTTTGCCTTCCGGGCGTCCGACACCTTGCTGGTGGGCCGGGAAAGCGCCGGGGTACCCGACGAGGTGCACGCGGCCGCGGACGCCCGGCTGCTGATTCCCTTGCAGCCCGGTCTGCGCTCCCTGAACGTGGCCCAGGCGGCAGCGATGGTGCTGGGCGAGGCCCTGCGCCAGACCGGCCTTTTTCCACAGGCGGCATGATGGAACTGACCCTCTTTCAGCCCGGCGGCTTCATCGCACTGATGCAAGTGCTGATGATCGACGTGGTGCTGGCCGGCGACAATGCCGTGGTGATCGGCATGGCCGCCGCCCGGGTGCCGCCTCAGCTGCGCAAGAAGGTGATTTTCTGGGGTCTGACCGCGGCGGTGGGCCTGCGCATCGTCATGGCGGCAGTGGCGGTGAAGCTGCTGGCCATCATCGGCCTGACCCTTGCCGGCGGCATCCTGCTGCTGTGGGTGTGCTGGCGCATGTACCGCGACATTGCCGGCAGCAAATGCCATGCCGCGCCCGAGATCGAAGGCAATGCCACGGCGCGGCGCGCCGTCTTCCAGATCCTGCTGGCCGATCTCTCCATGTCGCTGGACAATGTGCTGGCGGTGGCCGGCGCGGCCCGGGACCATCTGGACGTGCTGGTGATCGGCCTGCTGCTGTCGGTGGGCCTGATGGGGGCCGCGGCCAATCTGATCGCCAAGCTGCTCGAGCGCTATCGCTGGATCGCGTATATCGGCCTTGCGATCGTGGTCTATGTCGCCGTGACCATGATCTGGCATGGCTGGGATGAAGTGGCGAAGAAGATCGTCAGCTAAGCCACGGGTCTTTTGCGTCGTGAGTGCGTCGCGCCATCGCTCATGTACTTCTTGTACACTTCGCTCGGCGCTCCTGCTCACGCCGCAAAACTCCTCGTGGCTATGTTAGGCGCAACAACAAGGCCGTAGCATCGTCCGACTTCTTGAAGCGCGGGAATTTGTCGCCGACGGCGTCGCCGGCCTCGATCGCCCGCAGTTCTTCGCCCAGCCCCTCCAGCCCCTTCTCCACCGCCGCCTGCATCAAACTGTCGGCGCCATAAGCGCCATAGTCCGAGGCCAGCGCCAAGAAGCCGTCGCTGGCCAGCAGCAGCCTGGTTCCGGGCGCTGTCTTCACGATCCGCCGCGACGCATGGGAGGCGGCCTTTGCATCCGGACTGAACAGCCAATAGCTGCCGCTATTGACCCGATTGCGCGTGGCCCGCAGCGCGCCAAGAAATTCCGGCCGGCTGAGACCGGAGGCCGGCGACAGATTCTTCTCCTTGGCGATCGCCTGGGCGCGTTTTGCTTCCGCGGCGCGTTTGTCGAAGGTTTCGCCCACCACCATGACGGCGCCACCTTCCGGCTGCACCAGCGCCGCGCAATCGCCGAACGAAAGAAATTCCACGCCGCCCTCGCCTGCCACCGCAAGCATCATGCTTGCACAGGGCGTCTGCCACACTTCTTCCGGCGGATGGCGGCGCAGCGCCTCGAAGCTTTTCTGGGCATCCGCCAGCGCGCCGCGCACGGCCTTGCGCGCGCCCTCGCCATCACGCAGATGCGCCAGCAAGCGCCGCGCCCCGAACTGCGCGATCCAGGCCGCGTCGCTGGGGCCGGGCATCAATCCATCGCCCAGGGGCGTGGCGCCATCCAGCACCACCGCGGCCGCCGCGTCATGGCCGAACGCGTCTTCATTGGGCTTGGCCGCATCGCCCGGCAGGGACAGAGAATCCAAAAGCTCGAATGTCATGCGCCGGCGATCACCGCTTTGAGCCGCTCCCGGCAGGCGTTCTCATCCGCGGAAAAATCCCCCCCGATCCACCAGTCTTCCACCTGGGCGAGGATGCGGCCCACCTCCGGCCCCTCGGCGACGCCGGCGGCCATCACATCGCGGCCGGTGAGCGGAAAGCGGGGCCGCTGCCAGCTCTGCGCCATTTCCAGCAAGATCCGCCAGGGCAGGCCGGCGCCTTTGGGCGCGGCGGCCCAATGCAGCATCACCGCGTCGCGAAAGCGCCCCGGCCCGTTGCGATAGAGAAGCTGTCGCGCCTGGCTCGCGGAAAGATGGTCTGGAATCTCATCACCGCCCAGCGCCTGTTCCAGCCGCATGCGATCGGCGTTGGACAGTTTCAAGGCATCGGCCACTGCATGGGCCGCTTGCGCATTATCCGGCAGCAGCGCCGCCAGCCGGAGCAGGCCGTCACGGGGAAAAAGATTCTCGGCCTCGATCTCGGTCAGCCGCTCCAGGCGGGCAAGCTGCAGCACCCCCGGCAAAAGCTCGGACAGGATGCCGGTGGCGGCCATCACCCGCAGCACCAGCGCCGGATTGCCCGCTTCCAGCAGGCGCAGCAATTCCTTGGCAATGCGCTCGCCCGACAGGGTCTTGAGCCTGTCCTTCGCCTCGGCGGCGGCGCGCAGCGCCTCTGTGTCCAGATCGCCCTTGCCGTACCAGGCATGAAAGCGAAAAAGGCGCAGAACCCGCAGATAATCTTCCGTGATGCGCGCCCTGGCGTCGCCGACAAAACGCACGCGGCCCGCAACTAGGTCTTCGACGCCGGTCGCATAATCGAAAATCTCGCCCCCCGCAGAGGCATAAAGCGCATTGATGGTGAAGTCCCGCCGGGCGGCGTCCTCGGCCCAGTCATCGGTGAAGGCGACCTTGGCGCGGCGGCCATCCGTTTCCACATCCCGGCGCAACGAAGTGACTTCGAAAGCATGCACACCAGCGATGGCGGTGACGGTGCCATGGTCCAAACCCGTCTCCACCACCTTGATACCCTTGGCGCGCAGCCGCGCGGCAGCCTCCTGGGGCGGAATCGGCACGGCGATATCGATGTCCGCCACGGGCACGCCGAGCAGGGCATTGCGCACGGCGCCGCCCACAAAGCGCGCCTCGCCCAGCGCCGCCATGACCGCGAGGGTCTCCGGCGCTCTCATCCAACCGTGCTGAGAGGGATCAAGCCGCATGACTCACGTTATATCAGCTAAATGTTCCGCCAGATTGACGATCATGGCGGCGGTGGCGCCCCAGATCTCGTGATCCTGATAGGTAAAGGCGTAGAAGCGCCGCTCGCGGCCGCCCAGGTGACGCGTCTCCCGCCGCCGGTTGGCCGGATCGAGCAGAAAGGCCAGCGGCACTTCAAAGGTCGCCGCCACTTCGCCGGCGTCGGGCATCAGCCCAAAGCCTTCCGCGACAAAGCCCACCACCGGCTGGATGTCGAAGCCGGTGCCGGTGAGATAGCGGTCGAGATAGCCGGCCACCGTGACGAAGCTGGAGGCGATGCCGGTCTCTTCAAACGTCTCACGCAACGCGGTCTCGACCGGTGAGAGATCGTGCGGCTCGCTGCGTCCGCCGGGAAAGCTGACCTGGCCGCTGTGGCGCGCCAGGCTTTCGGTGCGGCGGGTGAACAGCAGCACCGGTTCATTGCGCTGGATCAGCGGCAGCAGCACCGCCGCCTTCACCGCGGAAAAGCCCTCTGGCCGGGATGTAAGGAAATCGTAATCGTCATGGCCCGGCAGCGCGTCCGGCGCCTGTTGCGGCAGGCGGGCGCGTAAATGCTCAAGAAGCCGGCTGGTTCCAGCCCCTTCTTCGTGCAGGGAGATTCCGCCCGCCGTCATGAGGCCTTAATTGCTGCTGGTGCCGTCAGTTCTAGGGACATTTCCGGGGTTGCGCCCTTTGTACTCCACGGTGCAACATAACTGTTACGAGGCAAAGCCCCAGCCCCAAAGGCCGCGTATGAACAAAGTCGACATACTGGACGAGCGCGATGCGCCGGGGCGCCTCGGCGCCGCCGCCGAGACATTCCGGCGGGTGCGCGATGGCCTGAACGCGGTGATCTTCGGCCAGGACGCGGTGATCGAAGAGACACTGGTGACCTTGCTGGCGGGCGGTCACGGCCTTCTGATCGGCGTGCCGGGCCTGGCCAAGACCAAGCTGGTGGACACGCTGGGCATCGTGATGGGACTTCAGACCAGCCGGGTGCAGTTCACACCCGACCTGATGCCGTCCGACATCACCGGTTCGGAAGTGATGGAAGAATCCATCAGCGGCGAGCGCGCCTTCCGCTTCATTCGCGGGCCCGTCTTCACCCAGCTTCTGATGGCCGACGAGATCAACCGCGCCAGCCCCCGCACCCAGTCGGCCTTGCTGCAGGCGATGCAGGAAAAGCATGTGACCGTGGCGGGCGCGCGCCACGACCTGCCGCGGCTCTTCCATGTGCTGGCGACGCAGAATCCGCTGGAGCAGGAAGGCACCTATCCCCTTCCCGAAGCCCAGCTCGACCGCTTCCTGCTGCAGATCGACGTCGGTTACCCCGACCGGGAGGCCGAACGGCGCATGCTGCTGGCCACCACCATGGGCGAGGAAAAAAGCCCCGTGCGGGTCTGCGGTCCGGACGATCTGATCGAGGCGCAAAGCCTGGTGCGGCGCATTCCCGTGGGCGAGAAGGTGATGGACTCCATTCTCGCTTTGGTGCGGGCGGCGCGGCCGGACTCCGACCATGACAGCGGCGTCAAAGGCATGATCGCCTGGGGCCCCGGCCCGCGCGCCAGCCAGGCGCTGATGCTGGCGGTGCGCGCCCGCGCCCTGCTCGAAGGCCGCCTTGCTCCCTCCACCGACGATGTCGTGGCGCTGGCCGGTCCGGTCCTGCGCCACCGCATGGCGCTGAATTTCTCGGCCCGTGCGGAAGGCGCAACCACTGCCGGCGTGATCGAGCGGCTCTGCGCGAGCCTCTTTTGAGTCAATTTTCGACGCTTCAACATGAAGCCGATGGCCTGTCGGCCGGCCTGCCGCCTTTGATGGTTGAGGCCGATCATCTGGCCGCCTCGGTGAGCCTGGGCGTGCACGGCCGCCGCCGGGCCGGCATGGGCGAGAGCTTCTGGCAGTTCCGCCGCTATGCCAGCCATGACTCGTCTTCCGCCATCGACTGGCGCCAGTCCGCCAAGTCGCAGCACATCTTTGTGCGCGAGCGCGAATGGGAAGCGGCGCAGACGGTGTGGTTCTGGCGCGACGCTTCGGCCAACATGAATTTCAAATCGGGCGCCATCTCCAAGCGCGCCCGCGCCGACCTGCTGCTGCTGGCGCTGGCCTCGCTTCTGGTGCGGGGCGGAGAACGGGTCGGCTTTGTCGGCATGGAAGGCGCGCCGGCCTCCTCCCGCCTGGCGCTGACCCGCATGGGCCGGGCCATGTTCTCCGGCAATGGCGCGGCGCTGCCGCCGCGCATTCCCTTCAAGCGGGGCAACCAGCTGGTCTGGTTCAGCGACTTTCTGGATGACGGCGTGATCCCGACCATGAAAGGCTTGTCGCGCGAGGGCGTGGAAGGCCATCTGGTGCGGATCGTGGATCCGGCGGAAGAGGATTTCCCCTATTCCGGCCGCACCCGCTTCGAATCCCCCCGCGGCGGCGAGGATGAGATTTTCGGCCGGGCCGAGCGCATCCGCAATTCCTATCGCGCCCGCTTCACCGCCCATGGCGAACAGATCGCCGAAGCGGCCATGAAGCTGGGCTGGACCTGCACCGTCCACCGCACCGATCACACTCCGCAAGTTTCCCTGATCGCGCTTCACGCCGCCATCGGCGGCACCTGACAGATGGCCGGCTTGTTGAGCCTTCCCATCAGTTTCGGAACGCCCCGGAGCGTCGGCGAAGCCGGAGCGACCATTAAATGAATCCCATGGCCTCCTTGCTGCAGATAAGTTTCGGAACGCCCTTAATCCTGGCGGCCCTGGCGGCGTTGCCGCTGCTCTGGTGGCTGCTCAGGGTGACGCCGCCGCTGCCACGGCGCACCTTGTTTCCCCCGCTCAAACTGCTGCGCGGTCTGGAAGATGAAGAGCAGACGCCCGCCGCCACGCCCTGGTGGCTGTTGCTGCTGCGCCTTCTGGCCGCCGCGCTGCTGATCGTGGCGCTGGCCGATCCGCTGCTCGGCCGCAGCCCCAAACTCGCCGGCGCGGGGCCCCTGGTGATCATCGTGGACAATGGCTGGACCGCGGCCAAGAATTGGGACCAGCGCCAGGACCTGATTGCCGACCTGCTGCACAGCGCGCAAGGGCGGCCCGTCGCTATCATTCCCACCGCGGGCAACGCGCCCACGGGACTTTTGAACGAAGGCGAAGCCGCGCGCATCGCCAAGGAATTGAAACCGCAAGCCTGGCCGGGCGACCGCGCCGAGGCGGCCGCGGCGCTGGGCCGTTTGAAGTTCGCCGCCCAGCCTGCCCTCTACTGGCTGAGCGACGGGCTGGAGGATGACAAGAGTCCGCTGCTGCGCAAGGCCATGCAGCGCTATGGCGGCGCCACCGTGTTCACGCCCCAGCATCCCGCGCTTGGCCTGTTGCCGGTGTTGCGCGATGCCAGCGGCTTTGCCCTGACGGTCATCCGCGCCGAAGCGCGCGATCCGCTGGAAATCGAAGCCGGCGCGATCGGCGCACGCGGCGAGACTCTCGCCGCCACCCGCATCCGCTTCCGCCGTGGCGAGCTGACCGCCCGCGGCCATATCGCCCTGCCCATGGAAGTGCGCAACGCCACGACGCGGCTGTCCCTGGTCGGAGAGGACAGCGCGGGCGCGGTGCAGCTGCTGGACAAGGGCGCTTCCCAGCGCAGCGCCGGCATCGTTTCGGAAACCGCCACGTCGGAAGCCCAGCCGCTTCTGTCCGATGTCTATTATCTGGAGCGGGCGCTTTCGCCTTATGCGGAAATCGCCAAGGGCAATATCGGCCAGCTTCTGGCCAAGCATGTCTCGGTGCTGCTGCTGGCGGATGTCGCCAAGATCCCCGGCGACGACCTGCCGCTGGTGAAAGACTTCGTCAGCAAGGGCGGTCTCTTGATCCGCTTTGCCGGCGAGCGCACCTTGGGCGGCACCGACGATCTGGTGCCGGTACGCCTCAGGGTCGGCGGCCGCTATCTGGGCAGCGCCATGGCCTGGTCCGCGCCCCAGCATCTGGCGCCCTTCAGCGCCCAGAGCCCTTTCAACGGCCTGGAAGTGCCGTCGGAAGTGACGGTGACCCGGCAAGTGCTGGCCGAGCCCGCCAGCGATGTGCAGAACAAGAACTGGGCGCAACTGGCGGATGGCACGCCTCTGATCACCGCGGCGCCGCTGGGCCAGGGCTGGGTGGTGATGTTCCACATCACCGCCAGTCCCACCTGGTCGTCGCTGCCGCTGTCGGGTCTTTATGTGGACATGCTCAAGCGCCTCCTGGCGCTGTCGGCCGGCACGCCGGTGCGCGAGATGGCGGGCCTCACCAGCCTGCCGCCGGTCTCGCTGCTGGACGGCTTCGGCCATCCGGAGGCGCCGGCGGCGGATACCACTCCGATCGCCGCGCGCGAATTCTCCCGCACCCGCGTGTCGCCGCGCCATCCGCCGGGCCTTTATGGGGCGCATGAAGTGGAAAGTGCGCTGAATGTGATGCGCACCGGCGACCGGCTGTCGCCGCTGACCGGAGCATCGCAGGCCTATGCCAATGCCCATGCCAAGCCGCTGGAGTCTTATCTGCTGGCGGCGGCCATGCTGCTGCTTCTGCTGGACGCCATCATCGCCCTGGGCTTGCGCGGTTTCTCGCCCAGGAAGATGCGCTGGCTGGGCGCGGCGGTCGTGTTGTTTGTCTTGATGCCTCTTGTTTCCATTCATGGCGCGCGCGCCGACGAGGCCATGAACATGAAGGCGGCGCTGGAGACGCGCCTTGCCTATGTGAAGACCGGCTTGCCGGATGTGGATTCCGTCAGCCAGGCGGGCCTGACCGGCCTGGGCCTGGCGCTCAAGGCCCGCACCTCCTACGAGCCGCCCGAACCGGTGGGCGTCAATCCGGAAACCGACGATCTTTCCTTCTATCCGCTGCTCTATTGGCCGATGGATCCGCGCGAGAAGAATCTCTCGCCCAAGGCGCTGACCCGCATCGCCGATTTCATGAGAAACGGCGGCACCATCCTGTTCGACACCCGCGATCTGACCCTGGGCGCCGTGGCCGGGCCGGATTCGCCGGGCCAGCAGACCTTGCGGCGGCTGACGGCAGGCCTGGACTTTCCGCCGCTGGAACAGGTGCCGGCCGATCACGTCCTGACCAAGACCTTCTACATCCTGCGCGACTTTCCCGGCCGCTGGACCGGCAGCAAGCTTTGGGTCGAAGCCATTCCCCCGGCGCCCAAGAACGGCGCCCCGCCCGCGCGCGGCGGCGATGGCGTTTCCCCCGTGATCATCGGCGGCAATGACTGGGCGGCCGCCTGGGCGATCGATCCCAGCGGCCATTTCATGTCCACGCCCTCGCCCGGCGGCGAGCTGCAGCGCGAGATGGCGTTCCGCTTCGGCATCAACCTGGTGATGTATGCCCTGACGGGCAACTACAAGACTGACGTGGTGCATGCGCCGGCGCTGCTGCAGCGGCTGGGCGGCGAGAGAGGCGGGCCATGACGCGGCTCGCCTTTGCTCCGGTCATACCGTTCGAAGTCCTGGTGGCGCTGGGTGTCATCGCGGCGTTGATCACACTCTATGCGCTCTATATGCGGGCGCGCGGGGCCTGGGCGCGGGGCCTGGCCTTCGCCATCCTGCTCTTTGCCCTGGCGGGGCCTTTGCTGGTCAAGGAACAGCATGCCCCGCTTTCCGATGTGGCGGTGATCGTCACCGACCGTTCCCAAAGCATGAGTTTGGGTGGCCGCGCCCGGCAGGCGGAAGCGGCCCGTGCGCAGGTCAAGCGCCTGCTAGCGCAGCATCCCGGACTGGTGGTGCGCGAAACCAGCGTCACCACCACCGCCACTGGCGAGAATAACGGCACCCAGGCTTTCGCCGCCATCAATGCCGCGCTGGCCGACGTGCCGCAAAGCCGCGTTGCCGGCGCCATTCTGATCACCGACGGCCAGGTGCATGACGCGCCTTCGCCCGAAACCATGAACCTGCACGCCCCATTGCAGGTGCTGATTGCCGGAAAAAAAGGCGAGCGCGACCGCAAGCTGACGGTGGAGAGCGCCGCGCGTTTCGCCATTGTCGGGCAATGGGCAGTGATGCGCCTGAAGATCGACGATCTGGGCGGCAGCGGCGAGACCAGCGCGGTGCTGAACATCCAGATCGACGGCAAGCCCTTCGGCTCGCGCCTGGTGCCGGTGGGCAAGGACACTGACATTCGCGTGCCGGTCAGCCATGAAGGCGAGAATCTGGTGGAGTTGTCGGCCGCGCCCGGCCCGGCCGAGCTGACTTTGCAGAACAACCGCGCCGTGGTGACGGTGTCGGGCGTGCGCGACCGGCTGCGGGTGCTTTTGGTGTCGGGCGAGCCCCATGCCGGCGAGCGGGTGTGGCGCAATTTGCTGAAGGCCGATCCGTCGGTGGACCTGGTGCACTTCACCATCCTGCGCCCGCCGGACAAACAGGACGCCACCCCGATCAACGAATTGTCGCTGATCGCCTTTCCCTCGCGCGAGCTGTTCCAGGAAAAGCTGCGCTCCTTCGATCTGGTGGTGTTCGACCGCTACAGTGAACGCGGCGTGCTGCCGCTGGTCTATTTCCAGAACCTCGCCTCCTATGTGCAGGATGGCGGGGCGCTGCTGGTTTCGTCCGGGCCCGAATTCGCCGGACCCGAAAGCATCTACCGCACGCCGCTGTCCCAGGTGCTGCCGGTGCAGCCCACCGGCCAGATCGTCACCCAGCCCTTCAAGCCGGTGCTGACCGCCGATGGCATGGCCCATCCGGTGACGCGCGAGCTTGCAGGCCGCAACCAGGACAAGACGCCGCCGACCTGGGGGCGCTGGTTCCGCATCATCGGCGGCAACAAGATCGCCGGCCAGACCGTGATGGCGGGCCAGGACGGACGGCCGCTTCTGGTGCTGGACCGGGTGGGCAAGGGCCGGGTGGCCGAATTGATGAGCGACCAGACCTGGCTGTGGGCGCGCGGCTTTGAAGGCGG
>Ga0068855_100011597_pt1 | contig 10647 bp, 9 predicted proteins | sample KBSCornC52_FD_66592 | JGI IMG/M metagenome (GOLD analysis project Ga0068855, IMG submission 66592) | Corn rhizosphere microbial communities from Kellogg Biological Station, Michigan, USA - KBS Corn C5-2 | ecosystem: Host-associated > Plants > Roots > Rhizosphere > Soil ... | reverse complement strand
CGAGCCAGCCGCGTGAGCTGTTCGCGCGGCATGGTGCGCAGCGGAACACCGGCGTTGCGGCAGAGCTGCGCGATCTTCTGGATGCGCGCATCGCCGCGCCCCGGCGCTATGGCAACATAGTCGAAACCGCGCTGACGCGCCGACAAAGCTTCTTCTACAGCATGAATGCCAAAGATAATCATCTAAAGAGAAAATGAGTGCCGGCTTCTAGTGTTGCAGCAATCGAAAATGCGCACAAGTGGCGCGCGTCATTCCCGATTTGCAACTTATCCCGTCATATCCTGCAGAAAGTTTCTCACGCGATGGTGAGTTTGCTGTCACGGCCTTTAAAATATCTGCGGAGACGAACAGCGGTTCATTATTCATGCTGCACAAGAGGGCTCAACTTCCGGTGGTGCTTTCAATTGCCGGCCATGATCCTTCGTCGGGCGCGGGAATCACGGCGGATGTGAAAACCATGGCCGCGAATGGGTGTTACGGCGTTACATGTATCACGGCGCTTACCGTGCAATCTACCCGCGGCGTCAAGCGCATCGATCCCGTTGAGGGCAGAATCATTACTGAAACGCTGGAACATTTGATGGATGACATGCAAATTGCGGCGGTAAAGATTGGCATGTTGGGATCGGCGGAAGCGGCAAAGTGTGTTGCGGGTTTTCTAAAACGCTACTATTTGCGACATGTGGTGCTTGATCCGATTATCCGCTCAAGCTCCGGGGCCGAACTGATCACGCGGGAAGGCTTGCAGATAATGAAGGACCGAATCCTGGGGCGCGTGGCAGTTATTACGCCGAACATTGATGAAGCCGCAGCACTTACCGGCCTCACCGTGACCACCATGGACCAAATGCAATTTGCCGCTCAACGGCTGCATGAGATGGGTGTGCGAAACGTAATCGTTACTGGTGGACATCTTGATCCACCGCATGACCTGGTCAGCAGAGAGGACCGTGGCTTTATCGTGCTGGAAGGCTCCAGGATCTCTGGCGATTCCACGCACGGCACGGGCTGCGCTTTTTCATCAGCGCTGGCGTGTTCTCTGGCCAAAGGCAATGACCTGCTCACAGCAGCCAAAGCAGCAAAGCATTACGTGGAAAGCTCAATGCGCAAAGCGCTGTCCATAGGCAAGGGAACTGGGCCCGTGGTCTAGCGTTAAAGCTTCATGCCTTGCTCTTCGCTTGTTGAATTAGGATATCAAGCATCGGCAAATCTGGGATAGCTAACCCAAAGACCGTTAACTCAAGACCGTCAACCCAAAGACCGTTGAATCTGAGGATCTAATTAAAAAAACCGTTGCTGCCGGACGGGCCTCTGCTCGAAAACACGAGCGAAAGTTTAAACCTGAAACCTAATCCCGCGGCGGTTGGTTATTCTGTTGTGGAGCATTCTGCTGTTGCGGTGGGCTCTGTTGTTGTGAGTTCGCCGGCGGCTGAGGATTTGAAGGCTGCTGCGGACGCGTCTTCAATTGCGGTTCGCTATTTGCGGGAGCCTGATTTTGTTGTGGCTGATCAGACTGCGGCGCCGCAACTGCTGGCTCGTCCCCTCCCTGCGGCGGGTTGCGGAATTCCGGCGGCGTGGTATTGGTGCTGGGCGGCGCAGTTTTTGGTTCAACGATAATTCGATTGTCGCGTGTCCTTAGAGCGGGGGGCGCCCCGCTACGCCTTCTCGCCTCCGCCTTGGCTTCAAAGCTTGATTCCACCAGCGTTGTGCTCTCTTCCGCCACGCGGCCCACGGTCTGGCCTTCCACTTCAGGCCGGGTTGAGACCATTACTTTCTGCTTCGCGCGTTCTGCGCGCTGTGCCTGCTGATAAAACGATTGCGCCGTTTCCGTGTCGCCTTCCAGCTCAGCCAGGTAGCCCATATTATTGAGGGCGAAAGAGTTTTTAGGGTCCATCTTGTAGGCCTGCTCAAAACTATCTCGCGCGGCCTTGCGGTCATTCCTGTTCATGGCAGAAACGCCGCGCAGGTTCAGCCGCGCCACCCGGGCCTGCATATCCTGTGCCTTGCTCAGCTCTTTGCGGCTCTTGTCGGCGTTTTGCTCCGCCACTTCGCTGATCGGCTTGCCGCGCCAGCTTTTGTTAAAGGCAATCACAATGGGCTCGCGTGATCCCGTGGCGGCCGAGCTGTCGTAATATCGTATTGCAGACTCCAGCTCACCCTCTTTTTCCTTGGCGAATCCCATATTGTTCAGCGTGAATGGATTTTTGGGATCGATCTTGAGCGCAGCTTGCAGCACCACGTCGGCCTCCGGCGCGCGATCTCGATTCAGTAATCCCAGCGCTTCGCTGTTCAACTCATTCACTTTCATTGGGCCTTCGGCGGTGTGTCCGGCAATGGTGGCCACGGTCTTGCCTTGCGCTTCCTGATTGGTTGAGCGGTCAATCACGGCCTCTGATGTGTTCGCTTTTGCCTGGTCGTAATAACGTTGCGCGCGCTCCAGGCTCCCTTCCAGCTCAGAAACATAGCCAAGATTATTCAGCGTGAACGGATCGTTGGGATCAATCAGGTACGCTTTATAAAAGAGGCGCTTGGCTTTGCTAATGTCATGCTTCTTGAGCGCCGCCACTCCATCGCGATTGAGCTGCTGTACCGGGGTGAACTTGCTCTTCTTGGGCAGCGGGATACGCAACTGCTGGGCATGGGCGGCAACCCCGCCGCAAATCAGAGACAAACCAAGAGACAAAGCTAGAACAGAAGGCGCTAAAACACTGGCAACTGGGGAACGCATGAGTTTTTAAATCCTCGTAAGCCCTGGCCCTCTTGCTTTATTTCTCACACCGTTATTCTCACACCAGGGGCCGCAGGGCAGTAGCTCTGCTTGTCTGTTGGATGGCAAAAGCCTCTCTCAGGTTGGGCAGAGCAGATTTAAGGTTGCCTGCCATCTGAGCTGCTGCTCTTTGCATCCAAGGGATTGTTCAGAGCTTTATTGTTCAGAACCTTACTGGTTTAGAACCAAGCGTTCGGAGTCCCTTGAACACTATGCATCGTTCCCCCAAAGCGTCGCTCGCATTCCTCTTTATATTGATGACGGTCGGCATTGCCGGTCTGGCGCAGAATAACCCGGCCACGCCGAATCCCGGTTCCGGCCTTCCGCAAACGCCTGTCCCGAATACTGCGCCATCGCAGCCGCCTGCTGCCACACCTGATACGGCTCCTGCCGCGGCAAATCAGCCGGCATCGCCGCAGCAGACAGCAGCCCCGGCCAGCGGCCAGCAGAATAACGGCCGGCCAGCGGCGACCGGCGCCAGCACCGGCCAAAACTCAGCCGACCAAAAGACTGCCGAACAGAAAGCTGCCGATCAAAGAGCTGGCGACCAGAAGAAGTCTGATACCAGCACCACCACGCCTGCGCCCGTCGCTGCGCCAACCCCCATCCCGCAGGCGCAGCCCAAAACAGACATTCTTGATAGCTCAGCTACCTCCGGCGCGCTGGTTACGGACGGGCACGATCCCATTCTTGATCCCGCGCCCGTGCCGCGCACCACGACCACATTGGTTGGCGGCATCATCACTGGCGTTGACCGTTTGCGCAACCGCCTCACGCTGCATGTTTTTGGCGGCAACCGCTGGACCGTCAACTTTGACGAGCGCACGCACATCTTCCACAACGGCGCGGAAACCACCCAACTTGCGCTTAAGAAGGGCGAGCGCGTTTACGTTGACACGCAGCTCGACAACAACCGCCACGATATTTTTGCCCGCAACATACGCGTTGGGGTGGCTGAACTGCCCGCGGACGCTGACGGCCAGATCATCGCCGTTGATACCAAGCACAACGAACTCACGCTGCGGGACACGCTCAATTCAGTGCCGGTGCGCTTCGCCGTCGATCCGGAAACCCGCATCAGCAACGGCCAGACCCCGGCGGCCTTTAAGGACGTAAAGCCGGGAACGCTGGTGCATGTGCGTTTTGCCGCATCCAGTCCCAATCGCGGCCTGGCGCGCGAAGTCAGCATCATCGCCGTGCCCGGATCAACTTTTACCTTTGCCGGCAAAGTCACGTTCCTTGATCTCCATCGCGGCCTCATTGCGGTGCAGAACACTACTGACGACAAAAATTACGAGATCCACTTCGCTCCATCCGCTGTTGCGAACAGAAACGAGCTCGGCGTTGGGCGTGATGTTCTGGTTCGCGCGACCTTTGAAGGCACGCGGTACATGGCACAGTCGGTGAATCCGACGAGGGCTCCGGAGCCGGAAGAGAAGTAGCAGTTGGCTTTCGGTTCTCAGCCTTTGGCTTTTACCTGTTCCAGATTTCCAAAGGGTCTATACGGTTGATTCGCCTTGAATGTCTTGCTGCGCACTCATCAGGCCGAAACCTGCGGCATGTTTTCGGCTGAGTGCTATTTCACAATCGCGTTGTATCCATCGCCCGACAAACGAGTACGCATTGCTTCAGCATCTTTCCTGTCGCTGAATGGACCAACTTGCACGTGGAACAAGGGATCGCCGGCTGCATTGGCGATGAAAACGGGATACTGCTTCTTCCGCAGCGCCGTAACTAGGATCTCGGCGTCTTCCTGTTTGGAGACGGCTGCCACTTGAACCATGAAAGAGCTTGCGGTGCCGTTTTTAGCATCTGTTCCCGCAGATTGCCCCGTGCTTTGATCCGGCGTTTTGCTGCCAGATGACGGCTGAGCCGTGGATGCCTGGTCAGAGGCCTTGGCTGCAGGAGTGTTGTCGGTGGAGCTTGAAACAGGGGCGCAGTTAGGTGATCCAGGAGGACAGGTTTGTGTGACAGCTTCAGGAGTCTTGTTGCCGGCATAAGGTTTGCCGGCGCTGCTGCTTGGCACTGTGGCCACGATTTCCGTTCTTCCGCCTGCGCTGGTGCTCTTGCCCAGCAGGTATCCCATGGTGAAGAACACGCCGCAGACAATCGCCAGGGCGAAAAAGATGCCAAGCAGTTTGCCCGTACTCAATGTGATTTCAGTATCGCGCACCTCATCGGCTTCTTTTGCCGACATCTGTGTCCCAGTTGCCATTTCTCCCCCGGTTTCGTCCCCTGGTTATCGTGCCAGAACTGGCCCCAGTGTAACCCGATTTCTACTTGTTGGAGATCTTTTCTACCGCTTTAGTAATCGCGGAGATCATGTCCACAGGTAACGGGAAAACGATGGTGGTGTTCTTTTCCACGCCAATTTCCGTCAGGGTCTGTAGGTAACGCAATTGTATGGCGATGGGTTCGCCGGAGAGAATGTGCGCCGCTTCCTGAAGGCGTTGCGAAGCTGAGAATTCGCCTTCTGCGTGGATGATCTTCGCGCGTTTTTCGCGCTCCGCCTCAGCTTGCTTGGCCATGGCGCGCAACATGGATTCAGGCAGGTCAACCTGCTTTACTTCCACGTTGGAGACTTTTACGCCGTAGGGCGCGGTGTGCTGATCAAGAATGCTTTGGATGCGGGTATTCAGTTTGTCACGGTGCGCCAACAGTTCGTCCAATTCCACTTCACCGAGCACCGACCGCAGCGTGGTCTGGGCAAATTGCTGCGTTTGCCAGTAATAGTTCTGTACCTGGACCACCGCCTGCGGGGCATTGACCACGCGCCAATAGATCACCGCATTCACTTTCAAGGTGACGTTATCGCGCGTAATAATGTCCTGCGGAGGAACTTCAAGCGCCTGCTGGCGCAGGTCAATCCGCACCATTTTCTGGATTGGAGGGAATACCAGGATAAGGCCGGGGCCTTTGGCGTCCTGTTGAAGGCGGCCAAGGGAAAAAATTACGCCGCGCTCATATTCGCGCAGGATCTTGATGCAGTTAAAAACATAGAGGAGAAAAATGACAACCGGAACAAGAACAAAAAGCACTGGCGCCTCCATCAAATAGCGAGTGGGAAAGTCGAACCGATTTTATGGCACACGGGTAGTAGAAGCAAAAGTTATCCTGCGATTGATGGCTGAGGTATTGCCTCGTGCACTGGTTCTACGTGCAGCACCAGGTTCTCCACCCGTCGAACAACCACCCGGCGGCCCGCATCCACATTGGCCGGCGAGACGGCATCCCAAAGTTCCCCCTGGACGAAAACCTTGCCGGAGGGCGTGAGGGGCGCACAGACAATCGCAACCTCTCCGATCATCCCTTGCGCTCCGGTTACGACTTTGTTTCTACGGGCCTTCAGTGCGATGGTCATAAGAAAGATCGCGATGATCCCAATCGGGAGCGCTACAGATAAGGCGGCCCAGAGATGTACGCGCATTTGCGGGATTGGTCCATCCACCAACAGCAGTGCACCAATCACCATCAAAACAATGCCGCCCGTCCCAGCTATGCCGTGCGTCTGAAGCTTAGCTTCCAGCACGAACATGGCGAAAGAGGCGATGATCATCACTAATGCCATGGAACGTAACGGGAGCAACTGAAGGGTGTAGAGTGAAATCGCTACTGCTACAAAGCCCACCACTCCGGGCAAAATTGCTCCAGGATGGTTGAATTCGAAAAAAATGCAGAGCAATCCCAACGCAAAGATGATGAAAGAAATGTTGGGATCCATCAGAACAGAGAGCGTCTTTTGCCGCAGGGTAAGCTCATGGACACGGATTGTCTTGCCGGCAAGATGGAGCACCGTCTTTGATCCATCAAAACGGGTGATGGTCTTGCCTTCCAATTGCCGGAACAGATCGTTGTCATCGGTAGCAATGTAGTCGACCAGGTGTTGCGCAATGGCCTCATCCGCAGTGAAGGATTTCGATTGCCGGACTGCGCTCTCAGCCACATTCACGTTGCGGCCACGCTTGCCGGTATAAGAACGCAACAATGAAGCCGCATAATTCTCAAGCTTTTCTTTCATAATGGGATCCATGGTCCGTCCATCACCCCAGACCGGATGCGCGGCCCCGGTATTCGTGCTTGGCGCCATAGCCGCGACGTCTGCAGCTTCCAGAATGAAAAAGCCGGCTGATGACGCATCACTCCCCGCTGGAGTCACGTAAATGATGGTAGGAACCTTAGCAGCGAGCAGCTTCTGAATGATTTGTTCCATTGAAGACATGAGGCCGCCGGGCGTACGCAACTCGATGAGGAGTGCGTCGGCGTGGGTCCGCTCCGCCTCCTGAATGGCCCAGTCAAACCTCTCAGCAATCAACGGATGTATGGTGTCATTCACCACAATCTTCAGCACGTCTGCTGAGGCAGCGCGCGAAACAAAGAACAACACAAATACGATTGCGATCCTGAGAACGCCGGGTTTTGACAACAGATTACGCATAACTCTACCTCAAGGATGCTGAGATGTTGCTTTGTCCGTGGCTCCCGATGCAATGTCGCGCTTAAGCGCAATCGCGGCCGCATTTGCAGGATCAAGAGCCAGAGCATGGTCAATATTTTGTGCGGCTGAAGCTGGCTTGTTTTCGGCAAGGTCCAGCCGGGCAATCACCAGATACGCGTCAGCGGTCGGTTGCAACTTTAGCGACATGCGGGCCTCATTGCGCGCGCCCGCAAAATCCTGGTTGCTTTCCAGAACTGCCGCCAAACCGGCATGAGCCCCGGCATTGGCTGGATCAAGCACCACGGCTTCTCGAAACTCCTTTTCAGCTTCTCCAGGCAGACCGGATTGCAGCAGCTCCTGCCCGTGCCGCACGTGAAAAGCGGCATGGCTTGCCGGATCAGATTTGGCCAGGCGCGCCTCATTCGTATTCTCGATTTCCATGGCAATCTGCCGGAAAGTGGATTCGTCATAATTACGCTTGATGCGCTCCAAAGGCATGCGGGCTGGTTGTGTGCCGGAAGAGACTGCCTCGAGGAAACCCTTGGCTTCTGCGTCCGAATGAATGGCCAACAATTCGCGCAACTCGCGCGCGGCCCCCTGCGTGTCGCCTTCACGGAAAAGGGTTACAGCCAGGTTAAAGCGATAATCAGGCTCGTTGGGGTCGGTCAACACGGTTTTTTCAAAGTATCCGCGCGCAGTCTTCTCGCCCCGACGCGCGGCAACAACACCCAGATTATTTAAGACCTCAGTCAACGGCAGTCGGGCAGCAAGGGTTTGAAAAGCGTTTTCTGCTCTGTCCATGTGCCCGCTGTAAAAAGTCGCGAGGCCCAAATAAAACTGCGCCTCATTAGCATTGGTGTCGGTCCTGGGAATTCGCGCAAGCCAGCTTGCCGCTGACTCATAATCCCGTGCCTTGTAATAGCTTTTACCCAGTTGCAACATGGCAAGAGCGTGTGTCGGCTCCAGCCGCACGGCTTCTTTAAAGTACTTGATCTTCTCCTGCGTGTTGGTGGCTGTAATGCCGCGGACATAGTTCTCCAGAACCTCCGGTTTCTGACCGGGGAACTGCGCAACAAAACTGTCTTTGGTGGTCGCGCCGGGGCTTAACATATTAAGGATGTCCCATGCCAGTGACGTCTGAATACTAATGAGATTGGTGAGCGGGCCAGACTCAGTGAACTCTGGACTGAGGCGAAGCCGCTCCATATCCATAACCCGGGCGTGCGCGGTAATGTTGGTCTGGTCAACGCGATAGTCGCCCATGACTAAATAGTCGGCGTCCAGTTGCTGGCCTACCTGATAAAGAGTGGCGCGCGAAGGCTTGGCGCCCGGAGGGATACCGAGCCGGTCGAAAGCGTTGAGCCGGTCGTCTCGTCCCATCACGAAAAATCCACTGGGGCTCAGTCGCGTGCTCAAAACCTCAGGAAACGACTCACTGATCCAGTCAATTCCTGCCGCGTTGGAAGTATTCTCAAAGGGGATGATTAGGAGCAGCCGGCTCACACGAGCGGGGGCGCTTTGCTGTTGGGCCTGAAGCGGCGCCTCTAGCACCGATATGGCCAGAAACAGCAGTGAGAGAACAATACCAGCTGGTTTTCTCAAGGTAATTAAATTATAGGCCAAAATAGCTCCGTCCCTCTCCGTAAGGCGCTGGGGCCCGGGCCTTCCGGAATCGCGCAAAATTGCCGGTGATCAGGAACCTCTGGACCACAAAGCGCACTGGGAAAGATTGAGTGACGGGTGAGAATTCCCGGACCGGAATTTTGCTCCCGGGGGTGCGCCATTTTGGGACAGTGCACCTCGATTAAAACCGCGAGCAGGCGAGAAGACCCTTGTTCGCGTACTAAAATGATTTGGTCTGACAGTAAATGGCTATCGTGAAAGGAACACAAATGAAAAGATTCCTGACAGCAGCTTTTATAACAGCGACCCTTACAGCCGGTGTGATCTCCGTTCATGCCCTTGGCACGAAAGCACAAGCCAGTTCGTGTGGAGTCAGCTGTATAGCCCCTAAATTGAGTTGTCCTGGCGGCTGTTTTTGTGACTTGACGCAGGGCAATGGCATCGATACAGGCGTTTGCGTCTCAAGGCATTAAAGCATTGATCGCAAAGGACGCGAAGGGAAGAATTTTATCGCAGCAAGGTCGCAGAGGCAGGACGATTCAGATCAATTGTAGGTACAAAACCGTCTTTTCCTTTATGCCCTTTGAGGCAAGAAACAATAAAAAGGCACGATCTGAATTGTTCGGTGATTCAATCATGAAAGGAGCAAGCGATGAAGAAACTTTTGGCACTAACTTTTTTGGCGACAACTCTGGCAACTGGTGTCTTTTCCGTTCATGCCCTTGGCACAAAAACACAAGCCCAGACGTGCGGGCAAACCTGTAGGGTTCCAGGCATCAGCTGTCCGAAAGGCTGTTTCTGTCAAATCAGTGGCGTTGACACCGGCGTTTGCATGAAGAATTAATGGTGGTTTTACCGCTTTCTCTGCAAGCCCTGGGCGTAGTGAGGGAACCCTAATTCTTATAGGATGGAAAATTTACGGTGTGACTTGGTACGAGGAAACTCGTGAATCGTGACCCGTTAGAAAATCAAGATCATAGGGATCCCTCGCTACCCACCTCGCTCCGCCCGGGATCTCAGATCTTTGTCCTGACCGGCGCCGGCATCAGTGCAGAGAGCGGGATCCCCGTCTTTCAGGGCACCAGTTGGCGAGGCCATAGCCATTACGAACTGGCGAACATTGAAGCCTGGGAGAAAGACCCGAAGCTGGTTTGGCAGTATTACTCTGATCGTCGCGCGCGTGCCCGCGATGCCAAGCCCAATGCGGCGCATGTTGCTCTGGCCCAGTGGAGCAAAGAGTGCGGCGACAGCTTATTTCTCTGTACCCAGAACGTGGACAACCTGCATGAAGCCGCAGGGTCGGGTGACGTAGTCCATATTCACGGGAAATCGTTTGAGAGCCGGTGTGCCGCTGATTGCGGACGTCCCGCGTTTGCTGACTCGAGCGGTTACACGGACGACGAGTTGCCCCACTGCTCTTGTGGGGCCCTGATGCGTCCGAATGTCTGCTGGTTTGGCGAACAGCCGTATCAGCTTGATCGTATTTATGGTGCGTTGGAAGAGTGCGTTATGTTTGTTGCCATTGGAACGTCTGGCTCAGTTCAGCCGGTGGCAAGCTTTGTAACCATGCTCAAGCAAAGATCGCGCGCGGCACGGACAATTTTTCTGGGGCTGACGGAACCCGCGAATGCCTTGTACTTTGATGAAGTCCATCTTGGTCCGGCGGCGGAACTGGCGCCGAAATTGTTGCCCTCATGGATGAAAAGCAACTAAGCAACGTTTCTAAAGTCATCCTTCGCGCATGGAACTTTCGTCGGTAGGAATTGGAGCGGGAGACCGGGATCGAACCGGCGACGTCCAGCTTGGGAAGCTGGCATTCTAC
>Ga0068855_100011592_pt1 | contig 10649 bp, 6 predicted proteins | sample KBSCornC52_FD_66592 | JGI IMG/M metagenome (GOLD analysis project Ga0068855, IMG submission 66592) | Corn rhizosphere microbial communities from Kellogg Biological Station, Michigan, USA - KBS Corn C5-2 | ecosystem: Host-associated > Plants > Roots > Rhizosphere > Soil ... | reverse complement strand
TTCCGCGCCGGAGAGCATTCGCGCGATCTCTTCCTGACGGCCCGCGCTGTCGAGCAAGTGGACCGAGGTTCGCGTGACGGTGCCCTCGCTGGACTTGGCGATCACGTAATGCGTGCGCCCGCGCGCGGCGACTTGCGGCGAGTGGGTGACGGCGAGGAGCTGGCCACCGACCGCCAGACGCGCCAGGCGTTCGCCGATGGCGCTGGCCACGGCGCCGCCGACGCCACGGTCGATCTCGTCGAAGATCACGGTCGCCGCTCCGCCCTTCTCGGCCAGCGCGACTTTTAGCGCGAGGATGAAGCGCGACAGCTCACCGCCGCTGGCGATCTTGTTGAGGGGGGCGAAGTCGGCCCCGGGATTGGTGGCGATGAGGAACTCGACGCTATCCATGCCGTGTGGTCCCCAGCGTTCTTCGGGCAGTTCGGCGACGGCGGTGCGGAACCGCGCGGCATCGAGCTTGAGCGGGGCCAGTTCACCAGCAACGGCCTCGTCCAGCCGCAACGCCGCGGCGGCGCGGTTGGCGTGGAGCGCTTCGGCTCGCGCGCGATAAACCTGGTGCGCGGCGCGTTCGGCTTCCTCCAGCGCCCCAATCTCCGCATCGCCCGCTTCGATGGCATCGAGCTCGGCGCGCATCTCGCGCATCTTCGCCGGCAGCTCGTCGACTTCGCAGCGATGCTTGCGAGCCAGAGCGCGCAAGTCGAACAGCCTGGTCTCGATCCGGTCGAGCTCGGCGGGATTGTGGGTCAACACCTCGGCGGCGGCGGCCAGCTTGTCCTCGGCCTCGCCGGCCTCGATCACGGCCCGGTCGAGCGCCGCAAGTGCCTCGGCGAGGAGCTGGTGCTCGCCGGCGATGCGGTCGAGCCGCCGGGCCGCGCCACGCAGCGTCGCTAGCGCCGAGTCCGAACCGTCCCACAGCGCGCGCAATTCCTCGAGGTCGCCCGAGAGCCTCTCGCCTTTCTGCATGTCCGCCCGTGCGCCCGCGAGTGTTTCCTCCTCTCCTTCACGCGGCTCGAGCGCGGCCAGCTCGGCGAGATGGGCGATCAGCAAGTCCTGGTCGGCCTTGGCCTGCGCAATGGCCCCTCGTGCCTCGGTGAGCTTCGCCTCGGCCGCGCGCCATTCGCGCCATGCCGCCTCGACACCGGCCACGTCCGCCCCGGCGTAGCGATCGAGCAGCGCGCGATGCCCACGTGGGTTGACCAGGCCGCGGTCGTCATGCTGGCCGTGCAGTTCGACCAGCGCCGGGGCCAGCTCGCGCAGCAGCGCGGCGCCGACCGGTTGATCGTTGACGAATCCCTTGCTCGCGCCGTCGGATTTGAGCGTGCGGCGCAGGATGAGCGGCTCGCCCGGCTCGATCTCAACGTCCGCTTCGGCGAGCACGCCGCGCACCAGGGACGGAAAAGCGCCGAACTCAAACGTCGCGGTCACGCTGGCCCGCTCCTCGCCCGCGCGCAGCAGACCGCTGTCGGCGCGGTTGCCCAACACCAGGCCGAGTGCGTCGAGCAGGATCGACTTGCCCGCTCCGGTCTCGCCGGTGAGCACGCCTAGGCCGCCCGGGAACTCCAGGTCGAGCGCCTCGATCAGTACGATGTTACGGATGGCGAGCCGGGTCAGCATGCGGGTAACCCGACATTACGGGCGGCCTCGCGGCTCGGCAACGCTTGCGGATGGGCAATCACCACCCGCAACGATTTCGCCAATTGAGTTGCCGGCATGGTTTTCCACAAGGCCATCTGTCGGATAGGCGACACTTTTCGCCGTCCCGGCAAGGAAATCTTAACGCTCATCTGGCCTTCTGTGGATAACTGCCCACAAGGAGAGGTCCACGTCGTGTCCGTCCTGGCCATTCGCTCGAGCAAGAGGTTCGCAGTCCGCCGTCCGATCGACTTGCGTGAGGAGACCGGCGCCAAACGAGGCGGGCTGATGATCGAGTTGTCGTGCGAAGGATGTCGTATAAGCGGCGTCAACAGCCTGGCCTACACGATCGACCAGCAACTTACGCTCGACTTCGGTGAAGACGAGCGCATCTCCGGCTGGGTGCGCTGGGCGCATGACGGGTTCGTCGGGGTTAAGTTCGCCAGCGCTCTGCGTCCGGCCGAATTGACTTCGATGCTCGAGGTCAGCCGCATGGCTCCCGAGCGGCGCTACGGCACTTAGCCCAACGCCAGATCAGCTCGCCGCCAGCTGCGGCTCCTTCTTCTCGAACAACGTATAGGCCTTTTGGTACCATTCGCTGCCGGGATAGTTCGTGCCCAGCACCGCCGCGTATTTCTTCGCCTCGGCGGGGATTCCCAGCGCCAGGTTGGTTTCCGTTAGCCGATACAGCGCCTCGGGCGTGTGGCTGGTGGTCTGGTACTTGTCGATCACGTTCTGAAAGCGAATCTGTGCCGCGAGCCAGCGTCCCGCCCGCTCGTAATAGCGGCCGATCTGCATTTCCTTGCCGGCAAGGTGATCGTTGACCAGATCGACCTTGAGCCGCGCGTCGGCGGCGTATTCGGTCTGCGGGTAGCGCCGCTGGATTTCGGTCAGCGCGTCGAGCGCCTGCTGGGTGATCTTCTGGTCGCGGTCGACATCGGCGATCTGCTCGTAATAGCACAGCGCGATCAGGTAGTAGGCGTAAGGCGCGTCCTTGTTGCCCGGGTGGATCGACAGGAACCGCTGCGCGCTCTCGATCGCCTTGTCGTAGTTCTTGTCCATGTAGTTCGAGAAGGCGCCCATGACCTGCGCCCGCCGCGCCCATTCGGAATAGGGGTGCTGACGCTCGACCTCGTCGAACAGCGCCGCGGCAAGCTTGTACTCGCCATTGTCGAGCCGCTCCTTGGCCTCTGTGTAAAGTGTTTCGACGTCGCGTGCGACGTAGGCGGTGTCGCCTTTCTTCTTGCCTCCCAGCGTGGCGCAGCCGGACAACAGCAGCGCGGCGGCGACGGGGATAAGGACGGCGGCGCCATTCGCGCGGGCGATCGATCGAAGCATGGCAGGGCCTATAGCCAGCCCGCGGGTGAACGCCAAGTGAAGTGATGCTGGGCGACCGGGCGGTCCGTCGGACGGCGAAGCGTTTAGGTAAGGATTTCCCCCTAGCGCGCCTTTAGCCGGCGTCATCGCGTTCCGAGCCATGGTGAGCGCGAGGCGGGGCGGAGGAACGTGATGGCTCGCGCAGACGGCATGGCGGCGCTTGTTGCGGAAAACGCGCGCTTGCGCGAGCGCATCCGGCTGCTCGAACATGCCGTCGAAAGCATGGGGCACGGCCTCTGCATGTTCGACCCCGATGGCCGGCTAGTGCTGTCGAACCACCGCTACGCCGAGGTGATCGGGCAACCGGTTAACCTGGTCCGTCCCGGAATGACCGTTCGCGAGCTGGTCGAACTCGCGGTCGACGCGGGCCACCGGCCGGCGGATACGGACGCGGCGAAGCTGGAAACAGACTTGTGGGCAGACATCCGCGCCGCGCCCGATGCGCGCAACAGCTTCGACCGGGCCGGACGAAAGTACGCCATCGTCACCGGAGAAACCGCCGAAGGCTACCTGGTCGCCACGTTCGAAGACGTGACTGCGAAGCTGGCCGCCGAAGAAGCGCTGCGCGACAGCGATTCGAGGCTGTGGGCGATTCTCGACGAGATGCCCGACTGCGTGAAGATATTCGACGCGAACGCCGAGCTCGTCTACATCAACCCGTGCGGGCTCGAGCTGCTCGAAGCCTCTGATCTGGCGACCCTGAACGCCTCCGGCATTGTGCCGGTCGCGCCTGAACACCTCGACGCTTGCGGCCGGGTTCATGGCCGAGTGATCGCCGGCGAAACCGTAGTCTGGAGCTATGACATCATCGGCATGCGCGGCCGCCGGCGCCACGTCGAGGCGCACGCTGTGCCGTTCCGCATGCCCGACGGCGCCCGCGCTAGCCTGTGCATCTCGCGCGATGTCACCGAGCGCCAGTGCGCGGAAGAGGCGCTGCGGCTGAGCGAAGCGCGCCTGCGCCTGGTCCACGAAGCCACCGGGCTGGCCGAATTCGAAACCACCATAAATGGCATCAGTTCGTGCTCAGACCGCTTCTTCGAGCAAGTCGGACTGGCCCCAAACGGCACTGCGCTCCACTTCCAGGATTGGTTGCAGTTCGTCCACCCGGACGACCGCCAGCGGCATCACGATAACGTCATGCGCCTGCTCCGCACGGAAGACTGCTTCGACCTCGAATTCCGTGTCGTCCGGGCAGACACGGGGGAAGTGCGTTGGCTTTCCGCTCACTGCGTGGTCGAACGCGATGCGCAGGGAAATCCGGTGCGGTGCATCGGCGCGCACCTCGACATTACCGAACGCAAGCGGGTCGACGACGCCCTGCGCGAAAGTGAGGAGCGCTTCCGCCTTGCCGCCGAGGCGGCCGGGCTCGGCGTGTGGGATTACGACGAAGAGAACGACACGCGCGAGTGGTCGGACCGCCTGCGTGAAATCTTTGGCGTGCCGGACGAAACCCTGACGCTCGCCGAAGCGGCCTGCAGATGCATTCATCCGGGCGATCGCGATCGCTTCATCAAGGTGTCCGAATACCTTCGGACAGGCGAGATCGAGCGCTTCGAGCAGTCGTTCCGCATCATTCGTCCGACTGACCAGCGCCAGCGGTGGGTGATCCTAAACGCCTGGCGCACCCACAAGTCCAGCGGCAACGCCCGGCGGATCATCATGACCGTGCGCGACGTCACCGACGAGAAGACCGCCGAAGAGCGGATTCGCTGGAGCGCCAGCCACGATCCGCTGACACGCCTCGCCAACCGTGCGCTGTTCCAGGAGCAGCTCGATCAGGCGATCAGCCAGGCAGATGCGCAAGGCAAAGCGGTCGGCGTCCTGCTGCTCGACCTCGATCACTTCAAGCAGATCAACGATTCGCTCGGCCATGACGTAGGCGACTCGCTGCTCAAGATGTTCGCCGATCGGCTGCGTTCGATCGTCCGCGCGCGTGACACCGTCGCCCGGCTCGGCGGTGACGAGTTCGCCATCGTCGTGCCCAACGTGAGCGACGGCGACGACCTCGTTCGCCTCGCGCGCTCGATTCAGGAACGGATGCGCGCGCCGTTCGTGGACGGCGGACGGGTGCTCGATTGCCGCGTCAGTTCCGGTGCGAGCATGTTCCCGGTGCACGGCACCACCTCACGCGAAGTGCTCAAGAATGCCGATGTCGCCCTTTACGCCGCCAAGGCGGCGGGTCGGGCCACGGTGACGATGTACGATGCCAGTTTGCGCAACGACATGCAGCGGCGCCTGGCTATGGTCCAGCTCGCCCGCAACGCGATCGACGACGATCGGATCCTGCCCTACTACCAGCCCAAACTCGATCTCCAGAACGGCACGGTCGACGGCTTCGAGGCTTTGCTGCGCTGGCGCACCCCGCGCGGACGGATCGGCCAGCCCGACGCGCTGGAAGCGGCCTTCGAAGACCTCAGTGTGGCCGCCGCTCTCAGCGACCGAATGATCGACCGGGTCATTGCCGACATGCGCGGCTGGCTAGACCGAGACGTCGCTTTCAAGCACGTCGCGGTCAACGCCTCGGCCGCCGAGTTCAGCCGCGACAACTTCGCCGAGCGCGTGCTCGGTCGACTCACCCGCGCGCAAATCCCCACGCGCTGCTTCCAGATCGAGGTCACCGAGACGGTGTTCCTCGGCCGCGGAGCCGAATACGTCCATCGCGCACTGGCGCTACTCAGTTCCCAAGGCGTTAAGATCGCGCTCGATGATTTCGGCACCGGCTATGCCTCACTGCGGCATCTGAAAACGTTCCCAGTCAACACCATCAAGATCGACAGGAGCTTCGTGCGCGACATGGAAGTCGACCCGGGTGACGAAGCAATCGTGCGCGCGGTGATTAACCTGGGCAAGAGCCTGGCCATCGGGGTGGTTGCCGAGGGGATCGAGTCCGACGCACAGGCCCAGCGGCTAGTCGGCCTGGGCTGCGATTTTGGCCAGGGCTTCCTGTTCTCGAAAGCGGTCGGCGCCGGGCGGGTACCGGCCCTGGTCGGTCACCTGCGTCAAATCGCGTCTAGGCCCCGCATCCGTTCGCCGCGGGGCAAGTTGCGGCTTGTCGGCGGAAACGCCTGACAGAGAGCGCCCTGCGATGGGCCGTCGCCGCCGACCGCCCAATGCATAAAACCCCTGTTGCCTTCTCGCCCGCTTCGTCCGATCCTGTACGCTCGGGATCGCTGGAAACCCCTGACGGGAGACGAAACGAGGAGAGGAACATGGATGCCATCGGCAGCGGCGCGAGAGTCATCGCGCTGGTCGGCCCCGCCGGCGCTGGAAAGACCAGTCTCGCGGAAGCCTTGCTCGAAGCCGCGGGCGCGATCCCCCGCCTGGGATCGGTCGAAGCCGGCACCTGCATCGGCGATTCCAGCCCCGAAGCGCGATCCCGTGGTGCCTCCACCGAACTCAATTTCATGCGATTTTCCTGGGCCGGCGACGACTATGTCCTGCTCGATGCGCCCGGCTCCGTTGGCTTCGGCGCCGAGACCGACAACGCGCTCGATGTGGCCGACATGGCGCTGGTGGTGATCCCGCCCGAGCCAGAACGGGCCCCCCTCGCCGAGCCGTTGCTGCGCGAACTCGAAGCGCGCGGAGTGCCGCATGCGATCTTCGTCAACAAGATCGACAAGGCGCCCGGCACCATCGAGCAGCTGCTCGAAGCGCTCGAGCCGTGCAGCTCGGCGGCACTGGTCGCCCGCCAGATCCCGATCGCCAAGGGTGATGGAATCACAGGCTTCATCGACCTCGCGCTCGATCGCGGGTACCACTACCGCCAGGGCAAAGCCTCCGAGCAGCAACCAATTTCCGACGAAATGAAGGAGGCGGAAACGACCGCGCGCTTCCACATGCTCGAACAGCTCGCCGACCACGACGACGATCTTCTGGAGCAGCTTCTCGAAGACAAGCAGCCCGACCTGTCGCTGGTCTTCGGCGACCTCAAGCGCGAAACCGCCCAGGGACTCATCGTGCCGGTCATGTTTGGCTCGGCCATCAACAGCTTCGGGGTGCGCCGGCTTTTGAAGTCGCTGCGGCACGACACGCCTCTTCCAGCCCAAACGGCCGAACGGCTCGGCATCCACTCGCCCGCGGTCGAGGCCTTCAAGGTGTGCAACGAAACCTCCGTCGGCCGCCTTGCTGTCTGCCGTGTGTTTGGCGCCGCATTGACGGAGGGCGCCGAGGTGACGCCGGGGCCCGGGTTGGCGCAGCGCGCCGGCGCGCTGTTCGCGTTACAGGGCGGCAGCACCCAACGGCTCAAACAAGCCAAGGCGGGCGACGTTGTCGGCATCGCCAAGGCCGATCAGGTCAAGCCCGGTGATCGCCTCGGTATTGCCGGAGCGTCCCCTCCACCACGCGACGCGCGCGACAAGCGCAAGGCCAATTACGCCATCTGCATCGCGGTGCGCGATCACAAGGACGAAGTGCGTCTGTCGACTTCGCTCAACAAATTGCTCGAGGAAGACCCGGGCCTGTCGTGGGAGACGCTCGACGAAACCCACGAGACGCTCCTGCGCGGGATCAACGAGGAGCACGTCAACCTCGCCCTCGAACGCCTCAAACGCCGCTACGGCCTCGCGGTCGAGACGCGTGCGCCCTCGCTCGCCGTACGCGAAACAATCCGCAAGAGCGCCACACAGCGCGGGCGCCACAAAAAGCAATCGGGCGGCCACGGCCAATACGGCGACGTGGTCATCGAACTGCGCCCACTGCCGCGCGGCCAGGGCTTCGTGTTCGAGGACAAGATCACCGGCGGGGTCATTCCCAAGCAGTGGATCCCCGCGGTCGAGCACGGTGTTCGCGACGCCATGGAGAAGGGTCCGCTCGGGTGCCGCGTGGTCGACGTCGCGGTGACACTGACCGATGGCTCGTACCACTCGGTCGACAGTTCGGAACTCGCTTTCCGAACCGCCGGGCGCATCGCGATGCACGATGCGCTCGCGCAAGGCTCTCCGTACCTGCTCGAGCCGATCGCCCATGTGACGATCCACGCTCCCGGAACGGCGACCTCGCGCGTCACCTCGGCGATCTCCAGCTGCCGCGGCCGCGTGCTCGACATGGGTCCGCGCGAAGGCTGGTCGCGCTGGGACACGGTCGATGCGCAAGTGCCCGAAGCCGAGCTGCGCACGCTGGCGACCGACTTGCGCTCGATCAGCCAGGGCATGGCGACGTTCGAAGCGCGCTTCGATCACCTCGCCGAATGCACCGGCAAGGTTGCCGAGCAGATGATCCAGCGGGTGGGTGAGCCGGCTTAGGCTGTCGTGGAGGCGAACGGGGGTTTGATTGCCGCCTTGACCCGGTGGCTGCGCAAGAACGGCGCTCCCGTCCTGGTCGAGGCGCTGATCAATTTCGTCCTGCCGTTCGCGATCTATAGCTTTGCAGAAGCGCCACTGGGCGAGGTCAAGGCGCTGCTCGCATCTTCGGCGCCGCCGATCCTGTGGAGCATGATCGAGTTCGCACGCCACCGCCGGGTCGATGCCCTGTCGATTCTGGTGGTGGGCGGTATCGTGCTGTCGCTGTTGGCGATGCTCGGCGGAGGCGGAGTGCGGTTTCTCCAGCTGCGCGAGAAGCTCGTCACCGGCATGATCGCGCTGGTGTTCCTGGGATCCGCGGTGATCGGCAAGCCGCTGGTTTACCAACTGGCGCGCGCGACCATGCGCCGCAAGTCCGAGGGCGAAGCTCAAGCGTTCGAGGCGCTGCAGGTGCACGCCGGTTTTCGCCGGACGATGACGATAGTGACTGTGGTCTGGGGCCTTGGCTTACTTGCCGACGTGGCGGTGTCGGTGGCGCTGGTGTTCACGCTGAGCATCCGCGAATACCTGATCGTGAATCCGATCCTCGGCTATGGCACGATCGGCGCACTGAGCCTGTGGTCGGCGCTCTACGGCAGGCGCGCCAAACGCCGGGGCGAGGCGCGCCGTGCGGCGCTGGCAGGCGCCTCCGATGCCGGCGGCGGCGAACTGCGCTCGGCGGTGCCGTCGGACTAGCTGGAATAGGCCCAAATAGCCTTTCCGAAATGTTCACCATGAGGCGCTATCACGCTGGTCATGTGGGGAAACCGCATCAGATCGGCGCTTTGCGCGCTAGCGCTCGCGCTCGGCCTGGCCTGGCCGTGCGCAGCCCTCGCACAAGCCGACGACATCCTCGGCCCAGAGGCGTTCGATGGGTCGATCGACTTGCGCGCCAGTGTCGTCGGCGGAGAGCCCGGGTGGCTCGACGGCGGCTTCGGCAAGCTACGCTGGGGCGGCGACGACGGCGGCACGCGGGCGCGGGCGCGCGTGGCGGCGGCCGATTTCGCCTGGAAGCCACAGTTCTCGTTCAACTTCGCCGGTCTGGTCAGCGTCGTGCATCAGGCCGGTCATTCGAACGATGTCGATCTCAGCGAAGCGTTTCTGACCTTCCGCACCAACCCTGCCGCGACCCGCATCTCGGCCCGCGCGGGCGCGTTCTGGCCGCCGATCTCTCTGGAGCACGGCGGTTCGAGCTGGCAGGTGAGCGACAGTATCACCCCCTCGGCAGTGAACAGCTGGGTGGGTGAGGAAGTGAAAGTCCTGGCCGTCGAGGGTAAGCTGGAGCACCGCTTCGGCAGCCAGTCGCTTGCCGTCACCGCCGCGTTGTTCAAGCATGACGACATGGCCGGCACGCTGCTATCTGCGCGCGGCTGGGCCCTGCACGACGTGCGCACGACGATCGGCAGCCATTTTCCGCTGCCGCCACTCAGCGTGTCGCGGCAGCCTTACCAGGCGCCGATCACCAACCCGTTCTGGGAGACCGACGGCCGCGCTGGCTATTACGCGCGGGTCGATTGGCAGGCGCCATGGCCGGTGAGCTTCAACCTGCTGCGCTACGACAACCGCGGCGATCGGACGTCCACCTACGAGCTGCAGACCGCGTGGCGCACGCGGTTCTGGAATGCGGGCGCAACGGCTTCGCTCGGCGCTCGCACCGTGGCCAAGGCACAGGTCCTGTGGGGCAACACCCTCGTCGGCCGGGACACCCCGTTCGGTATCCCCGTCGACGTCGATTTCGCCGCCGCCTACTTGTTGCTGAGCCGTGAGATTGGGGGCGGCAAGCTGACCGTGCGCGGAGACTGGTTCAAGACGCGCGACAACAGCTTCGTTGCCCGAGATAACAACAACGAGCGCGGCTGGTCGGGGATGGTCGCCTACAAACACCCGCTGACGCGCTTCGCCGATGTGATCGTCGAATTGCTGCACGTCGACAGCCAGCGGCCGATGCGCCTGACCAATGCTGGAATCGCTCCGCAACAGAGCCAAACGCAGCTGCAGACGGCACTAAGGGTCGGATTCTGAAGCCATGAACAAAGCCGCTCGCCCGTTCTTCATCCTTGCCGCGCTTGCGCTGCCCGCAACGACGCAAGCACGCGACATCGCGATCATCGTCAAAGACGGCGCAGGCCATCCGGTCGAGGACGCGGTGGTGACGCTCGACGCGCCCGGGCGCGCGCCGCCTCCGGGGCATTTCACGGTCAGCCAGAAGAACACGATGTTCGTGCCGTTCGTGCTCGTGATCCCGGTCGGCTCGACGGTCGATTTCACCAACCTCGATCCGTTCCGGCACCACGTTTATTCGTTCTCGGCGCCGAAGAAGTTCGAGCTGAAGCTGTTCGGCCGGGGCGAAAAGCGCGCCGTAAC
>Ga0068855_100011589_pt1 | contig 10650 bp, 11 predicted proteins | sample KBSCornC52_FD_66592 | JGI IMG/M metagenome (GOLD analysis project Ga0068855, IMG submission 66592) | Corn rhizosphere microbial communities from Kellogg Biological Station, Michigan, USA - KBS Corn C5-2 | ecosystem: Host-associated > Plants > Roots > Rhizosphere > Soil ... | reverse complement strand
CGGCAGAAGAACCCGACGCTCGACAGGATCTTCTGGCGCGCGCGCACGCGTTTCGGCACGCCGACGCTGGTGAGCCGGCAGGAAGGGCTGCGCAACGTGATCCGCGTCGTGAAGAGCGGCAAGGCCTTCTACTTCCTGCCCGACATGGATTTCGGCAAGCGCGACTCGATCTTCGTCCCGTTCTTCGGCGTGCAGGCGGCCACCATCACGACGCTCCCGCGCCTGGCGAAGCTCACCGGCGCCGCGGTGATTCCGGTGGTCACGCGCCAGGTGGGCGACGGCTACGTCGTGAAGTTCTATCCCGAATGGAAGGACTATCCCACCGGCGACCTCGAGGCCGACGTGCGCCGCATGAACGCCTTCATCGAGGAGCGCGTGCTCGAGATGCCGGAGCAGTACTTCTGGGCGCACAAGCGCTTCAAGACGCGCCCGCCGGGCGAGCCCTCGCCCTATCGGCGAAAATAGCGGCGTGCGCCTCAAGTTCGCCAAGATGCAGGGCCAGGGCAACGACTTCGTCGTGCTCGACGGCGTGCGCCAGCGCGTGTCGCTCACGCCCGAGCAGGTGCGGCGCATCGCGGACCGGCACTTCGGCGTGGGCTGCGACCAGCTGCTGGTGGTCGAGCGGCCGACCACGCCCGGCAACGACTTCCGTTATCGCATCTACAACGCCGACGGCGGCGAGGTGGAGCAATGCGGCAACGGAGCGCGCTGCTTCGCGCGCTTCGTGCTCGACGAGGGCCTCACCGACAAGCGCGAGATCCGCGTGGAGACCGTCTCGGGCGTGATCGCGCCGCGCGTGGAGCGCTCCGGGCAGATCACGGTCGACATGGGGCCGCCGCGCTTCGAGCCGCGCGACGTGCCGTTCACCGGCGCATCCGAAGCGCAGGTGGCCGTTCGCATCGAGGTCGATGGCAGGCCGGTCGAGATGAGCGTGCTCTCGATGGGCAATCCGCACGCGGTGCAGCTCGTGGACGACGTGGATCGCGCTCCGGTAGCCACGCAGGGCCCGCGGATCGAGCACCACGTCGCGTTCCCCCAGCGCGTGAACGCCGGGTACATGCAAGTGACGGCCCGCGACCGGATCCGGCTCCGCGTCTGGGAGCGAGGTGCGGGCGAGACGCTCGCATGCGGCACCGGCGCCTGCGCGGCGGTGGTCGCCGGCATCCGCCGCGGCCTCCTCGATCGCGACGTGCGCGTCGAGGCGCGCGGCGGCGAGCTGCGCATCCGCTGGCCGCGCGACGACGCCAACGTTATGATGACGGGCGACGCGGTGCGCGTCTTCGACGGCGAGATCGCGCTCTAGCGAACGAGGACCAGGGGAACGCAATTGCCCACGCTCACGACCGAACAGGTGGCGGAATTCCTGAAGCAGAACCCGGGGTTCTTCGAGAACCACGTGGAGGTGCTCACGAACCTGCAGATTCCGCACCCGCACGGCGGCCGCGCCGTATCCATCGGCGAGCGCCAGCTCCTGGCGCTGCGCGAGAAGGCGAAGCTCCTCGAGGACAAGCTCCACGAGCTGATCCAGTTCGGCGAGGAGAACGACGCGGCCGGGGAGAAGGTGCACCGGCTCGCCTGCCGGCTGATCGAGGCCAACGGGCTGGACGGCGCGCTCGATACGCTCTACCTCGACCTCCTCGACCACTTCGCGGTCCCGCACGTCGCGGTGCGCCTGTGGAGCGTCGCCGAGGGCGGCGGCGACACGCGCGAGTTCTCGCCGGTCGCCGCGGAGATCCACGAGTTCGTCGAGAAGATGGCGGCGCCCTATTGCGGCAACCATCCGGTCTACGACAGCCAGTCGTGGTTCGGCGAGGCGGCGGCGCACCTCAAGTCGTACGCCATGGTGCCGCTGCGCCGCGAGGCCACGACGTTCGGCGCGATCGGGCTCGCCTCGGAGGACCCGAAGCGCTTCTACCCGGAGATGGGCACGCTCTATCTCGCGCGCATCGGCGACCTCGTGAGCCACGCGCTGTGGCGGTTCGTGACGCCCGCCCGTGAGCGCGCGGCCGACTAGGGCGCTCGAGCGCTACCTCGCAAGCCTGCGCACCGGCCGGCGCCTCGCCGCGCACACGCTCGCCGCCTACGGGCGCGACGCGCGCCTGCTGGAGTCGCTCGCCGGCGAGCGCGATGCCGCGAGCCTCACCGGCCCCGACATCCGCCGCTTCCTCGCGGCGCTGCACGGCAAGGGCCTCGCGCCGCGCTCGCTCGCGCGCGTGCTCTCCACCTGGCGCGGCTTCTACGAATGGCTCGTGCGGCATCGCGAGGCGTGCGCCAATCCGTGCGCCGGCGTGCGCGCGCCGAAGGCGCCGCGCCGGCTGCCGGAAGCGCTCTCTCCCGACGAAGCGGTGCGCCTCGTCTCGATCGAGGACGATTCCGAGCTCGGCCTGCGCGACCGCGCGCTCTTCGAGCTCGCCTATTCATCGGGCTTGCGCGTGTCGGAGCTCACCGGCATCGACGTGGACGCGCTCGACACGAGCACCGGCGAGGCGCGCGTGACGGGCAAGGGCGCGAAGACGCGCATCGTTCCGGTGGGACGTGCGGCGCTGCAGGCGATCGCCGCGTGGCTTGCGGTTCGCGCGAAGATCGCCCGCGCCGGCGAGAACGCGCTCTTCGTCGCGCGCAGCGGAAAGCGCCTCGCCCCGCGCGAGGTGCAACGCCGCATCAAGCGCTGGGCGGCGCTCGCCGGCATCGAGGCCGACGTCCATCCGCACATGCTGCGCCATTCGTTCGCCTCGCACGTGCTGCAGTCGTCGGGCGATCTGCGCGCGGTGCAGGAGATGCTGGGCCACGCGAGCATCGCCTCCACGCAGGTCTACACGCACCTCGACTTCCAGCACCTCGCGAAGGTCTACGACGCGGCGCATCCGCGGGCGCGGCGCAAGAAGGGCTGAGCGGTGCCCTCGAGCGGTTCAGCCGGGGGCGTCACCCCCGTGACGGTCCTCACCGGCTTCCTCGGCAGCGGCAAGACCACCCTCCTCAACACGATGCTCGCCGACGCGCGCTACGCCGACACCGCGGTGCTCGTGAACGAATGGGGCGAGATCGCGATCGACCACGCACTGGTGCGCTCCTCGAGCGAGAACGTGATCACGCTCCCGACAGGATGCATCTGCTGCCGGGTCGCCGGCGAAGTCCTCGGGACGCTGCGCGAGCTGCACTTCCAGCGCGCCTCGGGCGCGGTGCCGGCGTTCCGCCGCGTGGTGATCGAGACCACCGGCCTCGCCGATCCGGCGCCCCTCCTCGCGACGCTGATCGAGATGCCGGCGGTGGCCGCGCGCTATTCGCTCGCGGGCGTCGTCACGACGGTGGACGCCGAGCACGGGATGGCGACGCTCGACGCGCATTCGGAGGCGCTCAAGCAGGTGGCGATGGCCGATCGCCTCGTCATCACGAAGGTCGATCGTGCGCAGCGCGCGGCGCTCGGCGCGCTCGAGGCGCGTCTCCACGACCTCAACCCCGCCGCGGGGATCCTGCACAAGGGGCGCGAAGCGCCCGATCCGGGCCTGCTCCTCGAGACGGGCCTGCATCGCGGCGAGGGCCGCATCGCCGATCCGCGCGGCTGGCTCAACGCGGGAGCGTACCGCCGCGTGGGCGCGCCGGATGCACCGCGCCACGACCCGCGAATCGTCTCCTTCGCCTGGTCGGCCGAGGAACCCTTCGCGATCGACGACCTCGAAACCGCATTGCGGACGATCACGGAGCTCCTCGGCGAGCGGATGCTGCGCATGAAGGGTCTCGCGAACGTGCGCGGCGAGGCCGGCCCCATCGCCGTGCATGCCGTGCAGCACACGCTGTATCCTCCCGCACGCCTCGCCGCGTGGCCGGACGAGGATCGTCGCACGCGGCTCATCTTCATCGGCCGGGGCCTTGAAGAATCCGCCGTCGACTCCATCTTGCAATCCTTCCGCGATCCGCAGCCGAGGTAAGCCATGCCCGCCGTCGAGAACCAGGACCTGATCCCCGTCACCATCCTCACCGGCTTCCTGGGCGCGGGAAAGACCACGCTCCTCAACCGCATCCTCACCGAGCAGCACGGCGAGAAGATCGCGGTGATCGAGAACGAGTTCGGCGAGGAAGGCGTCGACAACGAGATCCTGGTCGAGGACAAGGACGAGCAGATCGTCGAGATGAACAACGGGTGCCTGTGCTGCACCGTGCGCGGCGACCTCGTGCGCATCCTCGGCGAGCTCGGCGCGAAGAGGAAGCGCGGCGAGCTCAGGTTCGACCGCGTGATCATCGAGACCACCGGGCTCGCGAATCCCGGTCCGGTCGCGCAGACGTTCTTCATGGACGAGAAGATCCACGACCAGTACCTGCTCGACGCGGTGGTCACCGTGGTCGATGCGAAGCACGCCGCGAAGCAGCTCGACGAGCACGACGAGGCGCGCCGCCAGGTGGGGTTCGCCGATCGCATCCTCCTGTCCAAGACCGACCTCGTGGAGGAGGCGAAGGTTGGCGAGCTCATGAAGCGCCTGCGTGCGATGAACCCGCGCGCGCCGCAGAAGAAGGTGCACATGGGCAACGCCGACATCAAGGAGTTGCTCGACATCCGCGGCTTCAACCTCAACGCGGCGCTGGAAGTCGATCCGCAGTTCCTCGAGAGCGATGCCCACGAGCACAACGACGAGGTCACCTCGTTCGTGTGGAAGGACGCGCGGCCGCTCCACATGGAGAAGATCGAGACCTTCCTCTCGCTCATGGTGCAGAACTACGGCGAGGACCTGCTGCGCTACAAGGGCGTGCTGAACGTCCAGGGCGAGCCGCGCCGCATGATCTTCCAGGGCGTGCACATGCTGATGGGCGGCACGCCGGGCAAGCCCTGGGCGCCGGGCGAGGCGCGCGAGAGCGTGATGGTCTTCATCGGCCGCAAGCTCCCGCGGCGACTGTTCGAGGAAGGCCTCGCCTACTGCATCGCCTGATGCGCTTGCGCCGGGCGGCGGCACCGGGGGGTATACTTCCCGAGAACCCGGTGAAGGCGTGAAATCGTCCGCCGGGATCGGGGATATCGACGGCGCACATGGCCACTTCCGCACCCGGCACATCGCACACGGGCAACGTCCGGCCCCCACCCGCTCGCGCGTCGGGAAGGCTCGGGTCGGAGGATTTCCATTCGGCGCCGCTCCCGGCCACGCAGGAGGCCGCGGTGCTCTACGCGGCGAACCACGCGCAAGCCGCGGCGAGCCTGCTGCGCGCCGAGATCAAGGAAGCGGCCGGACGCAACAACAAGCAGGCGTGGCTCATGCTCTTCGACCTCTACCAGGTCGTGCAGAACCGCGCCGAGTTCGACTCGCTCTCGATGCTCTTCACGGTGAAATTCGAGCAGTCGCCGCCGGCGTGGGCCGACAACACGGACGCCGCGAACGACCCGCGCCGCAGCGCGCAGAGCCGCGAGCGCAAGGACTTCTTCGCGCTCAAGCCCAACGCGCACGGCGAGCTCGCCGGGGAGATCGAGAAATTCGTGGCGTTCGCCGAGTCGCAGGGAACGGTGCGCCTGGACGTCTCCAAGGTCGCGGCGATCACCGGCGAGGAAGCGGCGCTCGCCACGGCGGCGCTCGTGAAGCTTCGCAAGCAGCAGTTCCCGATGTGGTTCAACCACCTCGATTCGCTCGAGAAGGTGCTGCGCGCGGCGTTCAACGAGAAATCCGCCGAAGAGCAGAAGCCCTACTGGTCGCTCCTCTTCGAGCTGCTGATCCTGCAGGGCAAGGGGCAGGAGTTCGAGGATCTCGGCCTCGAGTACGCGGTCGCCTTCGAGGTGTCGCCGCCCAACTGGGAAACGTACGTGAACCCGGTCGCCGCGGCGGCCAAGGCGAGCGTGCCCGAGAAGCCGGTCGCGGAAGCGGCGGCCACCCAGTCCGAGGCGGGATTCCCATTGAAGGGCGTGCTCTCGGTGGCGAGCTCGAACCAGATCGCCGAGCTCAACGCCTTCGCCGCGAGCCGCACCGAGGTTCCGATCGACATGTCCAAGGTGCTGCGCGTCGACTACGGCTACACCTCGGCATTCTTCGACGCGGTGAAGGCGATCCAGCTCGCCGGAAAGCGCGTGATCCTCGCCGGCCTGAACGAGCTCAACGCGGCACTTCTCGAGGCGCTGGGTGTCAACCGCTACGCCATATTGGTCCGGCGCAAATCGAGTTGAAATCACGCCGAAACCCACCGGAAAAAAGTGGGATTTCGGCTGCCATGGCCTGAAGACGGAGCATCATGGCCCGAGGGCCAGACTCCAAGAAAACCGCAAAATCCCGTCATGAGCTCGGAACCCACCGTCTTTCATGGCACCACCATCCTTTCCGTGCGGCGCGGCGAGCGCGTCGCGATGGGCGGCGACGGCCAGGTGACGCTCGGCAACATCGTGGTGAAGGCTACCGCGCGCAAGGTGCGGCGCCTCTACCAGGACCGCATCCTCGCCGGCTTCGCCGGCGCCACCGCCGACGCGTTCACGCTCTTCGAGCGCTTCGAGGCGAAGCTCGAGAAGCACCAGGGCAACCTCCTTCGCTCCGCGGTCGAGCTCGCCAAGGACTGGCGCACCGACCGGATGCTGCGCCGGCTGGAGGCGATGCTCGCCATCGCCGACCGGCAGAGCTCCCTCGTGATCACCGGCAACGGCGACGTGCTCGAGCCCGAGCAGGGCCTGCTCGCCATCGGAAGCGGCGGCGGCTACGCCCAGGCGGCGGCGCTGGCGCTCCTCGCCAACACGCAACTCGAGCCCGCCGAGATCGTCGCGCGCGCGCTCTCGATCGCCGGCGAGCTCTGCATCTACACCAACCAGAACCACGTGATCGAGACGCTGTGAACGCGCCTTCCGAATCGCCCGCCGCCGCGCCGCCCGCACCGGCCTCGGGGATGATGACGCCGCAGGAGATCGTCCACGAGCTCGACAAGTACATCGTCGGCCAGGCGCAGGCCAAGCGCGCGGTGGCCATCGCGCTGCGCAATCGCTGGCGGCGCGCGCAGGTCGCCGAACCCCTGCGCGCCGAGATCACGCCCAAGAACATCCTCATGATCGGGCCCACCGGCGTGGGCAAGACCGAGATCGCGCGGCGCCTCGCGCGGCTCGCGAACGCGCCCTTCATCAAGGTCGAGGCGACCAAGTTCACCGAGGTGGGCTACGTCGGCCGCGACGTCGATTCGATCATCCGCGACCTCGCGGAGATCGCGGTGAAGTCGACGCGCGAGCAGGAGATGAACAAGGTGCGCACGCGCGCGGAGGACGTCGCCGAGGAGCGCGTGCTCGACGCGTTGCTGCCCGGCGTCGCGAGCGACGCGGGGGACGCAAGCTCCACGCGCCAGCGCTTCCGCAAGATGCTGCGCGAGGGCAAGCTCGACGACAAGGAGATCGAGATCGACGTCGCGCAGTCCACGGCGAGCATGGAGATCCTCGCGCCCCCGGGCATGGAGGAGCTCACGCAGCAGATCCAGGGCATGTTCGCGAACATGGGAAGCGCGCGGCGCAAGCGGCGCACGCTCGCCATCCGCGAGGCCCTGCGCCTCATCACCGACGAGGAAGCCCTCAAGCTCGTGAACGAGGAGGAGATCCGCTTCAAGGCGGTGCGCTCCGTGGAGCAGGACGGCATCGTCTTCATCGACGAGATCGACAAGATCGCGAGCCGCGGCGAGCTGCAGGGCGCGGACGTCTCGCGCCAGGGCGTGCAGCGCGACCTCCTTCCCCTGGTCGAGGGCACCTCCGTCACGACGAAGTACGGGATGGTGCGCACCGACCACATCCTCTTCATCGCGAGCGGCGCCTTCCACCTCGCGAAGCCCTCGGACCTCATCCCGGAGCTGCAGGGGCGCCTTCCGATCCGCGTCGAGCTCGCGAGCCTCTCGGTGGACGACTTCGAGCGCATCCTCACCTCGACCGATGCCTGCCTCACGCGGCAGTACCAGGCGCTGCTTTCCACCGAAGGCGTGGAGCTGGAATACACCGCGGAGGGCGTGCGGCGGCTCGCGCAGATCGCGTTCTCGGTGAACGAGCGTACCGAGAACATCGGCGCGCGCCGCCTGTACACGGTGATGGAGAAGCTCCTCGAGGAGGTGTCGTTCGACTCGGGACGCAACACGCGCCGCCTGGTGGTCGACGCGGCCTACGTCGACGCGCGCCTCGCCGGGCTCGCGGGCAGCGAGGACCTCGCGCGCTACGTGCTCTAGGCAAGCCCGGCGCGCTCGGGCGTCAGCGCGCCGCCTCGTCGAGGTAGAGCGCCGCGAGGCGCTCGAGCGATTCGCGCGCGTTGTCGCTCGCCTTCACCGCGTACTCGAGCGAGCGGCGCGCGCCCTCCCCGCTCCACGACGCCGCGAAGAGGAAGGACGCCTGGTTCTGCGCCACCTGGAGCTCGGCTCGCGTCGCCGCGTCCGATTGCGGCGCGGCGCCGAGCTCGTCGAGCGATGCCTGCAGCGCCGCTTTCGCCCTGGCGAGCTGGCCGGCGGCGGACGGCGGCGCGACTCGCCAATGCTCCCACAACAGCAGGCGCGCGATGCGTTGCGCGTCCGCTCCCGCCGCGACCGCCTTCACGGCGAGCGCCTGCTCGGAGCCCGCCCGCGCCGGCACGAGATCGGCGATGCGCCGCGCTTCCCATTCGATCTCCTCGGCGCGTTCCGCGAGCGCGAGGGAAACGTCGCGTCCCGGATTGCGCAGCGCCCAGCCGCGATACTGGCCGACCAAGATCGCGAGGATCGCGATGCGCTCGTGCAGCTCCGAGGGCGCAGGCGGCATGCCGAGCGCATGCACGGCCCGATCGAGCTCGCGGACCGCCGTGTCGAGCGCGCGCCGGCCGCGCGGCGCGAGGATTCCCTGGGCGACCTGCGCGTGAAGCTTCACGATGCGCTCGGCGAGCGAGGCGACGCGCAGCGCATCGACCGCGGACGCAACGCGTGCGGCGGGTGCCGGCGCGGCCTCGGCCGCACCGAGGTGGCCGAACGCGAGAGCCGCGGCGCCGAGCATCGCGGCGAAAGCGCACCGCCTCACCCCGGATCCGTGTCGACGGAGAAGCCGGCGAGCACGCCCTCGCGTCCGAGCCGGGAAAGCGCCTCGCCGAAGCTTCGCCGGGCCTCGGCGCCCATCGAGCGCACCGCCTCATCCAGCGTGCGACGCTCCTGCAACGCGCGCAGCAGGGCCCATTCGCCCCGCGTCGTACAGCGCACGCGCACCTCGCCGCGATGGCGGTGCACCAGCACGCGGTCCGGTCCCGACTGCCGCGCGGGCGTCCCATCGCGATCAGGCTGGTTCGCTTCCCGGATCGCGGCGATCGGGTGCTGCGATTCGACCAGCCGTACCGACGGATGCAGCCGCAGGAGTGCGCGGGCCTGCGATCGCGGGGCGAGCGCCGCGAGCGCGATGGCGTCGAGCGCCGGCGCTTCGGCCGCTTGGAACGACTCGTGGCACGCCCATTCGAGCCGCGCCACGTCGACGAGATACGGCAGCGCGAGCGCGTCGCGGTCGTGCGCGAGGAAATCGCCGAAGCGAGCGCCGAAGAGCGCGACGTCGCCCGAGCGCGAAGGATGGGATCGCGCGTAGCGCCGCGCCACCCCGGCGAAGAACTCGTCGCCCACCAGGCGGCGCACCACAGGGTAGGTGGCGGCGAGCGCGTCGCGATGCTGTGCGCGCACGCCGCGGCGGTAGAACTCGATGCGCGCCGCGCCCCCGATGCCGCGCACTCGACGCGCGACGCCGTCATCGCCCTCCTCGATCGCGCGCGCGAGCTCGCGCTGCAGCCGGGCGAGCGCGCTCACGCGGCCACCGGCGCCCTCGACGTCGAAAGCAGCGCTGCGGCCTTCGACGCCTCGTCGAGGAGCACGTCGAGCGCCGGCAGGTCGAGGTCCCATTCGATGATCGTGGGCCTGGGCCCGATGTGCCCGAGCGCAGCGCGGTAGAGCGACCACACCTCGGCCGCCACGGGGCGCGAGTGCGTGTCGGCGAGCCCCAACTCGCACGGCTCGTATCCGGCGAGGTGGTATTCGGCGACGGCATCGGGATCGATCGCATCGAGATAGGCGAGCGGGTCGAAACCGTGGTTCACCGAGTTCACGTGGATGTTGTTCACGTCGAGAAGCAATCCGCAACCCGAGCGCCGCACCACCTCGGCCACGAACTCGCACTCCGGCATCGCGCTCTCGTCGAACTCGAGGTACGTCGAGACGTTCTCCACCAGCACGCGACGCCCCAGGCGCTCCTGCACGCGCTCTATGCGCTCGCACACGTGCGCGACCGCTTCGCCCGTGAACGGCAGCGGCAGCAGCTCGTTCGCATGGCGGCCGTCGACCGAGGACCAGGCGAGGTGCTCGGAGACGAGCGCCGGCTCGAAGCGCTGCGCGAGCGCCGCCAACCGCGCGAGATGCCGCTCGTCGAGCGGATCCACCGAGCCGAGGGAGAGGCCCACGCCGTGCAGGCTCAGCGGGTAGAGCGCGCGGGCGCGCTCGAGCGCGGCGAGCGCGGCGCCGCCCTCGCCGAAGAAGTTCTCGCTGTGGACCTCGACGAGCGCGAGCGGCGGGCGGCGCGCGAAGAGCTCCTCGTGGTGCGCCGCTCGAAGGCCGATGCCGGCGCCCGACGCGAGCCGCACCTGCGCCATCGCGCTACTTGCCCTTGGCCGACTTCGCGTCCGGCTCGGTGAGCTTGCCGCCCATCTTCTCGCACGTGCCCTTGGGCACCATCTTCCAGTC
>Ga0068855_100011583_pt1 | contig 10651 bp, 8 predicted proteins | sample KBSCornC52_FD_66592 | JGI IMG/M metagenome (GOLD analysis project Ga0068855, IMG submission 66592) | Corn rhizosphere microbial communities from Kellogg Biological Station, Michigan, USA - KBS Corn C5-2 | ecosystem: Host-associated > Plants > Roots > Rhizosphere > Soil ... | reverse complement strand
TCGCGCCCACGCAGAGCGAGCGCGGCCGCTGCTCTGCGGAACTCGCCGAGGCGTCGGCCGTGGGGGAAGTCTCGCGCATAATCTTCCACCAGTTGCGTCACGAGCTCGGCATTGCCTGCAGCGAGCGCCACGTCGACCTGGCGAGCGGCCGCATCTTCGGCGAAATCACCGGTGGGAGACAAGCGCCGATAGAGCGCAAACGCCTGGGCCGCGCCCGGCCCGTCGCCAGCTTGATCCAGCAAATTCCCAAGCGTCCAGGCGGCCAAGGGGGCTTCGGGGGCCTCGGGGTGTGAGACCACTTGCCGCAGGGCGCGCATCGCCTGCCCGCGCTCGCCGGAGGCGCGCGCGATGTCGACCAGGCTCATCAATTCCGAGGGCGAGGCATGCGCCATGGCGACATCGAACCCGCCTAGTTGATCGAGTGCGCGCCGCGCGCCCACGAAATCCCCCACCTCGACCAAGCGTTGCCACTCCGGGGTGGGCGCAGGCGCAGAGGCCACATAGGGCGCGCTTTCGCTTGCGGTAAACGAAAGCGGCTCGGCCGTGGACGCGCCGGCGCTCGTCGCGCGACGACCGCGCGCGGGCAGCGCCTTCGCTTGCGGCGCGAGCGCCTCCGGCTCAGCCGTGTTTTGTGTCGGCGCAGGGCCCGCTGGGCGCGCGGCGAGCGCAGGCGGCTCGGCACGCAAACCGGGCAGCGCTTGCGGACGAATGAAGCGCGCACCGACGAACACCCCCGACCCGAAAATGACCGTCGCGAGCGCGGGCGCCCAGGCCCAAGTGAGCGGCGAACGACGCGAGCTCGGCGAACGCGCGCCGAGCTCCACCTTCAAGCGTCGCCAAACTGCCGGGACGCGCTCGCTCGACGAGTAGTCGCGGAGCGCGGCCTCGGGAATGACGGGTAACCGACGGCGGCTCACGACTCGGCCTCCGCGAACGGCGCAACGAAGCGCTCGCTCAGGTAGCGCTGTGCCCGCAAAATGCGGCGCTTGGCGGTGGCGAGCGAACAATCCGTCAGCGTTGCGACGACTTCGAGCCGATGATGATCGACGTGACGCAAAGTCCACGCGATGCGATCGTCGGCGGGCATGGTTTGGAGCAAGGAGTACACTTGAGCGAGTAAGACGCGGCTCTCGGGGTCCGCATTCGGGGAAGCGATGGCGTCGAGCTCGATCGGCTCGGGGGCGCTGAGGCCGAGTGAGCCGAGGAAGCGGCGGCGGCGGAGGCGCGTGCGCACCAGACGCACGACGATGCTGCCGAGCCAGGCGCGGAACGCGGCGCCCTCGCGCAGCTCCGATAGCCGCTCGTTGGCGCGCAAAAAGGCGTCGTGCACGATGTCCTCGGCGTCGTTTGCGCTGCCTTGAATGCGCACGGCGAGGTTCATCGCGAAGCCCGCGTGGCGACGGTACAAAGCCTCGAACGCGGCGAGATCGCTTTGCCGCGCGCGCGCGACGAGCTTCTCGTCCTCGGCGGCGGACTCGGGGCCGCGCGTGTCGGCGGGCGCACCGGTGCCCGGGATCAATCGCAGCCGGGGTGCTCGCTCGGGGCTCACGTGGGGACTTCGGGCTTGGACGGGCGAAATGCCCGACTCCATTAGGACGCCAGGATGCCCGCTTTCGGCTCAAGCAATGCGCGCAAAACCTGAAACCAGTTTGAGCGCGCATCGCCGGCCTGAAGGCCGAAACAGTGCGGACATACTCAGTGGCCGATTCTCAGCCATAACCATCTGAATATATTCAGCTTTTATAAGCAGCTCGGAGATTTTGTGTTTTCGCGTGAGCCGCTTCCTGATAGTCGAGCGTCTGGTCACCACGTTCCGAGCCCACTCCTTTTGGTGGGTCGGCAGGAGGATTCACAATATGTCGATTTCCAAGCTGTTTGCTCTCGTTCCGGTTGCCGTTCTCGCTGTTGCCTGCGGTGGCGGTGCCACCCCGGACGCGGCTGCCCCCGAAGGTGCGGCGGCTGCCGAGCAGAAGCCGGCCGATGCCCCGAAGGCGGACGACGCGGCCAAGCCGGCGGACGACGCGGCGGCCAAGCCGGCCGGCGACGCCCCGGCTGCCGACGCCCCCGCGGCCAAGTGAGCTCTTTCTAAAAGAGTTCCTTTTTGAAAAGCCAGGCGAGGACCCCTCGCCTGGCTTTTCTTTTTTTGTATTGGGATGGTCACGCGCCACGGCCCAGTGCGTCCCAGCCTTCGGCGTCGAGTTGCGGATGAGAGAGGAGAGGGAGAGTTCACCACCGAGCCACAGAGATCACAGAGATCACAGAGCTGATTTGGGGGTTAGTTCGGAACTGGGCGGCGGTGGGACGGAGCGCGGCTCCGTTTTGACCCGGCGACGTTTTCACTCAGCACGTGGCTCATTTGCATGCAGCGCAAGATCCAACCCGACGCTTTCTCGCGGCCCCCGCCGCGCTCGGCTCAACCCCAAAAAAATCCCACCTAATCTCTCCGTTTTTTCTCGGGCACTCCGTCCCGTCTTGGGTGCTCCGCGTTCTCTGTGATCTCTGTGGCTCGGTGGTGAAGTCCGGGCCGTCACTCGGCGGCTCGGTGGCGGGCACGCCTTCGTCCGACCCCGGCACAGTCCGGCTCAAGTTCGACGCTGCTCGCGGCTTTTCGCGGCTGGCACGCGCATTGCTCCGAAGGGCGCGATGCTGCCGGTCAAGCTCTTACGCTGCTCTGGTTTGCTGCTCGCCGCCGCTTTGCTGAGTGTGAGCAGCTGTGAAAACGCACCCGAGAAGCACTGTTGGGATTGTGGTCCCTGCTATCCGCGCGACCGCTGCGCGCCGCTGACTGAATCGAACGGGACGGCCGGTGCGGGCGGCCTACAACTCAATCTCGGCCAGGCTGGCGAAAGTGCCGGCGGCGAATCCGCCAGCGGCGGCGAAGCAGGGAGCAGACCTTGAACGCTACGGCTCGCTGAGCACGCTCGCGACCTGAGCCACTGCCGACGGCGAGCACGCGACGACGCGCGCGCTTGGTGCGAGAAGTCTCGCGCGGCTCGTGGCCGCGGACGCGCTCTGCCGCGTAAAGCCGTCGCGGACCTTCCCGCAAGTGTGGGCGAGCTAGCTCAGACGCGCGTCTCGGGCAGACGGAGCGCGACGCCGAAGGCTGGGACGGCTCGCGACGAACGCGTGACCATCAAATAAAAACAACCAGCGGCGCGCTACGCCGCGCGGTTTTGCGCGAGGTCGACCACGAGCCGAGTGCGGCCGATCAGGAGTTCGTCGCCGTGCGCGAGCTCTTGCTCACCGCGGATGCGCACGAAGACGCCCGTGCGCGAGCCGAGATCGGTGAGCACGACCGTGCCGGCCTGCTCTTCGATCAGGCAGTGCTGCTCGCCGACGAGCGGGTCGTCCGGGAAGACCAAGTCACCGATGGCCGAGCCGACTTGCAGCGTGTTGCCGCGCGCCACGACGCAGCAACCGTTGGCGCCGCCCTCGAACACCTGCAGCACGCGAAACGACGAGGGCCACTTGGGCGACGAGTAAAAATAGGTGGGGTCCGGATCCGGGCCGTCGTCGGGGATCGGGTTTTTCTCGATCCGAAGCAATTGGTCGCCAACCACGAACTCGTCACCGAGCTCGAGCTCGACCGGCGTGCGGATGCGCAAGAACACGCCATTGCCGCCTTCCAAATCTTCGAGCCACAAGCGCTCGTTGCGCACGCTGAGCCGCGCTTCTTGCGGGTGGCAAAAGCGTTCGCCCGGCAGCGCCACCGCGCCCATCGAGCCGATCAGCGCTTCAGTGCCGGGCGGGTCGTAGCGATCGGGACCGCCGGAGAGCGAGCGCAGGACATGCAGCGTGAAGAATGCCTTGGGCGCGGCGGGCGCCGGCGCGGCGGGCGCTTGAGTAACGACCGGGCTCACCGCTTGCGGCGCGGAATCACGAGCGCTGACGGAGGCCGGGCCGGCTTCGGCGCGCTGCTTCTTTTGGCTGGCGAGCTTGCGGATATTGTCGACGTTCGGCGCCTCGGTAAGGACGGCCATGCCGCCGACCTCGCGCCCGGCGATCACGTTGTCGAAGCGCCCTTCGCGCAGGGCCATCACCATTTCCAGGTGCTGCGATTTCATCAGGCCGCGCACGTACTCGGCGACGTCGGGGCGTCCGACGTGCTCGGCGTACGAGCGCTTGTGGCTCTTGATGACGCGGCCGCCGTCGGCAAAGAGGTGCGTGATGATGTGCGGCTGATCCAGACCCGAGTCTTCGGTCTGCACGTGGAAGACGTGATCGTGGAACTTGATGTTGTTGTTGAAGCCCATCTGCGCGCGCCGAAAGGTCGGCTTGTGCATTTCGGCTTCGAGCTTGGCGAGCTCACTCGGCGCGTAGCGCGCGACGGCGGCGCCGAGATCGGCGTGGTCGCCCTCGACCCCTTCCATCCGTTCGAAGGCGAGCTGACACAATCGCGCGCCCGGATCGATGCGCAGCGCTTCGGCAAGCAGCTGTTGCCCTTCAGCGTCATTCGGGCCGTTGGCGGCCCACGCTGCGAGGATCGCCACGGCTTCGTCCGGGCGCCCCTTCTCGACCAACCAGGTTGCGACACGCGCAGCCTGTGTTCTCAAGGCAGAAATGCTCTCGGCGGACGACATCGCTTTGGGAGGCGAGCTTAGCGTGCTCCGCCTCCCACAACTACGCCTTCCTGCGCTGCCCTAGAGACCGAAGCCTCCGCCGCTCGATCCGCCGCCAAAACCGGCCGTTCCGCCAGTGCCTACACAATCCTGCTGGCCGCAGCCGAGGATGATGTCGGCGATCTCGCAGATCCCGTTGCCGCAGGTCCCGCAGTCGACCGCGCAGGTGCCGACCTCACCGGTCTGGCAAATCCGGTCGCCACAGCGGCAATCGGAGGGGCAATTCTGAATGTTCTCCCCGGCCTCGCAGACCATGTTCTTGTTGCAGGCCACCACAGTGCAGTCTTTCGGGCAGTTCTGCGGAGTCTCGCCTACCTCGCATTTGCCGTTGTTGTTGCACATCGCGACCATGCAATCCTTCGGGCAGTTTTGGATGGTCTCGCCCGGCTCGCATTTGCCGTTGTTGTTGCAGACCACCATCGCGCAATCAGACGGGCAATTCTGAGCCGTCTCTCCGAGTTCGCACACGCGGTTGCCGCACACGGCGCACTCCCTCGGGCAGCCGTTGTTGAAGTCGAGCGGGTTATTGCACACGCCGTTGCCGCACGAACACTCGAAGCTGCAGCCGTTGACGAAGTCGTTCATGTCGCAGTGGCCGTTGCCGCACGTGCAATCGCCCGGGCAGGCGAAGGACTCGCCCGGATCGCACTTACCGTTGCCGCAGGTGCACTCTTGCGGGCAGCCATTGGAAGAGTCGCTCGAGTCGCATTTGCCGTTACCGCAGGTCGACTTGCAATCTTCTGGGCAGCCGTTGTTGAAGTCGAAAGGGTTGTCGCAGACGCCGTTGAAGCACGTGCAATCCGTCGGGCAATTGAAGGTCTCACCGGCCTGGCACCGGTGGTCACCGCAGGTCGTGCCGCACTCGCCCGGGCAGTTGTTGTTCACATCCAACACCGGGTCGCACTGGCCGTTACCGCAGGAGCACTCGTACGCGCAGTTGTTGTAGAAATCGGGCTGGCCGTCGCAGAAGTTGTTGCCGCACGAGGCGCAATCTTGCGGGCACAGCTGCGTGTCGTATTGCAGATTACACAGGCCGTCCCCGCAACCTCTCCAACAGTCGACGACGCAGTTGTCGACCGTCTCGCCGGGTTCGCAGACACCGTTGCCGCAAGCCGTGCTCGTCCCGCAATCACTGGGACAGCTCAAGTGCGTCTCCGTGCCCGTGCACAGCATGTCTCCGCAGCGGCTGCAGTCTGCTGGGCAATTGAGCGGCGTTTCTTCGAAGGCACAGACGCCGTTTCCGCAGAACGAAAGGCCACCCACGCCCGCGATGCCGCCGAAGCTCGTGCCGCCGAAGCTCGTGCCGCCGAAGCTCGTGCCGCCGAAGCTCGTGCCGCCGAAGCTCGTGCCGCCCGCGCCACCTCGGCCTGCGGTTGCCCCTGCTCCGCCGAAGCTCGTGCCGCCGCCGGGTTCGCCGCCATACGAAGGAAGCTCGTTGCGACCGCAACCCGCGTCCAACAAGCCGAGTAGAGACGCCCCCGCGACGAACAGACTCACCAGATGCTGCGAAAACTTAGCCATGACTCCGACTTTCCCCACGCAATTTGCAGGCCATGCCCGCGCGCGAAACCGGTCCGCGCGGCGCACCAACCAAGGCGGCTATTTTTGCAGGATCCAAGAGCAGTGTGCCAGTTCTCTTTTGATTTTATTACTGGCACAGCAGGGCAAGGAAGTCGTGGCGCTTCACTAAGCGCAGCGACGAAGAGCGCCGACCCTGAACGCGCGTAGTGCAAAGCGCGCAGAGCGTGCAGCCCTCACTCGCACATTCCCCGACGACAATCCCAGCTTTGGCGCGCTCGCCGCGCGCCGGTCGCGGCACGGCTACGACTGCCCGTAGCGCGTATTTTCCAGCAAAATGACGTTCGTCTTGCTGCGCGTTTCGCCGGCGTTCGTCACGTAAACCGCCGGCTTATCGACGATCGGACAGACCTTTTCACAGGCGCCGCAGCCGACGCAAAGGGTCGGGTCGACGTGCGGTCGCTGCACCTTCACGGTCAGCATCGCTGCTTGTTCGCCGCCCTTTTGGTACTTGCTATCGCGCTTCGGGACTTCCGCCTCTTCCGGCCAGATTGCCTTGGGAGAGGTTGGGCAGAACTCTTCACACACGATACATGGCGTGGCCATCGCCCAGGGCAAGCAGCGACCGTGGTCGTACATGGCCGTGCCGACGGCGATCGGCTTCTGACCGATGCCCATCTTTTGCTTTTCGGTGATCTTTTGGATTGCGCCGGTCGGGCACACCTGGCCGCACAGCACACAGGAAAATTCGCAATAACCGATACGCGGGATCAGGATTGGGGTCCACAGCCCCTCGATGCCGGCTTCGAAGAACGCTGGGTGGAGGGCATTGTTCGGGCAAACCTTCATGCACTCGGCGCAGCGAATGCAGCGCTCGAGGAACGCGCGTTCCTCGACCGCACCGGGCGGACGAATCACCTTCTCGCTGTAGGCCTTGTCGGGCCAATTGGCGATTCGCATGCCGGGGATGCAAACCGCGCCCGCCGCCGTCGCCGCAACCAACGTGCGCCGCTCTAGGTTTGGCTTAGAAATCGTGCTCGTGCGCTTGGGCAAGAAGCGGAACTTGATCACGTCCTCCGGACAGGCGTTCTCGCAGTTCAGGCACATGTGGCACTCGTCTTGGCGATGCTTCACGCCGCCCTGCGGGCTGTCGGCGCCCTGGCAATTGACGAGGCACAGGTTGCAATCGGTACATTTGGCGTGATCTTTCTCCATGCCAAACAAGGAGAAGCGAGAAAACACACCTAAGAACGCGCCGAGCGGACAGAGCGCTCGACACCAGAACCGCGGGATGAAGCGGTTCATGAACAGCACGCCCACCAAAAAGAACAGGATCAGCCAGGTCTGGTGAAAATAGCCCTGATTGGCGGTCCACACCGTGCGCGCCAAGAAGTCTTGCGTGTTGTCGCTGGCGTTTTGCAGGGCGTGCACGTTGCTACCCGCGATCGCCGTCGCCGAGCGCACCCCGAAATATTGAAGCGCGGGGATCACGCCGAGCCCGATGGTGCGCACGGCCACGCAGATCGGGTCGAGCAGGCCGCCGATCGAGCTACCGACGAGGGCTGCGCCCAGAAAGCCCCACATGATGTAGTACTTTCCGGCTTGCCACCAATGAGTCTTGTTGGACTCGACCCGCTTGGTGCCGCGTAAATAGCGACTCGGGAAGATCCAACCGAAAAAATGGTGCAGCGTACCGAACGGGCAGATCCAACCGCAAAACACGCGCCCGAAGACGAGCGTGAGCGCGAACACGACGAGCCCCCAAGCGAGCCCGCGATAAACCGCGTGCGTGCTGAGCAGCGTCATCGCGCCGACGAAGGGATCGGCGAGCAAGAAGCCCTCGACCGGGAGCGGCAGGCGCACGGGCTCGTTCGAGCTCGCGGCGAACGTGCCGCGAAAGGCGGTCTGCGCGAGGAAGAACAGGAACAAGCTCACGAACCCGATCTGCGAAGCACGCCGCACCCAAACCAGCACGCGGATCACCTTGCGCGCGGGCAGGCCGGAACCGGGCCGCTTCGGGCCGGTCTTCTTGGGTTTGACCGGCGCGCTCGGAGCGCTCGGGCCGCCGCTGTTCGCGACGGCCGGCGCGGACGCCGCGTTTACGGCGCGAACGCCCGCCGAGCCGCTCGCGGTGACGACGCTCGCCGCGCCCACGGCACGGCTGCCCGATTTCCGAATCTGAATCAGCGACTGCGCGGGCACGGTGGACGGCGCGCGATCGAGCGGCGTAACTTTGCCTGCAGCCGAAAGCCACGGGATCGGTGCAGGAAAATCCCCACCGTTCAGCTCGGACTCCACGCTCAAACCTCCACGTGGGGGAGCTGCTCCCAGAACATGTTGCCGATGCCGCGGTCGTGCCCCATTTTGAGGTACTTCACGTTCGCAGGGCTCTCACCGATCAGCGTGCAGGCGTAGGCGTCCGATGCCACTTGGTCGAGGCTGGCGATGACCTGATGCATGTCGCGCGCATCGTCGATGTTGCCACCCTGCGGCCCATTGCGGAGCAGGACACGCGTAGCATCGACGATGGTCAAGGTCGGGCGCATGAACGTTGCCAAATCGGCGATCGAGACGTCGATATTTTGGTGCAGACGATTGCGACGGCCGCCCAAAATACCGTACCAATTCTTCATTCCGGCGGTGAATTTCGCCAAATTGTGGTGCTTGGCCACCGGCACGTTGATCACCTTGTCCGCGTTCACGAGTGGCAGGTACACGGGCCACTGATCGAGCACCTCACCCTGCATGCGCATGTCTCGGAAGCGGTGCGCCGAAGGCAACACGACCGTGGCGCCGAGCGCATAGCTCGCACGCCAGATACCGGAGCGCTGAAAGCAGCGGTTTGCCTCGTTGCAGGAGGCGTCCGTGACGACGACCTGCTTTGCGCCGGCGTCGAAGGCAAGCTTCACGACCTCGGCGACCACGAGGGGGTTGGTGTTGGCCGCGTGCACCGGCATGCGATCCCAACCGATGTTCGGTTTGATGGCGACGATGTCACCGCGCGAAACGAATCGCTTCATGCCGCCCAGCGCGTCGACGGCGCGGCGCACGAGCTCGGCCGGATCGGTGCTGCTCTTGGCAATCGCGAACACGTTTGCCAGAGCCGGAGAAGGCGGCGCGTGGATCCGAAAATCTCGCACGATGCGCTCGCCCGCCGCCTGCGCCAGACCGAAGCCGCCGGGGTCGAATGCAAATTTTGCCGTCAGCGCAGCGCCGCCCAGGACGGAGCCCGCCAAACCGATGCGCTTCAGCGCGTCCCGGCGCGACGTTTCGGACATTGCGCCGGATCCTTGAAGGAAAATCCGCCAGCGGTCAAGTTCGCGGCCGGGCGCAGCTTATCCATCTAATCACCTGAAATTGCTAAACAAAATTGGCTAGCTCGGCGACAAAGCACGAGCCGAATCCGGCCCGTTGTCCTGACAAGGGCGTGGGGTTGGCAAAAATCTTGGGGGTTGCTTGTCCACGCGGCCGACGCAAGCTAGGTTCCGCGTCCTTTTCGCACACCCCGGCGCTTGGTCAGGGCAGCCGAGAAGGCCATGGAGAACGTGATGAAAGACGGCATTCACCCCGATTACAACGAAGTCGCAGTCGCGTGCGCCTGCGGCAACAAGTTCACCACTCGCTCGACCAAAGCCGACCTTCAGGTCGATGTGTGCGCGGCGTGCCACCCGTTTTATACCGGCAAGCAACGCATGATGGACACGCAGGGCCGCGTCGACCGCTTCCGCCGTCGCTACGCCGGTCAAGCGGGCGCGAGCAAGTGACGGGCTTCGGGCGGCGTCTTAAAAAACGTCGCCCGAACCACACGCTGCCACGTCAGTGGCTATACTGATCCCGATGTCGAACCAACCCGCGGTTGTCGGCCCTGACGGCGTCGCCCGCCCGTACATCGGAGGTCAAGCGCTGATCGAGGGCGTGATGATGCGCTCGCCGCATTGCTTTTCCGCCGTCGTGCGACGAAAGAGTGGCGCGCTCGTCGTGCGCGAGCAGCCGATGGCCGATCTCCGGCGTGGCAAGCTCGCTTGGCCCCTGGTGCGCGGTGTTGCCGCGCTGGTCGAAGCATTGAAGCTCGGCAGCTCGGCGCTGCGCTTCTCCGCCGAACAGTTCGAGCAAGATTTGGACGAGAACGGCACGCCTGAAAAAGCGCCCGCGCCCGGCACCGGGCCGAGCACGCTCGCGCTCTTGTCGCTGCCGATCATCGCGCTTTTGACCAACGCGCCCGAGGATTTCGGGGCCGGCGCAAAGGCGCCGGAAGGCGAACCGAAGAAGCGCTTTCTCGGCGTGCTGTCAGCGGTATTCGCGATCGGCGTGTTCGTCGCGCTGCCGCAAGCGTTCGCTCAGGGCGCGAGCAGCCTGCTCGGCCTGAACCTGGACGTGCGTAGCGTGCGCTTTCAGCTGCTCACGGCGGGCGCCAAGCTTGCGATCTTGATCGGCTACATGCTCGTGATCCGGCGCATCCCGGAAATTTATCGCGTGTTTCAGTATCACGGCGCCGAGCACAAATCGATTTACAC
>Ga0068855_100011582_pt1 | contig 10652 bp, 20 predicted proteins | sample KBSCornC52_FD_66592 | JGI IMG/M metagenome (GOLD analysis project Ga0068855, IMG submission 66592) | Corn rhizosphere microbial communities from Kellogg Biological Station, Michigan, USA - KBS Corn C5-2 | ecosystem: Host-associated > Plants > Roots > Rhizosphere > Soil ... | reverse complement strand
GAGGATCACGGTGGGTCCGGCGCTGGCCGCGTGGCTGAAACGGAAACTCCCGGCCGCCGCGCCGCCGCTGATGCCGCCCCGCCGTATGCCCGCCCGGGGCGGTTCACTTTTCCGCCATCGTTTATTGACCCGAGACGGCGCTACGCGCTACATTAACGATGTCGGAAATTCCGAACGCCGGGAGGGGCCATGACCACCTACACCAACTGGGACCTCGTGTTACTCGCCAACAAGCGGTGGACCGAGATCGCCGAACAGATCAGCGCCGAGCACCACGAGCACAACCAGATCTTCGACCTCATCGGGCAGGTCACCCGCGCCCACGAAAGCATCGACGACGAACTCGAGGACGACACCCCGACCCTCGCCAACCACGCGACCTGGTACGCCGAGCGCATCACCCACGCGTTCCGGTCCTCGCTGCAGTGCGCCCTCTACGCCGCGCAGACCGAACCCGGTGACGCCCTGCGCACCCTCGCCGCCATCGCCCTGGGTGCCGATCACTACGGTGTCGCGTCCATGGCGCAGCAGGACGCAAGCCTGCTCGTCGCCCAGGTCGGCGACCGCGGCATGGGTAGCAGCGCCACCCACGACATCGTCCGCGTCCTGGGCGGCGAACTCGTCCACCACGCCACGGAACTGCACATGGAGGGATTCAGCCTGCACCTGCCCGTGGCGCTGTGGCGCATCCCCGCCGAGAACGCCGCCGAATGGGAGATCTGGCGCGCACGGGTCTACGGACCCCGGGAAGGCGCCGACCCGCGCCCCAGCGAGGAGCGCTTCGCCGTGCTCGACCAGCTTCGCACCCTGGCCGACGCCCATGCCTGACACGGCGCGATCACCCAGGCGCGCGGGGCGCCCGAAGATCGGCGGAGAGGTGCAGGTACGCCTCGGCGACCTGTTGCCCGACGTGGATGCGTGGGCGGCCGACAACGGGGTCAAGCGCGCGGAGGCGATCCGGCGCCTGGTTCTCGCCGGGCTGCGCGCTGACGGGAAGCTGGCGCGCGATGAGTAGCGGCGACAGTGCCGGACCGTTGCCGCTGGACGCCCCGTGGGACGAGAAGGAAGCGGCGTTCGAGGCGATGGTGCGCAAAGCGCTCGAGAAGGCGGATCTCGACCTCCTCGCCGAGGAGGACGTTGACGACGAAGTGGACGACTACCTGCGGTCCTTCGACGGCATGCCGGGTTACGAGTATCTCGCGCAGGTAGCGGCCCACCGTGAGGCGCAGGACCTGCGGGAGCGCGAAGCGGCATACCGCGCCGCCGACGCCGCCCGGGCCGAGCGGATGCGCGGCTGCGCGGACGACCCCGGGTTCTGACCGTGTCGTCCGGGCGCCTCGGCCGGCGTTTCGCTGCGAACCGTCGGCGCCCGGCAGCAGCCTGCCGCGGTGACCGACTCCACCGACGCCGCGCCGCCCATGCACCTCTACCAGGTCGGCGCCCTCTACCATCCCGGCCGCACCCGCTGGCCCGAGGGCCCGCACCTGCGCCTGGCCCCGAACGGCTGCGAACTTGTCCTGTTCTACGCGAACCCGACCGCCGCCGAGGTCCGGGACGTCAAGAGCGGCGTGCCGTCGTTCGCGCTGACGGTGCGCCCGCATGTCGCGGTGCTCGCCTACCGGTTCGGGACGCAGCCCTGGTCGGATGCCCCGTTCGAGGCGCACCGCCAGCCGGAGGGCCAGCGCGGGCGGCTGGCGGGGGCCGTCGGCTCGGGTGACGCGCTGCTGCTGCACCTGCTGCTTGTGGACGCCGCGACGGGGGTCATCAAGACGCAGCGGGCGCTGTCTTGGCCCGCTTCGTTCGCGGACGCGATGCGGGCCATGGTCGCGGACCAGTTGGCCGCGCCGTACGACGCCGCTTCGGCGGGCCGGGAGTTGGGCGAGGTGTACCGGTTGGACTCGCAGGCGCTGATCGATTCGGCTGCGGCGCGCTGCTGACCGCTGTCGGAGCGCGCCTGTAGCGTCGGCGCCATGACCGAAACCGCGACCACCGGCATCGTGACTTTCGAGCACGGCGGCACGACCTGGGTGATCCCGCTCGACCTGATCGAGGCGCAGCAGCGGTTCGATACGGCCGACGCGCAGTGCCAGTCCCTGGCCGCCACCTCGAACCCGGGCGCGGACACGCAGGCGGCGTACCGCAAGGCCAGCGGTGAGCGCGGGGACGCGGTGCTCGCCCTGCACCGGCATCCGTGGCTGATCGAGCACCAGCGGGCCAGGCGGCGGCATCAGGCGGACACGGCGATGAAGGCGTACGTGCGCGGCGGTCAGGTCCCTGCGTGATCAAAGGATCGGGGTCGAAACTTGAATTTGGGGCCCCGCAATTCAAGGTTAGTTGACGATCTCGCCTGACTTGTTGAGGCTCGGCGCCAGTTCCTGAAGATGCGCGACGGCCCGCAGGGATCCTCTACCTGCGGGCCGTCGCTTGCCGCGCTGCGCCAGAGCGCTGCGCCGTCCGGGCCGACGTGGGCCGGCCCATACTCCAACCGGCCACGTTACCCGACGTCGGCCGAACCGGGCGCGCGATCCCGGGAACTGCGAAAAACCCCGGCGATCAAATACCCATCAAGGAAGCGCGGCAGCCATTACCCCAGGCCGCGCGGTGTTGGCCACGCCTCAACACCTGCGTCGGCGGGCGATGCGTCAAGGAACCGGGCGGGACATGGCTGCGGCGGCCACCGCTCGAACAGTGACCGCCGCGTGCGTGCCTGCTCATCCCCGCCGGGTGCCCGGCAAGCCCCAGCCCGTCAACGGTAGCGGCCCGGCGAACATGAGCGAACGCTTCTGAACGATCCCGGACGGCCCCGGACGCGTGTCCTGTCCGACAGGACAGTTGTCCTGTTCCGTCGGACACTTTCTGATGAGTTCGGACAGATTCGGACGGCGCACGCAACAATCGGAAACAACTCGCCGACCAGCCCACTCGCCGCTAGACAGCCCGGCCGGGACTCCATGTCGCCAGGGCCCGCACCTGCTCGACTGATCTGCCGAACGCCGCCTGCGCCGACTCCGGGGACTCGGCCGCTATGTGGATGCGGGTCGTATCCGCCCGGCCCGGCGTGATCGTCACCACCGGCTCGGCCGGGATCTCGTAGTCCCAGTGCGGCACCGACCAGGCCTGCTCGCCCTCGACCGCGCCGTCCCGCTGTACGGCGCCAGCGTGCAGGTGCAGGGTCGCACGCACCGGGACCCGGTCGAGCAGCGGGAACGGGCGTACGTCGAAGGCGGAGCGGTGTTCCTTGCGCAGGTTCGCGGCGTGCTGCTCGGCCATCTCGGGGTCGGTGAACGCGGCCACGGGGCCGTTGCTCTCCCATTCGTCGTCGCACACGATGTGCACGACGGGCGGCTGATCGGTCACAGGCCCAGTGTCGCGCAATCGTTAAGCGACCCGGGCGTATCGCGCAACGAATCAAGGCCAAAGGCCGGTGCGGCATTGGATTAGCGCGCTAGCGATTGCAGTGGAACCATCGGCGCTATGGCGATGGCGGTGGGCACGGCGCAGCCTCTGCGCTACTTGCAAGATGTGGTGGCGCTGTTGATGGGCCAGTGGGAGCGGGCCGATCTCGAGTCCAAGCGCGTGCTGGTGGAGCGGCTGCGGGGCCAGTCGCAGGCGGCGTTGTCGGCGCTGGAATCGGAACTGGCGCGCCTGGAGTCGGAGGCGCGTCGTGGCTGAGGCGGTCCGCTGGCTGGGCGAGCAGAACTGCGCCGCCGTGTTCGCGTTCCTCGGCTGGGACCACGGCGTGGACGAGACCGACCACAGTGTGATCCGCGGTCTCGGCCCGGACGGCGACCTGGAGGCGCACTGGGGCGACTGGCTGGTGCGCGGTGGCGACGGGGTGGTGTCGCCCATGCGGGACTCCACCTATCAGGCCACCGGGGGCGTCGATGAATAGCCGCGCAGCCCGCGGCGCGGTCCTGTGCTACGTGCACGAGCCGTGGAGCCGCAACGACACGGACCGCACCGCCTACTTCACCACGCAGCCGCTTAGCGAGCAGTGGGGCGACGACTGGAACGACGCGCCCTATGACTGCAACGCGGGCCGCCCGTACACCTGGCGCCGCGAGCGGTACGCCTCGCAGCCGGACGGCACCCACCGGTTCGAGCCGAACCCGCAGCCGCCTTGGCAGATCTTCGAAGTCGAGTTCACCGGCCCGTTCGACACGCCCGCCGGGGTCGCGTTCAACACGCCGTACAGCGTCGAGGACGTCAACGCGGGCAAGATCCCGTGGCTTTGGGCAGACGTTCCCCGCGAGGGCGCGCCTGTGGTCGTCGCGGCGGGTATCACCTATGCCCGGTTCCGGAAGCTGGTCCGGCGGGCGGGCGGCACGGTCGGGGACCTGGCGGAGTTGGCGCATGGCTGACTTCGGTGTCCGCGTGGAGCGTCTGCACTGCCCGCTGTGCGACTGGACGCACGACCGCGAGCCGCCGCCCTCGACGATGCACACGTTCCCGGACGGCCAGTCGCCGCTGCACGACGGGCCGCCCGCGACACTCCGGGAGGCGATTGCCGACGCCGCCTACGCAACCCTGCTGCACGACCTGCTCGAGGTCGAGGGTGTGATCCGGGAGCACCTCGAAACGCACACCCTGCTCGAGTGGTTCACCGGGGTGATGCGGCTGCGCGGGGAGCGCGACAGGTGTCGGGCAGTGATCGATGAGGCGCTCGGATGGCTGCCGCACACGTTCACCACGGCCTGCGACGCGAGCGGGAACGCGAACGCTGCGCGGGATGTGCTGCGCCGGGCGGTCGGCGATGACTGACGCGGAGCCGTGCAAGCACGATCTGGAGTACGCAGAGTTCCCGCTGCCCTACTGGCATTGGCCGCGGTTCGCCGGCGCCTCGTGCCCGGATTGCGAGCGCGAGGAGCGCGCGGCGTGGGTGGAGTCGGTGCGTGTCCGGCTCACAACGGGGCTTGAGGCCGCTGAGGCGGGCGAGCCGTTCGACTGGGACGCGCCCGAATCCGTCCCGGGCGCGCCCCGGTTCGCGCTGGTGCGCCTTAACGACCGGATCGACCTCGCGCTCACGGTCGACGAGCACGGCCGTTGCACCGCCCCCGCCGCCGGCTGGTACGACTTCGGGCGCGTCCGGGACGAGGCCGCAGCCGAGAGCGACGAGCGGATCCTGGCGTACCTGCGCCACGGCATGCTGACGCCCACGGAGGCGAAGGCCGCGTACAGCCAGCCCATGGAGTTCCCGTTCGACACCGGGCCGCTGTTCCCGGAGGCGATGGGTGCCGTCTTGCACGGGTTCCTCAACGCCGAGCCGCAGACCGGGCCGCCCTACGTCCACACCTTCGCGGATCCGGAGCAGGTGCAGGACGAGGACGGCGAGTGGTACGTGCCGATCGTGCCGACGTACACACTCACGACGGACCCCGAGGGCTGCGGCGATCCCGAGCCGCCCCCGGCGCAGGACTCCACTGCCCTTGTCGCGCAGATTCGGCAGGAGGCGCGGGGCTTCGCGAGCGAGGCGATGCTGCGAGACCTGCTGTACGGGTCGCCCGGCGTGAACGGCAAGCTCGGGTACATCCTGCCGCCGGAGACGCCCGGCGAGCCGTTCTGGACCGCGCTGGTCAACGGTCCGCCGAAACCAACCGAAGCGCCTGGTTCGGAGGGCGCCACGACGGACCTGTTCGACGCGCTCGGCGGTGTCGTGCCCGGTGCGCCGCGTCCGGCGTGGGGCGGCTCGTCGCCGGTCCTGGACTGGCGGCTGCGTACCGACGAGGCCGTGAACGGTCCGCTCGGCCGCGCACAGTGGGCGCCCGCAACCTGCATCTGCCCGTGGCCTTGGCCGATGGATGACGAGCATGTGCGGCTCGACTGTCCGCACCGTCGCGAGCCGGCCAAACCGGTCGTGGGGCGCAACCCGCAGATCGGGTGCCGCAAGGTGGACGGCACGACCATCCATGGCCGACCCCACGACTGCCCGAAGTGGATGCGCGGATGACCGATCCAATCCTCGATGACCAACAGCCCCCGTGGCGGCGCCGTCCGTCCGAGGCGCGCGTCGAGAACGCGGTCGAGTCCGTGATCAGCCTGATCCAAGCCGTGCGGTCGTGGGACCAGCCGGTGGGCGCCGACGACAAGCCGTGGCGACCGTCGAAGCAGGCGCACAACCGGCTGCGCCAAATCGCGAAGGAAGTGCTGTGGGCTGATGACCGGTGGCGCCGCGAACACCCGGACGAGCCTGCGTGAGCCGGCCCGAGCCCGGCGTGGATCAGTGCCAGCGCCTGGCCTACCGCCGCCCGGGGTGCCGCTTGGACCCGCTGTACGCGCTGGCTGCCCGGATCCGCAAACGCTCGTACGGCGAGCCGTCTCAGTGCGGGCTTCTGTGGGGCCATGCGGGCCGCTGCGTGTGGTTCACGCCCGGCGAGTACCTCGTGGGCCTGGCGCCGCTGCTGCATCCGCTGGACCCGCGCGGCCGGTTCGAGCCGTGCCCCGGATGCGGACACGCGATCACGTCGATCGGGGCGGACGGCCCGTACTGGGTGCTGCGCGACGGGTACATGACCGCGGCGTACGGCGGACCGATGCCCGGCGCCGAGCGCGAGGCGGTGTGGCGGTTCGAGCCGTGCGGGTGCGAGCGGCGCGAGATCCTGCCGCCGACGGCGGATCAGGCGTCGACCGCCTCGGACCGCTCCGTGTCGCTGAACCCGTAGCCGAGTCCCGACGCGCCCCGGGTCACGTTCGCCGACACGGCCGCGAACGTCGACGCCGTGCCCGACGCGGTGGCCGCGTACGTCATCGAGTTGTGCGCCGCCACGCCGATCGCGGCCCCGGTCTTGATCGCGTCGATGTTCGCGCCGACGAACAGAACCTGCCACGCATACGCCGACTGCTGGTGCCCCACCATGTCCCGCACCTGCGCGAGGGTGTATTCCTTGGACGAGTTCTCCTCGCCGTCGGTGGCGATGACCGCGATGACATGCCCGGGGCGCTCATCCTCCGGCAGCGACGCGAGCCATTCGCCTTCGCGGGTGAACGCGAACCCGATCGCGTCCAGCAGCGCCGTGCCGCCGCGGGGCACGAGGGTGTACTTGGGGGCCTGGTCGAGCGGGACGTGCGCGAACACGGTGTCGTGCTCGGTGTCGAACTCGAACAGGGACGCGGTGGCGTGGCCGGGGAGCGTCGCCTGCTCGGCGAACAGGGCGTCGATGCCTTCCTGGGTGGCTTCGCGGCAGGCGCCCATGGAGCCGGAGCGGTCGGCGACGACGATCAGGTGGCGGTATGCGGGGTTGGTCACGGGGTTCTCCTTGCGGGGTGGATGTAGCATTGCCGGGTTCAAGTAGACATCACGCCGCGAGTGTCCCGAGTTCCCCGGCTTCGAGTAGCGCGTAGGCCTGGTCGGCGCGCAGCACGGCGGCCAGTTCCTTGAGCAGCGCGGGGATCCCGCACGCGCACGGCGTGCCGTCCTCGGGATCGAGCGGGCAGAGAAGGTTGTGCACATGCCGCGCATCCTCCGCGGACGCCTGGAGTCGCGTCAGCAGATCCCATGTCGGGCGCACCATCACAAGGTCGGTTGTACCGCATGGCACTGACACGCGCCCGCGAAACCGGCGGATCAGATCGTGGCGTTGAACATCGCGCTGGGGACCGTGGTGCACGGTTCGGGCCGCGGCGGGCGTCCGGCGCCGATCAGTGCCTGGGTTTTCAGCGCGCCGAGCGGGACGTCGCGGGTGTCGGGGCGGTGGGACACGATGACGGCAGCGGGGGTGTCGGCCTGGGCGGTCACGTGCGCTCCTAGATCGCGGATGTGAAGCTGGCGACGGGCAGCGGGGCTGCGTCCGTGGTCGCGGTGTTGCCAGGCGTGCGTGTGCGCAGCTTTCGCAGGGGTGTGCCGCAGGTGTCCGGGCGTCCGGACGCGATGGCCGGGGGTGGGGTGTGCGTCGCGGTTCCGGACGGTGCGGGCGCGGGATTCATGGGCACATCGTCCCACGGCGGGCGGACACGCAGCAGCCCCCGGGCGTCCGTGCCGGGGGCTGCTGTGGTTGTTCGGCCGGGTCGGTCGACGCGGCGCCGGTCTAAGCGGGCGACCGGGCGGCGCGCAGTTCGAGCGCGGCCGCGAGCCAGTCAGGCCGCGTCTGCGGCCGGCGGCGGCAGGTAGTCGTCGACCGTCATGCCGAGCGCCTCGCAGGCCTCGAGCGGGTTCGCGGCGCCGGGGACCATCTCGTGCAGAGCGAGCAGTTTGTCGAGGAAGGCCACGTTCTCGTTGTAAGCGCGGACGGCCTTGAGGAACTCGCGACGCTTGGCGGCGATCTGCTCGAACGTCGCAAGTTCGAAGATCGTGAGCTGGTTCCAGGTCTCGCCGGTCGGGGACTTGGCCTTGAAGCTAAGCACGCCGGACTTCGTGCCGTCGCCGCCCATCACGGGCCGCGTCCGCTCGGACCGGACGAACTCGCGCACGACCTCGAGCGCGCCGAGGTGCAGGATGTGGCGTTCGAGGTCGCGGGACCAATACCGCTGCGACTGGGTCAGGCCGGGCAGTGCGTCCACCAGTGCGTTGCGGCGCCTGCCGGTGTCGGTCGAGGCATTGCAGATGTCATGCATGACATCGCGGTACTCGGCCCGATCGTCGGGCGTCCATGTGGACTTCCAGTCACCTCGCGGCAAGATCCTTCTCCTAAACGACGCGCAGTTGGGGAGGCTGCGACGGGTCGGGCTTCGGGGGATTCGCGTGCTCGTCCACCCTCGCGAGAAAGGCGGAGACCTTGGAGGAGAACAGCCGCAGACTCTGCACGAGGCTGGCGTCGGCAAACGACGCGACGTCGGCGGCGGTGAAGTGTTCGAACATGGCGGAATCCGCCTTCTCGATCGCCGCCTCGAACTGGGCGCGCAGGCGCTCTTTCTCGGCGCGCTCGACCGCTGCGTCGTACCGGCGCTTCGCTTCGGCCGGGACGGCGCCGGCCCGGGCCGCGCGGTCGACCTGCGCGTCGAGGCTCTTGGCGGCGGCGCGCCGCGCGTCGATCTCCTTGACGCGCTTCTGGCGCTCCTGGCGCGTCGGGAGCAAGGCGACTTCGCGCTGAACTTCTTCGGGCTGCGAGGCCACGGCGGCGGCGGCGGATACCGCCATCTCGCCGGACTCGACTCTCGCCACCAACTCGGGCACTGCGCGGTCGATGACCTCGCGCGCCCGCTGGACGCTGGCCCGGCCCACATTCAGAAGCTTGGCGGCCTCCGGCTGCGACACGGCTGCGACTGTGGGGGACTGCGGGGGCGACGCAAAGAGCGGTGTCGCCTGCGGGCGGCCTGATGCCTCAATTGAGGCATCAGGCCGCCCGCGCTGGCCGTGCTTGAGGTTCGCGATCCTCGCGGCGACCATGGCCCGCTGCGACTCGGTCAGGTGCCGGCGCCTGAGGTTGAGCGAGACGACGAACGAGAGCAGGTCGTCGTCTTCGCCCTCGTACGTGCGGAAGCTCGGCTCGGCGCCGACGATCCCGCAGGCGCGGTAGCGGTTGCGCCCGTCGATGATGCGCCCGTCGCGGTGCAGCCAGATCGGCTCGCGCAGGCCGTGCTCGCGGATGTCCTCGACGAGTCCCCTGTGGTCCTCGTCCGACATCGGCGGGAAGATCTCGGCGACGGGGTGGGCGGCGATCGCGGTCACGCTGCCGCCTCCCGCTTGCGCTCAAGGACGGACCGGGGGCAGTTGAGCGCCTCGGCCAGGCGGTTGAGCACGGCCGGCGTCGCGTTGCGCCGCCCGTGTTCGATGTCGTTCATCAAGCCGAGCGAGATGCCAGCCTCGGCCGCGAGCCGGGTCTGGGTGAAGCCGACGCTCGTGCGCGCCCACCGCACGGCCTCCGGGTCGTGGGTGAGCGGGGACTTGCGCTGAAAGGGCATGGTGCTCCTCACGCTCCTAGACTAGTGCGTAGTTTTGCGTAGGTCAACGTTGCTACGCAGTGGATGACCGACACTTCGAAGGACTTTGCGTACGGATACTGGACACCGCGGCACGGGATCGGCGATGGTGTCGTGCCGTGAGCACTGATCCGACGCCCGATCCGACGCCGGAGCAGCGCCCCGAAGGGCGCCTGCTCGCCGAGATCTTCGTGCGGCGCGTGCCCAAGATCTCGCAGCGGGAGGCCGCGAGGCGGGCCGGGATCAGCGAGACGCGCTGGCGCCAGATCGTGCAGGGGTATCAGCAGCTCCAGGACGGCGTGCGTGCGCCGGTGACCGCCCCTGCCGACACGCTCGCGCGCATGGCGTTCGCCGTCGGCGCGTCGGAGGCCGAGCTGACGGCGGCGGGGAGGGCGGACGCGGCGCAGTCGCTGGCGGAGTTGGCGCAGCCCAGGAATGCGCCAGCCGCCGCAGCGCCACACTGGCCGTCGGGCCTCAACCTCGACGCGTCGCTCGAAGTCCTCGTAGCGCGGGCGAGTATGCAGCACGAGCGCATAGAAGAACTCATCGCCGAGATGAGCCGGCGCGAGACGGAACTGGCCATCGCCTCGCAGCGTCTGCACGAGGCGCGTTCGGCGTACCACGAGGCCGCGGCGCGCATGCATGAACTGCAGGAGCTGATTCTCGAGGCCGAGAAGCAGAGCGCGAGGATGAGGCGCGCGATCGAGGCCAGCGAGGCGGACGGCGACTGACATCCGCTGGCTTTCCGCCTTACGACGCCCCTCGCCGTTCACGCCACCGCGTCCGGATCGATCCATGTG
>Ga0068855_100011581_pt1 | contig 10652 bp, 7 predicted proteins | sample KBSCornC52_FD_66592 | JGI IMG/M metagenome (GOLD analysis project Ga0068855, IMG submission 66592) | Corn rhizosphere microbial communities from Kellogg Biological Station, Michigan, USA - KBS Corn C5-2 | ecosystem: Host-associated > Plants > Roots > Rhizosphere > Soil ... | reverse complement strand
TTTCTGGCGTCAGACGCTTCACCCATTATAGAATACACCAAAAAAGTGGTGTACGTGAACGATTACGAACTAGCCATCATAAAACCCAATGAACTGATCTTAAAAAATCTGGGTAACGAAAAGATCACTCCATTTGTGCAACAGCTCGATCTTGAACTGGCAGCCATTGAAAAAGGAGGATATGATCATTTCATGCTGAAGGAGATCTTTGAACAGCCACATACTGTATTCGATTGTTTGCGCGGCCGTGTAGACGCTGCCAATGCTACAATAACTATGGCAGGCGTTGAGAACAATCTGGAACAACTTAAAAATGCACAACGCATTATTATCATTGCCTGCGGAACCAGCTGGCACGCCGGTTTACTGGCAGAATATATTTTTGAAGAACTATGCCGCGTTCCTGTAGAAGTAGAATATGCCTCTGAATTCCGGTACCGCAACCCCGTAGTTCGCCCGGGGGATGTAATTATTGCTATATCGCAAAGTGGTGAAACAGCCGATACACTGGTAGCTATTGAAAAAGCAAAAGAACAGGGCGCATTAATATTCGGCATTGTAAATGTGGTAGGATCATCTATTGCACGCGTATCTCAAGCCGGCGCATACACCCATGCCGGACCCGAAATAGGCGTTGCCAGTACCAAAGCCTTTACCGCCCAGCTGGCAGTATTAACCATCATCGCCTTAAAACTCGCACACGAAAAAGGCACTATCGATAACAAACGCTTTTTACACCTGTTAAATGAGCTCCAGGATATCCCTGACAAAATTCCTGCTGCATTAAAACAGGCTGATGCCGTTAAAGCGCTCGCTTTAAAATATAAAGATGCACGCGACTTTCTGTATCTCGGTCGCGGCTACAACTTCCCTATTGCACTGGAAGGCGCTTTAAAGCTTAAGGAAATTTCTTACATTCATGCAGAAGGATATCCCGCTGCAGAAATGAAGCATGGTCCCATTGCCCTGGTTGATGAAAATCTGCCTGTGGTATTCGTGGCAACCAAAGACTCATACCATGAAAAGATCATCAGCAACATACAGGAAATAAAAGCCCGGAAAGGAAAAGTAATTGCTGTAATCACAGAAGGAGATGATGTTATCGCCAAAATGGCCGATGATGTAATTGTTGTACCACCTGCTGATGAACTGGTAGCTCCAATGCTTAGCGTAATACCCCTACAATTACTCGCTTATTATATCGGTATTGTTAAAGGATTGGATGTAGATAAGCCAAGAAATCTGGCTAAATCGGTAACAGTAGAATAGCTAACCATTCACGACACAAAGCCATGAACGAAATCAATCGCAGGCCACTCAATACATTAGGCTATAACTTTATTCCATCGCCTTACCTTCCCAAAGGAAAAGACGAATATTACCTGCGCAATAAGCAGGTTAAAAACGGCATCCATTACCGGCACCTCACTGCCTACGAAATTGAAGTGCTGGTTCGTAACCGCAATACCAGCGACGACTGGAATAAACTGCTGGTGTCAGATGCCTTCAATCCCGAACTGGTACAAAACTGTAAGTTTTTCGGACTGGTACGCATCGGTAAACTGGAACCTTATTACCTGGAGTATCATAACCTGCGCAGACCGGTAGGTTTTTACAACAGCACCGTTATCAGTTGCGATTTTGGGGATAATGTAGTTGTAGATAATGTGAACTATATCTCTCATTATATTATCGGTAATGATGTATTACTGGTGAACTGTAATGAAATTGCCACCACCGATCATTCCAAGTTCGGTAATGGTATTTTAAAAGAAGGCGAACCTGAAAACATCCGCATCTGGATGGAAGTATGCAATGAAAACGGTGGCCGCAGTATTCTGCCATTCGATGGCATATTACCCGGTGATGCTTTTTTATGGACGTACTTTCGCGATGATGAACAACTGATCAACCGGTTTAAAGAATTTACTGAAAAGAAATTCGACGCACTGAGAGGATATTACGGAACAATCGGTGACAGAACCGTTGTTAAAAACTGTAAGATCCTTAAGGATGTAAAAATTGGCAGCGATGCCTATCTCAAGGGCGCCAATAAAATAAAGAACGTTACCATTAATTCTTCTGCCGAAGCCAATACACAGGTAGGCGAAGGATGTGAACTGGTAAATGGTATTATCGGTTATGGCTGTCGCCTGTTCTATGGGGTGAAAGCCGTACGTTTTGTACTTGCATCGCACTCACAGTTGAAATATGGTGCGCGGCTTATCAACTCTTACCTGGGTGATAATTCCACCATCTCCTGTTGCGAAGTATTGAATTCGCTTATTTTCCCATCACACGAGCAGCACCATAACAATTCATTTTTATGTGCCGCTTTAGTACAGGGACAAAGTAATATGGCCGCCGGAGCTACAGTTGGTTCCAATCACAACTCACGCAGTCCGGATGGAGAAATTATTGCAGGCCGTGGATTCTGGCCCGGCTTATGCGTAAGCCTCAAACACAATTCAAAGTTTGCGTGCTTTACCATTTTGGCCAAGGGCGATTATCCCGCAGAATTAAATATTCCCATTCCTTTTTCACTGGTAAGTAACGATGTAAGCAGGGATCAGCTGATTGTAATGCCCGGTTACTGGTTCATATATAACATGTATGCGCTGGCCCGTAACTCATGGAAGTATATTGACCGCGATAAACGCATTGATAAAACCCAAACGCTCGAGTTTAACTTCCTGGCGCCGGATTCAGTAAATGAATTGGTTCAGTCGCTGACCATCCTGCAAAAGTTTACCGGAAAAGCCTGGCTGAAAAAAGAAGGCAATCAAAAAAAAGTTACCGACGAAGAAATGATCGCCATCGGTAAAAAGCTGCTGGAAAGTAAAGACCCTGTAGTAAACGAACTGATCATTCTGGCAGATAATTTCGAAAACACCCGCCGGCCGGTACGCATCGTTAAAGTGATGAAATCGTATCACCTGTTCAAGGAACTTGTAAATTATTACTTCGTTCAGCAATTGCTTGAGCATATACGCAATAACAGCATAAAAACATTTGATCAATTACAGGAAGGCTTACCTGCAAAAACATCACTTACTCAATGGATGAATGCAGGCGGACAATTGATCCTTCGTTCAGAAATTGATAAGCTGATAAAACAGATCAACGGAGGTCGCGTAAAAGACTGGGAGTCGGTACATAACTTTTATACACAGCAGGGACAGAATTACTCATACGAAAAACTGGCCCATGCCATGGCTGCTGTAAAGGAAGTATTTGGTATTTCATTAAGAAAGGCCACACCTGCTGTTATTAAAAATCTGCTGCACCAAAGCATTACTACCCGCGAATGGATGGTAAAAGAGATCTATGAATCACGCGCCAAGGACTATCGTAATCCATTCCGCAAAATGGTGTACGAAACTACCGAAGCGATGAATAAAGTAGTTGGTAAGCTCGAAGACAACAGCTTTATTAAACAGGAGCAAAAAGCACTGGAAGCTTATAAGAAAGAAATTCAGCAGCTGGTTACGAAATTAAAATTAGACGCTTCTTTAAAAACCGCTTAATAAGTTTGATTATAATTTATTTAAAAGGCGCGGAGTTGATCCGCGCCTTTTTTTATTTCTTTCTGAAAAATATTCTCACCGGAACACCAGTAAAATTAAAATGCTGGCGTAGCTGGTTTTCAAGATAATTTTTATATGGTTGTTTCACATCGTCGGGATAATTACAGAAAAATGCAAACGAAGGAACATGTGTTGGCAGCTGCGTTACATATTTAATACGTATGGGATTACCGCGTACTACAGGTGGCTGGTAGGCGGCAATTGACTTCAGCATAAGATCGTTTAATTCTGAAGTAGGAATTTTACGCTGTTTGTTATCATATACCTCCAGCGCTATTTCTATAGCTTTATGAATACGCAGTTTTTCAAGTGCCGAAATAAAGATAATGGGCACATCTGAAAACGGAGCAATACGTTTCTTCAGTTCATTTTCATAATCACGGGCCGTATTGGTTTCTTTTTGTACCGTATCCCATTTATTCACGAGTAAAACGATACCCTTTCCTTTGCGTACTGCCAGGCTAAAGATATTCAGGTCCTGAGCTGTGATCCCTTTTTCGGCATCCAGCACCAGCAAACAAACATCCGCCTCGTCCATCGCTTTAATAGCTCTGATCACCGAATAAAACTCAAGGTCTTCGTGTACTTTGGTTTTACGACGAATACCTGCCGTATCGATCAGTACAAATTCTTTCTGAAAAAGATTATAATGGGTATGAATTGTATCGCGGGTTGTGCCGGCAATTTCACTTACTATAGTGCGCTCCTGGCCAATCAAAGCATTTAGTAAAGATGATTTACCTACATTCGGCTGACCGATGATAGCAAACTTGGGCAGGGCGTTTACTTCCTGCAATTCTGCTACCTGTTCGTCGGTTATAATAGCAGCTACTGCATCCAGTAATTCACCGGTGCCACTTCCGCTCATAGAAGAAACGAAAAAGATATTGTCGAATCCCAGTCCGTAAAACTCGGTGGCTTCCAGCAGGCGTTCGTGGTTATCTACTTTATTCACTACCAAAAAAACCGGCTTGGTAGTACGACGCATTACATCGGCCATAGATTCGTCGAGGTCGGTAATACCAGTGGCAGCATCAACCATAAACAACAGAGCATTCGCTTCTTCTACGGCGATCATTACCTGCTTGGCGATCTCTCTTTCAAAAACATCCTCACTTTGTGGCACAAAACCACCTGTATCTATAATGTTGAATGTTTTACCATTCCAATCGGCCACACCATATTGGCGATCGCGGGTAACACCACTTATATCGTCTACTATAGCTTTGCGTTGCTCCAGTAAACGGTTAAAAAATGTACTTTTCCCTACATTGGGTCTTCCAACTATTGCTACTGTAAAACCTGCCATAACGTTACTCAAAAATTATTAGTGATAACCGTATTCCTTTAACATGAACTCATTGTCGCGCCACTTGGGCCGCACTTTTACAAACAGTTCCAGGAAAATCTTTTGTCCAAGGAACTGTTCAATATCTTTTCTGGCTTCTGTGCCCAGTTGCCTGATCATTTTACCTCCCTCGCCCAGTAAAATACCTTTTTGCGTTTCGCGGTTCACAATGATATCTGCAGCAATTTTTATTAATGTTGATTTCTCTTTAAACTCATTAACAATAACTGTTGTATGATAGGGTATTTCTTCCTGGTATAAATAAAATATCTTTTCACGGATCAGTTCGGCACAAAAGAAGCGGGTAGGCAGGTCTGTCATTTCATCGCCTTCAAAAAAAGGCAATCCTTCGGGTAAAAACTTCAAAATGGCGTCAATCAGTTCTTTCAGACCTGATTTTTTCAGGGCCGAAATACCCACCAGCGCCTTACAATAGGGTTTGGAACCAAAAAAGGCAAACACTTCTTCTTTTTTTGCTTCGGTGGCCTCATCCAGCTTATTAATAACCACAATAGCGGGTACCCTTAAATGAAGGGATTCAAAAATAGTATTTACTTCTTCGTGGTTTTCCTTAATATCTACGAGCAGAAGGGCTACATCGGTATCTTCGAGAGCCTGTTTCACCGCATGCATCATTTTTTCCTGCAGTTTGTACTTAGGCTCAATAATGCCGGGGGTATCAGAAAAAATGATCTGGTATTCGGGTTCTGTTAAAATACCCTTTATGCGATGCCGGGTAGTTTGCACTTTGGGTGATACAATAGCCAGCTTTTCGCCCATCAGAGCGTTCAGCAGGGTGCTTTTGCCCGCATTGGGCCTTCCAAATATGTTAACAAAACCCGCTTTCATACATTGTTTTAAAACGGTGCAAAGGTATTAAAATAAAACAGCCCCGCCGCAGGCGAGGCTTAGCCTTTTATTCCGAAGGGAGGAATGAACCTCCGTCCGCCTATCGGCGGATATGAGCCTGACGAGAAATTGCCTTACATCTTGTCTGCCATCATGGTACAAATAAAAAAGGCTCCTGTTACAGAGCCTCTTTCTTGTTGCGAAGGGAGGGATCGAACCTCCGACCTTCGGGTTATGAGCCCGACGAGCTACCGCTGCTCTACTTCGCGATATAATTATTTTATTCTGATCTGTGTTATTTCCACATCTCACTCTATCTGTCAACTACCTATCTTGTGATGTGGGCTGCAAAGGTAAGGATTTTCATTTTCGCACCAAAAAACATTTATCTTTTTTGAAAAATTAAATTGCGCGGCTTTATTTCGCCCTCTTTCCTATTTCATTACATGTTTCTATATAATCCTCGATCGCCTCATGAAAGGCGTTTTCCAAATCTTCTACAGACACCCCTTCAAAACTTACCAGATCATCAATACCGCCAACTTTCCCATAGAACACTTTATCTGTTGAGCTAAAGTGAATGGGAGCAATGTAATTCTTGTATTGCAACATGTCATTCATCTTTAATATGCCTTTTCTTAGTTTATTAATTTATTACAGTCACCCATATTCTAAGTAAAAAGAAGTGTACAAATTTGACATATATTTGTTCTCCCCGTTTTTACTTCAACCTCTACATCCCTAAGTCGTGTTCATACTTCGACTAAATTCAAAGAAAAAGGGCCATTAAAAAATGACCCTTTAGATTCTTTACCTGCAAGCTTAATTAACCTAAAGTTAAACAGCGGCATCGCAGGGATACAACACAAAAGTACATAATCTTTGGAATTAAAAAAAATATCCCAACAGTTATACAAATGCCTAACAGCCAATTTCATACAGCCATCTCTGAAGCAAGATTTTCGCGATACCTAACGGCTTGCGGAAATGACAAACGCAAGGCTTTAAAACTATACCGGGCAAATATCATCTTGTCACAAAAAATGTATGCAATAATTGGTGTGTTTGAAGTTATTCTCAGAAATTCGATAGATAGGCATTTTGCCGTAAAGAAAGGAGTTAACTGGCTAACTGAATCTGTTCAACCTGGCGGGTATTTGGATATAACGGACGGGTGTGAAGATGCCTATCATGCGGTTCAGGAAGCAATCCATAAGCTCGGGTTAACTTACGCTCATGAAAAACTTATAACAAAGCTATCATTCGGATTTTGGACTTATCAATTTGCAGCTAAAGAGTTTGCAGCATCAGGTAGCTCCTTGTTAGAAATTTTCCCTAATCGCCCATTCGGCACCAGGCAAAAAACAGTCTTCCAAAATCTTATAAAAATAAATGATATCAGAAATAGAATTGCGCACTACGAGCCAATTTGTTTTGATAAGAATACAGGAGGTATTTCTACTGCATTTGCGGAGAAACGGTACCAATTAATACTTGAATTATTGCACTGGCTTGGCTGTAATCCCAAAAGAATCCTTTACGGTATTGATAGTGTACCAACCGGAATAAACGTAATAAAACAGCTTCTTCCGGAGCCTCTAATCGAACAACTCTAAAAAGGACCATAAATAAGTTGCCAAAACAAAAAAAATAAACCTGCCCTTTATTGGAGGGCAGGTCTTCATCGCCTTTTCCTTTTTTGAATCAAACATCTTAAAACACTCCCTTCACCTTTCTGTAATTATGTGAAATAATAAAAAGCGTTTATGCATGATGAAGATACTATTTTTTTACTTCTATGTACTTTTTTAAGGACATTTATTATAAGACATATATCTTAGCGCCCTTTTTCAAGGGTTTTATCGTAAGGGAATCCTATCTTAATTGCGTACATGCGAAAACTTAAACCGTCACGGCGTCCAATAGCCCAGGAACTTTCTACTGTCGAAATCGAGAAAATGCTTAACAAAATCGGCAGAATGCTTAAAAATAAGCGCAAGTCAAGAACCACCCTGGAAAGCTTTTCCTATGAGATCAATATTTCACGAAGTGCTATGACAAGATATGAATCCGGAGGAGATATGTATTTAAGTACTTTCCTGAAATTACTACACGGACTGGATATAACACCCGAAGAATTCTTTAAAGATATGTAGGCTAAATATATAAGGCAATCATTATTTAAACAGCAGTAACCCTTTAACCTTTTCTGGAAACACTTCCTCCCCCGCTTGCAGACTTATACTTAATAACCGGGTTACCATAGTAATTAATATCACTACCACCTGTGGCTTCAGCAGCCAATTCTTTGGTAACAGTTAACGTGGCGTCGCTTCCGCCACTAACCTGTACAATGGCATATTCGGCACTTAGTGCGGCCCCTTTAAAATCACTGCCGCCACTTCCATCCACTCTTAAATTCACCACATTTCCTTTTATTCTAACATCTGATCCACTGCTTTGATCAATTGTAAGATTGGTAACAGCCACATTACCGCTAAAATCGCTTCCTCCTGAAAGTTTCATCGACAGATCGGTACTATTCAGTGTTCCCTGTACAATTACATCACAGCCACCTGAAGCATTCACCCCTTTGAGTAATTTTGCCGACACATAAGCCCTTAACTTCCGGTTTTTCCAGTTCCATCCCATCAGCCCACGATCTAAATAAATCTTCAATTCGCCATTTTCTACCACCGTCTTCATTTTATTGCGATCGTCAATTTCTGTAGCGCTTATAACCACCCCTTCTTCATTTCCCTGGGTTAAATAAAGGTCAATGCCATCAGAGACCCTCACAGTCTGGAAGCTACCCACCGAACGCTTTTCGGCATTGGCATCATAAATCACTTTCTCCTGCGCAAGGGCCAGAGAACTGATTAACAACATCATCGGCGCCATCAGGGTCTTAAACATATTACAGCTTTAGCTATGTGACGTACAAGGGGTCTGATATGTTACAAGATCCTTAAAAAAATATTTGTTCGTACCTTTGTGGGCTCTTTTTTAAAAAAAGGAGAATTTCAGATTCCCCGGGGTGCTTTGTCGCTAGTGGCGGCAGGGCTGAGATAATACCCGTAGAACCTGATCAGGGTAATGCCTGCGCAGGGAAGGTAGTTCCGTATTTGCCTACACTTCACTTTCGCAGCATTTCTCTCAAATCATTTTTTCAAAGAAAATTATCACGCATGAAAAAAATGTTTTTGGGGATTTGCTATCTGTTGCTTCATCAGGTACTGGCTGCTCAAATAAGCGGTAAAGTAACAGATGCTTCCACATTAGCGCCCATTGCCTCTGCAACTGTAGAACTAAACAATGGAATGACAACATTAACCAATGGCTCCGGATCATTTGAATTCAAAAAAATTAAACCGGGCAGTTATAAGATCCATATCACTTCCATTGGTTATCAAACTATCGATCGAACAATAACACCAGGAAATGCTGTTGATATTAAACTTGAACGATTAAATCTCTTTTTGCAACCGGTTGAAATAAAAGCCGTTCGCGCCGGTGAAAATGCCCCTTTTACTAAAAGTAACCTGTCGAAGAAAGAGATTGAAAAGCAAAATCTGGGGCAGGACCTGCCATTTGTATTAAATCAAACGCCCTCGGTAGTAGTAAATTCCGATGCCGGAAACGGAGTAGGTTATACCGGTATACGCATCCGTGGTACAGATGCCACCCGTATTAATGTTACCCTTAATGGCATTCCCTATAATGATGCCGAATCGCAGGGCACTTTTTTTGTTGACCTGCCCGATTTTACATCATCGGTAAACAGTATACAGGTACAACGCGGCGTAGGTACTTCATCAAACGGCGCGGCTGCTTTTGGTGCAACAATTAACCTGAGCACAAATGAAACCAATACAACTCCTTATGCCGAAGTAAATAATACCTATGGATCTTTCAATACCTGGAAGCATACGGTAAAAGCGGGTAGCGGATTGATCGATGACCATTTTACCTTTGATGCAAGGCTTTCCAAAATATCAAGCGATGGCTATATCGATCGCGCTACAAGCGATCTGAAATCATTTTTTGTATCGGCAGCCTATTTAAATAAAAATACCTCTGTTCGCCTCAATGTGTTTTCGGGCAATGAAAAAACTTACCAGGCATGGAATGGTATTCCCGAAGCCAAGCTGCATAACGATACGGCAGCCTTACTTAATCATTACTACAACAACCTTGGGTCATTATACTTTACCCGGCAGGATTCAGTAAATCTCTTTACCTCTAACCCGAGGAAGTATAATTATTTCACCTATCCAAATCAAACCGATAACTATCAGCAGGACCATTATCAGTTATTCATTAATCACGACTTCAATGGCAATCTTGCTGTGAATACGGCCTTCTTCCTGAGTCGGGGACGTGGTTATTATGAAGAATACAAACCTGCCCGAGCCTATACTGATTATGGCCTGAACAATCTGATCAGTGGTTCCGATACAATCGCCACAACCGATCTGGTACAGCAACAATGGCTGGATAACTATTATTACGGACAGGTATTTTCTGTTCAGTATAAAAAAGGAAATGATCAACTGATCGTTGGCGGTGGCTGGAACCGGTACGATGGCAAGCATTACGGCAATGTGATCTGGTCGGCTGAAGGTGGTATTCCAAAAGACTACCAATGGTATCATATGGATGCCTATAAAACCGATGTAAACGCCTATGCCAAATACCAGATGCAGCTGACTAATTATTTACATGGGTTTGTTGATCTGCAATACCGGCGTGTATTGTATTATATTGGTGGCTTCCCGGGTAATCCCGGTTTATTATTACGCAATACATGGAACTTTTTCAATCCGAAAGTTGGTTTGTCGTATTCAAAGAATAATTACCAGATATAC
>Ga0068855_100011580_pt1 | contig 10652 bp, 7 predicted proteins | sample KBSCornC52_FD_66592 | JGI IMG/M metagenome (GOLD analysis project Ga0068855, IMG submission 66592) | Corn rhizosphere microbial communities from Kellogg Biological Station, Michigan, USA - KBS Corn C5-2 | ecosystem: Host-associated > Plants > Roots > Rhizosphere > Soil ... | reverse complement strand
TCCTCGATTGACGGTTTGGGCGCCACGCGCGAGCCGCGTCTGATCGTCACCTCCGTCGGGACCGCGAACGGTCGAGGCATGTGCATTGCACACGGCGCTGGCGTCGTCGCGCTCAACGGCGCTTCGACAATTCCCTTCAACGTGTTGAACAACGGAACGGGAGGCAATCATGCAGATCGGGAGATTTGTGGGGCTCGTTTGTTCGTCGTTTGTCGTGGCGTCATGCGGGGAGCCGCCGCCAACCGGTGGGGGCGGACAGCCAGCCGCAGGGCGGTCGGCCTCCGTGGCCGCCGTCACACCGGCTGGCGGGCGGCACGGCACGACCCGCCGCGAGTTGTTGCCCGCCGGAGGAAGCCGCCAAGCACCGCCGCTGTCGGCGAGTCCGGATGGATTCGACTATCCGGCCACGCTCGTCGGGAGCAGCGGCAACGTCACCGTCTATTATGACTCTTCGTTGGGCTCGCCTGGTTTGACCGACGCACAGAACCTGCTCAACAGCGTCGCCAGCACCTATGGCGACATGGAGACGTTCTTTGGCATCTCGGGCGGCGCGGTGGACGTCGTGGTGGCCCCGCTGAGCGGGAACAACGACGGCCGGGGTGGCGCCTATCACTATGGCTGCGACTTCTCGTCCGGCGGCGTCCTGTATCTCGACGCCACGTTCGCGCAGACCGTCGTCGATCCGCAGAACTTCGAGATCGCGCTCTACATCGCGGAGCTGAGCGAGTCCTTCATGGGCGCGCAAGGCGCCGGCTGGGGCTGCGGCTCCAGCAACGGCGAGGGGCTCTCGCGGTACCTGGCCGCGCACGAGACCATCTCCCACACGATGGATCCGACGGCCTTCGTGACCGGCCCCAGCTGGGCGAGCGCCGGCTTCCCGGACTGGATCTCCAGCACCGAGGGCACGGACCGAGACTACGTCTCGATCGGCGCGTCGGTCGTCTACATCAACTGGATGCGGTCACAGGGCTTTTCGGTGTCGCAAATCACGCAGGCAGCCGGAAGCACCCTGGCCGCCAATTATCAAACCTTGACCGGTCGGACGACCGCCTATGCCGACCTGACGGCGGCGCTCTCCGGCATCCCGGTCACCTCCGACAACCCCTTCCCGGTCCCCGATCTGCTCTGGCAGGACGCCACCTCGGGTGAGATGAACAGCTGGTTGCTCCAGGGCGCAACGGTCACCGGTACGGAGGATCTGTCCTGGACCTGCGGCTCCGGCTGCTCCAGCGTCTGGCACCCGGTGGACACCCTGGATGACAACACGGTCCTGTGGGACGATCCGACCGACGGTACGCTCGGCGAGTGGATCTTCGACGACAGCGGGACCATCGTTTCGGCGCCCTCGCTCTCGTGGACCTGCGACGCGGGCTCCGGTTGCTCGTCGACGTGGAAGCCGATTGGTCGGGTCTGGCAGAAGCCGCCTTGCAGCTTCGGCGAGGTCTGTGGGTCCCGGGCTGGGCTGGTCTGGTTCAACGCCGGCAGCGGCCAGCTGCAGATCTGGCAGGTGCTGGGAAGCACGGTCACCGGAGCCCAGACGGTCTCCTGGACCTGCGGGGGAAGCTGCCCCTCGATCTGGACGCCGATGTTGACCGCCGACTTCAACAACGACGGCAACAGCGACATCCTCTGGTACGACCAGAGCAGCGGCCAGCTCTCCGTCTGGCTGCTCGACAGCACCGCGACGGTCATCGGCACCCAGTTGCTGTCCTGGACCTGCGACGCCGGCTCGGGCTGCGCGTCGACCTGGCGGCTGGTCGACGCGGCGGACGTCAACGACGACGGGAACGTGGACTTGCTCTGGCACAACGCCAGCTCCGGCGAGCTGAGCAACTGGCTGCTGGACGGCAGCGGCAACGTGACGGGAACGCGCACCCTCTCCTGGACCTGCGACTCGGGTTGCGCCTCGGCCTGGACGGCGATCGGGTACATCCAGCACCCCTAGCAGGACGTCGCCGTAAGGCGACGGTGAGCGCAGCGAACCATGCCCGACGACGTGCCGCCCGACAGGCGGCCTCGTCGGGAACGGAACGGCCCCGCCCGATCGCGTGGACGGAACTGGGCTTCGGCCCCGTTCCGTCCACCGGTCGGCTCCGGACCGCCGACGGCGATCGGCCGGATGGAATCGCCTGCCATGCGCGCCGCAAGCTCCGCTCCGAGCGAAACGAGGAGCCCCTCAGGGGCAGCTGCTCGCCTCATGTTAATCTGATCGAGGATGGGCGCCGACCAGACGCTGACCGCGGTGCAGTCGCCCCTGTCGCCCGGCGAGCAGCGGGACCGCGCGGTGCTGCTGGTGGTGGGAAGCGCCGAGATGCCCGGCCTGCCGGCGCGGGGCCGGCTGCAGATCGCGGGCGACGACCTGTTCATCGGCCGGCGTGCCGACGGGCTGCCGCTGGACGCCAACGCGGCCGTGCTGGACGACGGGCTGGTCTCCGGCCAGCACGCCCGGATCACGCGCGGCCCGGGCGGCGACCGCGCCGACGCGGGCGCCGGCTTCGACCTGGAAGACCTGGGCAGCAAGAACGGCACCTGGGTCGACAACCAGAAGGTGACGGGCAAGGTGCGGCTGCGCGACGGCGCGCTGCTGTTCCTGGGCAACCACGTGGCGGTGTTCCGGCTGGTCTCGGCCCTCGAGCTCGACGCCATGAAGGCCGAGCTGGTCTCGCCGTTCGGGCCGGTGGCCACGGCCTCGCCCGCGCTGGCGGTGGCCTGCGATCGGCTGCGCCGGCTGGCGGTCTCGGACGGCGAGCTGCTGATCGTCGGCGAGACCGGCGTCGGCAAAGAGGTCTACGCGCGGGCCGTCCACGCCGCCAGCGGGCGCCAGGGGCGGTTCGTGGCCATCAACTGCGCCGCCATCCCGCGCGAGCTGGTGGAGAGCGAGCTGTTCGGCTACCGGCAGGGGGCGCACTCGACCGCGCACCAGGCCAAGGTCGGCCTCATCGAAGAGGCCGAGGGCGGGACGCTGTTCCTGGACGAGATCGGCGAGATGACGCCCGAGGCGCAGATCAAGATCCTCCGCTTTCTGCAGGACCGCGAGCTGACGCCGCTGGGGGCCACGCGCCCGCGCCGCATGGACGTGCGCATCCTGGCCGCCACCAACCGCACGGCCGCCGGCCCGGGCAAGGGGCCGAGCGGCGTGCGCGACGACATCGTGGCCCGCCTGGGCGCCGCGCCCATCCATCTGCCGCCGCTGCGCAACCGGGTCGAAGATCTGGGGGCGCTGGCGGCCCACTTCCTGCGGGGCAGCTCCAGCGGCAAGTTCGAGCAGCCCGCCTTTCGCGCGCTGGCCCTCCACGGCTGGCCGCTGAACGTGCGCGAGCTGGAGAAGATCATCACCACCGCCGCCGTCCTGACCGGCGGCACCAAGCCGATCGCGCTGCGCGACCTGCCCGAGCCGATCGCGCGCGCGCTGGCCGCGCCACCGGCCGCCAGCGCCCGGCGCCCCAACGGCCCGTCACCCACGCCCGCCCAGCTGGAGGAGCTGCTGCGCCGTTACGACGGCAACGTGGCCGACGTCTCGCGCGAGCTGGGCAAGCACCGCGCCGCCGTCTGGCGCTGGATCAAGAAGTTCGGGCTGGGCCCGCAGAAGTTCCGCAAGTCCGAGTAGGCCCGCCGGGCGCTACCGCGCGAAGACGCGCGCCAGGCCCTCGTCGGCGGCGGTCCGGAGCGCCTTGACCGACAGCCCGGCGCGCGCCGAGGCCGACAGGCCGTTGTGCAACACCAGCAACAGGTCGGCCACGGCGGCCAGATCGGTTCCGCGTGCCAGCTGGCCGGCGGCTTGCGCCTGCTTCAGTTGGTCGACCAGCCAGGCGCGCATTTCGCGCGCGAAGCCGGACCCCGCGCTCTCGACGATGTCCACGCTGGAGCCGGACGTGCCGCTGGCTTGCAAGAAGCAGCCGCGCGAGCCGTCCTTGGGACAGAACTTGGCGACACGCTGCGCGAAGAAGGCGCGGATCGCCGCTTCGCCCGAGAGCTCGCGGGTCGCCTCGGCGATCTGTTTCATGTCGCGCTCGAGGTAGCGGTCCAGCACGCGCCGGAAGAGATGCTCCTTGTCGCGGAAGGCGCCGTACAAGCTGGCGCGGCCCACCCCGGTGGCGGCCACCAGGTCCTCGATCGAGGTCGCGTCGTACCCGCGGGCCCAGAAAGCCTCCAGCGCGGCGTCCAGCGCCTGGTTCTCGTCGAACTCACGGGGACGGGCCATCGATCCTTTGATGTATAGCGCTTCCCGACCGGTTGCGGCGGCGCGCGCGCCGAGGCGGGCCCGCAGAGCTCACGGATGTGGCGGTGTTGCTTTTCCCCACCCCCAGCTGTTGCCTGCCGCTCAACAACGGCCCCGCGGCTTTGCTGTAAATACCTGGATTTACTATCTACGATACCACGAAGAGTTGGCTCGATTACTGCTCCATACAGCCGAGATGGTTTCCGGCGGCCTTCGTTCCAACCTGGTCAGGTTCTCCCTCCCCTTCGCGATGCTCACCTCGGTCGGCGTCGCGGGCTGCACCGACGCGTCGAGCGACGTCAGCACCCCGGGCGTTCACGATGACTTCGCGGTGGCCGGGTACAACGGCCTGTCGTCCATCAACGGCCTGTCGTCGATCAACGGTCTGTCCTCGATCAATGGCCTGTCATCGATCAACGGCCTGTCATCGATCAACGGTCTCTCTTCGATCAACGGCTTGTCGTCCGTCAGCGGCCTCATGACGACGGGGGACGGCCGCCGAACGGTGGCCTACATCGCCAAGTGCGCGCTGAGTGCCGGGGACAATCTCGTCAAACAGGACCAGAACGGCGCGACGTACACGTTTCCGGGCAGCCTGGGCCTGGCGCCGCAGTGGAAGACCGGCGCCTGCGACTCCAACTGTCAGGAGCTGGTGTCGGCCTGCCTGATCGCCCACGTCAACAGCTACGGCATTCACTACCCGCTGTGGCTGGACAGCACCGCGAGCGCCATCGGGTGGGGCCTCCCGCCCTCCAACTACCGGCGCGAGGGGACGTTTTTCGGCAACATCCTGGTGACCGGGCCCATGAACCACGGCAGCCTCTCGGCTCCGCTCGGCTACTACTGCGAGGGCCCGGGGGTGGCCGGCGCCGGCGCCAGCCTGGTGGCCGGGCGGCTCGGCACGGCGAATGCCCAGTCGGCGGCGCCGTTCTACAACGCCTACCTGGGGTCGTCTTGTGACTGGTCAAACAGGTGCAACGCCCACAAGCCGGACGGCGTCAACGTCGACGGCTACAACAGCTGCACGGACATCGGCGGGAACACCTTCTCGAACACGCTGACGGTCTGGCGCGATCCGACGGTGCCGCCGATCTTCGACTCGAGCTACGTCTACTCGGTCCGCACCGCGACCGGGTCGGCCGGCCTGGCCATGACCGTGAAGTACGGCAACTATTCGAACGGCACGCAGCTGATCCAGTCGCGGTTCATGGGCGGGAACAAGTTCCGCATCGTCGACAGCGGCGCCGGCGACGGCAGCTTCCAGATCTCCGCCTGGGAGAACGCGGCCAAGTGCCTCGACAACCCGGGCAGCCAGACGGCGAACGGCACGGCCGTTCAGATGTGGGACTGCCTGCAGAACGATCCCTGGCAGCGCTGGATGATCAGCGTCGACATGCCGACCGGCGCCGCCTACCTGAAGAACGTGGGCAGCGGCAAGTGCCTGGACGACTCGAACTGGGTCGCCAGCGGGTCCGTGCCGGTCATCTGGGACTGCAGCGGCAGCGTGACCCAGAAGTGGCGGATGACCGTCGGCTTCTGGAACCCGGGCGCCGATGGCAGCGCCGCCTTCATCAAAGGTCACCCCAACGACGCGTACGTCCTGCTGGCCGGCAACGGCGCGGGAAACCTGTCGCTGGACACCGCCGGCAACTTCGCCAACGGCGCGCATCCGGCCCTCGGCTCGGGCGTCGACACCAGCAAGGACGACAAGTTCCTGATCGTGCCCGGCACCGCCCCGAACACCTGGACCTTCAAGACCCAGTGGAATCCGGGGCTGTGCCTGGACAACACCGCCGGACAGACGGCCAACGGGACGGTGATGCAGATCTGGGCCTGCAGCGGCGGTCCGAATCAGAACTGGTACATCTCGAACCGTCCCAACGGCGGCCTCGAGATCAAGAATCAGACCTCGGGCAAGTGCCTCTTCAACGATTGGGCCGGCGCCGGCAACGACGGCACCCCCGTCGCCATCCAGGATTGCGACGTCAACAACTACGGCGAGATCTGGCTGATGACCGCCAACTGACGGCGCGCGCCGCGGTCAGAGCTGGCTGAGGCCGCCGTCCACGGGCAGCTCGGCGCCGGTGGTGAAGGTCGCGTCGAAGCCCAGATACAGCGCGGCCCGCGCCACCTCTTCGGCCCGACCGAACCGCTTCATCGGCACCCCCTCCGTCAACCGCCGGGCGGTGTCGGCCTTCGCCTGTTCCGGGAGCCCCATCTTGTCGAAGATGGGCGTCTCGATGGGCCCGGGGCTCACCGCGTTGACGCGGATGTTCCGTGGCAAGAGCTCGGTCGCGAAGGTGCGCGCCAGCGAGCGCAAGGCGGCCTTCGAGGCCGAATAGGCGCTCATGGCCGGGAATCCTTTCACGTTCACCACCGACGTGTTGAGCACCACGGAGCCGCCCTCGTGGATGTGCGGCGCCAGCTTCTGCACCGTGAAGTAGGCGCCCTTGGTGTTCACGTTCAGGACCTCGTCGTACGAGGCTTCGTTCTCGGCGTCGAGCGGCGACAGGCGGGCGATGCCGGCGTTGACGAACAGGAAGTCGAGCCCGCCCAGCTCCTTCACCTTGGCGACCAGCCGGTCGATGTCCGCCAGCTTGGACGTGTCCGCGACCAGCGGGACGGCTTGCGGCCCGATCTCGACGGCGGCGCGCTCCAGCGACGCCGCGCTTCGCCCGGTGATGACCACCCGTCCCCCCTCGGCGGCGAAGTGCCGCGCGGTTGCAAAGCCGATCCCTGTGCTGCCGCCCGTCACCACCGCGACCTTCTGCGTGTACCTGCCCATGACCGTTTCTCCTTTTGCGAGCGGCGCGGCACGCCAACCTCCGGCCGCCTCCGCCATTTTGGACTGCTCAGTCTTTAATTGTTCTAGACCGATCAGTCAAGAAACAAAATCGCCCCGCGCTCAACTCGAGAGACGCGCGTAGAGGCTCTCGAACGCACGGGCGGTCCATCCGACGTCATGGTCGCGGGCGAACCGCTGGGCGGCGGCGCCCAGGGCCTCGCGCGCGGTGGCGTCGACGAGCAGCGCCGTGATGGCGTCGGCCAGCGCCGTCGCGTCGCGCACCGGGACGGCGCGCGCGGCGGCCGGCGACAGCGTGTCCAGCAGCCCCACCCGCGTGCCGACGGTGGGCAGCCCGGCGGCCGCCGCCTCCAGGATCACCACGCCCTGGCTCTCGTGGCGCGACGACAGCACGTTCAGGTGGGCGCGCCGATACAGCGCGGCGAGCGGCTCTTGCGGCAGGAATCCGTGAAACGTGACGCGGTCGCCGAGGCCCAGCTCGACGGCGGCGGTCTGGATCTGGCCGCCCAGCGCGTCTTCGCCGACGCAGTCGAGCCGCACGTCGCCCAGCCGATCGACCACCCGCCGAAACGCCCGCAGCAGCGTCGGCTGGTCCTTCACCTCGTTCAGGTTCGCGACGTGCAGGAGACGCCAGGGGGGACCGGCGGGCCGCGCCGGCGCCGCGTCGAAGCGCGCGACGTCCACGCCCAGCGGCACGAGCTGGGCGCGGCCGGCCAGCGCGGGCGGCAACAGGCGCGCGACGAACGAGCTGCCGGCGGTGATCGCGCCGGCCAGCCGCAGCGCCCCGCGGGTGACCGCGCGCGAGCGCGCGCTGCCCGCGCCGCCGTACGGGATGTCCGGCAGCCAGGCCAGCTCGCCGCCCCCCAGGCTGACCACCGACGGGATCGAAGCGGCCCGGGCGAACACCGTCACCAGCAAGGCGGCGCGGTCGGCCCAGAACGCATGCAGCACGTCGAACGGGCCCGCCGTGCCCAGCCAGCGCGCGAACGCGGCGGCCAGGCGGGCGCCACCCAGCCGGCGCCGCTCGCCGGGCGCGGCCCGCGGACCGAGCTGGGTGACCGCGATCGGCCCCACCTGATACGCGCCGGGCTGGCGGCCGGCCGAGGCGAACACCTGGACCTGGTGACGGCGGGCCAGCTCCTGCGCCAGCGACCGCAGGACCGGAATGGTCGCCACGTCCACGTCCGGATCGAAGCCGCCCGGAACCACCAACCCCACCCTCATGCGGGATCCCGTCCCATCGTCGGGTAGACTGGCGCCGCGGCATGATCGCGTTGACGGAGCTGGGCTCTGCCCAGCGGAGTCCTCGCGGGAGGTCCAAGGAACCCTCCCAGGGTTCCTGTCTGATCGACATCAGCGTCGTCATCCCCACCTGCGATCGACCGGCCCGGCTGCTGTCGTTGCTGGCCGATCTCCGGCGCTCGACGGTGCGGCCGCGCGAGGTGATCGTCGTCGACGCCAGCGACACGCCCATCCCGCCGCCGCAGCTGGCGCCGTTCGCGGGCGACCTGCGCGTCCTGCGATCGCCAAAGTCGGTCTGCGCGCAGCGCAACCGCGGCATCGCCGAGGCCTCCGGGAGCTGGATCTTCCTGTGCGACGACGACATCCACGTGCCGCCCGACTACCTGAGCGTGCTGGCGGCCCACATCGCGGCGCACCCGGAAGCCGGCGCCGTGTCCGGGCTGGTGCTGGAGCAGGTCGCCGGCGCCTGGACCGGCCAGCACCCGGTTCGGTCCGCCGCCACCCTGCTCTGGTGCCGCGTGTTTCAGCTGGGGCTGTGGGGCGAGATCCATTGTGAGGGCCCGCTGGGCGACCGGCTCGCCGCGCACTATCGCAGGCGCGGAAATCACATTTCAAGCGCCGGCTGGCCGGTGCTGACCGACTTCCGGGCGCCGTACTTCCGCACGCCGATCTACGCGCTGGGCGCCGCGCTGGTGCGCCGCGATTGGCTGCTGGCCTCCCCCTACGACGAACGCCTCGATCCGCGCGGGTACGGCGACAACTACGGCGTGGCCATCGGCTTTCCGCCGGAAGGCATCCACGTGGTCACGGGGGCCGCCGTCCAGCACGACAAGGAGGCCGCCCATCGCCCGCCGCCCGCCTTCAGCTACCTCCGGCGCACCCTGGCGCTGGACCTGTTCCTCTCGTCGCCGCGCGGCCGGGCGCTGGCCAGCCGTCGCTGGCTGGCCTGGTCGCTGCTGGGCAACAGCCTGTGGCACGCCGCCCGGCGCAACGCCGACATGTGCCGGGCCAGCCTGACCGCGCTGTCCGCCATCGTGCGCGACCGCAACCCGTACCGCGCGCCCGCATGACCAGGCGGGCGCTGGGACCGTTCTGCCTGTCGCTGGCGATCGCCGTCGCGGTCCGGCTGGCGCTTCCCTTCGACGGCCTCTACGGCCAGGACGCCTTCGCCTACTTTCGCTTCGCCCGCGCCGTCTGGCCGCACCTCCTTGGCGGCGCGCCGCTGCCGGCCCTCTACTGGCCGCGCGGCTACCCGGTCGCCGTGGCGCTGCTGCTGCCGCTGGTGCGCGGCCCGCTGGCCGGCCAGCTGGTGAGCGCGGTCGCCATGGCCTGGGCGGCGGCGGCGACCGCCGGGCTGGTCACCGAGCTGCCGCGCGCGCGCGACGATCGGCCGGGCGCGACCGCCAGCCTGGTGGCGGGGATCTGCGTGGCCGCGTCGGGGATCGCGCTCCGCACCGGCCAGCTCGTCATGGCCGACGGCCTGGCCATCGGCCTGGCAGCGACCGCGCTGTGGGCGACGGCCCGGTTCGTCCGCACCGGCAGCGGGCCGTCGCTGGTGGCCGCCGCCGTCGCCATCGCCTGGGGCGCCACCGCCCGCTGGCAGATCGGCCTCCTCGCCCTGCCGGTGCTGGCCGCTCTGGCCACGAGCGATCGGCCGGCGACCTCGGCCGGCTGGTGGGGCGCGGCCGTGGCCGCGGTGGCGCTGATCCTGGGCCCGCAGCTGCTGGCCGCGCACGCGGTTCCCCGCGCGCTGGGGCAGCACGAGTGGCTGCAGCGATGGAGCCCGTCGAACGCCGTCCGACGTGACTTCCAGACCACCGAAGGGCACGCGCGCTATCACTTCCCGGTCGCGCTGTTCTATCTGCTGCGGCTCGGCTGGCCGGACGCGCTGTTCCCGTCGATTGGCCTGCTGGCCGGGATCGGGGCCTGGCGGGTGGTGCGCGAGCGTCGCGGCGCGGAGATCGCGCTCTTGCTCGGGTGGCCGCTGGTGAACGGCGCGTTCATCTCGGGCATCCCGTACGAGAACCCACGCTTCGTCTGGCCGGCGCTTCCGTGCGTCGCCGCCCTGGCGGGCCTGGGCTTTGTGGCGATCGCGCGTGGGATGCGGCGGCGCGGCCGGATTCTGCTGGGCGCCGGCCTGGCCGCGTCGCTGGCGGCCGGGCTGGTGTTCGCCGCCCGCGAGCACGCGCGCACGGTCGCCCGCAAGAACGCGGACCGGGCGGTGGTGGCCTGGGTCGACAGCCTGGTCCCCCGGGGCGCCACCGTCTGGCGCGCCGGCGGCACCCTGATGGCGGAGGAATACGGCGCCAGCAAGATGCGCGACGTCTATCTGGCCAGACCGGCCGACATCCCGGCCCTGCTGGCGACCGACGGCACCTGTTACTACCT
>Ga0068855_100011578_pt1 | contig 10652 bp, 12 predicted proteins | sample KBSCornC52_FD_66592 | JGI IMG/M metagenome (GOLD analysis project Ga0068855, IMG submission 66592) | Corn rhizosphere microbial communities from Kellogg Biological Station, Michigan, USA - KBS Corn C5-2 | ecosystem: Host-associated > Plants > Roots > Rhizosphere > Soil ... | reverse complement strand
CGTCGCATGACAGGCATCTTTCCGATGTTGCACGATGAGTGTCGGTAAATTCAGAGCGTTGGCTTTATCGTGCACCAATCGGCGGACCTCAAACGGGCTCGCGGATAGCGGCGCGAAAAAACCTGAGGTCATAACAGCAGCGTCAGGACGCTCCGTCTTTTGCGTCAACCAACCCAGCGCGTTCGCCACCGAAAGCGTGCCGCGGCTTGTCCCGATCATCACGACAGGATTCTTGAGCGACCGCATGTACCGGACAGCGGCCCCAAGGTCCTGCGCGTATGCATTGGAAGCCCGGTAACCATTGGCCACGCCGGATCGCGTTTTCATATCAGGCGCGATATCGGGCACCAGAACTGCAAAACCTGCCTTGGCGTAGGCAGCGCGCGTTCGCACCAACTGGTTTTTCCCCAAAGAAGTAATGTGCCCGTCCGCCGTGATATCGAGCTTGCCGTGACCGCCCGCGAGCAGGATGACGCTACCAGCCGGGTTTTCCGGCTGAATCAGCAGCGCGCGGATTTTCTGCCCGCGCGATTCGATCTCAACGACTTTTTCGGCTTGCGCGAATGCCGCGCCGCAGCCAAGCCATGATACGAAGAGAAAAAGCAGAATACGCATGCAATACTCCCGATGGTTTTATTCTTATAGCCCGAAGTATAATCTTTGAGCGTCGCGCGATTATCAATATTACGTTAAGTTGGCGCCTGGACGGGGAAACACTGATGCAAAAAGCGGTTACGCTGATTTCATTCGCGCTATTGCTTTGCGGCTGCGCAGGTGCGGCGCACCAGGCAGCGCCCGTCCAGCCTGAAGTCCCCGCCGGCGTCGGCACCGCCGCCCAACACACTCCGCTCACGGGTCGGGGGCGCTGTTCTGCGGCGATCATGGAATACGAAAAGATCGTCGATCGCGACGTGACCACCGGTTATCTCAGCCAGAACGTCTACGATCAGATCGTCCGCGACATCAACGCCGGCGCCCGCCCCGCTTGCGCATCGAACCGCGACGGCGAGGCGATGAGCCAACTCGCGCGCGTGAAAAGCGCACACGGCTATCGCTGATCAAACCGGCTCCGCGCGGAAAACACGCGAAGGCTTCACGATTTCATCTTGTGCGGCGATGAGCACAATCTCGCGCGCACTGCTGTCGAAAGTCTTTTTCAGAATTCCGAATACCGACGAAGCCGCGAGCGAAAGCGCCTGCGCCGTCGAGTTGCTTTTCAACGCATGAAAAAAGAACAATGCCGCGATCATGTCGCCCGCGCCGTTCACCGAAAGATCGAGAAGCGGCGTCCGAACGCGGAAGCCTCCATCCGGGCCGAAGGCCATCAGATCGATCGAATCTTTCGGCGTCTCCTCGACATGCAGGCTTGTGACCAGGACGGTTCTCGGCCCCATCGCCTGCAACGCGCCGCACGCGTTTATCGCTTCCGCAACGGTTTTGCTTGTCAGGCCCGAAAGCAGATCGAGCTCAAACTGGTTCGGCGTTACGATGTCGGCGGCAGGCACCGCCCGCTCGCGCATAAATTCGGGAATGCCGGGGCGGACAAAGATGCCTCGGCCGATATCGCCGATTACCGGATCGCAGCAATAAAGTGCATTTTTATTCGCGGCTTTGACGCGATCGACCGCGTCCAGGATCGCGGCGCCGATGCCGGCGGAGCCCATATATCCGGAAAGAACGCCGTCGCAGGAAGGCAGCACGCTGCGCTCTTCGATGCCTTGCATCACGTCGCCAATCGCTTCCGCACCGAATACTTCGCCGCGCCACGCGCCGTAGCCGGTGTGGTTCGAGAACTGCACGGTATGGATCGGCCAGACCTCGACGCCGAGCCGCTGCAGCGGAAATACTGCGGCGTCGTTGCCGACATGACCGTAGACAACATGCGACTGAATCGAGAGAAGGTTCATGGGCCCTCATAGCAAAAAGGGCGCCCGCGCGGACGCCCTTTCGACTTTATCCGCGGAATTACTGCGAAGCCGCGGCTTTCTCCACGAAAGCATTGGTGTAAGTCTTCGACAGGTCGATATTTGCATTGGCGATCTCCGGCACTGACAAACTGAACACGTCGAGCACCGCTTTCGCGCCCTTCGGATCCATCTTGCCGTTCTCCGAATACATCGGAAGCGTATTCTTGAGCGCCGCGAGATACAGCGCCTTGTCCGCGCCGACGAGATTTTCCGGCATTTTCGCCATGATCTCTTCCGCCGTGTGCGAGTGGATCCATTTCAACGTGGCAACAAGCGCATTCGCAAGCGCCTGTGTCTCCTTCGGATGCTTCTCGATCCAGTCGGCTTTTGTGTAAAGCGCGCCGCCCGGATATTCACCGCCGAAAAGCGCGAGCGTATCTTTCGTCGTGCGCGTGTCGCTGATGATTTTCAGATCCTTGAATTTCCCTTGCAGCACCGTGACTGAAGGATCGAGCATCACCGCGGCGTCGATCGTGCCTTGCTCCATCGCCGCCACGGCCGTCGGCCCGAGACCGACGCCGATCACCGAAGCCGCGTCCGATTTCAGCCCCGCCTTCGTGAGCTGATATTTGAGAAAGAAGTCGGTGGACGAGCCCGGCGCGGAAACGCCGACCTTCTTACCGGCGAGATCCTTCACGGAATGGATATTCGCGGTCTGCTTCGGCGACACCACCAGCGCGAAACCGGGATAGCGATCGTAGACGACAAATGCCTTCAGCGACTGGCCTTTCGCCGCAAGATTCACGCAGTGATCGTAATAGCCCGAAACGACATCGGCGCTTCCGCCCATGACGGCTGCGAGCGCTTGCGAGCCGCCCTTGAGGTCGACGGTCTCGACATCGAGCCCAGCCTTCTCGTATTCGCCGAGCGCTTTCGCCAGCATTGTCGGCAGGTAGCAGAGACACGCACCGCCGCCGACCGCGATCGTCACCTTCGGCCGGCTCTGGGCCGACGCGAAACTCGTGAACAGCAAAAGTGCGAAAATCGTTGCCGTGAAGCGAAGCAGCGGTTTCATGGAACCTCCCGAGGGGATCTTTTTCGTTAGCGCGAAGGCTAGATCATCCGGCGGCGCCGTCAAACTCGCGTTTCCGTCGCCGTGGGCCGCCACACCAAAAGCCTTTTCTCGACCAGCGTCACGAATGCGTCGATTACAATCACAAACGCCGCAAGCACGATCATTCCCGCGAACACGCCCGCGACATCGAATATCCCTTCCGCCTGCTGGATGATGTAGCCGAGCCCCGCCGCCGAGCCGAGATATTCTCCCACCACCGCGCCAACAACCGCGAAGCCAACGGATGTATGCAGCGAGGAGAACATCCAGGAAAGCGCCGACGGCCAATAGACATGCCGCATCAACTGCTGCTCGGTCATGCCGAGCATGCGCGCATTCGCCAAAATCGTCGGGCTCACTTCCTTCACGCCTTGATAGACATTGAAGAACACGATGAAGAAGACGAGCGTGACGCCAAGCGCCACCTTCGACCAGATGCCCAAGCCCAGCCACAGCGTGAAGATCGGCGCGAGCACGACACGCGGCAGCGAATTCACCATCTTCACATAAGGATCGAACACCGCCGCGATCACCGGCTTTCGCGCGAACCAGAAGCCGATCAGGATTCCGCCGATCGAGCCGATGATGAAAGCGAGCATCGCTTCTGTGAGCGTGATCCCGAGATGGTACCAGATCGTGCCCTCGCGAAACCATTTTACGATCCGTGCCGCGACTTCAAACGGTTTTGAGAAGAAAAACGGATCGAGCAGCACTCGGCCAAAAAACGCGTAACTCGTCAGAATGTGCCAGAGCGCGATCGCGAGTACGGCGACCAGCACCTGCATGCCGAGAAGCCTTTTTCGGTTCATGCGCGCGCTCCCGCCATGTCGTAAGTCTTCACCACTTCGTCCTTCAGCTTCGCCCAGATTTCGCGATAAAGGTCATGAAAGGCCGGGTCCAGCTTGATCTCCGCGGTGTCGCGCGGGCGCGGCAGCAAAACTTTCCAGTCGCCGATGATGCGCGCGGCCGGCCCTGCCGACATGATGACGACGCGGTCGGAGAGCGAAATCGCTTCCTCAAGATCGTGAGTGACGAACAGCACCGCTTTCTTGTCCGCCTGCCAGAGATCGAGAAGCAAGTTTCCCATGATCTGCCGGGTCTGCGCGTCAAGCGGCCCGAATGGCTCATCCATGAGCAGGATTTTCGGATCGCGGATGAGCACTTGCGCCAATCCCACGCGCTTGCGCTGTCCGCCCGACAGCATGTGCGGATAGCGGTCGCCGAAATGCGAAAGCCCCACGCGCGAAAGCCACGTCTCCGCGCGTGACCGCGCCTCGCTCGCGGGTGCACCCGCAATATCGAGCCCGATCGCCACGTTTTCGAGGGCCGTCTTCCACGGAAAGATTGCGTCCGCCTGAAACAGATAACCGGCGCGGCGGTTCAGGGAAACAAGCGGCGCGCCGAAGACGCTCACGCTGCCGGAGGAAGGCGCGCGCAAACCTGCCGCGATGTTCAGAAGCGTCGATTTTCCGCAACCCGTCGGCCCCACGATGGACACGAACTCGCCATCGGCAACCGAAAGCGAGGCCTGTTCTACCGCCCGGTAGACGCCACCGCGAGCAAGGCCAAAGGCCACATCGACAGCGGCGAGCGAAACCGCCGCGCCACTTCCGTTTTCGATATCCCCGCTGTCCATGCAGAAATCATCGCACGGATTCCGGCGGAGAAAAAACATGCGGCCGGGAAAAAGACCCCGGCGTTATTTTTCCGGCTTCAACCGCTGCTGGATGTACCAGACGAGCAGCATCAGCGCGCCCACGCCAATCAATGTCGCGCCGGGCACGTCGCGCCCGAACGCAACGAGATTGTCGTAAACGCCCTTCACGAAGCCGCCGGAATATTGCCCGAGCATGAGGTGCAGAAGCACGCTGACCAGGACAATGAGAAAGGCGATCTCCGCGGCAAGCCAAAGATACCGGCGCGCTATGTCGAGATATTTGTCCAGATTTCGATCCATGACGATCTCCCGAAGCAAAGAGTGGGAGATTTCTCTCCCACCCGCTTTTTCGTCACGTCACGCCATCGTGCGCTTTGAGAACAGCCACAAAATGATGCCGAGCGCGATCAAACCGACAAGCCCGTTCTTGCCGAGCTCGCTCACCAGGGCGGTGATATTCGCTACAACCGACCCGAAGAACGGAAGGTTGTTACCCACCAATAGCGCGCAGACGATCGCCAGCGCGAGAAGCATCAGTCCTATTTCGGTAAGTGCCCCAATAACAGATTTGAGGTTTCTGGCTGCGTTCATAGTGCGGTTCTCCCTTTGCAAAGGCATTTGCGGGACGCACACAAGCCCCCGACGATTGGATGAGAAGGATTCCGATTTCAAGACCGGCGAAATCGAGACCTTCGTTTTTGGGCGGTGCTTCGCGCAGGCAGGATTCCTGAAAAGAGCCAACCACGGCCCTTGCCGCGATTTTATTGCATCGCAGCTTTGGCCGCCCGCCGGATGTGCCTATCCGCCGCCGAAGACGACGCGAGCGGTATCCGGCAGCCCTTTGCCTTATTTACTCCGAATCAGTCGGCTCCCTAGCCGGGGCGGGGCGCCGCGCTTCAAAGTTGACCATTGCGTTCGGATACCGAAGGCCCCAAGAAAGCGCACGAACGATCTTCCTGCCATCACTGCTTCTTCCAAACGGTCCATCGCGCATGAGCCTGAGTTCGTTTGTTCATGAAATTCCGAACTATGTGAAAGAGCACCAGACCTGGGCGCCGCTGATTGCGGGCGCGCTGGCGTTCGGCGAGTCGTTTGCCGTGCTTTCGCTGATCATTCCGGCGACCGGCGTCCTCATCGCGCTCGGTTTGCTGATCGCCGCAAGCGATATTCCGTTCACTCCAATCTGGATCGGGGCTGCTGTAGGCGCCGCGCTTGGCGACTGGATCTCCTATTGGATCGGGCTAAAGCTCGAAAACGCGTCGCATCGGGTTTGGCCGCTCTCGCGTTACCCGCATATGATCGAGCGCGGTGAGGAATTCTTCAAACGCTGGGGAATTTGGTCGATTTTCATTGGGCGTTTTTTCGGACCCGTGCGCGCGGTGATCCCGCTGATCGCCGGCACTTTCGAGATGCCTTTCCTCTCCTTCCAGATCGCCAACTGGACGTCCGCTTTTCTGTGGTCGTTCCTGCTGCTCGCCCCTGGCTTTGCCGCGCTGAAATACTTCTCGTAAATCTGCCGCAGGCGGGTTATCCGGCTTTATGGCCGGTAAAAACGCCATCGAATTGCAAGGGGTTAGCAAGCGCTACGGCGCGCACGCCAATGTGCTCGACGATGTTTCGCTGAGTGTCACTAACGGCGAATTTCTCGCGATCGTCGGTCCCTCCGGCTCGGGCAAAACCACGCTCCTGCGCCTGATCAATCGCCTCGCCGAGCCGACGGGCGGTACGATCCGGGTGGGCGACACGAATGTCGCGGAAACGGATCCAATTCTGCTTCGCCGCCGGATCGGTTACGTCTTTCAGGGCGTCGGCCTCTTCCCGCATATGACGGTCGCGGAAAACATCGCGATCACACCGCGGCTGATCGGCTGGGACGATGAGAAACGCGCCGCGCGAACCGGGGAGCTGCTCGCGCTCGTCCGTCTCGATCCCGAAAAATATCGCGAACGCTTCCCCGCCGAACTTTCCGGCGGCGAGCGGCAGCGCGTCGGCGTTGCCCGCGCGCTCGCTGCGGAGCCGAAGATCGTGCTGATGGACGAGCCGTTCGGCGCGCTCGACGCACTCACCCGCGACGCCTTGCAAAAGGACTATCGCGGGCTGCACGAGAGGCTTTCGCTCACGACCGTGATGATCACCCACGATCTCACGGAAGCCGCGCTCCTCGCCGACCGTATCGCCGTCATCCATCGGGGGAAGATCGTCGAACAAGGCACGCCACGCGAGCTGATGACCGCACCCAAAGACGCGTATGTGCGCGAGCTGGTGGAGACGCCGAAGGAACAGGCCGAACGGCTCGCGGCGCTCATGCGAGGCAAGCCGTGAGCGATCCGCGATTTTCCGAAGCGCTTGCGCGGCTTCCCGATTATCTCGGCAGCCATGTGCTCGTAAGCGTCACCGCGCTTGTGCTCGGACTCGCGGTCAGTCTGCCGCTCGCGGTCGTCGCCACGCGCCACCGGCACTTACGGAATTTAATTCTGGGTTTTGCCAGTATCGTGCAGACAATTCCGGGGCTCGCGCTGCTCGCCCTCTTCTATCCCTTGCTGCTCGCACTCTCGGCGCTCACGGAAAAAATCTTTGGCGCCGGATTTTCGGCGCTTGGTTTTCTGCCTTCGGTGCTGGCGCTTGCGCTTTACTCCATGCTGCCGATTTTGCGCAACACCGTGACGGGCATTCTCGGCATCAATCCTGCGATCAAAGAAGCAACCCTCGGCGTCGGCATGACGGAGCGCCAGGCGCTCACCATGGTGGAGTTGCCGCTCGCGCTTCCCGTCATCATGGCGGGCATTCGTACCGCCGCCGTGTGGGTGATCGGCACCGCCACCTTGGCGACGCCCGTTGGCCAAACGAGCCTCGGCAACTACATCTTCACCGGCCTGCAAACGCAGAACTGGGTATTCGTCGTTTTCGGCTGCGTCGCGTCGGCGGCATTGGCGCTCGCCGTCGATCAACTGCTGGCGCTGATGGAAAGCGGCGTGTCGGCGCGCAAGCGAAGCCGCATCCTGATCGGCGGCATAGGAATTGCGCTGATCGTCGCGGCGGCGCTCGCTCCCGTTTTCGCGCGGCCGCAAGCCGCTTACATCGTCGGTGCAAAGACCTTCACTGAGCAATACATCCTGGAGTCATTGATCGAGCAGCGGCTGCGTGCGGCAGGACTATCGGCGCGCGGGCGCGACGGCCTCGGCTCGGTCGTCATTTTCGACGCGCTGAAGACCGGCGATATCGACGTCTATGTCGAATATTCCGGCACGCTCTGGGCGAACCAGTTGAAGCAAACGGAGGCGAAACCGCGCGCGGAGGTACTCGCCGAGGTCAAAGCGTGGCTCGCAAAGAACTACAACATCATCATGCTCGGCGACCTCGGCTTCGAAAATGCCTATGCGCTTGCGATGTCACGCAAGAAGGCCGAGCAGCTCGGCATCAAATCGATCGCCGATCTCGCGCGTTTCGCTCCGCAGCTTTCTATCGCCGGCGATTACGAATTCTTCGCCCGCCCCGAATGGAAGTCGATCCAGGCGAATTACGGCCTGACATTCCGAGAGCGCCGCCTGATTCAGCCCGAATTCATGTATCAGGCGGCGGAAGCCGGCGAAGTCGACGTGATCTCCGCCTACACCAGCGAGGGCCGCATCAAGCAGCACGACCTCGTCGTGCTCGACGACCCGAAGCACGCGATCCCGCCCTATGACGCGATCCTGCTCGTCTCGCCGAAACGCGCGCATGACGAAAAGCTCGCGAGCGCGTTAAAGCCGCTTCTCGGCGCGATTTCCGTCGATCTCATGCGCGAAGCGAATTTGCGCGCCGACGGCAAGGGCGGCAAAAGCTCGCCCGACGAAATCGCGAAGTGGCTGTGGGAGAAAATTGAGAACTCGTCATCCCGGGCGCAGCACAGCACAAAGTGATGCGCTGCAGACCCGGGATCCAGACGGGTGGAGATCCGGGATCAGCGAAGACGCGTCAATTCTTCGCTTTGTCGACCAGCGCCTTCGCCTTGATCCACGGCATCATGTCACGCAGCTTCGCGCCGACCTGCTCGATCGGATGCTGCGCGAGCTTGGCGCGCGTTGCCTTGAACGAGGTCTGGTTGACTTTGTTCTCGAGCATCCAGTTCCGTGCGAAGCGGCCCGATTGAATGTCGTCGAGCACCTTCTTCATCTCGGCTTTCGTCGCCGCATTGATGATGCGCGGACCCGAAACATACTCGCCGTATTCGGCGGTGTTCGAAATCGAGTAGTTCATGTTGGCGATGCCGCCTTCATAAATGAGGTCAACGATCAGCTTCACTTCATGCAGGCACTCGAAATACGCCATCTCCGGCGCGTAGCCCGCTTCGACGAGCGTCTCGTAGCCGCCCTTGATGAGCTCGACGAGGCCGCCGCAGAGCACGACCTGCTCGCCGAACAAATCCGTCTCGCATTCCTCGCGGAACGTCGTCTCGATGATGCCGGCACGGCCGCCGCCGATGGCGGAGGCATAAGAAAGTCCGAGATCGTGAGCGTTGCCCGACGCATCTTTATGAATCGCGATCAGGCACGGCACGCCGCCGCCGCGCTGATATTCCGAACGCACCGTGTGGCCCGGGCCTTTCGGCGCGACCATGAGCACGTCCAAGTCGGTGCGCGGCTCGATGAGATTGAAATGCACGTTCAGGCCGTGCGCGAAAAGAAGTGCTGCGCCCTCTTTCATGTTGCCGTGCAGATGCTCGCGATAGATGTCGCCTTGCAGCTCGTCGGGCGTGAGCATCATCATCACGTCCGCCCATTTCGCGGCGTCCGCGACTTCCATCACCTTGAATTTCTCGGCTTCCGCCTTCTTCGCCGACGCGGAACCCTTGCGGAGCGCAACCGCGACCTCCTTCACGCCGGAATCCCGCAGGTTCAGCGCATGCGCGTGCCCCTGGCTGCCATAGCCGACGATGGCGACCTTTTTGCCCTTGATCAGGTTCAGGTCCGCATCACGATCGTAGTAAACGCGCATATCGACGCCCCTTAGTTTCAGTTTCGATGATTGAAGCCCGCAGGGCTTTAGCATATCGGCCAAAGCCAATCATCTGCTCATAACCGTCTGCGGCGATTGAATTTCTACATTTCCTCGGGCCCGCGGGCGATCGCGCAAATGCCCGTGCGCGAAACTTCGACGAGACCAAGGGGTGACATCAGCACCACGAACTGGTCGATCTTCTCCGGCTTGCCCGTGATCTCGAAGATGAAGCTCTCGGTCGAAGCGTCGATCACGCGCGCGCGAAAGGCGTCTGCAAGACGAAGCGCCTCGACGCGGTTCTCGCCCTTCCCCTTCACTTTAATCAGCGAAAGCTCACGTTCGATCGCGCGTCCGGTTTCCGTGAGATCGATCACGCGATGCACCGGCACCAGCCGCTCGAGCTGATGCTTGATCTGCTCGATCACCATCGGCGTGCCCATGGTCGCGATCGTGATGCGCGAGAGATGCTTCTCGTGCTCGGTCTCCGACACGGTGAGCGAATCGATGTTGTAGCCGCGCCCCGAAAACAAGCCGATCACGCGCGCCAAGACGCCGGGCTCGTTGTCGACGACGACCGAGAGCGTGCGGCGCACGATCTCTTCCTTCACCGCGGCGGCGGGATAATGCGAAGTCGAACCCGGTTGCGTACTCACACCATCACCTTTCCTTCTTCGGTGATCGCCTCGTCGAGGGTCTCGGCCGCGTCACCCAAAATCATCTCGTTATGCGCGCGCCCGGACGGGATCATCGGGAAGCAGTTTTCCATCTTGTCGACCACGCAGTCGAACAGCACGGGCTTCTTCACCTTGATCATTTCCTGGATCGCGCCGTCGAGATCGCCCGGCTTTTCGCAGCGGATGCCGACCGCCTGATACGCCTCGGCGAGCTTGACGAAGTCCGGCAGCGAATGGGTGTAGCTCTCGGCATAGCGACCGCCATGCAGGAGCTCCTGCCACTGGCGCACCATGCCCATGTACTGGTTGTTGAGGATGAACAC
>Ga0068855_100011577_pt1 | contig 10654 bp, 10 predicted proteins | sample KBSCornC52_FD_66592 | JGI IMG/M metagenome (GOLD analysis project Ga0068855, IMG submission 66592) | Corn rhizosphere microbial communities from Kellogg Biological Station, Michigan, USA - KBS Corn C5-2 | ecosystem: Host-associated > Plants > Roots > Rhizosphere > Soil ... | reverse complement strand
GTCGGCGATGCGCGCTCGCTCGTCATCCATCCCGCGTCGACGACGCACTTCCGGATGGACGCCGCAGCGCTCGCGGCCGCCGGCATCGCGGAAGGCACGATCCGGCTGTCGATCGGCCTGGAGGACCCGGACGATCTGATCGACGACCTCAAGCGAGGCCTGAAGGCCGCGGCCAAGCCCGCGGGCAAACCAGCGCCAAGCGCGGGCGGCGCGCCATCCAAGAAGGAGCCGGCATGATCGTGACCGTCCAAGGCAAGCCGGCCTATGCCTATACCGGCGGCAAATGCTTCGACCCGGCGTTGCCCACGGCCGTGTTCGTGCACGGCGCGCAGCACGACCATAGCGTCTGGGGCCTGCAAACGCGCTACTTCGCCCACCACGGCTTCAACGTGCTGGCCGTCGACCTACCCGGCCACTGTCGCAGCGAGGGCCCGGCAAAAACCGCGATCGAGCAGCTGGCCGATTGGATCGCCGAGTTGCTGGACGCCGTGGGTACGCCCGCTGCGCTCGTCATCGGCCACAGCATGGGCTCGCTCGTCGCCCTCGATTTCGCCAGCCGCTATCCGACCCGCGTCCTGGGTGCCGCCCTCGTGGCGACGGCCGTCCCAATGGTTGTATCCGATGCGCTGCTCGACGCTGCGCTTCACCGGGAACCGGAGGCCATCGAGCTCGTGAACCGCTGGTCGCACTCGACGATCGCGGCTAAACCGTCTTGCCCCGCTCCCGGCTTTTGGCTGCACGGCATCAACCAGCGACTTATGGAGCGCGTCTGCGCACGCGGCGAACCGCACCTGTTCCATACCGATTTCGCGGCCTGCAACGGATACGCGCACGGGCTCGAGCGCGCGGCGCAGGTGCGCTGTCCCGTGCGGCTCGTTTTGGGCGACAAAGACATGATGACGCCGCCGCGCGCCACGCGAGCGCTCCTAGAGACCCTGAGGACCGCGGGCGTGCCCGTGGACGTCGTTACGCTCGATTCGGGACACGCGCTCATGAGCGAACAGCCCGATGCGACGCTCGACGCGCTTTTCTCGTTCGCGCGTTCGGCGGCGGCGACCCAACAGGCTTGACGATACGCGGCAGGACGGTCCGCCGCCACTAGGCCGGACGGCCAGGTTGCGCCCTCGGCGCAATCGCCGGACAATGGTTTTGTCAGCCTGGCAACTTCGCGGCGGCAGGCGGCCACGCGCTCGGCGCACGACGCCTGCCGCTGCAACGGGCGCGCCTGTCGGCGCAATGGAGGAAGCGATGGCTCACAGTGCTCATACGGCCCATTTCGCGAGCTTCGGCGAGTTTTACCCGTTCTACCTGGCCGAGCATCGCAACGCAGTCTGCCGCCGGCTGCATTTCGTGGGCTCGCTCGGCGCAATCGGCTGCTTGGCAATGGCCGTCGCGACGGGCGGCTGGCTTTGGCTACCGGCAGCGCTCGTTTGCGGCTACGGATTCGCGTGGGTAGGTCACTTCTTCTTCGAAAAGAACCGCCCGGCCACCTTCCGGCACCCGCTCTATAGCCTGATGGGCGACTGGGTGATGTTCAAGGACATCTGCATCGGCAAAATTTCGCTTTGACCGCCGAACGCTTACCCGAGAGGGAAGCGGCGGACAACCGTGCGCACAGGCGCACCGCCATGGCGGTCTGCCCGAGGCTGATGCCGGCCGCCGCATCGGCACTGCGCCGCTGCTCTTACGCCGCTTGATGCGGCCAAGGCGAACGGGCGGCCTTGCCGCTGCCGTCGGGCGCATCGCGTACGCTGCGTGCGGCGACGAGCACGGCCAGCGTCAAATCGAGCTTCGGATTGTGCAGCGCGTCGAGCAATAACGCGCTGTCGACGCGCGTCGAATCGAGCCTCAACTGGTACTCGAGTTCCGAGCGGTCAATCACAAACATGTCGAACAGCCGCCCGACCGTCACCTGCGCCGGGCTCGCGATCAATACGTAGCGCGGCTCCGCGTCGTCGGCGAGCCGGGTGACCCATTCGCGCCGCTCCAGTTTGCCGAGTAGCCGCGTGACGGTATCCACGTCGCAGCGAAGCATGCGGGCGAGCGCCATCGGGGTGAGACCCACCCGGCCCGCCTCGCGCGTTTGATCGAGGCGCACCAGCAATTCGAGCGCATCCAGCAGATCGCTACCCGCATAGGTGCGCCGGTGAAATTGCCCCAAGCGGATCGCCGGCAACGCGGAAACGATCGTCGCGCCGGCTAACGTAATGAACCAGCACAGGTAGACCCAGAGCAGGAACATCGGCACGAGTGCGAACGCGCCGTACACGGCGGTGTAGGTCGGCATCCGGCGCACGTAATAGCCGAAGCCGCGCTTGGCGAACTCGAACGCCACGGCCGCCAGTAGCCCGCCCACGACGGCATCGCGCCATGCAACCGAGCAATTGGGTAAATAGACATAAAGCAGGGTAAACGCGAGGGCAGTCAGCGGCAGCGCCGCGCCCGTCAACGCCCATTCGAGAAGCGGCGGCACGTGCCCGTTCGCAAGCACGCTCGACTGCGCGAAAAGATATGACGACATCGACAGACTCACGCCGATCAGCAACGGACCGAGCGTAATAATGGCCCAATAGACAAGTACCCGCTGCGCCAACGGGCGCGGCTTCGCCACGCGCCAAATTTCGTTGAGCGAGGACTCGACCGTCATCATCGTCATCACGGACGTCACGAACAAGATGATCATGCCCACCGTCGTGAGCCCCTTCGCCTTCGACGCGAACTGATTCAAGTATTTGAAGATCTGGCTGTTGATCTGGTCCGGCATCAAGTGTTGCGCGAGGAACATCTGCAGCGAGGCCTGAAATTTCGCGAAGATCGGAAACGCCGTGAAGAGGGCGAACGCAACCGTCGCGAGCGGCACGATCGCGAGCATCGTCGTAAACGTCAGACTGCCGGCCACTTGGGCGATGCGGTCTTCGCGGCTGCGCTTCACGGCGAAGCGCGCCAGACGTTTGAGCGTGTCCAGTTCGGCACTGAGCGTCCGCAAGAATCGTTCTCCTTTTTGATTTCGATGGCGGCGGGCCGCGGCGCACGACCATGGCCACCCCTATAATAAGCCGCTCACGATCCACGCCTATGAAAGACATCCTCGTACTCTATTACAGCCGGCACGGCGCAACCCGCGATTTGGCATTGTCCGTCGCACAAGGGGTCGACAGCGTGCCGGGCATGCAGGCTCGCATCCGAACGGTGCCGGCGGTCTCCGCTGTGAGCGAAGCCACGGCGCCCTCGATCCCACCCGACGGCCCGCCCTACGCGGAGCTGAGCGATCTCGAAGCGTGTGCGGGCCTCGCGCTGGGCTCGCCGACGCGCTTCGGGAACATGGCCGCATCGCTGAAGTATTTCCTCGACGGCACGACCCCGCAATGGATGAGCGGGGCCCTGGCCGGCAAGCCCGCCTGTGTCTTCACATCGACGAGCAGTCTGCACGGCGGCCAGGAATCGACGCTGCTCTCGATGATGCTGCCGCTGCTGCACCACGGGATGCTGATGGTCGGCATTCCCTACACTGAAAGCACACTGGCGACGACGCAGACTGGCGGTACGCCGTATGGCGCGTCGCATGTCGCCGGCGTGGGGACGCGCGAGGCCGCGCTGTCTGCCGACGAAAAGACGCTGGCCGTCGCCCTGGGCGCGCGGCTCGCGCGCACGGCGTCACGGCTGGCCGGCCGCCCATGACGTCCGCACCTGCCCGCGCCCCGACCCAACCCGCCGCGCTGACCGGGGCCCCCGTGGTTCGCCGCGATGCGTGCGCGCGCCTGGCCGCGCTCACGCTCGCGGCCTTGATCGTGCTGGCGCTGGCATGGGAGAGTTGGCTCGCCCCGCTGCGGCCCGGCGGATCGGCGCTTCTGCTCAAGGCGTTACCGCTTGCATGCGCGTTCCCGGGCGTTTGGCGGCGCAGCCTTTACACGCTGCAATGGGCGTCGATGCTCGTGCTGCTTTATATGGCGGAAGGCATCGTGCGCGGGATGACCGACAGCGGACTGTCGGCGCGGCTCGGTTGGGCGGAAGTCGCCCTCGCGACGCTCTTCATCGGCTGTGCCGTCGCTTATATCGCGCCCTTCAAGCGAGCGGCGCGAGCAGCGCGCCGCGCCGCCGGCGGGACCCGCTCGACCTAGCGCGACTGCACACACCGACGAATCTGCGCCGCCCCACACGCCAAACCACACGGCCAACACCAACATGCTAGGCAGGACCCCCGCTCACATTCTTTCTCCTCGCGCTCGCCTCAGACGATCATCATGACCGACACCCGCTCAACGACCCGCGAAGCGTTCATCGCGGCATGCCGCGACGCCATCGGCGCCGCCCAAGTCCTTACCGATCCACACGACACAGCGCCGTTCCTCACGGACTGGCGCCACCGCTACACGGGCGCCGCCTGCGCCGTGCTGCGACCTGCGACGACGCAAGAAGTCGCCGCCGTGGTGAAACTCGCCAACGCGCATCGCGTCGCACTCGTCCCGCAAGGCGGCAACACGGGCCTTGCCGGAGGGGCGACGCCAGACGCCACCGGCAACCAGGCTGTCATCAGCCTGGCACGTTTAAACCGCATCCGCGCGCTCGATCCGCATAACGACACAATCACCGTCGAGGCGGGCGTCGTGCTGGCACACGTGCAGAACCACGCGCGCGAGGCTAACCGACTGTTTCCGCTCAGCCTGGCCGCCGAGGGCAGTTGCACGATCGGCGGCAACCTTTCGACGAATGCCGGCGGCACGGCGGTCCTTCGCTACGGCAATACGCGCGAACTGTGTCTTGGACTCGAAGTCGTCACGCCGCAAGGCGAGATCTGGGAGGGATTGCACGGACTGCGCAAGGACAACACCGGCTACGATTTGCGCGATTTGTATATCGGCGCGGAAGGCACGCTGGGGATCATTACGGCTGCCGTCATGAAGCTGCATCCGTTACCGGCCGCGCGCGTCACGGCGCTCGCCGCGCTCGCCTCGCCGCATGCCGCGCTCGAGTTTCTCGCGCTCGCACATCGGTGCGCGGGCCCGCTGCTGACGGGGTTCGAATTGATGTCGGATTTTTGCCTGCGTCTGGTCGGAAAGCATTTTCCGCAGATGCGCTATCCGTTCGAGCAGTCGCACGCGCAGATCGTGCTGCTCGAACTGTCCGACAATGAAAGCGAGGAGCATGCGCGCGGGCTGTTCGAGCGGATGATGGAGCAAGCGCTGGAATCGGGTCTCGTAGACGACGCCGTCGTTGCAGAAAACCTAGCGCAATCGCGCGCGTTTTGGGATCTGCGCGAACACATTCCACTCGCGCAAGCCGAGGAAGGCTTGAATATCAAGCACGACATCGGCGTGCCGATTTCGCGCGTCGGAACGTTCATCGAGGAAACCGATGCGGCCATTGCCGCTGCCGTGCCCGGGGCGCGCATGGTCACCTTCGGCCACCTCGGCGACGGCAACCTGCACTACAACGTGCAGGCGCCCGAAGGCGGCGATGCGCAGGCCTTCCTCGCGCAATACCAAGCGCAATTGAACCGCATCGTCTACGAAAGCGTGCATCGGCATCGCGGCACGTTCAGCGCGGAGCACGGTGTCGGCCAACTGAAGATCGACGAAGCGACGCATTACAAATCGCCCGTCGAGATTGGGCTTATGCGCACGATCAAAACGGCACTCGATCCGCTCGGGCTGATGAATCCCGGCAAGGTGCTACGCTAAAGCTAACGATCATCGCTCGCATGCGGCGGCGCAAAAACGCTGCCGCTTACCCGCTTTTCGGTTTTGGAATAGATTCGATAGATCGAACCATCGGGCCCATCCAGCAAAGAGGCGCTTCGTGAAAATCCGCGTGCTGTCCGACCTGCATCTCGAATGCGACGAACCGGAAGCCATCCCCCATGTCGATGCCGACCTCATCGTTCTCGCCGGCGACATCCACAACCACGCGGAAGGCATTCGCTGGGCGGCGGAAACGTTTGGCGACAAAACACCCGTCGTCTATGTGCCCGGCAACCACGAGTATTACGACGGCGAATTCGGTGCGCTCGAGGTAGCGATGCGGGACGCCGCAGCCGGCGTCGATAACGTCCACTATCTCAACAGCGCCGCGCTGACCGATCCGGACGAACACTGGCGCGTGCTCGGCACGACGTTATGGACCGATTTCGAGCTGTTCGGCGGGAGCAAAGAAGAGATCGCCGCATCGATTACCGCCGCCGAAAAGGTCATGCTTGATTTCCGCGGACCGATCCAGGTGACGTGGCCTTCGAGCGCCACTGGCACAGCTGGGGCGAGCGAAGGTTCTCGCTTGTTCACGGCAGCCGATACGCTGGCGCTGCATGCTCATGCGCGCGACTGGCTCGAACAACAACTAGCGGAACCGTTCACCGGCAAGACGATCGTCGTCACGCATCATGCGCCGCATCGCGCGAGCCTTGCCGATCGCTTCGCGAACGATCTTTCGTCGGCTGGCTTCATCAGTCATCTGACCGACCTCGTCGGGCCGCCCGTGGCGCTGTGGATTCACGGGCATACGCACACGGCATTCGATTACGTTGCAAACGGCACGCGTGTCGTCTGCAACCCGCGCGGGTACGTGAGCCGTCGCAGTGGCCGGCTCGAAAACGAGCAGTTCGCCTGGGACAAGATCGTTGAAGTCTGAGGCACGCACGCGTGTCTCAGTTGGGGCACCGACTAGGTCTGGGGACGGAACGCAGGGCAACGCAACGGCGCCGCCGCTGGATACCATCCCGGCGCCGGCGCTTTTCTAAAGAACTGATTTTTCGCCAATCGCGCTACGCGAGCCCACCCGAGATAGGATCGACAAAGTGCGATGGCGACAGCGACGCCGCCGCGGACTGCCGGCAGCGCATTAAAAAGGCACGGCACCAACGGCTACTGCTGATTCTGCGGGTTGAACGACACTTTCTTGTTGCTGCCGATAAAATAATCGGCGCTCATGCAAGCGGACCAATACAGTTGCGCGATGTCGCCCACCTGCAGCATTTCGTCAATTTGGTGGGCCATATCCGCCAGCGTCATCGTCTGTCCGTGCGCGAGTTGCACGACCCAGACAAGCTCTGCATTAGTCGGCTCCCAGAAGCACAAACCACATTGCCCGACTTCACTATCACCGTACAGCGTGAGATTGTAGGAAATCGTGCTGAAGTTTTCCCGGTTAAGCGCGGGCGTGGAGAACTCCAAATTCTGGTCCTCATACCACTCGTCCCTCTGGGCCCGGGTCCAATAGATGATGTCTTCATCGGCGATCGATTGGGCGATCTGGCCATCGGTGAGATGTTCGTAGAGAACCCAATCAGCTACCTCGTCCGACATGGTGCTGCCGAACTGCCCGATAGTGATGACATCGACCGAGCTTTCTTCGCTCGGCGGTAGCGGTTGGTCCGCCTGCCCGCCATGTCCTCGCACATAAAATCTTCGAATCGTCATTTCGTTCTCCTAATGGTTGATTTACACCCATCACGCATGTGGACCCGCCGGCGGCAGGCCCGCGCTACGCTTTCGAAATTCATTTCAGCTTGCTGCGTTCACGTGGATCAGTACTTCCGCGGCCGCCCGGCAGCCTTCGAAGTAAGCCCCCTGCAAGGTGCCGTAGTAATCGCAGTTCGTTGCCTCGCCCGCGAAATGCACAAGTCCCACAGGCTCGGCAAGCAGAACGCGCGCGTTGAGTGCCTGGCGATCATCAGGCCCGCCGCCGACGAATGCGCTATAGGAGTAAGCCCCGAGCGCCGCAGGATCGCAGCTCCAGTTCGTCATGGCCTTGCCGGTCGTAAAGTGGACGCCGTCGTTGGCCTCTTGAACGGCGGATTTGAACAGCGCGAGCACGTCCCGGTCTTCGAGTTGGTCCAGCTCACGGGCGAACTCGCCAGACGCATGCGCAACGAGCACATCGGGATAAAAGGGCAGCCGGTAGTATTGCCAGACGCCGCGGGGGTCGTCATTGACGAGGTAGTAGTTGGTGCCGGCCTGAATCGTGGGGGGAGCCGTGCGCAAGCGCAGTGCGAGCTTTTTGTACGAACCGAGCCGCAAAACATTCAGCGCGGTGCGATGGGATTCCGGAAGCAGTGGATGGAACTCGATGGCGTCGCTGCCGAGTACCGCAACCGGTACAGTCACGATGCAGGCGTCGAAGGTCTCCGACCCGCTGCTCGTGCTAACGGTCACCCTTTCCTCGCCGTGCGCAATTTTGGTCACGCAGGCGTCCAAGCGCTCGACATAGCGCGTGCGCTCGCGCAGTTTGCGCCCGTACTTCGACACCAGCGTGCCGATCCCCTCTTTCACGAATAGATTGTTGCGCCCGTCGCCCTCTTTCTCGCGGGCGCGATCGGCCGCGATGTATTGCCACGTTTCCACCGATTCGGTGAACGGGCCAAACGACGACGTAGCATGGCCGAAAAGCTCGGGATCGCTGTCGACCCTCGGCTTTCTTGCCACGACGACGTTCGGTTTCTCCGCGGCTTTGTCGTACGACGCCTGGATTTCGTCAACGACGTTCTGCACCGCGCGGGTCGTCGTTTTGCGGTCGACCCATTGACCGTCCCGCTCCACCCGCAGCTTGTATTCGGCGTCTTCTTCAATGGTCGTGAATCCGAGCTCCTTAGCGATCGCCGTCAGCGGATTGATCGTCGGATCCTGGATGTACTGCGCCCCCATGTCGAATGCGAATCCGGGAATCGACGTCGTGTCCGTACGTGCGCGTCCGCCGTAGCGGCCGCTCGCTTCGAACAAGTGCACTTTCTGGACACGATCGTCGTCAAGCAGTGTATAGGCTGCAGCGATGCCGGCCAGCCCTCCTCCAATGATGGCAACTTTCATCGATCTCTCCTGTTACTGTTAGAACAGCTAATTAGGATGCCTAATTGAATAGATGACATTCCCGATATCGTCTGCCATTACCGCGTTTCAGCGATAGCGGATCAAATAGTTCAGCGCAAGGTTGACGGGGCGCGTCTCGGACGACACGCGCGGCTTGCCGTTGGTGCCGTCCGGCTCGACCGAGGTAGTCGCCTCCGGGACTGGATTCTTTATCAGCCCGGAGCCCTCGCCCGCTTGGAGCGCCGACGGCATAGTCGCTACGTAGTCATGCTCGTGGCCTTGAAAGGCATCGTCTTCCACCGTCCCGACGTGGTCGCCGGTCGCCCCTCCCTTGGCGCTCGCCTCACGGGTCGCTGCATCGCGATCGCGCCCCGTCCCGTCATCCACGCCGCGCGCGAAACGCCCGCGCAGATCGGGCACTCTAAATTTCTTCGTATCCGCATCGAAGCCGAAGCTGTTGCCGATCACGCCGTATAGCTTCCAATACTCGGCGCTGGAGTACTGGCCGCCGTCGCAATACAGCCAACCCTGTTGAGCAAGCTTTGCTTTGACTTGCTTGATTGTCTCCGCACTGTTGCTGTCGGTACCGGCCAATAGGCCCGCATAGGCTACGACCGTACCAATCGGGCAGCCGTGCATCTCAAGGCGCATCATCGCAAAGTCGGTCACGATGGCTCCAAGGGTTTGTCTTCAAGGAAGAGGCGAAACTCGGCAGCGCGTCGCCCGCTTGTAGGTAAAGCAGCGGCAATGGCAGGCGCAGCGTCCAGGGCGGTGTCGCCCCCGGGACGAGCGCACCGCTCGTGCGCTGCTCTTCGAGCAGCGGCACGGTGGATTCGGTGACGGGTACCTCTGCCACAACGCCGTTCGACGGTATCGCGGGAGCCGGCCAGCGCGGCTGCCATTGCAGTGCGTAAAGCAGCTCCGTCTGACGCGCCGGCTTCAAAGGCAGCAGGACCGCAGCCGCTTTTGCATCGAGAAACGCTCGAAATAAACGCGCCGATGCCGACTCCGTAAACACGCGGCTTTCAGGTGCATGCGCGGGGTACGGGCTCGTTGCGCTCACAGGAGAATCGTATTGCCAGCTCATCGAAGACCATTCAATACACGCATCCCAGACCGACGCGCCGCTTGCGCCTCGCGTGCTCGACAGCAATGCAATGGATTCACGCCGCAGTGTCTCGCGCTGAATCTCGTCCGTGCGGCCGGCACTCGCAAGCTCGATGCGGCGCGAAAGCTCGGCGTCGTAGGCCCGCATGCGGACGTGCCAGGCTTCGAGCAACCGGATATAGACGCGCATCTGCCAATCGACCATCAGCGGATCGACCGTCACCGGCTTCTCTGAGTCAGTCGGTCGTTTCTCAGCGGCAGACGTGGGTTGATCCGACTCGGTCAACAGCACACGATTGCAACTGAGCTCGACGCTTAAGCCGAAAAGCGGCGCATCCGTCATGACGGTGACGGGCACCGGGCCGGTGAGCCCGACAACCGAATCGCCGAGCGTCGTCGTCTGCAGCCACGCGGTCGGCGGCGCCGGCGGGGTCGCGGTCGGCGCGCCGACGCTGGTCGGTGACGCGGCCGACGGAACGGTGATCGTCACATCCGCAGGCTTGGCAGCCGGATGGGCGGGCAAATCGTAACCGCCGACGCTCGCGACGACACTGAAAGAGGCGTCCGCCAGCGCGAGCGACACCTTACCGGATGCGACGGCGTAACCCTCGGGCACCCTGAGCAGCGATGCGTCGGCCACGGTCGCCCGGTTGATCTGCGCGCTGACGACGATGGTCTCGACCGGCGGCGCGGGCAGATCCGTCAGACCGTACTGCGCAGCAAGGCTCTGATAGTTCGTCGGCGCAATCAAC
>Ga0068855_100011571_pt1 | contig 10657 bp, 5 predicted proteins | sample KBSCornC52_FD_66592 | JGI IMG/M metagenome (GOLD analysis project Ga0068855, IMG submission 66592) | Corn rhizosphere microbial communities from Kellogg Biological Station, Michigan, USA - KBS Corn C5-2 | ecosystem: Host-associated > Plants > Roots > Rhizosphere > Soil ... | reverse complement strand
CTTTGAGGAGACGGCGGAGGTATTTCGGCGGGTGGGCAGGTCCGTGCCCGTCTTCAGCGACAAGTTTCTCTCCTGGAAATGGGAGGACGCCCGCTGGATGGTCGATACCGCCCATCAACTCAAGATCCCCTTTATGGCAGGCTCCTCGATTCCCGGTACCTGGAGGCATCCACCGCTGGAGATGCGCCTCGGAGCGCACGCCAGGGAGGCCGTAGAACTCAGCTTCGGCGGACTGGAAGCCTACGGCTATCACGGCCTGGAAGCGATGCAGTCGATCGTAGAGCGCCGACACGGCGGTGAGACCGGGGTGAAGGCCGTGCAGTTCGTGCTCGGAGACGCCGTCTGGGATGCCGCCGCGCAGGGGCGTTTCGACATGCGCGTATTCGAGGCGGCGGCAAAAGCACGTCAGGCCACAGGACGCTTCACCGGAGACCTGAAAGACGCCATGAAACCCGCCGCCTTCTTCATCGAGTATCGCGACGGCTTCAAAGCGGTCCTGATCCACGACACCGGTTCCGCCAATAGCGAATGGGTCACCGCCTGGAGCGAAGACGGGCGCAAGCAGCCCCTCGCAACCTCCCACTACACCCAGGAGGCGCGCCCCTTCGGACACTTTTCCTTCTTACTTCAGGGCGTCGAACGGATGATCTTCACCGGCAAACCGACCTGGCCCGTTGAGCGTACCCTCCTCGTAACCGGCATCCTGGACGCCATCTTCCAATCGCGCCAACAGGGCGGAGCGCGCCTCGAAACGCCCCAACTGGACATCCGGTACAAGCCGTCCGCTGCCTGGAAGGAACCTCCTCCCCCGATCCCGAACAGACCGATCGATGGCCAGTGAGAGAGGAGACTATTAACGACCTCTTCGCACGACCTAACCCCCCCTGCCCCTCCTTCCCTACTTCGTTCGCTACGCTCACAGGGAAGGGGGGTGCCCCAACAAGTAATGGCTTTGTTCCCTCTGACTGTGTCAAGGGTGGAAGTGGAAGAAGAGGGATGCATTTTTGCCTTTCAAATGAGGGGCTTGCCCCGGCAGTAGAGTGAGGCAAAACGGTGCAACGTGCGAGGCGGGCACCCCCTTCCCTGTGAGCGAAGCGAACGAAGTAGGGAAGGGGGCGGGGGGTTAGGTTGTGCGGAGAGGTCGTTCCTTGTTTGGTCACCCCTTCCCGCTTCGGGAAGGGGACGGGGGTTAGGTAAGCGAGCGAAGCGAGCACAGGGAGAGAGTTTTTCGGAGGATTGTGTGAACTGCATTTGGCATGGACGGCCAGATAGGAGAGAGGATGAGAAGCAGGGCAGGGATAGGTTGGTCGAGGGTGGGGTTGGGTGTAGTGCTGGCGGTGTTAGTCTCCCTGTGTCAGGCGCAGGTCGGGCCGCAACCGGTGCACGCGGCGCATGGGATGGTGGCCTCGGCGGAGAGTCGGGCGAGCGAGGTCGGGGTGGCGATCCTGAAGAAGGGTGGGAATGCGGTCGATGCGGCGGTGGCGGTGGGGATGGCGCTCGCGGTCACCTATCCGGTCGCGGGGAACCTGGGCGGCGGAGGCTTTATGCTGATCCGTATGGCTTCAGGAGAAGCCGTCGCTATCGACTATCGGGAGATCGCCCCGCAACTGGCGTCGCGCAATATGTATCTGGACGCACAGGGCAATGCGATTCCCGAGGCGTCTCTGGTGGGAAGTCGCGCGGCCGGTGTGCCGGGGACGGTTGCAGGGCTGGCGCTGGCACAGCAGAAGTATGGCAAACTCTCGTGGCGCGAGGTGCTCGAACCGGCGCGGCTGCTGGCCACAAATGGTTTTCGACTCTCCTACGCCCAGGCGTCCAGTCTGCGCACCGACAAGCTGCTCTCGAAATTTCCGGAGAGCCGTCGGATCTTCCAGAAGGACGGGCATTTCTACGCGCCCGGCGATCTCTTCAAGCAGCCGGAACTGGCGGCGACGCTTCTCCGGCTCCAGACCCGAGGTCCGCGCGAATTCTATGAGGGAGAGACTGCCCGGCAGATCGTGGCGGAGATGCAGCGGAGTCAGGGGCTGATCTCGCTGGAAGACTTGAAACAGTACAAGCCGGTGCAGCGGGCGCCACTGGTCGGCTCCTACCGTGGCCTGGATATTATCACGATGCCGCCTCCCAGTTCCGGCGGCATCGCCCTGATCGAGATGCTGAACGTGCTGGAGCACTTCCCCCTGCGCACGCTGGGTTACAACGGCTCGAAGACCGACCACCTGCTGATCGAGACGATGAAGCGCGCCTTCGCAGATCGGGCCGTGCATCTGGGCGATCCCGACTCGGTGAAGGTGCCGGTCGCCGGTCTAATCTCCAAGAAGTATGCCGCGCACCTCGCAGAGAGCATCGACCTGCATCGCGCGACGCCGAGCACGGAGATCCATGCCGCCACTCCCGCGCAACTCGAATCGGAGCAGACAACCCACTACTCCATCGTCGATTCGCAGGGCAACGCCGTCACGAACACCTATACGCTCAACGGCGCTTACGGATGTGGCCTCACGGTGCGGGGCGCAGGCTTCCTGCTTAACAACGAGATGGACGACTTCGCCGCAAAGCCCGGCTCTCCCAACGGCTATGGACTGGTGCAGGGGGAGGCGAACGCCATCGCGCCCGGTAAGCGTCCTCTCTCCTCCATGACGCCCACGATCGTCCTGAAGAACGGGAAACTCTACCTGGTAATCGGCAGTCCGGGCGGTCCGACGATCATCACCACCGTGCTCCAGGTGATCCTGAACGTCGTCGATTTCGACATGAACCTGCGCGAAGCGATCGCCGCACCGCGTATTCACCATCAGTGGCTCCCGGACGTTGTGAAATACGAAGCCTACCGTTTCCCGCCCGATGTCCGCGATGCGCTGATAGGGCTGGGGCATAAGCTGGGCGACACCTCTGTACGCGGAACCTACTGGGGCGACGCTGAAGGTATCATGTTCGACCCGAAGACCGGCCTCTACCTGGGCGCCTCCGACCCTCGCTCCAACGACAGCAGCGCGCTCGGCTATTGACAACGCGCCGCCTCCCAACCGTTTGTGGGGTCGTAGGAGAAAGGCGGCAACTTTCGAGAAGCAGTCCGGCAGCATTTGAGTTATCCTAAGAACAGGTGGCGGTGAGGCTAAGCGCCGCCTCCACAAATGTACGTTCCGTTCGAGAACGTGAGATTAGAGAACCCTCCCTGGGGCCGTAAACGGCCCCAAATTTTTGCTGTGACCTTTTGCGGTTCATGCACGCAACATAGCAACCCCAACCCTGTCATCGTGATCCGGTGCTGCGCGTCTTCAAGCGAAACCGGCGCTGCAAATCCTGTATATTGTTCTGAATGATTACTGTCCTGGAGGTGTGGAGTTGACCCTGCAACGAAGAGAGAAGCGTGTACGGATTGGGATGCTGACGCTGTGTCCGGCATTGCTCCTGCTGGGGATGGCGGCAGTTCGAGGGCATGGGGGACAGGCGCAGGCAGGGCAGACATCGCCTCCCGGTGCGCCGGAAGCGTTGGCGCTGGTTCAGCGAGGGGATGCGGCAGGCGCAGTGAAGCTCATGGAGGCTGCGGTTGTTTGGCAGCCGAAAAATGCGCGGGCGTGGCGCGTGCTGGGCTATGTCGCGCTGAAGGCGAAAAACTTCGATCGGGCGCTCTCGGCCTACGGTACGGCGTTGGAGATCGAACCTGAATTTCCGGCGGCGCTCTACAATACCGGCGTCGCCTACGCGCTCAAACAGGACAAGGAGCAGGCTTTTCACTGGCTGGAGGCGGCGCACGCGACGCAGAAGATCGATATGACCCAGATCCAGGTCGATCCCGATCTGGTCAGCCTGAAAGAGGATCCGCGCTTCACGGCGCTGCTTCCCAAGCCGGAAATGTATGCGCACCCCTTCGTCGAGACGGTGAAGGTGATTCGGGAGTGGGACGGCGAGGCGATGAACGATCAGTTCGGATGGATCGCACGCACTATGGGCGATGTGGATGGCGACCGTATCAACGATGTAGTCACCTCCGCGCCGACGAAAGATGTCGGCGGCGCGAACGCCGGACGCGTCTATCTCTACTCCACACGCACCGGCAAACTGCTCTGGAAGGTGGATGGACAGCCCGGAGATCAACTCGGATCGGGAGTCGAATGCGCCGGAGACACCAACCATGACGGCGTGCCGGATGTCATCGCGGGCGCGCCGGGGAGCGGCAAAGCCTATGTCTACTCCGGCAAGGACGGTCATCCTCTTCTAACGCTGAAAGCCGAAGATCCCAAAGATGTTTTTGGCGCGCATGTCGCGGGTGTCGGGGACATCGCCCACGATGGATATGCGGATGTGATGGTGGGCGCGCCGGGCAATAACGCGGGAGGGGCGAAGGCAGGCCGCGCCTACATCTACTCCGGCAAAGACGGACATCTGCTGCTGACGCTGACGGGGGAACATGCCGGAGACGGCTTCGGAAGCACGGTGGCAGGCGTTTCCGACCGAAAGCACCGCTTCGTGATCGTCGGCGCGCCGGGAGCCGGCCCGAAGCAGGCGGGCCGCACCTATGTCTATAATGCACTCTCGCAGAAGCCGCAGTTCGTCATCGAGGCCGATGAGACCGGCAGCGCGCTGGGCAATATGTTCGTTTCGGTCGCGGGGGATCTCGACGGCGACGGTGTTCCGGATATCTACGCCTCTGATTTCGGCAACGCGGCGAAAGGGCCGGCGACCGGACGCATCTACATCCGTTCCGGCAAAGACGGCCATCCTCTGCTGACGCTGACCGGAGAGACGGCCGGCGAAGGCTTCGGCATCGGCAGGGCGGACGCGGGCGACGTCGATCATGACGGGCACGCCGACCTGATCGTCGGCGCGTGGCAGTATGCAGGGGCAGCGGTCTCCGGCGGCCGCGCTACCCTCTACTCCGGTAAGGACGGCCATGTCTTGAACACCTACACCTGCCGCGTGCCCGGCGACACCTTCGGCTTCGACGCCGTAGGCATCGGCGATGTCGATGGCGACGGCATCACCGATCTCCTCCTCACCTCCGCCTGGAGCGGCATCCACGGCTATCACTCCGGTCGCATGTTCATTATCTCCAGCGGCATCCGCGCCACAAAACGCTAACGAATGCTGACAGGCGCTTAGAAAAGACCCCGAACGACCCCGATGACCTTCCCCTGAATACAGAGCGCGTCCAGGGGAATAATGTCAGAGAAGGTAGGATTGGCCGGGCGCAACAGCACACCCTCTTCCGCATGAATCAAGTATTTGACGGTGCTCTCACCATCTACCAGAGCCACCACAATATCTCCATGCTCTGCCGTCTCCTGGGGACGGATGTGGACGATGTCGCCATCGAGAATATGCGCATCACACATACTCTCCCCGTTGATCCGTAGAAGAAAGTCGCCGGGGCGCACCTTCTCACTTTGCGGCAGTGCATAGTGACCTTCAATCTCTGCTTGCGAATCAAGCGGAACACCCGCCGCAATACGGCCCAGCAGCGGCAACATCACGATCGGAGCCATCAGGCCGCCGGATTCGAGAGAGAGGGAAGGAGCATCTGAAGTGAGAAGGCTCTCGTCCGTCGGCAGAGGCTCGTAGTTCTCTTTCCAGGGGAATTCCCCGGTGAACACATAACCTTCCAGACCGATCTGTTTTTGAAAGAGCGCTCCCTTGATTGCGGCCTGATTGGCCTGGTGGCAGAAGTACCCCTGGACGCTGAGTTGATCGCAAGCGTGGAGGATATAGGCTTCCAGAAAGGCGGGAGGGACCGGTGCACCCCACTCCGGTTTGCCGTGGTGACTCAATATCAGGTGGCAGAGAACATCCGCCAACCCGTCCGGGCAGTCCGGAATGTCGGACAGAATGCCGTAGATCTTCTGGGTGCCTAAAAACACATGCCCCAGCATCCCGCCGCTGCGCGTGGAGGCAAAACGAGGGCCGGAATAGTCGATCTCTTCCAGTTTTCCGATGTCGTGGAGCAGGCCGGCGGTCACGAGCAGATCACGGTCGAGATCGGGTAAGGTCCGCGCCATCGCATCGCAAAGGCGGGCTACCTCGACCGAGTGCTCCAGCAGACCGCCGAGATACGGGTGATGCATACGCTGGGCCGCAGGCGCTTCGCGATAGCCCCGGCGAAATCGCGGATCACGAAACAGGCGCGCCATCAACTCCCGCAGAGCGGGGTTGCGCAGCGAGCGAACCTGCGCTTTCATCTCCCTCCAGATCTCTTCGAGATCCAGGGGACAGGTGGGGAAGAAGTCCGCGCGGTTTTCCGGCTCACCTATCGGGATAAAACTGGCGACCGCAATCTCCAATCCCTTGCCGAATCGGTTTTTCTCTACCGTTCCGGTCACCTCGGCATACTGCGCTGACGCAATGTCATCCCAGGAGACGGAAGGATGGTTCGGCCAGCATATGGCCAGAAGGTCGCCGGTCCTATCACGCAGCACGAAGCGGTGGGGAGATTTCCCATTGCTGATTTGCGGATCGGCCACACAGAAACAGGAGCAGACCTGATCCCCACTATTGAGTTCCGCGACAAACTGTTTCCTGGACATGCGGGCCTCCCTACAGTCTCTATCGCCCTCGAAAACGCGGCTGAAATGGGTCTTGTAATAGGCTATTATGCCAGGAAGATCGATCTCTGTCCAGCCAAATACGCGCTATAATCGTCTATTCAAATGAGAGCGTTCCTACCACGCTCTGTAACGAGGCGAGAAGGAGAAAACATGAAACCGTTTCGGACGGCGGCGGAGATCGGTACGGATGGCGCGATGACATTACCGGGGCGTTTTTACACGTCGCCGGAGATTTTTCAGTTGGAGATGGAGAAACTCTTTCTGCGGCAATGGATCTGTGTTGGGCGGGAAGCGGACCTCCCGGGGCCGGGCGGCTACTTCGTGCGGAACATCGGGACAGAGAGCGTCCTCGTTGTGCTTGGCCACGACTGGATGATCCGGGCCTTTCATAACGTCTGCCGACACCGGGGGACACGACTCTGTGAGACGAATGAAGGCCGTTTCAAGAACGCGATCCGCTGTCCCTATCATGCCTGGGCGTACGGCCTGGATGGCCGCCTGCTGGCCGCACCTTCTATGGAAAACGTGACTGGATTTGCACCGTCAGACTATCCGCTCCATCCTGTGGCTCTTGCCCGTTGGGAAGGCTTCCTCTTTCTTTCATTGGCCGGGGAACCGGAGCCGTTTGAAACGGCGTATGCGCCGCTGCTGGGCAAATTTGCAGTCTATAACCTGCCTCACTTGCGGAAGATGACACGCATCAATTACGACGTGCGCGCCAACTGGAAACTGATGTTTGAGAACTACTCCGAGTGCTTCCACTGCCCTTCGGTGCATCCCGCCCTGGTGAAACTCTCCCCGGCGGACAGCGGCGCGAACGATCTGATCTCCGGCCCCTTTCTGGGCGGCTATATGGAGGTGAAGCCCGAGCGAGGCAGCATGACGCTCAGCGGTAACGCCTGCAGTATGCCGGTCGGAGATCTGCCGCCGGAGGAGATGCACCGCGTCTACTACTACTCGCTCTTCCCCAATATGCTGCTCAGCCTGCATCCCGACTATGTGATGGTCCACACCCTCTGGCCGGAAGCGCCCGATCGCACCCGCATCGAGTGCGAATGGCTTTTCCATCCTGACTCCGTAAAACAGCCTGACTTCAATCCGGAAGACGGCGTGCTCTTCTGGGATAAGACCAACCGGGAAGACTGGCATATCTGCGAATCGAGCCAACTCGGCGTCGCTTCACGCGCCTATACCGTCGGGCCCTACTCGCCTCGGGAGAGCATCTCCGTCGCTTTCGACCGCGAATACCTGCGCGCTCTCAATCTCTCCACAGACGAAACAGAGTAGGCAGAAACAAAAATAGATAGACTAGAGGAGAAGAGGGAATACCGCGCGGATGAGCGTTCCCTGTCCCGGCGCGCTCACGATTTCGAAACTCCCTTTCATAATACGGACGCGCTCCTCCATGCTGTGCATTCCCACATGATCGTACGATGTGCGCGTCTTCGCGGTATCGAATCCCGGACCCCAATCACGCACTTCGAGCACCAGGCAGTCCCTTGAGGGCAGCTCCTCCGCGCTGCGGAGGAGCGTGATGGGGCAGTATCACGGTCTTTGGGTCGAGTACGGTGAGCACGGTCGTCTCACAGGCGCTTCCGCGGCCCAGGTCCGCCGCCAATTGAGCCGCGATCAGCGACGACTCAGAGTGATCACAACAGACGAGAATATGGTCGAACATCGTTTCCTCCAACGGCGGCGCCTCGAATGGCGCGCAACCTTGCGTTGAGATCTCCTGCCTCATTGATATCTCCATTATAGGCGAGCCGAACGTCACTGGCCTCCGCGAAATGGCGGTTTGTGATCCCCTCCGACTGCAAGGCGACCGTGCATGACGGGACGTTGACGCTCGAACTCCCCAAGACGGAGCAGGCGAAAGCGAAAACCATCAAGATCCCCGTCACGCAGAAGTAGCATCAGCGCGAAGAATACCGGGCGTACTGCAGCGATTCCGCAACGGCCCCTAACGTAAGGCGGGCGTCTGCATTCCTGGGAGCAAAGACGCTGGAACCAACACAGGTTCCAGCGTCTTTTTTCGCCGACAAGGCTCCCCGACTCTCCTCATCCTCTTGCCGACAATGCGCCTCTCCTGGCTGTTCTCGGCTCCGACCGCGTGCCCGGCGCCAGGGAGAGTACGACTATGGAACAGGCGTGAGTTGCGTCACGGTGATGGTATAGGCGCCGGTATTGTCGCTGAAGTCGGTATCGCTCACGCCAAAGTGAAGTTGGCCATCGGTGGCCAGCCCGGTATCCAGGATCACGGTATAGTCGTGTGCCGAACTATAGTCGGGCAGGCCGCTTGCGAAATGACGGGAGGCCGCCGCGCCCGCATTATTGCTCGGCAGTGTGGTCGGGCTGTAGGTGAGCTGACAGTAGCCTCCGTCCCGTCCCCGCGTCGGGTTCCCTGCGAATGGGCCGTCGTAGAGATACAAGGCGTCGTTGTGGTCGGGAGCGTGCGATACACCGCCTCCCGTGATGTGCAGCCGAACATATCCGTGGTAGCCCGCCAGCGTCACGCCGCCGTCCGGCTGGGTGAAGGTCGCAGTCAGCGTCTCTTGCTTCGCTGTCGTCACATACCATGTAAAGTCGATGGGGTAGGTTTGCGAGGTGACAGGCGCATAACTCCGTACGCCGGTAACCTGCCAGTCGGGGGAATCGACGCTCCCCAGGGTTCCTCCGCCTACGAAGGTTGTGAGATCGAGCAGCCAGTAGACCAACTGGCCTGTGGCCACATTCTGGAAGAGCAGGTCGGCTTTGCCGTCGCCGTTGAAGTCGCCCAACCCTGCCACGTTGTAGCCGTCTGCCGGGATATGCGGCAGTGTCCCGGCGCCGATCACCCTCACCCCTTGCAGGCCCAGAAACGAGACTACCTGAGTGGAACGGTTCTGCAGCACCAGATCCGGCGTACCGTCGCCATCGAAGTCGGCCACGCCGACAACGGCAACATCGGGGTCCGGCGCAGGAGCATCGAAGAGGAGATTGCCCCCGGTGACGGTCAATTTGTTGAGATACCAGACGACGATCTGCCCGGTCGTCGCACTTTGGAAGACAAGGTCGGTATGACCGTCTGAGTTGAAGTCTCCGGCGCCCACGACCTGGTAGCCAGCGGCCGGAGTCAGGGAGATCCGGCCGCCACCGACGATGCCAATGCCGAACATGTACCAGACGACTACCTCATTGGTGACTGCATTCTGGAAGATCAGGTCCCCTTTGCCGTCGCCGTCGATGTCGGCGCTGTCACGGACTTTCCAGTCCGAAGAGATGGGGCTCTGGATGGTGCTTCCGTTGACATAGGTGGAACCGTCCAGCGCCCAGTAGACCAGTTGGTTGGTGGACCGGCTCTGGAACAGCAGATCGGGAAAGCTATCGTTGTTGACATCGATAGCGGCACGCACGGCGCGTCCAGGCGCGAGGAGTGCAGTGAGCAGCAGCAGACTGGAGAACAGTCCACGTAGTTTGAAATTCATGTTCCTTGTGTCCTTTCAGGGCCGCTCGACGTTTCATGTATATTCACTTGAAGCGACGATACAATCAGCGGGAAATCAGTAGTTCAACGTCTCACGCACCTTCTGAAGCAGGTGCGTGGAGGTGAAGGGCTTTGTGAGAAGCATGTTATCCGACTCCAGCACGCCCTGGTGAAGCACGACGTTGTTGGTATAGCCGGACATATAGAGCACCTTGATGTCGGGATGCGCCTTTTGCAGGTGTTCGGCTAGATCCTTACCGCCCATCAGCGGCATCATCACATCCGAGAGCAGCAGGTCGATCGGCCCCTTCCAATCGGCCTCAAGACGAATCGCGTCGATGCCGTTGTTCGCCTCCAGTACCCGATAGCCTTTGGCACGCAGGTTGCGCGCCGTAATATCACGTACCATCGAGTCGTCGTCTACCAGCAGAATCGTCTCTGTTCCCTGCCAGGTCTCGACTGCAGGCAACGTCTCCTCCTGAGCCAGGAGAGGGGTCCGAAGACGCGGCAGACAGACCTTGAAGATGGTTCCCTGTCCTGGTTCGCTGTAGACCCCTATGGAGCCGCCGCTCTGTTTGACGATTCCATAACACGTCGCCAATCCCAACCCGGTTCCCTGTCCCACGTCCTTGGTGGTAAAGAACGGCTCGAAGAT
>Ga0068855_100011570_pt1 | contig 10658 bp, 6 predicted proteins | sample KBSCornC52_FD_66592 | JGI IMG/M metagenome (GOLD analysis project Ga0068855, IMG submission 66592) | Corn rhizosphere microbial communities from Kellogg Biological Station, Michigan, USA - KBS Corn C5-2 | ecosystem: Host-associated > Plants > Roots > Rhizosphere > Soil ... | reverse complement strand
GGCCGCTTAATGATCGGGAACTCGCTGGGGTCCTCGCCGTTATAAGCTACCCCTATATAATTTAAGTCCGGGAAGGCATTCTGCTGGTTTTGGGATATCGATATGTAGTTAAGCTTTTTGCGCTCAAGGTAATGCTTCATATTATCGAACGTTATCGGCCCATGCAGCGTGGTAACATTCGGGAAATTGGCGAATTCCTTTAAGTCAAACTCATGGGAATGGATGACATCGATTTCCGGCAATAAGTTTCTTAGCTTTTTAGCGGTTCGGCGATCGATTTGGCGCATCCGCTGGTTAAAAAGCGGCAGATCCTTCGTCCGCTTAGGGAAAAAGGTCGCCTTGTTAATGATCGGGACGATTTCACAGTCGACAGTCGAATCTTTAGAAGCCAGCAGAATAGGCTGGTGACCTCTTTCCTTCAGCCCCTTGATTAAATAGTAAATAACCCATTCGGTACCGCCATATCCCTTCGGTGGAATAGTCTTATACGGACTGGCTACGATAGCGACTCTCATTTTAGCTCCCTTGGTTTATTGCGTACGGATAAAACGGATAACGGGCTGATAGTTCTTTATTCGATCGCAGCCGCGGCACATGTGGAATATGCTGAAGGACTTCTTTTTGCAAAGCTAAGCGCCAAGGATCTGTTGGTGCATCCATATAGTCATACTTGTGGCGGCGGTGCAGGATCGCCAGGATGGCCGCCACCGTCCAGGCTTGAATCCGCTCCGGCTTATTCGAGCTATCGACCGGAATGATATCACCGTGATAACGGGTTTGGGTCGGAACCCCAAGGATTCTGCCGCGAGCATCGACATAGAAGAATTCCGGAAAGGACCGAGCGGCGCGTGTCACGTTGACCAGCCGGTTTTCCAGCTCTTCGCTAAGAGACTTCAGCCCTTGCCGCCTAAGCCCTTTGGCGATATCGTACGTTTCCTTGGGCCAAGTCACATAGGAACCGTGATAATCCCAAAAGTCAATCAGCTCCGCCTCGCTCAATGACCGGCTGCGAGTACCGGCATCGGTCAAAAAACCGGTGCCCATAACTTCCCTAGCTATGCCGGATATATATTTCTGCCTGTCATTTTCGTCCAAGTCATCAAAAATGTGGCTGTCGAGCATCGCCGCGGGATTGGCGGTTATAGTCTCGATGATGCGAAGCTCACCCTTTGGACTAAAATCGGTGCCCAGTGCGAAGTAATCTTTATCCGGCATCCAAAGTCGCTCAAAAACCGTCTGGCGAAGTTCAGACGCCCGGGAGCTTAAATGCGGCTTTTTGCTTGGCAGTATCTCCGCGGCCAGCACTAGGGCGTCGTAAGCCAGTGATTGGACCTCGATTGAAGAAATCGGCCTAGCGTGGTTGGCCAGTTCGCCATTTTTATGGACATAGAATTCCTTGGAGTCCTTCCAGACCTGATTTTCGATACCTCTAGGATTCTTGCGCTGATACTCAATCATTCCGCTGTCGGATTTATCCAGATGCCGCGTCAGCCAGCCGATAGCGTCTTCCAAAATCCAGATCAATGACTCCTTTTTGCCACTTCGGAGACGGACCTGCTCGATGAGTATCTCGTTACCGTACTCTTGGCAGTACGTAGCCAGGGTCTTAATGAAGTGAGGAGTTGAATCAACCGAGCCGTAATAGGCCAGCGAGCCATCGTCACCTCCCCAGATTGAAGACAACCGCTCGTATATTTCCCGCGAGGTCTGGTCGAGTCGTTTGCCGTCGACGATCGGGGTGCGATATTCATGGATTATCTTTCCCGGCTCCTCTTCATTTGTCTCGTTTTGGATTTCACCGATCAAAGAAGCGATGGTTTTTAAGATATTTTTTACAAGCCGCGGCTTTATGTACATCAGATCATCGGCTACCTCCAGTGAATCGCGGCCAAAGATCGCTCCTTTAAAAAGACGATCGGCACTGGCGTAAACACCTAGCCCGCTTTTGGAGGACACCGAATTTAAGGCTTGCGCCGGTGTCCGGCGAACCTTTGGCAGGGACAAGTTAACAGGCAATTGGCTAAATACCTCTCTCATTGCGTATCAATATAATACTCCCGAAGATATGGCAATGTGAATTATTTAGTTACCGCTTTCTGTTATTTGCCGGATTTGGCGATGATGGTTTGTGTGACGTTCGGCGGGACATCGGCGTAGTGGTCAAGTTCCATTGATGAGCTGGCCCGGCCTTGGGTGCTGCTGCGTAACTCAGTGGTATAACCAAACATTTCGCCCAACGGCACGAAGGCCGTGACTTCCTTGATACCTGGATTTAAGTCTTCCATGGATTCGATCCGGCCGCGTTTGGCGTTTAAGCTGCCGATGACATCGCCCATGAAGTCTTCCGGAGTTACGACGACAACTTTCATGATAGGCTCCAGCAGCACCGGAGCGGCTTTTTTAACGCCCTCTTGCAGGGCCATCGAACCGGCGATCTTAAAAGCCATCTCGGATGAGTCAACTTCGTGGAATGATCCGTCATATAATTCAGCCTTAAGATCGACCACCGGATAACCGGCGATAACACCGTTGGCCATGGCCTCCTCGATACCGGCGCGTACCGCCGGGATGTATTCACTTGGCACCGCCCCGCCTTTGATGCTGTTGATGAACTCAAAACCTTTGCCGGCCTCATTCTGCGATAAACGCAGCCACACGTGGCCATACTGGCCGCGGCCGCCGGACTGACGGATGAACTTCCCCTCCTGCTCGACACTGTCGCGCCGGATAGTTTCACGGTACGCCACTTGCGGCTGGCCGATATTGGCTTCGACTGTGAATTCGCGCTTCATCCGGTCAACTATGATTTCAAGATGGAGTTCGCCCATGCCGGAAATAATCGTCTGGCCGGTTTCATGGTCGACATGAATCCTAAAAGTCGGGTCTTCTTCGGCCAGCCGCTGAAGGGCAAGGCTCATTTTTTCCTGGTCAGCTTTGGTTTTGGGCTCTATAGCGATGCTGACCGGCGGTTCAGGAAATATAATACTCTCCAAGATAACCGGACTGTTTGGGTCACTCAAAGTATTGCCGGTCGTCGTACCTTTAAGCCCGACGATAGCGGCGATATCGCCGGCCTCCACATCAGTTACATCTTCACGTTTATCGGCCTGCATCCGGACGATCCGGCCAACGCGCTCACGCTCGCCTGTCGAACTATTAAGGATATAGCTGCCGGCAGTTACCTTACCAGAATAGACCCTGAAAAAGGCCAGTTTGCCAACGAATGGATCGGTGGCGATTTTAAAGGCTAACGCCGCGAATGGCTGCTCGGCTTGCGGCTGACGCTCGACTTCCTCGCCATTCTTCGGATTAGTCCCCCAGGTCGATCCACGGTCCAGCGGGCTAGGCAAAAACTCATTTATGGAATCCAGCAATTTTTCGACGATCACGCCTCGGCCGTCGCCGCCAGTGACGGCGTAGAACTTGCCTGACAGGACGGCTGAGCGAATGGCCTGCTTGATATCGGTTTCACTCAGGCCCTCCTCACCGACTTCGAAATATTTCTCCAACATGGCTTCGTCCTCGGCGACAGCATTTTCAATCAAAAGTGAGCGGTATTTCTTAACTTGGTCGGCCATATCGGCCGGGATATCTCCAACTTTCAATTCATGATCGGTAAATTCGTCATAGGTGTAGGCTTTCATATCAATCAGGTCGACAACCCCACTGACTGATTGCTCAAAACCAATTGGCAAATGGATTGGGAAAGCCCGCTTGGAAAGACGGTGGTGGATACTGTCCAGGCTCTTATAGAAGTCGCCGCCCGTCTGGTTGATCTTATTAATAAAGCAGATGCGGGGCACGTTGTATTTGTCGGCCTGTCGCCAGACGGTCTCGGATTGGCTTTCGACACCCATCTTGCCGTCAAAAACTACCACCGCACCGTCCAAGACACGCAGTGAGCGCTCGACTTCGACCGTGAAGTCGATGTGGCCCGGAGTATCGATGATATTGATCTTGTGGTCTTTCCAGAAGCAGGTTACAGCCGCGGCGGTGATAGTGATGCCGCGTTCTTTTTCCTGGGCCATCCAGTCAGTGGTTGTCTCACCCTCGTGTACGGCGCCGATTTTGTGTTTTAAACCGGTACGATAAAGAATACCTTCCGTGGTCGTAGTTTTACCGGCATCGATATGGGCGATGATGCCGATGTTCCTGACTTGCTCTAAATTGTATTTTTTCTCTGCCATAATCTATTCCTGTTCGCTTACGTTTTGAGTTTCACTTATCTTAAATAAAAGTTCGGCTAACTTAGTCGCTAGTTCGAGTTTCTTTTCCTCATTAACAGCAGTTTCAAGGATCATCTTTGGGGAGTTCTCTGGCCGCTGCCTGAATGAGGTTTTTGAGCCGGGGCTCATCTCGTTTTTATATGGTCCATCGGTAACTATCCTGGTGCGACCATGGAGTGACCTCAAAACGAATGCTACATCGACCATCGGGAACTCATCACCCTTTCTTTCAAAACTGAAAGTATCGCGGCGATCGTCTTCTACACGAGCTACACTAAGCTGATTTTCCTGCGCGGCGGTCGCCAAAATCAGGTCCTCGCGAAGTGGGCGAAGGCCCGGTTGGCCTCGGCCATCCGATGGGTATCTTCTTTTTTCTTAACCGCTGAACCGGTGTTGTTATAGGCATCGATCAACTCAAGCGCCAGCCGATCCTCCATGCTCATACCCTTACGGGCCCGGGCGGCTTCGACGAACCACATCGTGGTTAAATGCTGTTGGCGCTGTCCCTTTACTTCGAAAGGAATCTGGTAGTTGGCGCCGCCGACCCGCCGTGAGCGGGTCTCCAGATGTGGTTTGACGTTATTCATAGCCTGCTCAAAGACTTCTAGAGGGTTCTGGACCTTGAGCTTATCGGCGGCTTTTTGCATGCCGTTATAGACCAAGCGCTCAGCTAGCTGTTTTTTGCCATCCTGCATTACCCGGTTGATAAGCTTAGAAACAGCTGTGCTTTGGTACAATCTGTCCGGTTGGGCGGGTGTGACCAGTGCTTTTGTCGTTTTACGAGGCATTATTTAGGCCTCTTGGCGCCGTATTTAGAACGGCCTTGCTTACGATTCTGGACGCCTTGCAAATCAAGCGAACCGCGGACGATGTGGTAGCGTACGCCGGGCAAATCTTTGACGCGACCGCCGCGTACCAAAACTACGGCGTGTTCCTGCAGGTTGTGGCCTTCGCCGCCGATGTAAGCCCAGACTTCGTGGCCGTTAGTCAGGCGGACGCGGGCGACTTTACGCAGAGCGGAGTTAGGCTTCTTTGGAGTTTTGGTCGTTACGCGCACGCAAACACCGCGCTTAAATGGCGCTTCTTTCTCGTAGCTTCTAGTTTTAAGATTATTCGTCACTCGAAGCAGCGCCGGTGATTTACTCTTTTCACTGGCCATTTTGCGTGGTTTACGGACCAACTGGTTGATTGTCGGCATTACTCTTTACGAACTCCTTTGAGATTCAGTGGTTAAGTTTAGCAAATTTACTCCTTAGAAGCAACCATTTCCGGCTGCCTTTCTTCTTCGGTTTCATCACCTTCCTCTACCAGAGCCTGTGCCCCGGTGCCGACGGGTATACGGCGGCCCAGGATGACATTTTCTTTCAGTCCGTACAGGTGATCGACCTTTCCACTGGTAGCGGCGGCAATCAGCACCCGCGTGGTGTCCTGGAAGGAAGCGGCTGATAGGAATGAGTCGGTCGATAGTGAAGCTTTGGTGATCCCTAGCAGCAGCTGGGTGTATTTAACCAGGTTCTTATTCTTTTCGGCCAAATGGGTATTGGCCTCTTCGACAGCCAATTTACTGACCACATCACCGGTAATGAATTCGCTGTCGCCGGCATCTTCGATTTGAACCCGGCTGAACATTTGCCGGACAATCACTTCAAGGTGCTTATCGGCGATAGTTTGTCCCTGACTGGCGAAAATGTATAGGATTTCGTTCATGATATAGCGCTGGGTCGGTTCAACTCCCTGCAGTCGCAGTAAGTCATGTAGATTGATAGAGCCATTGGTCAGTCGCTGGCCGGCTACGACTTCGTCGCCATCGGCTACCTGCAGTTGACGGAAGGTCGGGATTTCGTAGCGCATCATCGTCTTAGCGGTCGGTGTGACAGTTATGCGGGTTTCCTCGACTTGAGCCTTACCGGTCATCGGGGCTACCAGCGGCTCGCTTTGATCTTCTTGGGCGGCGATGACATCACCAATGATTACTTCATCACCGTCTTTGACGTGGGTGACCCGACCATTGAGCTCAAGCTCTATGGGTTTTTGCTTCTTAGCCGCTACCTGGACGATATAATGATCGCCTTCTTCCCAGACGTTGACCTTACCGGAAATATCAGTCAGGTAGGCCTGCCCCTTTGGTGTGCGGACTTCCAAAAGCTCTTCTACACGAGTAAGTCCTTGGGTTACATCGTCACCGGCAGTGACGGCGCCGGCTCGGTGCTTGGAGTCCAACGACAACTGAGTACCGGGCTCACCGATTGACTGAGCGGCTATGACACCGATCGGATAGTCGCTGGCAACCAGCTGGCCGGTGGCCAAATCGATACCGTAAGATTTTTGATTGACCCCACGAGCGGTGGTGCAGGATAGCACGCTCATGATCTTGACTTCTGAAATTGATGGATCGTCATGGATGGCCTGGGCCTTTTCAGGAGTGATTAACTCACCGGCCTTGATGTATCGCTTGACATTTTCAGCCGTGAAACGGCCTTCTAAACGGGCCGCGAAATCTACACCGATCGCTTCGGAATCAGACCGTTTTAGGGCAAAGCCTGGATCGTCTTCCTCGTTTTCAACCGTAAACACGTCTTGAGCAACATCAACCAAGCGGCGCGTCAGATAGCCGGAGTCGGCGGTCCTAAGTGCGATATCGATCAATGATTTACGGGTACCACGGGTGGCGGTGAAGTATTCCAGCGGATTTAAACCATACTTGTAGTTGGACCTGACCGGTAGCTCCATCGCTCGGCCGGTGGCGTCGGCCCTAATGCCGATCATCCCGACTGAATCTTTCATCTGACTTAAGTTACCACGCGCGCCGGAGGCTACGGCGATTGACATGGTGTTATCTTCGGTTGCGAACTGCTCAGCTAAAGCCTTCTCAACCTTGGAGTCGACATTCGTCCAAGTCTCAACTGTCAGGCGATAACGCTCCTCATCGGTGATGAACCCAGAAGAATACTGCTGGCTGACTTCAGTCGCCGTCTTTTCGCCCTGTTCAACGATTTCCGAAAGTACTTTCAGGTCGGAGAAGTCGTCCATGCCGATTGAAATGCCTGAGGCTGTCGCATAGCGAAAACCCAGATCTTTAAGATCATCAGCGATCTCGGCGGTGGTTTCCTGACCGTACTTCTGGTAGATATAGGTCATGACATAGTCCAGCTTGCGGCTGGTCATTGGCTCATTTTGGAACGGGAAATCTTCGGGAAAAATTTCGTTAAATAGCAAGCGACCGGCGGTGGTTTTTCGAACTTCACCACGGAAGGGGACCTCTACTAGGGCCTGGAGTTTGATCTGATTATGATCCAGGGCCAGGATGACTTCGTCTAAGCTGCCGAAGACTTTGGATTCCGATTGCTGGGCGCCCTGCTTGTCATAGGTTAGGTAGTAGCAGCCTAGGACGATGTCCTGTTCGACGTGCAGGATGGGCGAACCGTCGGCTGGCTTTAGTAGGTTACGATTAGCGGCCATGATTTCGCGGGCCTCGCGCTGGGCGGCTTCACTTAACGGCAGGTGGACGGCCATCTGGTCACCGTCAAAGTCAGCGTTAAAGCCTTTACAAACTAGCGGGTGAAGCTGGATCGCCTTACCTTCAATTAAGACCGGCTGGAAAGCCTGGATGCTTAGACGGTGAAGGCTGGGAGCGCGGTTCAAAAGGACGTATTTACCCTTAATTACTTCGTCAAGGGCATCCCAAACAGCCGATTCACCGGCCTCGATCATGCGAGTGGCGCTTCGGATGTTGTGAGCCAGCTCCTGATCGATCAAGCGACCAATGACGAATGGCTTGAATAACTCCAGCGCCATTGTCTTAGGCAGGCCGCACTGATACATTTTTAGCTCCGGCCCGGCGACGATCACTGATCGGCCAGAGTAGTCGACGCGTTTGCCAAGCAGATTCTGGCGGAACCGGCCCTGCTTGCCTTTGAGCATGTCGGACAGGCTCTTAAGGCGGCGGCGTTGACCGGTCGCGGCCACGGCCCGGCCGGAACGGGCTGAATTGTTATCAATCAGAGCATCGACCGCTTCTTGCAGCATGCGCTGCTCATTGCGGCGGATGACCTCTGGTGCGTTAAGTTCCATCAGCTTCTTTAGGCGATTATTTCGATTGATTACCCGGCGGTAAAGATCGTTCAAATCGGAGGTCGCGAAACGGCCGCCGGTCAGCTGGACCATGGGCCGCAGATCCGGAGGGATTACCGGCAGAACACTCAAAGTTAAGCTGCTCGGCTTGATGCCGGCGCGCTCCATGCTCTCCAGCAAACGTAGACGTTTCATTATCTTCTTCTTGCGCTGACCTTTGGCTTCCTCGGCTTCTTTATTAAGATCATCAATCAGTTTTTGCAGGTCGACTTCAACCAGTAGGTCTTTTAGGGAGGCGCCACCCATACCGACGCTTATGAGCGCCCGGAGTTCTTCCGGCAAGTTGCGATAATCGGTCTCGCTCATTAGGCGAAGCTTCTCTAAACTGTCGATTTGGGCGTTAAAGGCCTGGAATTCGCGTGCTAGCTCTTCCAATTCCTTGGTGCGAGCTTCTGCCAGAGCATGGACATCTGCTCCTTCGGCTTTGGCTTCGTCTTCATAGCGGGCATTGATAGCCAGCTCGGCGGCGGCATATTCAGCCTGCCTATCAGCCTTGATCTTATCGCGGCTTTCAGTATTTACGGATTTGATGATATAGCTGGCAAAGTATGCCACCTTCTCCAGATTTTTCACAGTCATGCCTAGCAGGAGACCCATGGCGCTGGGAGTACCACGCAGGAACCAGATGTGGGCAACCGGCGCGGCCAAACTGATATGTCCCATGCGCTCGCGACGAACGATACTGCGGGTTACCAGCTCCCCGTTCTTGTCGACGGCAGCCTCGCGGCTGCGGACACCCTTGTACTTGGCATCGTGGGGATTGATATCTTTGACCGGGCCAAAGATCCGTTCGCAAAACAGACCATCGCGCTCGGGCTTCTGGGTCCGGTAGTTAATGGTTTCAGGTTTGGTAACTTCACCATAGCTCCATTCCAGGATGTCGTCAGGACTGGCAATCGCCAATCGCACGGCATCGAAATCAGCTATATTGCTTCCGGCAGGTGTAAACTGGCGCATATTTATGCCTCCTCCTCAATCGTTCGATTTTCTAATTCTTCAGTTTCATTTTCAGTATCAATCAAGCTCATGCCGGCATCGTCGGCGATCGCCAGATCGTTGGCGACAACATCATCGGTGATCATGGCCTCATCCAAGCTGGACGGTCCGGATGCGGCCGGTGTGGCCGCCTTGGCTTCTTCCTTGACGTTCTGGGCGAGCACTTCCTCGGCGTCGACGATTTCGTTATCGGCCAGCAGGTCGACCTTCAAGCCGAGACCTTGAAGCTCTTTGACCAAAACATTGAAGCTTTCCGGGACTTTAGGTCCTTGAATAGCAGTACCTTTAATGATGGATTCATAGGCTTTAGCCCGGCCGTATACATCGTCGGATTTAATAGTCAGCATTTCCTGCAAAGTACTAGCGGCGCCATAAGCCTCTAGCGCCCAGACTTCCATTTCACCAAACCGCTGGCCGCCGTTTTGGGCTTTACCACCCAGCGGCTGTTGGGTCACCATAGTATATGGACCGGTGGAGCGGGCATGGATCTTATCTGACACCATGTGGTTTAGCTTGATGATGTACATACTGCCAACTGTAGTTCGCTCGGCGAAAGCTTCGCCGGTGCGGCCATCGTAAAGCTGCTGCTTACCATCTTCTGGTAAGCCGGCTTCTTTAAGCAGTTCTTGGATCTTGCTGATAGGCACCCCATTAAAGGCTGGCGTCGCTACTTTAAGGCCAAGGGCCCGGGCCGCCATACCAAGGTGAGTTTCAAACAGCTGGCCGATATTCATACGGCTAGGTACGCCAAGCGGGTTCAAAACAATATCAATTGGTGTCCCATCTTCGGTGAATGGCATATCTTCAACCGGCAAAATTCGGGCGATTACGCCCTTGTTACCGTGGCGTCCGCCAAGCTTATCACCGACGCTGATTTTGCGCATTTGGGCAACAAAGACCTGGATTTGCATGATTACGCCGGCCTTCAGCTCGTGGCCGTTGGCCCGGCTAAAGACTTTGACGCCGACCACTTTGCCGTGGCGGCCGGTACTCATGCGCTGCGATGTATCACGGACTTCTTTGGCTTTTTCACCGAAGATCGCCCGCAACAGACGTTCCTCGCTAGATAATTCTTGCTCTCCCTTTGGTGTAATTTTTCCGACTAAGATGTCGCCGGGATGAACCTCAGCCCCAATCCGCACAATTCCATCCTCGTCCAGATGGCGAAGTGCCTCTTCGGAGACATTTGGAATGTCGCGGGTGACAATTTCTGGTCCGAGTTTGGTTTCGCGGACTTCGGTCATGTAATCAACGATGTGGATAGAAGTAAGTGTGTCGTCCTCAACTAGTTTTCGAGATAGGATA
>Ga0068855_100011568_pt1 | contig 10658 bp, 1 predicted proteins | sample KBSCornC52_FD_66592 | JGI IMG/M metagenome (GOLD analysis project Ga0068855, IMG submission 66592) | Corn rhizosphere microbial communities from Kellogg Biological Station, Michigan, USA - KBS Corn C5-2 | ecosystem: Host-associated > Plants > Roots > Rhizosphere > Soil ... | reverse complement strand
CCGCCGAATTGCCTGCTGCCACCGCCCCAGTTCGGAGAAAACCCATAGGCGCCGGCCTGCAGGTCGCCCGCTTCCTGCGTCCAGAAGGTGCGACCGCGTCCACCGGAATCATTCACCGCGAAGGCGAAATTGGTCCGGTAAGTCTCTCCGTGATGCAGGCCCTGCAATTTCCCGCCGAGTCCGCTGATGCATGACCATGGGATGGCCAGTTCGTAAAAGAACACTTTGGTGTTTTCATCGTAACGCACCACGACCTGTCCCTCGAGGCCGCCGTTGGGCGACGCGTGCATCGCGCCCAGCGGCGGCGTGGTTTGCGCGTTGGTCGGGTAGTAGGATTGATAGTTCGTTCCCGGCGCTTTCAGGCGGTCCAATTCAGCAACACCGTTGCCAATCTGCGCGGCGGAGAATTCGTAATCGATGTCCGAGCCGAGGGCCTTCTCGTAGAGCGGATTCCCACGCACCAAGTCATCGGGATTACGGTTGAGGCAATGGAAGGCGAGTTGCAGGCAGTCATGCATGTAGGGCATGTTCTTCGTTGAAGAAATTTCGCCATTGTACGGGTCCGCGCGGTCGAGCTTGGCGTCCGGAATCTGCGCCGCGACGTAGAAGTTTTGCGCGTCCCACTTCGTCCACACGCGATAGAGGGCCGTTTCCTCCGGCAACTTCTGCGCGAGCAGATCCGCAGCCTTGTCGGGATTCAACGCGATCTCGCGCCAATCCTTGCCCCCACGCGCGACCATGGTGACGGGAATCGCGTCCTTCCAGTCGGCGAGGTCGCCATCAATCTTCGGCGTGCCATACGTCGCGCACGCGACCTGCACCACCTGATCTCCATCCTGCGTAACTCCCCCGGCCGTGGCGTGGAACTGCACGCGGTAGCGATTGATCTCATTCGGCGTGGCGGACGTCACCGGAAATTCCACGAAGCGAATCTCGCCGGGTTTCAGGTCCTTTAGATCCGCCGTCGATTTGGCCAGGGTGATTTCTTTCGGCGCCGTGATTTCGAGATGGGCATCCGTGGCGCGGGGCAAAAGGTTTTCCACTTTGACGCGCAATTTCGGGTGCGTGTCGAGCGGCGCATCAAAACTGCGCGGATTGACCAGCAGTGCCGGCAGCCCCTCGAACTGCGCTTTCGTCAGTGCCTCGCGCACTTTTTCCACCGGCAGCCTGCTCACCAGATAACGCACTTCCCAAGTCTGCATGGGCATGCGCAATTGTTCGCCCTCCTTCTGGCCGATCTTGCGGCCGAGAAAGTCGTAGGCGTCGAAATCGGCCGCGGGCAATCGCATCACGCTTTGCTGGCGCTCGGATTCATCGGCCGTCGCGGGCGTAAATTCACCTGAGAGGCGCCGCTCCGGAATGACCACGACGATGCTCGTGCCGTCTTTTTTGACGAAGTGGAGCGCCCATCCCGATTTGCTGCTGGCATAGATGTCGCCCAGCAATTTGGCGTCCTCGAGGAAGTGGGTCATAGCGCTGAAAGCCACCAGCGCCGGTCGCGGCGCGGGCACGCCGGCTTCGTCGTCCCAGAGATTGTGTTCTCCGCCCGAAAATTTGCTCGATCCGTACTGGCTGGTGAAGAAGAAGGGGCGAATCGGCGTATCGCCGGCGCCCAGTTTGCTGAGCAGATACAGCGGCGCCACGGTGCGGGCCACCATCATATCTTCATCGAAGCGGGGAAGGGGAGCGAACATGTAGGCCGCGGTGCCGAGTTCCGTGGCCCAGATGCCGCCGCCTTCGCCGTGGGAATACTTTCTGAGGAGTTGCGATTCCACGGCCGAGAACGACGGATGATTCATGTCCGGCTTGCCGTAAGGATGGCTCGAGACGCCATCGACATAGCCGGCGTTTTTGCTGCCGGCCGCGAAGACGACATCGCGCTGGTACGAGGTCGAACCACCGCCGATCAATTTCACGTCCGGCATCTCCGGCTTCACCCGATCCCAGATCATGCGCGACATGTCGCGGTAATCCTGCGCCGTGCCGGTGCGCCACGTCCAGCCACCGACCCACGGCTCATTCCAGATCTCCCAGTATTTCACCTCATCGTGCAAGGGCTTGATGAGATGATAGACCATGTCGGTCTGGACGTTCATGTCGTCCGGCCGATTGCGATGCCAGCCGCCCTTGCCGCCGCCGAGGCAGTTCCAGGGAAGGTTGTAATTCACATAACCGAGGCAGAGCACGCCGTGATCTTTCCACTGGTGGATGATGTCGCGCACAGCGCCGATCTCCTTGTCGTTCCAATAGCGAATCGTGTCTTCCGGCTTGCGGACGAAAGGATCGCCGCTCTTCTGCATGACATCGGCCGGGTTGGTGTGAGGGATGCCGCGCCGCCATTTCACGCCGATCAATTCCGCCACCTGCATGTCCTCGGGTTTCTCGCCGATGCCGAGACCAAACATGCTGTCGGGCCGCACGCCTTTGGCCGCGGCGCGGATCACGCCGAACGAGCTGTGAATGTGCGCCGTCTGGCCACCCGCTTCCACTGCGACGCGCAATTCAAACCAGCCGCAGCGCGGCGCTTTGAAAGAGTAGGGCACTTCGAGTTTCGCTCCCGGTTCGAGTCGAACGGTCTTGCGCTCGAGTTGCGCCACCGTCCCGTGATCGTCCACCAACTCCCCCGTAATTACGCAATCGGACGCGCCGCTAAGGTGGTTATGCAGCGTGAGCGTGAAAGGAATATCCTTCGCTTTGGTGCCAAGATAGTCCTCCTCGGGAAATAGGCCGCCCACGACCGTCGAAACCAGTTTTTCCGCCGCCACCGGTTCCGGCGTGGTAGCGGTTTCATTGAGCTTGGGTTCTGCACTGATCACGCTTCCACCACACATAAGGGCCGCGGTGAAGAACGTGGGGACGAATAACTTTCGGTTCATAATGTTATGGCGTGGGCGAGGCATCACGCGACAGCGTTTTGGAGTGCGGTAGTCCTCTACCGCTTTGGGATGCGACTGCCGCATTCCAATGACGCAAGCGTCCGTCGCCCGCGCTTTCAAATTCGTAAACCCGACCGAGGGCGTCTCTTAAAAGTAACTTTCCAAAGTAGTAGACGCTTTGGATGGCATCACGCCGTCGGTGTCTCGGAAACGAATCGATGCGAAAGAGGCGGACCGCTTCCTTCCAGCGCCGATCCGAAAACGAAACCGTGCGGCACTCACTCATTGCAATTGAAGTGTGCCCCAGTCGTCGGTGGGGCGGGCTTCGGTGGGGACGTCGCTGACCATGCCGCTGACCCCACTGTGCCAGTACTCACGGATGGCGGTTTTGTGTCCGGTCGGATCGGAATAGAACGCCCCGAGTTCAAAAGGCACGAAGAGGCCGGACTTCGGATCGATGCCCAGCACCTCCCACGGCAGGGTGATTTGCATAACGTAACTGTTTTTGGTCCGTCGCACACCCACCGGAATCGGCAGCTTCTCGACGAGCGGCACGCGCGTTTCCGCAACGCCGGACTTGTAGGTCACCCCTTGCGAGCTGTCCGCGGCATCGTAGCGCAGCCGCACCACCACGGGTTGGCCCGCGTTCATGGTGATGACATAACGGCAACGTCCGAGCTTCGGCGACTTGATTTGCACATCGGCGGCGTCGCCGGTGGTAAAGGCGAGCGTCCAGTCCGATTCGTTGTTGATGAAGGGCGAGTCGTCCCCGGTGACGGACCATTTCAAGTGCAGCCCACGTTTGTCCCACGCCGGCCAGACGGTGGCGCTGGCAAATTGCGCGGGTTCGCCGCGGAAGGCGTCGGCCTTGGGAATGACGCTGGGCGCGATTAGTGGCCCCGGTTTGGGATGATCGCCCGCCGAGGCGATCTGGGCGGCGGCCGCGCCGGGATCCAGGCGCCCGCCTTTGCCAAAGAGGCCCGCACCGGCGACCAGCCTCACGGTGCCGCCGGAGAAGCGCCGCACAGAATCCAGTCCCGTGAGTTCGACCACCGCTGAACGTCCCATGCCGAACAGATAGTAGTGCCCTTTCTCGAATCCCTGGCCGGTCGCTTCCGCGCGCGCAAAGTGGCCGTTGAAGCACTCTTCGCCGACCGTGTATTTGTCCAATTCCATCCCGGGCTTCGCCTCGGGAATGGTGTCCCAGTTGTCACCAAACGCGTAAGGCCGGAAGATCGTGGCGATGAACAGCCCGTCGTCGCGGGTGAGGAAATAGCTCATCCCATCCACGCTGTGCAGCATGTAGATCGGACCGAGGTCGCCCGGGCCTGAAGCCACACCCTGCATCGAGTTGATACGAAAGATATGGCCGGGATAAGTCACCGCCCGTTTCGCGGGGCCAAGTTCGCGCAGTCCTTTGGGATTGATCGGGTAGGACCAGAGTAACTTGCCTTGCGAAGAATGCAGCGCGCCAAAGGATAGCATCGAGCCGTCGTTTCCGACTTGATCGACGTTGAAGCTATCGTCCGTGACCTTGGTCAAGTTATCCCATTTATAGACGGGAGCGCCGACGGCATTGAAGCCACTCCGAGGCAGGCGATAGACGCCGCCACCATGTTCCTTGCGGACAGGGATGTAGGCGTTGAGTTGATGATCCAGCGTGACGGTTTCCGCATCGGAGATTTCATGAAACTGGATTTCATCGGCCTGCATGCGGCCGTCGCCGTTGGCGTCGGTCCAGAGGAAGCCGCTGATTTCCTGCGGCCACGGATTGGCGATCCAGATGCCGGAGTTGCGCGGGTGAATCGAGTGGGGCACGTCCGGAGCGTCGGGCGCGAGGTGCATCTGCGCGGCATACTTCGGCCAGTCGGGCAATTTCCGCGCGGCTTCGAGGATCACCGGTGGCATCCATTGCTCTTCGCGCCGGCATTCGAGTTCGCGATTTCGCATCCACGTGCGCAAATTCCCGATCGCCGCTTCGGGGACGAACTTGTCGTCCTTATATTCGCCGATCATCACGGGGCCGGTGCCGTTGAATTGCTCGGGTTCCCAATGCGCCTGGGCGCCGTGGCCGTAGCCGCCCTGGCAGGCGGTGAAGCGGCGCCCGTCGATCGGGAAGACTACGCCCGGGGTGCCCATGAAGGGGAGGTCCGGTTGATAAGCGTGCTCTTTCCAGGAGTCGTAGGCGCGCCAGGGCAGATCGGCGGCCTGGTAGCTCCCGGTGGCGAGATTCACGTCGAAGATCACGCCGTAGTTGGTGTCGATCACCCGCCACGGTTGCGTGGGGTCGATCATCGCCGCGCCGCCGCCATACATGGCAGGGCCGAGAAATTGTTGGGCCAGCTGGGGTGCGGTCGCGGTGGGATCGTCAGGAATATTCCACACGCTGACCCGCTTCGGCGAAGTGGTAAATTCAGTGACCCACAATCGGCCACGGGCATCCACGGCGATGCCCGCAGGTTGCCAGAACGCATTGGGATCGATCCGCCCCGGTTGCTGGCCGCCCTTGAGTCCGATGGCGCGCAGCGGCTGGCCGTTCGCAGCGAAAATTTTGATCTGTTGCGACGATTCGCCGTTCAGTCGCAAGGCGCGCCATGGCATCTGGCCATCGGAAGTGAAGCGATGGATCCCGGTGTTGCCCTGATCGGAAACGTAGATGCGGCCTTTGGCGTCGGTGGCGATGGCGTACGGCGCCGAGAGTCCGTCGCTGACGAGCGGCTTCGTTTCGCCGGAGCGGGTGTCGAGCACGGCGATACTATTCTCCAGCGCCGCGACACAGCGGCCATCGGGCAACCAGGCGACACCCCAGGGCCGGACGGGCAGGACGCGCTGCAACTGGAGCTTCTCGCCCGATTTGCCCAGGGCGAAGACGTAAGTGCGGGGGAGTTTTCCAAACAAGTCCACGACGTAGAGTTCGCCGCTGCTGCCGTCCGTTCCTTGATGTCCACCGATGACGCGCAAGCCGGGTGCGAAGGTGCAAGGCGGGCGGGGTTCGGTATTCGTCTGGTCGCGCGGGAGATCCGTTTTCTCCAGGACCAGCCAGCTTTTCCCCGTGGCAGGGTCGACTTCCCAAACGGCATTCTGCTCGAGATAACTGCTGGCGAAGACGCGATCACCGACCACGGCGAGCGCCTCGGCTCCGGCCCAGGCGCGTTTGGCCAGCCAGCGCGCGCCCCATTGTTTGTGTCCATCGAGATCGCTGCTGACCAGGCCGTGGCCATCTTCCGCTTCATTGGAGCCGAGCAGCACGCGATCGCCCACCGCAGCGACCGCTGTCGCGCTGCTGTGATCGGCAAGCCAGCCGCCGGTGCTGCCGTAGAGCCACGGTGGGTTTCCGTATTGGAACGACCCGCGATAAAGCGCGTGCATCGCATCGCGATACAAACCCACCCAGCGGTAATCTCCTGGCGGGAGGGGATTTCCCTCGTCATCGCGGCCATCCCACTCGACGGCATGTTCGCCCTTGGCGAAATGCAGGTCGCCGAAAAGATTGCGCACGCGTTTCCCGTTGGCGTCGTCGATAGCCACCGTCGCCCAACCGTCATGCGGCATCGTGAAGACGACCGCATTCTCCTTTTCGCCATGGGCGCGATGAACGCCGCCGAGCAGCAGAAGAAGGGCGACGAGGGGAAAGCGATAGTGCATACAGATGGAGATCGCCGGGGTGCCGTGAATATCAAGCGGCGACGGCCGGTGGGAAAGGGGATGGCTAGGTTATTCCGGGGAGTCGGGATGACCATTGTCCGAACGGCCAATAGCCTGCGAGGCGCGCATTTTCGCCGGGAAGGTCAACGTCGTACCAAAATGACCGGGCAAAAGGAAGCGAACGAGGTCCGCTACACCTCTCATTGCGGACATGACACGTGACAACACGCAGTTATTCGGAAATTCGTTACGTTATATTACGCAGTGACGCTTTTTTCTCTGTAAACAGTAAGTGATTCGGAGGGAGACATTGCTTTGTAAAAATTCGCGTTTTTAAGGAAACAACCTTCCATTCGTGTGGCGAGTCGTGGTTTCCTCTGCACCCATGTGGCGCGCCTTTTATTCTGCTGATCGTCGACGTTCGGTTGTTCTTCCTTCGCTTCGCGGCAGCCTCGCGCGACCGATTTTATCCGGGTTGACTTTGTTCGCCTTTAGCGCGGCTTTTGGCGTTCCACAGTACGCGTTGCATGCGGAAGCGAATCGTCCGGTCGATATCCAGCCGCCGGATGAAACGGATCATCCGGGCCGCGTCACGTTCGGTCTCGATTTCTACGAGCATCAGATCGACGAGTCGCTCGACACGCTCGTGCCGCTGGCGACGCCGCAAAATGGAATTCTCTATTTCAATCCCAAGCTCTCGCTGAGCGACCGGCTGAATCCCAGCGTCTCCATCGGCTTTGGCTATCGTCATCTTTTCGAAGGACCGCAGATCATTCTCGGCGGAAACATCTTTTACGATTCGGACTACACGAACTTCGATCACCATGTGAATCAATTCGGGGTCGGCGCCGAAGTGCTCAGCCGGTGGGTGGATTTCCGGGCGAACTACTATCTGCCGGAGCAGAATCGCCGGCGCATCAACACGAACCAAACGGTCAGCCTCTCGCAAAAGGTCACTTCCTCGAGCCAGCCGCTTGGGCCGGTCACGACTTCCGATACCGTTGGCTTTGCCGGACACAACCTGGTCGAAACGATCAGCGGCATGAATGAGACGTTGAATACCTTCAACGTCACCAACTCGGCGACCACGCATTTCTGGGAGCAGTATGAGGGGGCGATGCGCGGGGTGGATTCTGAGTTGGGTTTCCTGATCCCGGGCTTGGACAAATATGCCGAGACGCGGATTTTCGGCGGCTACTACTATTACGAAAATCCTTTCGGCAAAAATCTTTCCGGCTTCAAGGGCCGTCTCGAAATCCGCGCGCTCCCGGCAATCACGCTCGACGCCGCGTATTATCAAAACAAGGAGATCGTCGGCTCGAATTGGTACTATGGCATTCGCGTCAGCACACCATTTGAACTGGGCAATCTCGCCCACGGGCGGAATCCGTTCGCCGGGTTCACCGAGGGCTTCAAGCCGCAGCACGCCAGCGACGCGGAGCGCTTTGCCGATCGTTTGACGGAAAACGTCATCCGCAATCCGCACGTCGCCACGGCGCAATCGAAATTCATCGAGGTTGGGCAGAAGACGGTGGCGATCGATCCGCCGGCGTCCGTGGTCACGGGCATACCCTTTACCAAGACGATCGTGCTCACGCTGGATGGCACGCCGATCACGATCACGCATGTGGACAGCGCCGCCGCCGTGGTCGGCGATGGCACCTTCGAGCGTCCCTACATGACACTCACGCTGGCCGATGCCGATGCCGTGAAGCGGGCCCTCGTGTTGCTCCATGCCGACAGCACATTCAACGGCCAGAGCATTACCCTCGCGGCGAACCAGCAGTTGCTCGGCGATTCGAAGAACGTCACAAACCCCATTAAGACCGACCAACTCGGGACGATCGCGCTGCCGCACGCCAGCAATGGCGTGGCCATGCCGAAAATCACCAATCCGGGCGGGACGATCGTGACCGTCGCGACGAATAACATCATCTCTGGTCTGAATCTGACCAACGCCGCTCGCGGCGTGGCCGCACCCTCCGGGACGACGAACTTGATCGTGCGGAATTCCACGATCAGCAACATGACAATCGCGGGCCTGGGGCTCGACCCGGTGCCCTCGACGAAGACGACGGTCGCGAACGTGACTTTCACCGGCAACAATCAGGATGTCGCGATCAACGGCTCGGATACCACGATCTCGAACGTGACGAGCAGCGGCGCTTTGCATGGCTCGATCGATTTGATCAGCCCTTCCGGAACGACCACGCTGAGCAATGTGGCCGTCACCGGCGCGTCGGATTTTGCGGTGCGCGCGACGAATGCGGCGGCGGGTTCCACGCATAATTTCGCGAGCTTCACTGCCACCGGGGGAGCCGCGGGGGTGGACATCGAGGGCGGTGCGGGCACGTTCAATTTCGACTCCGCCTCGTCGCTTACGAATACGAACGGCGCGAGCCTGCTGATCAATGGCGGCTCGGCGAATGTGAATTACGGCGGCAATATCAGCCAGGCGATGAATGCCCCGGCCGTCTCCGTCCTCGGCGGACACACCGGCACTGTGCAGTTCACTGGCGGTACGGTGGCCGCGAGCGCGGGGCCCGGCTTGCAGTTCAATAACGCGAACGGCACTTACAATTTCCTCGGCACCACCACGCTGACCGGGGGCGCAAATCTTCAGATCCTCAACAACAGCGCCGGCACATTCGCATTCGGCACCGGAGCTTCGATCGTCGATGGCAATGGCCAGGACATTCTCGTCGATAACAGCACCGCCAGCCTGACCTATTCGGGCAGCGCGAGCGCGAGCGCCGGTACGCTGCTGCAGGTCAACAATCACTCCACCGGCACGCTGCAATTCGACACCGGCACACTCACCGCCACCGGCGGCAACGGCCTGCAATTCAACAACGCGGACGGCACTTGCAATTTCCTCGGCACGACCAATCTCAACGGCAGCGCCGCCGGCGTGAGCCTGACGAATGGCTCCGATGGCACCTTCGCCTTCGATGTTGCGACGACGATCACGAATCCCGCGGGGACCGCTTTCTTCGTCAACGGCGGCACGTCGAATATCACCTACTCGGGCAACATCACCGCGAATGCGGGCTTTGCTCTCCAGGTGCTCAATCACAGCACAGGCACGATCAGCTTCAATACCGGAAACATTAACCAGACCGCGGGGAATGGCGTGCAATTCGTCAATGACAGCGGCACCTACAATCTCGCCGATACGCGGGTGAGCAACTCCGCCGGGTCGGCCATCGATGTCGAGGCTTCACCCACCGGCACGTTCAATTTCAGCACAGTGAAGCTGGCGGGTTCGGCCGGGACGGCGGTGCAATTGAACAATGCCGGCACGGTGAATCTGCTCGGCGGCACCATCGACGGCGCGGGCGGCAACGGCATCTTTTCGCTCAACACCACGCTCACCGCCACGGGGCTGACCCTCGGCGGAGACCATACCCAGACCATCGCCGGCATTGGTGTGCAGGTCATCAACAATGACGCCGTCGCGCGCACCGTCACGATCAGCAACGACAGCATCCGCTCCAATGGCAGCGGCATCCTGACCACCGACGGCGGCAACAAGGGTGAACTGACACTGATCCTCGATGGCAACACCATCGAGACGCTCGCGGGCGGCGCCGCAGCGATGAACATCACGGGCGGCGCGCTGAATTCGACCATCGTGAAATCGATGAACGGCGGCACGGTCGTGGCCAATGGTACGGGCGGTGGCCTCGTCTTCAATCGGGTGACCTTCGACGCTTCCGGGAACACCCTGAGCGGCACGCAAGTCAATGCCGGCACCTGGAATATCGGGCAGGGGACCGCGGCCAATCAGCGCGTGCTCAATGACGGCCTGCACCTCGGCGGACCGACGGGCAGCCTGAACTTCACGACGCTGAACATCTTCAACAACGCAGGCACCGGTCTCCTTGTCGATACCAAGACGCTCGGCACGACCTTCACCCTCAGCGGTGGCGGCAGCGGCACGGTCGATACGACGGGCGGCACGGCGGTGAACCTGGACCCGCTCACGACGAACTTCACTCTCGGCAGCGTCACCTCCACGGGCAGCCCGGGCGCCGGCGTGATCGTCAATGGCCTTACCTCCGGCAGTACGCTGGCCTTCGGTTCGACCACGGTCACTGCCAGCAATGGCAGCGGCATCGTCGTGGAAAATTCGAA
>Ga0068855_100011566_pt1 | contig 10658 bp, 10 predicted proteins | sample KBSCornC52_FD_66592 | JGI IMG/M metagenome (GOLD analysis project Ga0068855, IMG submission 66592) | Corn rhizosphere microbial communities from Kellogg Biological Station, Michigan, USA - KBS Corn C5-2 | ecosystem: Host-associated > Plants > Roots > Rhizosphere > Soil ... | reverse complement strand
CGCGGGACGATCCGCGACCTGATCTCCCAGTTCTGCGCCGACGCGTTGATCAAGGGCCTGGCCGCCCTCGCCCTGTCGGTGGAGACCTTCGGCGGCAGTGTCGCGGCGTGGGTGGCCGACACCGTGTTCGAGGCGTCCTCGCTGGCCGCGCGGCTCGCCAGCAAGATCACCAAGCTGGTCGAGGAGATCAAGCAGCTGGTCAGCGCCGCCCGCCGCTCGCTCACCGCGCTCGACGAGGCCGGCCGCGACCTGTCGGCCGGGGCGCGCGCTGCCGAGCGCTCATCCGGGCGGGCCGCCGAGGAGGGGGCCGAGGACGCGACGCGGGCCGCGTCGGCGGGGCCGGGGCACCCATCGGAAGGCGACGGGCCGCCGACGGTGGGCAAGGGCGGCGAGGAGCCGTCCGCGCCGCACACCCGGGCCGAGGAGCGCACGGAGGCCGGCGCGGACTACCAGGCCGCGGTGCGGCGCCAGGGCCAGGTCGAGGCCAACCTGAAGGCCACCGAGCGGCGACTCGGCCAGGCGCAGACCGAACTCAGCCAGGCCCAGTCGCGGCTGGCGGCCGCGCGGACGCCCCGGCAGCGGGCCGCCGCCGAGCGCGACATCGAACGGGCTCAGGGGCACATCGACAGCTACACCGAGCAGGCCGGTCACTGGCGCGAGGAGAGCGCCGCGCAGCAGGAGAAGGCCGACGCCGCCCTCGACCGCTACCGGGAGTCGTACAAGAACGAGGACGGCCCGATGTCGGAGGAGCGCCACGAGCAGCTCGACCGGCTGCGGGAGCTGGCGATGCAGGGCAAGGAGTCGCGGGCCGACGCCGCCGAACGGGGTGAGGGCGCCGAGGAGGCGACCGGCGAGCTCGAGGACGGCAGCCTCGTGGGCTCGGGCGAGTGACGCGATGGGCAGCGTGGAGCAGGTGTGCGGGCTGCCGGGCGGCGGCGCGTTCGCCGAGATCTGGGAGCAGGTGGACGGTGACCCCGGCGCGATCACCGAGGCCGCGTCGGCCCTGACGAAGGTGGCCGAGGGCGTCCGCACCGCGCAGCGCGGACTCGGTTCGGCCGCGGCCGGGGTCGGGGACGGCTGGCGCGGCCCGGCCGCCGGCGCCTTCGAGCGGTACGCCAGCAAGGTCGGGTCGGCGTCGGCCAACGTGGAGCAGACGCTGCACAAGTCGGCGGCCGAGCTGCGGTCGGCGGCCGAGGCGATCGAGCAGGCGAAGGACGAGGTGCGGCGGGCGGCCGACCGGGTGCTGGATCGGGTCCGCCAGCTCGAGCAGCTCCTGGACGAAGCCCCGGACTTCTCCCCCATCTTCATGATCGAGGAGGCGGTCGCCGAGGGCTGCGCCGCGGCCCGTCCCATCGCGCACGCCCTGTCGCAGCGGCTGGCCGACGTCGCGTCGACGCTGCGCACCGCCGGGAACGTCGGCGGGTACGCCCACCTCAAGGCGCCGGGCGAGGGCAGCTACCTGCCGGCGGCCGGCGGCCACATCGACTGGAGCGCCGTGCCGAAGGCCGGCGAGCACGGCGGCACCCGGCCGGCCGGCACCGGCGGATCGAGTGGCGGTTCCGGCGGCTCGGGTGGTTCGGGCGGCGGGCACTCCGGCGGCAGCAGCGGTGCCGCGCCGGCCACGATGCCCACCGGCAACGTGAAGAGCTGGATCGAGCAGGCGATCAAGATCCTCGAGCAGAACGGCTACCAGGCGAGCCAGCTGGACGAGGCCGGGATCAACATGATCATCCAGCACGAGTCGAGCGGGAACCCGCACGCGCAGAACAACTGGGACTCCAACGCCAAGGCCGGCCACCCGAGCAAAGGCATCATGCAGTGCATCGACTCCACGTTCAACGCGCATGCACTGCCGGGGCACACGGACATCTGGAACCCGGTCGACAACATCATCGCCGGCGTCCGGTACGCCATCTCGCGGTACGGGTCGATCGACAACGTGCCCGGGGTCAAGGCCGTGCACAACGGTGGAAGCTACGTGGGGTACTGATGGCCGGCGACCAGATCAAGTACAACCTCGACCTGCTGGAGGAGTTCCGCCTCGCCGCCGTGCGCGCGGCCGGGCACGTCGGCGCCGCCGGCGACGCGGCGCAGGGCGTGCACGTGCCGGGCACCGCGTTCGGGCGCAGCAGCGGCGGGACGGGCCTGGCGAGTGCAGCCGCGCACGCCGTCGACCACGCGACCAGCGAGTGCCGGCACGGCGAGAAGATCATGCGCGCCGTCGGCCGGGCGATCGACGGGGTGATGGCTGCGATCGAGGAGGCCGAGCGCAGCGGTAAGCAGAGCTTCGTCACCGGCCAGTCGCACACCGGCGGCAGCTATCACGTACCGGGTGGTAGCGGGCCTTCGTCAACGGGCGGGGTGACCGCGCCGGCCGGCGCCCACACCGGCACCGCCCCGCCGGTCGACCCGGGCACCGGGGTGAAGATCAACCTGCCGAGCGGCCTGGGCACCGTCGAGGCGCCGAACGAGAAGGCCGCCGGCGCGGTGAGAGCAGCGCTCTCGCAACTGGGCGTGCCGTACGTGTGGGGCGGCGAGACGCCGGGCAAGGGCTTCGACTGCAGCGGGCTCACGATGTGGGCCTACGGCAAGGAAGGCATCCACCTGCAGCACTTCGCCGCCAATCAGGACGTCGGCGAGCGGGTGTCCGAGCAGAACCTCGCCCCGGGCGACCTCGTGGTGTGGGACGGGCACGTCGCCATGTACATCGGCAAGGGCAAGATGATCGAGGCGCCGCACACCGGCGACGTCGTGCACATCGTGCCGCTGCGGACGTCCAATGCCGGTGACCGGTTCGAGGGCTTCTTCCGCCCGACCGCCTGAGCGAGCGGCCGCTTGCGCGTCCCGATCACCTTTGCCCGTCGGGCGGCCGCGATCCGGCGTTCGCAGCGGCCCCGCCATCTCTTGGTCGCGGCCTTCGATCTTTTCCCCGGAGATGACCGCTTTCGAGGCCGCAACCGAACATCCCCGGGGAAAAGTGCGCGTCGCGCGCTTGGAGCCGGCGATCGGGTTTGCCGTCCAGCAGCCGCGATCCGGCGGCCGCAGCGACCCTCCGCCGGGCAAACGTGATCGACCAGCGGCGCAGGCGGGGCGCGTGAGCGGTCAGTGACTCGGCGGCGGCGCCCAGCCCCCCGGCGGCGGCGGGGGTTGCGGCCCTGGCGGCGGTTGGTAGCCGGGAGGCGGTTGCCAGCCCGGCGGCGGCTGTTGCCAGCCACTCGGGCCACCCGGCGGCGGCCCGCCTCGCCCGCGGCGGGCCAGCAGCACACCGCCGGCACCGCCGACCACGACGACGGCGACCACGATCCACACCCACGCCGGAACCCCGCCGGATGAGCCGTCACCGGCCGACGCGCTGGACGGTGCTGGGCTGGCCGGGGTCGAAGCGGCTGTCGACTGCGTCGCCGAGGACGGCGGGGACGACGTCGACGCGGGCGAGCTGGACCGCGCGCCGCACTGCGGTGTGTACGTAAGCGCGTCCTTCTTGTTCACGATCGCCGCCCAGACGCCGGCCGAGTTCGTGACCAGCGACCCCAGCGGGTTGTCGCAGACCGACGGCGTCGGCGCCGCGACCGCCTTCGCGGCATCCGGGATGCCGAAGCCGTGCTTCGGCGAGTACTCGGGCCGTTGCCGGTACGCCGTCTTGATCAGCACGTCGATGACCTGGGCCGCCGTCCACGTCGGATGGGCCGACCGGATCAGCGCAACCACGCCCGACACGATCGCGGCCGAGTTCGACGTCCCGCCCTCGTAGGTGTAACTGCCGTCGCTCACGGTCGTCGTGGCGATCAGGTCGTTGTGCCCGTCGTGCGTCTCGTACGGGGCGGAGACCGCGATGCCGCCGAGGTAGTCCGACGCCTTGTCCGAGGACGGGTCCTGGGCCTGCGGCCCGGTGAAGTTGCTGAGGCTGTCGATCGTGAAGTTGTGATCGTCCACGTACCCGGACACGGCCACCACGCCGGGGTAGGTGGCGTACGAGTTCATGCCGTTGTCCAGGCCCTCGTTGCCGGAGGCGACCACGACCACCACGTCGTGCTGCTGGGCGTACTTCAACGCATCGTGGATGGCGTCGCTCTCGACGTTGTCGACCGACAGGTTGATGACCTTGGCGCCGTGCTCGGCGGCGTACCTGATGGCCTGGGCAGTCGGCGCCTCGCCTGACTGGCGGCCCAAGGAAAGGGACATCACCTTGGCCTGCGGAGCCGTGCCCAGCATGCCCTGGGCGTTGCCGGGGCCGTGGCCGCGGCCGACGATGTAGCCGGCCATCGTGGTGCCGTGTATGTCGCCGGCGGCCGGCGCCTCGCCGTTCGCCGCGCCGTGGCCGCTGAAGTCCTTGCCCGGCACGAGGGCGTCCTTCAGGTCGGGATGGGTCGCGTCCACCCCGGTGTCGACGAGGCCGACCACGACGCCGCGGCCCTTGGTGGTGCTCCACGCGGCCGGCAGGTGCAGGTCGTCCAGCCACCACTCCTGCGAACGGACACTCGCGGCCGACGGCGCCGCGTGCGCGGCGGGCGCGCCCACCAGCGCGACCGGCAGCGCGACCAGCGCGGCGACGACTGCCAGCGCGCGGCGGCGCGGGCGCGTCACCACCCGGAGCGCGACGACCCGGTCGTCGTCTTGCCGCCGGCGGGCCGAGTGGGCACCGGCACGTTGGCGTCGCTGGCCTTGCCGAAGGTCTCGATCGCCACCTGCTCGTTCTTGGCGTAGTCCTGCAGGTTCTGCAGGACGGCCCCCATGAAGTGCTGCACCCAGTGGTCGATGGTCTGCAGGTTGCCGTAGAGCGAGTCGGCGTGCTGCATGATGCCGGCCGACTGGCCGATCGCCTTCCACGCCTTCTGCACGCCGGCGACCTGGCCGGCGGCCGAGTCGGTGTGCAGGGCGAGCGCCTGCCCCTTCAACGTCGCCATCTTCTCCCGCAGCTGCTCATGCAACCCGGACAGCGAGTTGTAGAAGGACGAGAGCGTGTCGAGGTCGGCGGTGACCGATCCGGCCGTGGCGGCGTCGATGTGCGCCTGGTGACCCACCTGGTCGACGAGGTCGCCCAACCCGGTGACGAAGGCGCCGATGTTCCCCGTCACCGCAGCCACTCCGGCGGCCTCGCCCAACTCGGCTTCGTACATCGTGTCTCCTCCTGCGGCCCGGATCAGCCCAGCACCGGCGGCGCGGCGAGCCGCCCGTCGCCCCACACGTCATCGGTCTCGACGAGGTAGTCCGGCCGCTTCTCCAGTTCCTCGTCGTCGGAACGCCGCCCGCCGGCGCCGCCCATCGGCGGCATCATCCCGCGCTCACCGGCGGCCAACTCGCCGGCCGTGGCGGCGGAGAGCCGCCCGGCCCGCAGCGCCGACTCCTCCGCCGGGTCGAAGCCGCCGACACCACCCCGGCCACCCGCCCCGAACCGGCCACTCGCCTCGTCGGCCGCGCCGCCGAAGCCGCGGCCTCCGGCGAGGCCGTGCTCACCCTCGGCGAGCCCACCGGCGCCTGCTCGGCCACCCGAGGCGCCGGCGCCGTCCCCGCCGGCGAACGCGGCGCGACCGCCCAGGCCGGCCCGGTTCCAGCCGGCCACGCCACCGGCCGCAACCGCGGCCGCGCCCCCACCGAGCAGCGCCGCCGTGCCCAGCCCCGGTCCGGACGAGCCGGCTCCGGCCGGGTCGGGCAGCGCAACCGGGGGCCCGGACGGCGTGATCCCACCCGGCGGGTTCGCGCCCTGGCCCGGTGTCGTGTCGCCCGGAGGCGGCAGCACCTCGACCGGGCCGCTCGGCGGGGTCGGGGTCTGAGTCGGGTTGCCCGGACCGTTCGGCGGGTTGCCGCCTCCGGTCGATGGCCGCCCGCCGTTGTCGTACGGGTTCTTCACCGGGTGGACGCCCGGACCACCGGGGCCGGGCGCGCTCCAGGTCGGACCCGACCCGCCGCCGGACGGGGCCCGGACCGCCGGCATCGCGCCACCGCCGCCGGACGCGCTCGGCGCGTGCACCGACACCGTCGAGGGCAGGTTGTCCGGGTAGCCGTTCTTGGGCGGCGGCACGGCCTGGAACGTCTGCTGCTGCTGGGCCGCGAACTGCTCGCTCTGGTCGTTCATCTGCTGCAGGTAGCCGGCCGCCTGCTCCCGGTTCTGCTCACTCTGGATCTGGGCCGCCATCATGTTCGCCGCGACGGCGCCCGGGTTGAGCGCCGCCATGACCGGGCCGCCGCTGGCCTGGACCGCGTGCCCCATCGAGGTGTCGACCGTGGGCACGGCCAGGATCTGCGACCGGGTCTGGCGAAGCTGGGCGGCGTAGCTGCGCACGTTGTCGGCCGCACTGGAGGACGACTCGGCCGACGCGCGGCTCGTCATCGCGCCGCTGAGCACCGAGGTCGACGCGGCGCGAGCCGCGTCACCCTTCCACCCGCCCACGACGTTGTCGATCGCGCTCTCGAGGTGCCCGTGCCCGGTGTTGAAGACCTGGGTGCCGTGGTCGAAGACCGCGGCCATCGCCTCGATCTGCGCCGGCTGCACCGACTCCGCCATCTTCTTGATGTGCGTCAGCGAGCCGCCCCCCAAACCGAGGGCGCCCAGGATGTCATCGACGAGGCTCACCGCAACCGTCCTTCCCCACGCCCGGGCCCCAAGGTCGACATGGGGCCACTCACGTCCGTACCGCCGTCAGCGCGTCGGCCAGGCACCGGGCGGCGGCGGCCGCGGTGAACGGCTCCCAGACCACGTCGCCGCCGGGGCCGGAGGCAGCGATCAACGCCCCACCGGCCATTTCGGTCCAACTGGCACAACGCTCGCTCATCTTCGCACTCCCGGCATCGAAGCGCACCGCCCCGATCATGCCCGACCCCGTGACCGCCTGGTCACCGGCCAACAACCGGCTCATGATCGCCTCAGGTATACCCGCGCTCGCCATGGCGTTGCGCATCGTCTCCGGGTCGGCGCCGCGCTGCAGCCCCGAGCTGAGCAGCGACGCCGTACCGGCGGGAACCGCCATGCGGATCGTCGGGGCGGCCGCGAGTCGGGGTAGCTGGGCCGCCACGGTCACGGCGATCATCGTCTCGTCGATGCGGGCGATGCGCACCTCGCCCGGCTGGTCGACGACGGCCACGACCTCGGCCCCGCGACGCACGGCGGCGAAGTGCGACTCGTCCCCGTTCACCGACCGGATCGCGAACGCGCATTCGTCCGGCCCGCTCAAGACCTCGGCGAGGGTGGCGAGCAGCCGCTCCTCGCCGCGCGGTCGATCGCCGGCGGTCGGGGTGAGGCCGGCCAGCAACTCCGTCAGCTCGGGTTCCCAACTGCCGGTGCGCGAGGAGTCGAGCGGCATCGGCCAGCGAAGGTGCCGTTCCCAGCTCCAGCGGCCCAGCTCCTCGGGGGCGAGCCGCAGCCAGGTCATCGGCGGCAGCGTCGGCAGCGTCATCGCCGGCCCTCCTCGTCCGGGTTGTGCACGATGGTGGACGGCCGGGGCGCGGGAAGCGGCCCGCCCTCGGCGCGGGCGGCGCCGGCCAGCCGGCCCAGCCGCGCGAGCAGGTGGCCCACCCGGGCGAACACGACGCCGATCTCGCGCAGCGCGCCGGCGATCCGTTCGAGCAGGGCGGCGGCCCGGTCGACGACGTCGATCGCCCGCTCGACCCCGTCGGCGACCCGTCCGATGATGGCCGACAGCGCGGCCGCCTCGCTGGCCCCCATCGTGAGGACGGCCGACGCCGCGGCGGCCGCCTCGGTCGCGATCATGTACTCGACCACTTGGCGGATGAGATCGACGATCAGTGCGCGCGCGCCGGCCATCAGCTCGGCGCTCATCCGCAGCAGCAGCGTGACGCCGTCGCACGCGGCGGCCGCGCCCGCGACCGTCTCGGTGAACTCGCCCATCGTGGCGCCGAACGCCTCGGCCGCCTGCCCGCTCCAGCCGGTGCGCGCGGCCCGCGCGAGATCCTCGACGCCGGGGACGGTGTCCCGCAGCCGGCGAGCCAGCGCGCCCCAGTCGGCTGCCTTCGCCTGCAGCGCAGCGGCGTCGCCGCTCACCTCGTCGAGGCAGCGCTGCAACGGATCGATCAGCCCGAGCAGGAAGCTGAGGCCGGCGTCCACCAGTTCGGCCCGAACCGCGGCCGGATCGCCAGGGGCCTCGTTCGCGTTCCCCACGAAGGTCAGGACGTCGCTGCCGAGCGGCACGAACTCGTGCGCCTGCAGGTCGGCCATGACCGCGGTCAGCGAGTCGCGGGCCGACTGACCGGTCGCCAGGGGGCCGGTCACGTCGGCTGCTCCCCGGGCTCCTGCAGCCCGGCGAAGGTGCGGGAGGTGGCGTGCTCGTGCTCCTCGTAGCCCACCGCGGTCTCGCTGAGGTTGCGACCGGCCCAGGCGAGGAACTCGTGGATGCGGGCCAGCCCCGTCTCGGCCTGGTCGCGCACCTCGGCGTAGAGGTCGTCCAGGCCGAGCTCGTGCCCGAGCGGGCCCCACGACGCGGCGGGGACGTCGGCCTGCCGGGCCGCGGCGGCCAGGTCACCGGCGTCGTCGGCCCGGCCGTTGAGCGCGGCCGCGACGTCGCGCAGCGCGCTGACGTCCACCTCGAACGCGTCGCTACTCATTGCTCGTCCTCGGCCGGGTGCTGCGCCGCGAAGCGGCCGAGCGGCCGCTTGGGGATGCGACTGGCGTCCTCGATCTCGCGCATCCAGTCCGGCTTCGGGGGCGGCTCGACCGCCTGCGGCAGCCGGCCGGAGGTGATCGCGGCGAGGTCGAGGTCGGAGCTGGACAGGAACGGCCGCACGACCTCGTTGGTGCGCGCCGCGATCTGCCGCATGCCCTCGTTCAGCGTCTCGAGGAGTTCGCGGGAGAGCGTCTCCGGGGTCTTGCCCATCGCGGCGTCGGTGAGGCGGACGGCGGTGACGGCGCCGCCCACGCCCATCTCGACGGAGAAGCTGCGGTCAGCCGCCTGCACCTGCACCCTCACCTCCTCCAGAGCAGACCGGATCTCGTTGTAGCGCAGCCGCTGGGCAGCGGCCTTGGCCCGTTCGGCGTCGAAGCGGGGCCGGTGCGAGGTCACCGCGCCATGTTCTCGCAGAAGTGATCACGGCGCATGCCTCCCGGCGAACTAGCGAAGCCAGGTGGTCGGTTCGTCCTCGCCCCAGTCGTCAGCCGCGTCGTCCCAGTCGTCCGTCATCTCACCGATCGGCCGCCGCGGGGTTCGCACCGTCGTCGGCCCGGTGTCGGTGCTGGCCGACTCGGGTTCGTCCAGCTCCGGGTCGAAGCGGCGGTCGGCCTCGTCACGTTGAGCGCGCCGGTCGTCCTCGGCCCAGCGCTGCGCCGTCGTCCGGCCGGCCGCCTCGAGAGCGGCGAGCACGCGTTCGGTCCGGCGGGCGAGCTGGTACTGCCGGTCGAAGGCCTCCGCCTCCGCACGCTGCGCCTGCGCCCGCACCTGCTCGGCGGCCTGGACGATGTCGTTCATCGCCGGCTAGCCGATCGTGGGTCCGAGGCGATCCCACTCCTCGAGGTCGTCGCCGTCCACGACGTCCTCGCGGGGTGGCTGATAGCGCCGCTTGAGATCCTGGTCGCCGCCACCGCCGCGGCCCATGCCGCCCATCGGCATCATCGGCATGCCCATCGGGCCGGAGCCGTGTGCACCGCCCGCCGCCGCGGCCGCCGTGCCGGCGGCCCCGGCCGGCATCGCCGCACCGCCGTCCGGCGCGGCAGCGCCGTACGTGGTGCCGATGCCCGACTGGACGGGCGTGCTGCCGCCCCCACCGGCGTGGGCGCCGGTGTGCGCAGCCAGGCCGCCGCTGCCGGACGCCCCGCCGTCGAACGACGCCGCCGCGACGTTCCCGCCGTGCGAGGGGGTCCAGTGCGCCGCACCCGAGTGCGCCGGGCTCCAGTGGGACGGGTTCGCGGGCCCGGCCGCGGTGTGGCCGTCCGCGGGGCCGGCCGGATGGCCCGCCGGGTTCGTCCAGCCGACACCGTCCGGTGCAGCGTTCTCGACGTGCGGGTGACCGGTCGCGTCGTAGGTCACCTGGTAGGCGTGCGCGCCGGCGCCCGAGCCCTGGGTGAGCGTGAAGCCGGTGCCGGCGTCGTCCGGGCCGATGGTGACGTCGCCGGCGGTGACCGAGCCGTCCGGCGGCGGCGCGGCGGCCGTTGCCGCCACCGGCTGGCCGTCCATCGAGACGATGACCGGCCGGCCGTTCGGGCCGAACGCGATGCGGTAGTCGTGGGTCGTCCCGCCGTCGGTCTCGACCAGGTCGAAGCTGCCGTCCGGGTTCTCGGGGCCGATGCGCAGGTCGCCGCCCGTACCGAAGGTCACCGAGCCGTCCGGGTTGGTGACCGGGGCCGGGACGGGCGGGCCCGTGGTCGGGTCGGTCGGCGGGCCGGACGTCGGGTCGCTCGGGGTGCCGGACGTCGGGTCGGTGGGGTGGCCGGTCGGGGGCGTCCAGGTCGGGTTACCGCCAGGCACACCACCGCCGGGTACACCACCACCGCCGGGTACACCACCACCGCCGGGCACACCACCACCAGGCACACCACCACCAGGCACACCACCACCAGGCACACCACCACCAGGCACGCCACCACCGGGCACGCCGGGGGCACCGCCCTGCGGGGACGTCGTCCCGCCGTCGTCGCCGGGCGTCCCGGTGGGCAGGTTCGCGAACGGGTCGGTGAGCCCGCGCAGGTAGTCGACGATCTTCGCGTAGAGCTGCTG
>Ga0068855_100011564_pt1 | contig 10659 bp, 7 predicted proteins | sample KBSCornC52_FD_66592 | JGI IMG/M metagenome (GOLD analysis project Ga0068855, IMG submission 66592) | Corn rhizosphere microbial communities from Kellogg Biological Station, Michigan, USA - KBS Corn C5-2 | ecosystem: Host-associated > Plants > Roots > Rhizosphere > Soil ... | reverse complement strand
GGCCGTGGTGGCGCGTGGTTTCAGACCGGCAATCTGCAGATGCATATCGGCGTCGACCCGGAAGGCGGCGGGCCGAAAAGCAAGCGCCATGTCTGTTTTTTGGTCCCCGATCTACCCAAGGCGAAGGCACAAATTCAAGCCGCCGGCATCGCCATAGAAGAAGAGAGCGTGGCGGAAGGTCTCTCCCGCTTCTTCATCCGCGACCCTGCCGGCAATCGCATCGAGATCGGGCACCGCTAACTTGGCCATTCTCGACCTCGCCGCGCTGAAGCCCGCGCTCGCCCCCCGCGCGCGCCTCCTCGGCTTCGATCTGGGCGAGAAAACTATTGGACTCGCCCTCTCCGACATCATGTTGACGGTGGCAACACCGCTGGAGACGCTGAAGCGAGGCAAGTTCAGCGTTGATGTGCTCGCCCTTGAATCGCTTATCCATAAGCATGGCGTGGGGGGACTGGTGATCGGGCTGCCGCTGAACATGGACGGGACGGATGGTCCCTCTGCGCAATCCGCGCGCGCCTTCGGCCGCAACTTCGCGGCACGCACCGAACTGCCCATCGTGTTCTGGGACGAGCGCCTCTCCACCGCCGCCGTCACGCGCACGCTTCTGGAAGCGGACAGCTCGCGCAAACGCCGCAGCGAAGTGGTGGACAAGATGGCCGCCGCCTACATCCTGCAGGGCGCGCTCGACCGGCTGCGGATGATCCCGTCATGAAACAATTCGATGGCGAGGCGCCGGCCCGCTTCATTTGGTTGCCGCCAATGCTGCGGCCGCCGGGCGGGATGACGAAGGCGCAGGAGCGGATATTCCTTCTCGTCGGCGTCGCGGCGCTGTTCGCGGGCTTCGACCAGAATATCTACGGCTTCGCCCTGCCCCAAATCCAGGCGTCGCTGCATATCCCCGAAAACCAGATCGGCCTGACCGTCACCTGGCTCCGGCTGGCGACATTCGCGGCGATGCTGTTCGCGATGACGGCCGACATCGTGGGCCGAAGGCGCCTTCTACTCATCACCATCTTCGGACAAGGCTTTTTCACATTGCTCACCGCCTTCGTGCAAACCTATCCGCAATTCGTGTGGGCGCAGGTGCTGACGCGCGTGTTCGGCTATGCGGAGGAAATGCTCTGCTATGTCGTCATCATGGAAGAGATGGCGACCAATATACGCGGCTGGTCCTCCGGCACATTGGCGGGCATCACCTATACGGGCGCGGGCCTCGCAGCCCTCTGTTTCGCCGCGGTAAACATCCTGCCGGGGAAATGGCGCGCGCTCTACATCATCGGCGGCATGACGATCCTCTTCGTCGCATTTCTGCGGCGCAGCCTTCCGGAAACGAAACGCTTCGAAATCCGGCATGGCGAGGTCGAAAAGTTGCACGCGCGCATTGGCGGCGCCTTCGATCTCTTTCGTCGCCTCTTTCAGGAATATCCCTCGCGCATTCTTCTCATCCTGATCACCGTGGGCTCGTTCGGCTTGGCTATCGGTCCCTCGGTGGTGCTTGCCGCCACCTATCTGCAAAAGGCGCTGGGCTACGCGCCTTGGCAGGCAACGGCGCTGATGATCCCCGGTGGATTGATGGCACTCTGGCTTAACATCTTGATGGGCCGCATGAGCGATCGCGTTGGCCGCAAGCGCGTCGTGCTTATGGCGATACTTCTGTGCGCCCTCGCCTATGCGGCGTTTTATAGCGGACTCAAGGGGATGGTTATTCCGCCGCTCTGGATCCTCGGCTTCTTCGGATACTTCACCGCCGATGCGCTTCTCCGGGGCATGACCGTGGAACTCGTTCCGACAGCTTATCGCGCCACCGTGGGTGGGCTGAGCTATGCGGTGGAGATCCTTGCCGGCGGCATTTCGCTCGGCCTTGAAGGCATCTGGTACGACCATTTCCACGCGCACGGTCCGGCGATTGCCCTGTCGTTGCTGGCTATCCCCATCTCTTTGATTGCGTTGCTCTTCCTCCCGGAGCCCGCGGGCCGCACATTGGAGGAAATTAGCCACGCCTGAGTGGGACGCTTGCCCTGCCCGCTCGTCCACCCTATAAGGCCCGCTTTAATGACCTCGGCCGCAACAGCGCCCATTCTCTCCACAAGCCACCTGCTTGGAATCGAAGGCCTTTCGGCCGCCGAAATCACGGGGCTGCTCGATCTGGCGGAGGGTTACGTCACCCAGAACCGCGGCGCCGACAAGAAATCCTCGCTCCTGCGCGGCCGCACGCAGATCAACCTCTTCTTCGAGAATTCCACCCGCACGCAAAGCTCTTTCGAGCTGGCAGGCAAGCGGCTGGGCGCGGATGTGCTCAACATGTCGGTGAAGACTTCTTCCGTCGCCAAGGGCGAGACGTTGCTCGACACCGCCACCACGCTCAATGCCATGCGGCCTGACATTCTCATCGTGCGTCATCAGGACAGCGGCGCGGTCGAGCTTCTCTCGCGCAAGGTCGATTGCTGCGTGGTGAACGCTGGCGATGGCAGCCACGAGCATCCGACGCAAGCCTTGCTCGACGCGCTCACCATCCGCCGCCGCGGGCGCAAGTTTGAAGGCCTAGTTGTCGCCATCTGTGGCGACATCGCCCACAGCCGCGTGGCACGCTCCAACATCCATCTTCTCGCCCGCATGGGCGCGCGGGTGCGCCTGATCGCCCCGCGCACCTTGCTTCCCGCCGACGCCGATCGCTTCGGCTGCGAAATCTTCACCGACATGCGCGAAGGCCTCAAAGGCGTGGACATCGTGATGATGCTGCGCCTGCAGTTAGAGCGCATGACCGGCGCGCTGGTGCCGTCCACGCGCGAATATTTCCACTTCTACGGCCTGGACCGCGAGAAGCTGAACCTCGCCAAGCCCGGCGCGCTCGTCATGCATCCGGGCCCGATGAACCGCGGCGTCGAGATCGACTCCGATGTCGCGGACGATCTGGAAGTCAGCGTCATCCAGGAGCAGGTGGAAAACGGCGTCGCCATCCGCATGGCGGTTCTGGATGCCTTGGCTCGCGGCCTTCCGAAAGAGGGGCGCAACACATGACCAAGCGCCTCGCCTTCCGAAACGCCCGCCTGATCGATCCGGCAACAGGCCTCGACACGCGCGGGGGCTTGCTCGTCGAAAACGGCAAGATCGCCGATGTCGGCGCCAAACTCTTCAACACCGCCGATCCGCACGACCCCGAAGTCGTCGATTGCAAAGGCCTCGTCCTCGCGCCCGGCCTGATAGATATGCGCGTCTTCACCGGCGAACCCGGCAGCGAGCATCGTGAAACATTGGCATCGGCCAGCGAGGCAGCCGCGGCGGGTGGCGTCACCACCATCGTCACCATGCCCAATACCGATCCGGTGATCGACGAAGCTGCGCTGGTGGATTTCATCAAGCGCCGCGCCGCCGCCACCGCAAAAGTCCGTGTCGCACCGATGGCCGCTCTAACCCATGCTCTCAGAGGCGAGCGCATGACCGAGATCGGCCTGCTCCGCGAAGCCGGCGCCGTCGCCTTCACCGATGGCGACCGCTCTGTTTCCAACACGCGCGTCCTGCGCCGCGCGCTTTCCTATGCCGCGACCTTCGGTGCGCTCGTCGCTGGACATGCCGAAGATCCCGATCTCAGCAACGGCGCATCCATGACGGAAGGCGAATTCGCCACGCGTCTTGGCATTTCCGGTGCGCCCCCTGCGGCAGAAGCCATTATCGTGGAACGCGATCTGCGCCTCGTAGAATTAACGGGCGCGCGCTACCACTTCTCGCAGATCTCCTGCCGCGCATCGTTGGAAGCCATCATCACCGCCAAAGCACGGGGATTGCCGGTCACCTGTGGCGTCTCTGCGCATCACCTTACGATGAACGAGCTGGATGTCGGCTCCTATCTCACCTTCCGCAAAGTCTCGCCGCCGCTGCGCTCCGAAGCGGACCGCGCCGCGATGGTAGAAGGTGTCGCCGAAGGTCATATCGACGTGATTGTGTCGTCGCATGATCCACAGGCCGCCGACACCAAGCGCCTGCCCTTCGCCGCCGCCGCTTTCGGCGCGGTGGGATTGGAAACACTACTGCCCGCCGCGCTGACGGTGTTCCACAACGGCCATGCCGCGCTGATTGACGTGCTGAAGGCCGTGACATCCGCGCCCGCCAAAATCCTCGGCCTTCCGGAAGGCAGATTGGCGAAAGGCGCGCATGCCGATCTGGTGCTGTTCGATCCGGACGAGCCCTTCATCCTCGATGCCGATACGCTGCATAGCCGTGCCCGCAACACCGCCTTCGAAGGCCGAAAATTCCAGGGCCGCGCGCGCATGACGTTCGTGGGCGGCGAATGTGTGTTCGACCGCGCCAAAGAGGGAAAGCACTGATGTTCGTGTGGCCGGCTACCGCTTATGCGCTCATCCTGGGCTACCTCCTCGGCTCCATCCCATTCGGGTTGATCTTCACCCGCCTGTCGGGCGCGGGCGACATTCGTCAGGTCGGCTCCGGGGGCACCGGTGCCACCAACGTGCTGCGCACCGGCAAATATGGAGCGGCGGCGGCCACATTGCTTTTCGATGCGGCCAAAGGTGTCGCTGCGGTTCTGATTGCTGGCCACCTGTGGGGCGAGACCACTGCGGCGGTGGCGGCGGTGGGCGCAGTCCTCGGCCATCTGTTTCCTGTCTGGCTCGGCTTCAAAGGCGGCAAAGGCGTAGCGACATCGCTCGGCATCTTGCTGGCACTCTATTGGCCCGCGGCCCTGGCGTCGCTCGCGACCTGGCTCGTCGTTGCGGTGGCCACACGCATCTCATCGCTTTCCGCGCTTGTCGCCGCCGTGGCTGCGCCGATTTACATGTTCCTATGGGGCCAAGAAGCCTTCGCTATCGCAACGCTGATCATCGCTCTGCTCGTCCTGGTCGCGCACCGGGACAACATCAAGCGGCTGCTTGCGGGTACCGAGCCGCGCATCGGAAAGAGCAAATAGTGTCCCGCGCGCTGTCCGACGCGGAACGGCGCGCTTGGCTGAGACTGGCGCGCACACAGAATGTCGGCCCGGTTACCTTCGCCAATCTGATCTCGCGCTATCCCAACCCTATCGATGCGCTTGCCGCAGTCCCACATCTCGCGCGGCGCGGCGGCGGCAATGAATTGCGTGTTCCCTCCGATGACGATGCCCGCAAGGAACTGGACACATTGGGTAGGCTCGGCGGGCGCATGATCGCCTCCATCGAGCCGGAATTTCCGCAAGGTCTCGCCGCGCTCGAAGCCCCACCGCCGCTGATCAACACGCTGGGGCATGTCTCGCTTCTCCAGCGCGACATGGTCGCTATCGTCGGCGCGCGTAATGCCTCCGCGCTGGGCCGCAAGTTTGCGCAAACCATTGCGAGGGAACTGGGCGAAGCCAATCTTGTCATTGCCTCCGGCCTCGCGCGTGGCATCGATACGGCGGCGCATGAAGGCTCGCTCAAGACCGGTACCTGCGCCGTGGTCGCCGGCGGCATCGACATTGTGTATCCGCCGGAGAACCAAGCGCTTTACGAGCGCATCCGTGCGGAAGGTGCGATCGTTTCCGAAATGCCGGTCGGCCAGGCGCCGCAGGCGCGGCACTTTCCGCGCCGCAACCGCATCATCGCCGGTCTTGCGCGCGGCGTGATCATCGTAGAGGCGGCGGAAGGTTCCGGCTCGCTCATCACCGCGAACTACGCATTGGAGCAGAACCGCGAGATCTTCGCCGTGCCCGGCTCGCCACTCGATCCGCGCGCGAAAGGGACCAATCGCCTCATCCGCGAAGGCGCGACACTCACCGAAACAGCGCAGGACGTTCTGAATGTCCTGCGTCCGATCCTTGGCGGTTCATTCCGCGAACCGGACTCCGCCATGCGGGGTGGCGACATCACCGCGACCGAGGCGGATATGGATCGCATCCGCAAACAGATCGTCGAACTGCTCGGTCCCGCGCCCGTCGATGTGGATGAGCTCATCCGCCAGACTGAAGCGCCTGTAGGGGCGATGCTCACCGTGCTTCTCGAACTCGAGCTCGCCGGTCGACTCATGCGCCATCCCGGCAATAAAGTGTCGCTCGCCTAGCGCTCCCGCCCTGCGATGCGCCTAGCCTCCATGGAAGCGGCTTCAAGGAGGATAGCCAGCATTTCCTCTTTCTGGCCCTTCGCAATTTTCCGAAGAGAATCAATGAGTTCTCGTGTATATTGCGCCGTCTGGCTTGAACTTGGCGCGGTTTGCCCCACTTCTAGGACTTGCGGGGCGGCTTGGCGGGCGACTTCTGCCATGATGTGACCAATCCGATGACTGCCGGTGCCATTAACTCTACTGCTCCAAGGTAGTATTTACAACTATAAGTTTAGTAACAGAAAAAATTTCCAAATCTTACCTATCAACAGTTGAATTCTAACACCAAACCCCGGTTGACACCTTTGCCGCCCTGCGGCCAGTGTCCCGCCCCATCGCACACACGCCTTTAATATATGTGTAACCACAGTGCGGTTGTCTGCGCACTGCTCGAGGAAGCGTCCCCCACCCCATGAACGTCCTGGTTGTTGAGTCCCCCGGTAAGGTGAAGTCGATCAACAAGTACCTTGGCTCCGGCTACAAGGTGCTGGCGAGCTTCGGCCATATCCGCGACCTGCCTGCCAAGGATGGGTCTGTGAAGCCGGACGACAACTTCTCCATGACCTGGGAAGTGGACGCCAAGGCCCAGAAGCGCATCAAGGACATCGTCGATGCCGTCAAAGGCGCCGACAAGCTCATCCTCGCCACCGACCCGGACCGCGAAGGTGAGGCCATTTCCTGGCATGTGCTGGAAGTGCTCAAGCAGAAGAAGGCACTGAGCAAAGACATCAAGATCGAGCGCGTGGCGTTCAATGCCATCACCAAATCTGCCGTTCTGGAAGCCATCCAGCATCCGCGCGAGATCAACGCCGAACTGGTGGACGCCTATCTGGCCCGTCGCGCGCTGGATTATCTGGTGGGCTTCACGCTGTCGCCGGTTCTGTGGCGCAAGCTGCCGGGCTCGCGCTCGGCCGGCCGCGTGCAATCCGTGGCGCTGCGCCTCGTGGTGGAACGCGAGCAGGAGATCGAAGCGTTCAATCCGGTCGAATACTGGTCCATCGACGCGGATGTCCGCGCTCCGGGCGGCACCTTCGGCGCCCACCTCACCTATCTGGACGGCAAGAAAGTCGAAAAGCTCGGCATCAACAATGAGGCCGATGCCAAACGCGCCGTCAGCCTGATCGAGGCACAGAAATTCTCCATCGGTTCGGTGGAGAGCAAACCGGTCAAGCGCAACCCCTCGCCGCCTTTCATTACTTCGTCCCTGCAGATGGAAGCCTCGCGCAAGCTGGGATTCAACGCCAAACACACCATGCGCATCGCGCAGGGTCTGTACGAAGGCGTGGACATCGGCGGCGAGACCGTCGGTCTCATCACCTATATGCGTACCGACGGCATCAGCATGGCGCCGGAAGGCATTGCCGAAGCGCGCCAGGCTATCGGCGCCAAATACGGTGCCCGCTATGTGCCGCAAGCACCGCGCACCTACACCAGCAAGGCCAAGAACGCGCAGGAAGCGCACGAAGCCATTCGCCCGACCAGCTTCGACCGTACGCCGGAGAAGATCGCCAGCGCGCTCGAGGAAGATGCCCGCAAACTCTACGACCTAATCTGGAAGCGCGCGATCGCGAGCCAGATGGAAAGCGCCGAGCTGGAGCGCACCACGGTCGATGTCGTGTCCACCGACAAACAGATCACCCTGCGTGCCACCGGTTCCGTCACTGTGTTCGACGGGTTCCTCGCCGTCTATCAGGAAAGCCGCGACGACACGCCCGCAAAGGGCGCGGATGCCGCCGAAGACGATGACGGCGCGAAGTTGCCGAAGGTCGCTGTTGGCGAGAAGACCGACATCGAGCAAGTGAAACCGGAGCAGCACTTTACCGAGCCGCCGCCGCGTTATTCCGAAGCCAGTCTCGTGCGCAAGCTGGAAGAACTCGGCATCGGCCGCCCGTCCACCTATGCGTCGATCCTCTCCACACTGCGCGACCGCGGCTATGTGAAACTGGACCGCAACCGCTTCTACCCGGACGACAAAGGCCGCATCGTCACCACCTTTCTGATGAACTATTTCGGCCGCTATGTGGAATATGGCTTCACCGCCGATCTGGAAGAGAAGCTGGACGAAGTCTCCGCCGGCGATCTGGACTGGAAGAAGCTGTTGACCGATTTCTGGAAAGACTTCTCCGCCGCCATCGGTGAGACGAAGGATCTGCGTATCACCCACGTGATCGATCATCTCAATGAGGTGATGGGCAAGCACATTTTCCCGCCGAATGCCGATGGCAGTGATCCGCATAAGTGCCCGACTTGCGGCACCGGCGATCTCAGCCTGAAGCTGGGCCGCTTTGGCGCGTTCGTGGGCTGCTCGAACTATCCAGAATGCCGCTATACCCGCCGTCTCGGCCAAAGCGCAGCAGAAGCTGCCGCCGCACAGCCGCGCGTTCTGGGTCACGATCCGGAAACCGGCGAGGACATCGAACTGAAGAGCGGCCGCTTCGGCCCTTACATCCAGCGCGGCTCTGGCGACGACATCAAGCGCGCCGGTATCCCCAAGGGCACCGAACTCGCCGATGTGAATATCGAGCTGGCTTTGAAGCTTCTCGCCCTGCCGCGTGAAATCGGCAAGCACCCGGACGATGGCCAGCCGATCACGACCAACTTCGGCCGCTTCGGGCCTTACGTGGCGCATAACGGCGCTTACGCCTCGCTCGACAATCCGGACGAAGTGTTCACGCTGGGCATCAACCGCGCCGTCACGATCCTTGCCGAAAAAAAGGCGAAGGCTCGTCCGCGTGGCGCGCCGGAAGCACTGAAAGAGCTGGGCAAGAGTACCGATGGCGAATCCGTCATCAAGGTGATGAAGGGCCGCTATGGGCCCTACGTCACCGATGGATCGACCAACGCCACCATTCCGAAGGATCAGGACCCGAACAGCGTCACGCTGGAACAGGCGCAGGCGCTGATCGCGGATCGCGAAGCTAACGGCGGCGGCAAGAAGAAAAAGAAGGCGCCGAAGAAAGCGGCGCCAGCGAAGAAGGCCAAGGCCGAAAAGCCGGCGGCGGACACGAAAGCCAAACCGGCCAAGGCGAAAGCCAAACCGAAGGCCAAGAAGGCGGCGGCGAAGAAGCCGGAACCGGAAGAAGTCGAAGGCTGAGTTGAAGAAGAAAAAGCATCCCGCCCGTTCCGAATTCCAGCTCGACAAAGCGCGCGTTCTCGAAGCCCTCGCCAAGAATCCCCAATCCACCAAACGCGACATTGCCCACACGCTCGGCGTGAAGGGCAATGCACGCATACATTTGAAGAAGATATTGAAAGAACTCGAATCAGAGGGCGCGCTGAAGCGCGGCCCTAACCGTACTTTTGAAAAGCCCGGCACCCTGCCGGACATCACCGTCCTCGAAATCACCGGGCAGGATGCCGACGGCGAATTGCTCGCTCGCCCGCAACGCTGGGAAAGCGACAAGCAACCGCCGAAGATCATCGTGCTTCCCGGCAAGGAAGACGAACGCGGCGGCGTTCTGGGCGCGGGCGAGCGCATCCTTGCGCGCCTCACCGAAAGCCGCGACGGCTATGAAGCCCGGATCATCAAGCGCCTGGGCGCCAGTGCCCATAAGGTTCTCGGCGTCTATCGCGAAGGCGAACGTGGTGGCCGCGTTGTGCCGGTCGATCGCAAGACGCGCAACGAATTCATCATCGACCCGCGCGACCGCGGCGGCGCCAAGCCCAACGAGCTTGTGCTGTGCGAGCCGCTCGCCGGCCGCGCCACCGGCACCTTGCGCGCCAAGGTGATCGAGCGTTTGGGCAACATGGACGATCCCAAGTCGATCAGCCTCATCGCCATCCATGCACATGGCATTCCGACGGAATTTCCCAAGGAGGTTCTGGACGAAGCCGAACGCGCCCGGCCTGCTGATGCGCACGGCCGCACAGATCTGCGAAAATTCCCGCTGCTCACCATCGATCCGGAAGACGCGCGCGATCATGACGACGCCGTGTGGGCCGGTCCCGACGAAGACCCGAATAACAGCGGCGGCCATGTCGTCATCGTCGCCATTGCGGACGTCGCGCACTATGTGACGCCCGGTTCGGCGCTCGACCGCGAAGCGTTCAATCGCGGCAACTCCGCCTATTTCCCGGACCGCGTCGTGCCGATGCTGCCGGAACGCCTTTCCGCCGATCTGTGCTCGCTGATGGAAAACGAGGATCGCCCCTGCCTCGCCGTGCGCATGATCTTCGATCAACACGGCCACAAGAAGCGCCACGAATTCCTGCGCGCGATCATGCGTTCCGCCGCCAGCCTCACCTACAAGCAGGCGCAGGACGCGTTCGATGGCAAAGACGCCTCCCCGCTCGCGCAGAATGTTCTGAAACCGTTGTGGAACGCCTATCTCGCCTTGGCACAAGCTCGCGACAAGCGCGATCCGCTCGATCTCGATCTGCCGGAACGGCGCATAAAGATTGGCGCAGATGGCAAGATCGAATCCATCGCTTATCGCGAGCGGCTGGAATCCATGCGCCTCATCGAAGAGATGATGATCATGGCGAATGTCTGCGCCGCAGAGAGCCTTGAAAAAGCGCGCACACCGCTGATCTACCGGATCCACGAAGCGCCTTCGAAGGAGAAGCTGTTCTCCTTTTCAGACTACCTGCGCACCATCG